>MDTC01226879.1_pt1 | contig 23169 bp, 41 predicted proteins | sample 811181 | NCBI WGS metagenome assembly MDTC01 (sample SAMN05326644, study PRJNA326480) | marine metagenome | isolation source: seawater | place: Pacific Ocean: North | collected 2011 | reverse complement strand
ATTAAGGGCCTTTAGCTCAGTAGGTCAGAGCACTCCGCTCATAACGGAAAGGTCGATGGTTCAAGCCCATCAAGGCCCACTAAAAAATAAAATATGGTATTAACTAGAGAAGATGAAAAACTATTAGAGAAAGGTATAACTATCACTATACCATATGAGTATGATAGTGAGGGGGTGTACATAGACGAAGATAAAATAAGAGAAGAGTTTGAAGATAAACTTGAAGAATTAATGGAAATTGATATATGTAAATGTGGATTTTGTGGGGAAAATCTAGAAGAGGATACACGGTATTGTTGTAGAGAATGTTATACAGCGGATAATACAGAAGGAGTATAAAATAATAAAATACCTACTTGAATTACTCACCAAATTAAACTATATTTTACATATTAGAAAAAAAAATTATGACAGAATTAAAATCAAAAAAATTTATCAGAGAAGAATCAGATGGGTCAGTGACCACAACATACGCGATGTTGTGTAATGGTGTGTATAAAACACATAACAACAAAGGTCCAGCTGTTATAAACAAAGAACAAAAAATTAATGAATACTATCTTTATGGTGTAAAAATTAATAAAGAGGATTGGATTAGGAGGTCTAAACTATCTTAAAAAACTAAAATTATATAGATGTTAGAATTTTTAAGACACGCGATAGGATTGTGTGGAGAACCACACCCAAGCTTACTAACATTACTTATGGGGGCTCCAGCTTTAGGTTACATAATATATAAAATAAAAAATATTATTAGAAGGTGTAAAAAAAGATGAAAAATATAGAAATTAAAATAGGGGGTATGGGTCATGAAATTACCAGAAGTAAATTCACTTGTGAAGAGTTAAATAAAGTTAAAGAATATTGTGACGAAAATGACGAAGACATAGAATCTGTTTTTACTAATGATTTAGAGGAAATATTGGAAGACCGTGGTCAGTGGTATGATTGTGATGACCTAGGTCATTTTATGGGTGGTAACCTAAGTTGTAAAATATATGTGACAGTAGATGGTGATGAATATGAATTTGAGTCTAATGATGCTGAAATAGAAATTAAATCGGAAGATTATCCAGAGATAGAAAATGGCGTAATGATAAGTTTTATAACCTGGGAAAAAGGTATTATGGATACCTGTGAATTCCAAATTGGTGAACATGAAGAATTCGACATAAATAAACTAAAATTAGTGGTTAAACAAATAGAAACCACAGATAACTATTTTGAACTAATCCAAGAAATGTATTATGATGGTGAACCATTAAATGGTGATGGATTTTCCGATACTGATGGAAAAGCTTTTGATGTAGAAATAGAAGAATGTGATGAATATGAATAAAAAAATTTTAACAACCATATGGTTATTGTTATCTGCTTTTGGAATAATGTTTGCGGTTCTTTCTTGGGCACAAGAAAGTAATTTAATCCCTTCATCAGAAATTATAGGGGGGTTTAAAGGGGTCTTAGCTATATTAACTGGAATACCATTGTATTGGTATGTCGCAAAAAATATGGATTAAATGGGTAAAATGAATCAAAAATTTACGGAAGAATTTGGGAGTGGATTCACCAAAGACATAGAAGATTTTTTTGATGATGATTATCATTACGAAAAATGGTTAGAAGAATTAGGTGAAATAAACGAAAAAAAAGTAGAAGAACAAGTTACAGATGTTTTAAAAACAGTACATGACCCAGAGATACCAGTTAACATTTATGAGTTAGGGCTCATATATTTTATAAAAGTTAAAAAGTCTTTGAGTGGTGAAGGTTTTTTTGTAAATGTGGTAATGACAGTAACAAGTCCTAATTGCCCAGCCATTGAGTCATTACCTGAAGAAATAACATATAAGGTGGAAAAACTAGATAGTGTAATCAAATGTGACGTTGAGGTTACTTTTGACCCACCATGGGATAGAAGTTTTATGAGTGAAGAAGCAAAATTAGAACTTGGATTCCTTTAAATAAAATAAAAATTATAATACAAAAATGAAAAACGATTACGTACAAGAATTAAAAAAAGACATAAAAATCATTAAAAAAGATTTAAGGTCTATGAATATTAAAACTAGAAGTTTATATAGAGAATTAGAAAAAAATAACTTTATAGTTACTACAGTTAAAAGAGACAAAAAAGAAAAAACACCTTGGTGGAAAAAAATAATTAATAAAATTTTTAATACAAATTTAAAGTAATGGAAGACTATATAAATTATTGGTTAAAAAAAACCGTGAAAGAAACACCAAATGACGCAGAACTGGGTGCTAAAATAAGAAATCTTTGTTGGGAAAAAGAAAGTAAAAAAGAAAAACACAATCAATGGTTGGTAGAACAGTATAACAGAAATAGAAATCCTGAAGATTGGGTAGAATCTGTAGATGATATAAATATTTTAGAGAGAAATCCAGATACTGGTAAAATAAAAAAAAGAAAAATAAATTAATGATAAATTGGGGATTAAAAATCTATGAGTATATACAAAGAAATTTTTGTTAAAGGCTATTATAGAAATAGTGGACAGTTTGTTAGTCCCCACATAAGAAAAGTTAAGATTAGTAACAAGTACCCCAAAACTAAAGTTGTGAGGTCTTATAGGACGGTAGATGAAAATCAGTTATGTCTTAATTTTTCAGCAAACACAGTCAATAAATAATATGAAAACAATAATTTGTGATATAGATGGGACAATATTTAAGTACCAAGGAGGAACTCCTGAAGTTACTTATAATGAGGTTGTACCTTTACCAGGTGTAGTAAAACAGTTAAATCAATGGGAAATGCAAGGTTCTAGAATAATCTTAATTACAGGTAGAAGAGAATCTTTAAGAAAAAAAACTGAAAAAGATTTACAAAGATTTGGAATACCTTATGATTTGTTATTAATGGGTTATGCTGATACTGGTAGAGTTTTGATAAATGACGAAGGGAGTAAAACTAAGGCTCACGCTGTTTCATTAAAAAGAGATGTGGGTTTTAAAGACTATGAATGGAAAGAAGTTGGACTAACAAAAATTAAATATGGGATTCAATAAAAGATATATAGATAAAGAAAGAATTGTTCACGCTTTTTCCCATAGGGGAATATTGGGTATAAGAGAGTTAATGGGTCTGGAAGGTTTAGGTAAAATAGAAGCTATAATCACCCAAGATGAATTTAGTGATAAAGTAGTAACAGCTTATCAAGAAGGAAGAGAGAATGATGTAGCTGAGGATATAACTAATGAGATTATAAAAAAATATAAAAATAAATAATATGGCAAAGAGATTAAAAGGGGTAATATTAGCGGGTGGTACTGGTAGTAGACTGTACCCATTAACCAAAGTAACAAATAAACACTTGTTACCTGTTTATGATAGACCTATGATTTATTATCCTTTGAATACACTTAAAAAAATGGGATGTAAGGATATTATGATTGTATCTGGTAGAGAACATTGTGGTGATATACTAAACTTATTAGGTAGTGGGAGGCAGTTCGGTCTCAGACTTTCGTATGAAATACAAGATGAAGCTGGTGGTATTGCACACGCATTAGCTTTAACTGAAAGATTTGTTGGAGCATCTAATGTGGCTGTTTGTTTAGGTGATAATATATTTGATGATGAAATAACATTAAATGATTTTGATGGTGGAGCTAGAATATTTCTTAAATCGGTTCATGACCCAGAAAGATTCGGTGTAGCTGAACTAGAAAAAGGTAGTGAATGTAAAGTAATATCTATTGAAGAAAAACCTAAAAAGCCCAAATCTAATTTCTGTGTTACAGGACTATATGTTTATGATAACAAAGTCTTCAACTATATTAAAAACTTAACACCATCGGATAGAGGAGAATTAGAGATTACCGATGTTAATAATTTTTATGTTAGAGATGGTGTAATGACCTGTCAAGTACTAAAATCATGGTGGTCTGACGCTGGAACATTTGAAAGTTTACTTAAAGCGTCTTCTTTAGTGGCAAATAAAAAATTATGTGAGTGTTAAATAAAAAAGGCAAATAAATGTACATGAAATTAAATAAAACTATATTAATCACAGGAGGAGCGGGATTCATAGGTTCTCATGTAGTTAAAAGATTTGTAACACAATATCCGGAGTACCATGTAATAAATTTAGATAAATTAACTTACTGTGGTAATTTAGACAACTTAAAAGAAGTGGAGCACGCAAACAATTATACCTTTATTAAAGGTGATATATGTAATAGGGAGTTATTAAATAATTTATTTGAGGAATATAATCCAGAAGCCATAATTCATCTCGCAGCAGAATCCCACGTAGACAATTCAATAACCAATCCAAATATATTTGTAGAAACAAATGTTATAGGTACTTGTAATTTGTTAAATATGGCGATAAAATATAATGTGGAAAGATTTTATCATGTGTCAACAGACGAAGTTTACGGGGACTTAGATTTAAATGGGGAACCTTTCCTAGAAACCACATCATATGACCCTAAAAGTCCTTATTCAGCGTCTAAAGCGGCAAGTGACCATTTTGTTAGAGCTTATGGAAATACATACTCACTAAACTACGTGATATCTAATTGTTCTAACAATTATGGACCAAACCAGTACCCAGAAAAATTAATACCAAAAGTTATTGATTGTATTTTAAATAAAAAACCTATTCCGGTATATGGTAAAGGTGATAACATAAGAGATTGGTTATATGTAGAAGACCATGCTAAAGCTATAGATATTATATTCCATAGAGGTAATATCGGTGAAACCTATAATGTAGGGGGTGACTGTGAAAAAACTAATATAGACTTAATTAGGATAATATGTAATGAAATAGATTTTATACTAGATAATCAGAACTCTTCCACCGAATTAATAAAATTTGTTAATGATAGAAAAGGTCATGATTTTAGGTACGCCATCAATTCAAATAAGTTACAAAATGAGTTAGGGTGGGAAGCTGAGACACCATTTATGTATGGTATTAAAGAAACAATAAATTGGTATATCAAAAACATACACAAATGAAATTATATTTAATACTTTTTATATTATTTATAGTAGGGTGGATTTGGATTATTTACGAATTAATTACCTCCCCCATAATGCCAGATGACTGGGGACTAACAGAAGAAGAAAAAAAAGAATGGAATGGAGATAGTAATGATTAAAAAACAAGGATGTATGCCTTGTACACAATTTAAACCAACAATAGAAAAATACGCCTTAGAAAATGGTATAGAATTTAGAACAATCCAAACGGAAGACATGCCAGAAAATATTAGACCTCCATTTTACCCTTATTTTTATTTAAGGTCAGATGATAAAGTCATAGATGAATGGGGTGGAACTAATGAAAGAAAAATGGAAACAATAATAAAACGTAATTTAAAATAATGGAATTATTAAATACACATTTAATTAAGAAATCTGACTTGGGTACACATGGTAATTTGTTTGGTGGTAAACTATTAGCTTGGTTAGACGCTAGTGCAGCAGCATACGCAATGCAGGTATGTGATACCCCTAGAATGGTTACGGTGGCAATTGATAAATGTATATTTAAGAGGCCGGCAAAGGAAGGGCAACTACTCAAACTCTATGGAGAGGTAAATAAAGTAGGAAACAGTTCAATAGTATTACACATGCAGGCCAGAGCACATAGTGTATATAATGGAAGACAAAATATAGTATTAGACACCAATATAACATTTGTAAGAATAGACGAACAAGGAGAGTCAATACCAATAAGTGAGAGAGTTAAACAAAAGTACGGATTTGAAATATAAAAAAATGAAAGAAGACAATTACAGACCTTTACCAGAGGGTTTACATATAGGTAACTCTAAAATAGAAGGTAATGGTTTATTTACAAAAATAAATTTAAAAAAAGGTGAGGAGTTAGGCATAACACACATCAGATATAATTCAGATGATTTTCACTCAAACTATATAAGAACTCCACTAGGTGGTTTTGTTAATCATCATGAAATAGCTAATTGTGAGTTATATGAGTGTGGAGCTTATTTAAGAATGAAAACATCACAAGATATAAAAGAAGGGGAAGAGTTAACTTTAAGTTATAATTTATATGACCCCTGCAAAAATTACGTAGAAGCAAACGACTAAAATTATGAATCAACAACAAAAAGCACAAAGATACGATTGGTTATTAAATCAATACAAATTAATAGAAATAGAAATAAAAAGAATTCCTAAACTACCCCTAGAAGAAACACTCCAAGACATACATAGTAAGGAGTATAGTCCTGAAAATCAAAATAAAATAAATCAGTTAAATATTAAATTACGACAGATTGACGTAGAGGTAAAAAAATTATTCATATGAAAAATAAGAGACAATACAGAGATAGTGCAATGTTTACCATGATTGGTTACGTAGGTATAATAATAGTAATTTTTTTAGTGTTAGTAGGGGTGGGAGAATCTACCGGATTTAATAATGATGTTAGAGAATCAATTAAAAAAGACCCTAGACCCACAAATCACCTATCAAATTATTTACCAGGTTCTTTTTATCTTGAACTAGACACCATATCTAATAATTTAGATAGTTTAGATAAAAGATTAGATAGTTTATTAAAATTAGAAAGTGTAATTGACAGTATGATAGAAGCAATTGATACTGTTTGGGCAGATTGTACACATTCTATATACCCAGATGAACATGTAATGTGGATAACTGGAGACGGAGATACAATATGGGAATAACGTTAGAAGAAATAGGATTTTTTACAGCTATTGGTTTAATAGTTTTATGTTTAATTAAAGCAAAATTAGATGAAGATGATACTATAAAAAAATAATTACCATTGACTTATTGTTTTTGTATCTAAACTATTTTGATTGTGTAAACTCATTTGACCCCCAAACTTAAATACATTTTCATTCCAGTAATTAAAAGCTTTAACTCCAGCTTTGTTCCCTACATCATCAGAATGTACAACCTTAACATCTTTACCCACTAAAGGAGGTATATATGTATGACTCCTAAGGTCACCAATAGTAAAAAACATACAAAATTTAGAATTTTCAATAAGTAAAACTTGTTCTCTTAGTCCATTACAATTTACTCTATAAAATTTATTTAAATTAGATTTAATTCTAGAACTAAGTTCATAACCACTAGATTTACTATCATCTTCCATTCCAGTTTCAAAATCTATAAAAACTACATTTGTGTTCTTTAAAATTTCATTTATAAATTTAACATATAAATTTAAGGTGTTGTCGTCTAATTTATCACCATGAGAAGGGCGAAAGCCTGATTGACATAAAACATAATCATTACCTCTAATTACAGACATATTATTTTTTTGGACAAAATCATTTAGAGGAATAGAAGATTCTAATTTTGTGTAAGAATTTGTTTCAAAAGGAAAACCATTATAGATTCTACCGTACGCTTTACCAAAACTTATGCCATTTAAAATATTATTTTTATCAGAAAATACAAATTGTAGTAAATCCTCTTTAATGTTAGTATCTAAAAAAGTCTGTAGTTTATCTAAAATAAAAGATTTTATTTCTTCTCTACCCTCATGACAAGTAGAACAGGTACAATCTTCACCTCTACTACCTTTACAATTTCTAGGTATCATCCAATAAACACAAGAGTGGGAAGTTCTAAAAAATTCTAAGTCACTTAAATCTTGATAATATTTAGCGTATGGATATATAATATCTAAACCTCTTCTTCCAGCACAAACTATTATTTCACCTTCACCAAGAGTCTCATAAAACTTTTTAACTTTACCTTGCCAATTAAATAATTCATAACCAAACTCACCAAAAAATATAAAAACGTATATTTTATTTATCACTGGATTAAGTTTTTATATAAAATTTCACAATATTTAAATTGCCAAGGCCAATCTATGTCAAAACACTCCTTCTCTTCAACAACAAAAAGACAAGGGTCTGTTGGTCCTGTAAAATTACCCATGTGAATACCTTTTTTGAGATTAGATACTGAACCACCATATAAACAATGAGCCGCTTCGTAAGTGTGTGGTGTAGATTTTGTGTTGGGTGTTTTATCGTTTTTAGGGGTACCTACTATTATGTTATGATTATCATCCCAAAACATATTCTTTTTTTCCATAACACCAAAAAGACCAGGATAAGGAGAAGATATAAAAGTTTTTAAAAAGGAGTGTATCGTATCAATTGACAATAAAGGACAACAAGCGTTTACCATAATATAGTATTTAAAATCATATTCATTTATCCATTCATGAATTAATTTTATATCATCTTCAGTTTTTGCTGACTCAACACTTCTTTTATGTATTCTTATGGGATACTTCTCACCTATAGTTATTAATTTTTGTTCTGGGACGGTAAGTATAATTTGTTCATTTGATATTATTTTAGAATTAACTAATTTATTTAAAACAATATCTAGTAATGTGGTGTCCGCAAAATTATTTACTAATTTAGTTGGGATTCTGGTAGAACCCATTCTTCCATGTATTACTACTGCTATATCTTTGAGATTTTTGTTCATCATATCATTGTCCAACCACCATCTATTGTTAACTCCTTACCATTAAAAGAATCATAATCAGATTCTAACAAAAACAGAATAGGTTTTTTTAAATTTTTTATATTTAACATTTTACCAGTGGGGCATATTTTTTCGTAACTATTTTTTAATTTGTCAGGTGTTCCACTACTAAAACCACCAAGAACTAAAGAATTTATACTTATTTTATAATTAAGTAATCTGATGGACATTTCTTTAGTTAATTTTAAACTAGAACTTTTACATACCCCGTAGTGAATTGGGGGTAAAGATTTGTCATTGTCGTAAATATTTTTATTGGGTACTACAACACCATATATAGAATTTATATTAATTACATTAGTAAGTGTTTTCTTAAAAAAATTAGTCAAAGTGTAAGGTACTATGGTAGAAAAATTAAATTCTCTCACCCATTGTTGTTTAGAAACCAAATCATCAACCAATAAATTAGATTTGTTTCTTACGTTATTTATCAAATACTTAATAGTAAAATTTGGGTTAGACTTAACCCACTCCTCAAAATAATCAATCCAGTTTTCATGGTCAAAATCACAATACATATACATAAAATTTGGTGATTTAGATTTTTTAGACTTATCATGTGTAGTTGTTAATACCCTATATCCAGACAGTAAAAGTATTTCTACAATCATGTAACCAACGGTTCCCAAACCACCAGTAATTAAAACTATATCCTTATTTTCCAAACTCAATTAATTTAACAATGTTTAAAGTCTCCTCTCTGGGTATTAATGACTTTTTATTATTTATTTGTTTTATAAAATTAAGTAAAGATTGTCTAAAGGAAATAAATGGATTTTTAAATTTAATTAACTCTGTAATGTTATTACGAGTTAACTCAAAAAATATTCCATTTACCCCTTTCACATCACATGAGACTTCTATGTGTAAATTTTTGTGTACCAAACTAAAACCTTTATCAGTTTTCGTGACATTATCTAAGTTTAAAAGCCCAAAATTTTTAATCAAGGGTTCTAATAAATGTACAGAATAGGTGGACCAAGGTTTGTTGGTATAAGCTTTGACTTTACTTAAACCTTCCATTTTAAAATTTAGGTCTGGGTCATACCTTAAGGCAGAACAAGAAAAAATTTGACTTTCGTATTTAGAAATGTCTAAAATTTTATTTAAACCTTTTACAGAAGTAGAAATAGGTTTATCTATAAAAATAGGTTTACCCTTCATAATACAATATTCTGCAAATTTTAAATGATTTTGAGAATCATCTCTAGCTAGTAAAACTGCATCCACCCCATCAACTAAATCTTCTAGTGTATTTGTTATGTTAGACACTTGAGAAAAACTAGAAATTTTTTGAGAATCCTCTATATTATCACACCAGACACTAACTACTCTAGAATTATTAAATGGAATACATTTGTCTTTATTTTCCACTAAATAACTTGTTATACCAGGATATTCAAAATCTTTAATTTGTGTAGGTATCACTCCATTTATAATGCAAGACCAAGAGAATGGATGACCATTTCCCACACTCATACCTATTATACCTAACTTTACCATTTTTTAATATTAATTATAGGGTCATTAACAATGAAATCATCATAATTCAAATCAACAGTATTGGTGGTAAAAGAATTTATTAAATCTGACCATTCCTCGTGTGAGTTTATCCCTAAAATAATGTAATCTATATTTTTATTACTACTTATGAATTTTATAGAATGATTTATTAAAGATAATTTTTGATTATTTAATTTTTCATTAAAATCATCTATCTTATTTTTTACTTTTGATGGGGATAAAGTAGAATTAAACAAACTACCCCTCAAAAAAATAGAACGAACGTGTACTTCCTTACCTAAAGATTTTATTTTATCTAAGTGAGGTTCAAATCTTCTATCAAATATGTTATATGGAATTTGAATAACATCTATTTCAGAGATGTAAAAATCAGGTTTCCTCATCAACAAATCAAGTTCTTCTATTGTGTATATAGAGACACCCAGTTTTTTTATATAACCACATTCTCTCAAAAAAGTTAAATAGTCTAAATTTTTGACAAAATATTTAAAGTTTTCTAAAGTAAAATCATGAACATATAAAATATTAAGTGGGTAACCATACAAATCAAAAAAATTAGTCAATTGTTCTTCATAATTTTGTTCACCACTCAGTTCTATTTTTGTGTTAACATTAGACATCTGAATAGGTAGTTTATCTAAAAGAGTATTATTTTTGTCGTAAGCAAAAGCGGTGTCAATATATTTAATATTATGTTTAACAGAATCTACCCATATAGATAAAAAAGAATCCACAGTTAAATTTGTGGAAGAATAATCTTTTACTAAACCAGCGGTACCTAAAATAATTTTATTTAACATCTCTAAATGAATCAAAAAAAGATTGTTCTAATCTTTTAATTGTACCACCTTCTTTTTTTATGAGATTAGTACAATCATTGTAAACTTTAGTTTGGTGTTGAGATGCTGAATTAATTCCAGTGTGTGCTTTGTGGTGGGGTGATTTTAACATTTCAGGGTGGTACCCACCTGAAGGGTCCATACCTATAGTATAAAATTCTCTATATCCCTTCATAAGACACCAAAGAACAGCAGATTCAGCGATACTACTAATGTGTTGTTTTGGTATGTTGGGTATGACTCTATTTGGATAAGGTATGTAAGTTGTGTGGTACTCTACTAAATCATAAGGTCTACCGTGTAACTTAGGTACCCAATCCTCATAAGTGTATCCATCTTTTACTTTTTTATTTACGTGTGGATGAGCGGGTATGACAAATCTTGAAACCCTGTCAAAATTTTCATGGTCAATTAAATCTAACAGTTCTGTGTCACCTACAAAACAAAAGTCAACCTTTTCACAAAAGTTTACAGTCTCGTTTAAGGCAGCTACCTTATATCCCTCCATTTTAGGTATTTTACATAGTGAAGGTCCTTTACCTACAATAATTACTTTTTCCATTGTAATTTTATTTTTTCATAATCTTTTTTTAACATTGAAAGAACATGAGAATTTAAATATTTGTTATTTTTAAAAACAGTCTCTCGTAAAACACCCTCTTGTTCAAAACCTATTTTTTTATATAAATCTAATGCTTTATTGTTGTCATAAACTTCACACCAAATCCTATTTAAATTTAAATCCTCAAAACCGTATCTCAATATAGTTCTTAACATGTCTTTACCAAGACCTTTTCCTCTGTAAGATTCATCCCCTAAAGTTATAGAAAATTCACCAGTTCTATAAACCCAATTAATATAAGTCAAACCAACCCAACCAATAATATTTTCTGGTGAATCTTTGTGTTTAACCACAAAATACTGCCAAGTGTCATCATTTAAAATTTTACTTTTCCACCAATTTTTTTGGTGTTCATACCCGATAACCCTATATTCTCTGTAATATTTTCTAAACTCAGGATTATTCCTCCACTCCATCAATTTCAAGAGGTGTTTTTCCTCTACCGCACTTAATATAATATTTTCACCTAAAATCATAATACTTCTCTAATTAATTTAAATTTTTCACAATATTTATGACCCACCTCAGAACCCCAAACTTTCATTAAATTACTTATATTTTTGTAACTACGAGTATGAGGGTATTCTCTCATTTCTTCATGATAGTGCCATAAAGCCTCCAATTTAGCATTAATATTAGATTTACCCAAAGAATAATAACTGTTACCATCAAAATTTGTAAGTGGGTTGTAGTCAGTTGAAGACGGTACATAATAAGAGTATATTTTTGTTTTATTTTCTTTTTGTGGTCTAAAAACCGTCAATGTAGCTTTTGAAACTAGTTGATGGCCAATGTTTAAATCACCCGCAAAATGAGTAAATATTATATCCGGGGTATAATCAATATTTTTTTCTATAAATTTACACAAATCTAATAGAGGAACTGAGTCCATCGCATTGTCTGGAAAATTAGAATAATTAAATTTGGATATTCCTAATACCTTACTGACAAGTTCTAATTTTTTGTTTCTATTATCTTTGTCGTCTTGTCTACTACTGACACCGTCTGTAAATGTTAAAAGTTCTACATTATTACCTAACTGACTAAGTTTGTGTATAGTTCCTCCACAACCTAAACTTTCATCATCTGGGTGTGCAGCTAAAACTAATATTTTTTTATTATTAATTTTTTCTTGTAATTTTGACATCGGAAATAATACTTTTATTATAATTTAATTTAGACCTATTAAAAGTCAATCTATAATTCCCCAATTCTACGTAAGCGTTTTCATAACCATCACCATCCAGCATTCTAATGGTATTATGTATTGAAATTAAATCTTGATTAAAGTCTATAGTGTTTTTTTTGTTCCTTTTATAAATTTTACCACCAGATTTTTGTGGTTTAGGTTTCACACCACTTATACACTTCCCTATCAAATCTAATGAAACTTTTGCTATAGCAAAATAAATTTCATTAATTGTCCCTTGTAAAGTTATTGGTGATGAACAATAAATGTCTCCACTGTCTAAATCTGAAACCATGTCTAAAGCGTTGACTTGAGTACTAACTATACCATCTAAAATCTGATTTTGTAGTGGAGAACCACCTTTACCATCCGGTAAGTTAGAAGTGTGTAAAACTATACATTTATACCTATTAAAAACATCATCAGATACTATTTCTGACCAGTGAAAGAAAAAAACATACTCAGGGTTCACTTGTTTTAAAAATTCACTTAAACTAAGTAAATTACTATTTTTATACCAAACAAAATTACGGTCATATTTTTTTGATAGTTCCTCATTCAAATATTCGGACCAGGGTAAATCTTTAGACACTAATACGTATTTCATCTTAAATTATTTTTTTTAACAAATTCATCTTCATTTATATCATTCTTTACCTCTTTACCCAAAAAATCAAAATAATACTCAGCTTCAATGTTACCTTCTAAAAATGGTCTTTTTGTTGTAACATTATCTTGAGTCAAGACTTCTCCCTTTTTTATTTTTTTAAGAGCAACTAATGACCTCATAGCTTTTTTAAAATTATTTTCTGATGGGGTAAATTTTTTAGTTTTTATACCTAAAGACAATTCAGTTAATTTAATTTTATTTATCATCTCTTTTAATTGATGAGGTTCTAATGCAAAAGGATGGTCTGGACCAGGTAAATTTCTAGATAACGTAAAATGTTTCTCTATCACAGAAGCTCCCATACAAACACCTAAAGAAGGAATTAGGGTGTCCATAGTATGGTCAGATAAACCTACCTTATAACCTAAATCTTTTATTAATTTTATATTTGTTAAGTTAATATCCTCAATAGGTGTGGGGTAAGCATTATTACAATGTAAAAATGTTAAATCTGTACAGTTAACATCGTCACATATACTTTTTATTTTTTCTATTAAATTTAAATCACTACCAATACCCAAAGATATTATTAAAGGAAGTTGAGTTGAGGCAACTAACTTTATAAATCTTAAATCCGTTGATTCAAAACCAGCAACTTTGAGTCTTTTTACGCCTAAATTGTATAGTTCCTCTACCGCTTTTTCGTCAAAAGGAGTAGACATAAACTCAATATCTAAATCATCACAGTACGACTTCAAATCTTTCTGCCACTCTCTGGGCAATTCTATTTCACTTATTAAATTATTTATGTTTTCATAACCAGCAAAATTAGGTGTATTTTTAGAATAAAGAGTTTTAGATGTGTAAGTTTGAAACTTACAAGCATTCGCACCACATTCTTTAGCTACATCTATTAATTTTAAAGCCTGTTTAAAGTTTCTATTGTGGTTAGCACCAGCTTCTGCTATTACAAAAGTTTCCATAGTGGTAAATTTATAATTTTAGGGTGTAATTCCTCACTTACAGGTAACGTGTAATTCTTTTTAAAAAATTTAGTTTTATGTAATAAAGGATAATGTCTAGATAGTTTATTAAGTTTATTGAACTTGTCAGCATCGTCATCAATCCTTGTAGCAAAATAATAAGAAGAGTACTCATCATGAGGTAATGTGTCAGTTAACTGTAAAAAATTTTTTCTTCTTTCACCTAATTTTAAATAATATTTTTTAATACTAACCAAAGCTATTGAAGCGTTTAAATTATTCATATAAAATTTAAAACCTTCCTGTGTAATGTCATAACTATTTTCGATATTAGACCTACCAAAATTTCTATAATTTTTAAAGTATTCTGTAGACTCAACGTCATCTGTAGATATCATCCCACCATCACTTGAACATATTGGTTTGTAGGGGTGAAATGAAAAAAATAAAAAATCACATTCTATTGTGGGTGTAACACAATGGGCGGAATCAACTACAACAATTTCATCACCTAAAATATCCCAGTTGTTAATATGACTTACACCCCCATATAGAACAGGCATCAAAACAATTTTTCTATCTTTTTTATGTGATGAGTTGGTGTTCCTTCTTTTTTTATAATCCTCACAATCAAAAAGTAGATTTTCATTAACATCTACGAAAATTAAATTATGACCAAAATGATTAGCAGCCCAAGAAGGTGAGGTAAAACCTAGTGATGTCGTGTATACATCACAAATACCGTATTTTTCCTTTAAATAAGAAAAAATCATAAAAGCCGATGCACTAGCAGAATTTGTAGCTATATTATATTCTTTGTTAGAAAAAAGTTTAAATTTTGACTCTAACACACCTACATTTGTACCAAATCCTAAATTACCATCTTGTATAACATCTAAAATTTCACTTGAGTCCTCTTGAGAAAAAGTAGTTTGAAAAACTTTCATTGTAATAAACCATTTTTTATGTTTTCTGCTAAAAATTTTACATCTTCAGACAAACATAAAGATGAATTCATTTCTAAACCTTCATACTTTGTTTTTAAACTATACTTAGTTTTATCACCATACTGGGGTATTATAGCTAACAAATTGTCATCAACCTCATAAGTGTGAGGTAATTCAGTTTTAGATAACATATCTTCGTGAAGTTTTTCCCCAGGACGAACACCAATAATCTCAATAGGAGTATCTTTGGTATCATTGAGTAATTCAATAGCTTTTATCACGTTATTTAGTGTATAAGCTGGGATTTTAGGTACAAAAACTTCACCACCTTCAGCATAGTATAGTGAAGACAAAACTGCTTTAGCAGCTTGATTTAATGTAAACAAAAATCTAGTCATATCCATAGATGTTACAGGTAACATGTCACCATTTTTAATCTTGTCTACCCAAATAGGTATAAAAGAACCCCTACTAGCTATGACATTACCATATCTGATAGATGAAAATACTGTACCAGGTGTATTATAATCATAGTTGGTATAAGTTCTTTCAGCTACAAATTTAGTAGCACCATATACATTTACTGGTTGACAAGCTTTATCAGTGGAAATTAATATACATTTTTTTACATTATGTGTTTGTGCAGCGATAGCTACATTCTCAGAACCCTGAATATTAGTTTTAACACACTCATCAGGATAATATTCCATGTCATCTACCCTCTTTAATGCACCCGTGTGTATTATGTAATCTGGTTTTAATCTTTGAGTCGTCACTAAAAGTTTATTTAAATCTCTAACATCCCCTATAACTCTAATTATGGATGGGTCACCACCAAAAAACAAAGCTTGTTTACCCTCATCTCTACTAAAAATAATAATTTCACAACCATATTCTTTAAGTAGTCTCACCAGTGTTTTACCTAAGGAACCAGTTCCTCCGGTAATCATAATTTTTTTATTTTTGAAAAATTCTTTCATTGAAAAAAGTTTTAATTAATTTAATAGTTTTATTAATTTCATTGTCAGTTAACTCTTGATGTAGTGGTAAACAAATCGCGGTATCACCTATCAAATCAGTGTTAGGTAAATTTTTATTCCATAATTTGTCTACAGTATTATTTTTGTAAAAACTTACTTTATGCAGGGGATGATACTTTAATGTAACATAAATTCCATTATCCCTCAAGTATTTTGCAAATTTATTTCTATATGGTGTTCTAACATGAAAAAGATAATAAGAACTTACATCATAACTGTTAATAGGTTTGGGTAAATATAAATTTTCTATACCACTTAATTCTTCACAATATAAATCGTGAATAAGTTTACGTCTAGAAATAAATCCATCAATTTTTTCCAATTGTACCATACCTAAAGTAGCATTGATATCATTTATAATAGAACGTCTACCCGCACAATTAACCTCAAATTCCCACCAAGTTTCTGAAGAAACATTATCAAATCCACTTTTTGAAGTCATGCCAAGGTATGAAAGTGATTTTAATTTATCTATGTCATCCTCATTCTTAGCGTAAAATAACGCTCCATCTCCCATAACTAACATTTTCATTGAATCAAAAGACCAAATTCCATAATCACCTATTGTCCCAGTACTTCTACCCTTATGTGAAGAAAAAGGACTGTTAGCGTTGTCTTCGATTACTTTGATGTTGTGTTTTTTACATAATTCTATTATTGGGTAAATATCACATGGTACACCACCATAATGTAACAAAATTACAGCTTTAGTATTTCGTGTAATTAATGGTTCTATATGTTTGGCCGTAGTATTAAAGGTATCAACCTCAACATCACAAAACACAGGTGTTGCACCACAATCTATTACAGCATTAGCTGCACCAACAAAACTTAATGAAGGTAATATAACCTCATCCCCAGGACCAATACCTATTAAGGACATAGATTGAAATAATCCTTCTGTACAACAATTTAAAGTTGTTAAATTTTTAGATTGAACAAAACTATATCCACCTTCTGAACTAGAACTAATTTTTAGTTTTTTAGATATGGTGTCTACAAACTTTTTTTCTATAGGACCCCTACCCAACCAGTTGGTTTTAAAAAGTTTACGTAATGCTTTTATTTCTTCTTCCCCTAAAGAAGGTTGGAATATGTTAATCATAATTTATTTTTTATTCTTATAAATGAACCATTACTAGGGTCATTACCTCTATCAGCTTCAACAAAGTAATTTAACACTGAAACTTCTAATTTATTATTATCTAAGTTTTGAATTTGTTGTGAATTCATAGTCAAAAGAGCGAAATTACAATTCCTAAAAATCCATTCATCACAAAGAGAAGGTAAACTGTGTTCTTCCTCTCTTTTTTGTGAATGAGCCCAAGCTCTACAAGTGTTAAACATTGTTATGACATCTATTTTTTGTGGTAAATCCTCCTCAATTAAATTTTGTATGTACGAATTAATTAAAATTACACCATTCTCTTGAGCTATTTTATGATAATCAAATTTATTTTTATTGGGGTCCAAACCAACTATCGTAGCTTCTGGATAATTAATTTTTATAAAATCGATTATTATTGCATCACCACAAGCTATATCTAGTAAAGTAAAATTGTTGGGTATTTTACCAGAATCAACTAACTCTTTTATAGCTTTTAAAACACCAAAGGGTCTAGAACGACTGTCTTCCCTATTGAAATCACTGACTCCAGTATAATACTTTTCTATGTCTTCTTGTATTTTTTGTGTATCTATGGGGGTATTCTTCCAGAGTATTTTATCTTCTAGATTTATATTACTAGAATCTGACTCTAATTTTTCTAAAAATTCTAACATAACATTTTTTTTTAAATTTAGATATTATAATCTACAAAGTAAACTTAAAGATATAACCAATCACTTACCTGAATGTCTATACTAGGTTTCCATATTTGTTTATTATGACCAAACCAAAATTTAGGAGCAACAACTTTTTTACCTGAAATCCAAGCGGGCCAAAAACTAAAACTAGAAGGACTTATTATAAAATTTTGAAACTCAAACATAGTTACAAAATCTAATATTCTATTGTTAGAAATTATTAAATGTTCATCCCCCCACATGTTTTGTGCTGTTTGCACATCATCAGTAAAAACAATATATTTTTTTACGCTTTCACCCAACATACTCTTAGCTTCCTCAAACCAATATTTGGGTAGGTCATAATTTAAATTTTTGTAACTTGTACCTCTGTAATGTAAAACACCTATTTCATTTATTTCACAACCTAATTTATTTTTTATGTCTCGTATGATAAATTCACAGGACTTTATAATGTTGTCCTTTGGCTTTAACCATAACTTAATGTTTTCCTTATTATTTTTAAGATATAAGTCTGTTTGAAAATATCCTTCATATAATATATTATCCTCAACACCTAAGTCTATAAATTTATTTGGCACTTTTACCTTATTTAAACTAGATAAGTTTACAGGGTTGGAAATATTACCTTTAGGTAGGTCAAAGTAATCAAAAATATTATTATAAGCGTTATTGTATTTAGGATTATTATCCCAGTGGTCCAGAAAGAACCAATCTAAGTTGTTTTTTTCTGCGTGTGTACGTAAAAAGAAATATTGAAAAAGGTGATTACCAAAATCACCATCATTTTTTACCGTTATCATTACTAAAAATCTTTTACAGTTTTAACAACCTTATCAAAATCAACTGATATTACAGGTGATGGATTACCAAATTTAACAGGTACCATTCTATATGGCCTCTCTATTGAGGAAATCATATGCCAATCACACATGTTAATAGTACAGTCACCAACTGGACAAATATCAATTATTTTACAATCAGATGGTGTGAACACAACGTTCGTGAGACCAGCACCATTTACACCAACAACCATATTAGCACGAGAAAACAATTCTATTGTTTCCATGATAGGCATACTGTCAAATATAATCCATTCATTTTCAGGGAACTCGTTTTTTAATCTATCAAAAAGTAAATCAAAATCTTTTAACTGTCTTTTAGCTTGACCTTCTCTGGATATTAGAATGTTAACCTTAGACATTTCAGGTTTATAAAATTGATTAAACCATTTATTTAATCTATTTAACATATCTTTATGTGGGTTACCACAATATATGGGGGTAGGTACATATAATTTTTTTACTTTATATTGTATACCATTTTTGAAGGGAACTATTTGACTATCCTTTATCCCAATCATGTTTAAATATTGTCTAACAAATGGAGTATCCCAAGTTAAAACGTAAACGTTTCTTTTACCAGTATCCTCAAGAAATTGTAACAGTCTAGGAAAACACTCACCTAACCAATGATAATAACCATAACCCCATTTTTGTACTATAGTTACCATTTCGTCATATAATTGTAAACCATTGGTATTTGTAGATGACGGATAACTATTATTTAATACATAAACATTTTCATCATCAAAAATAGCTCCTTCAGTCCCCACACTGGCATTATTTAAAGTAGCAACATATTCATGTTGGTCCATGTTAAAGTTACAACCATTATCCCAATCCACGGGACGTTTACATTGATTTTGTAATTCTAGATATTCATCTATGGGTTCTATAGATTTTGGTTTTTCTCTTAAGTAAGAGGATTGTTTGTTGTAGTACGTTAATACTTCTTCATTAAATTTATTTTTTATATTCATTTAAAAAGCGTAATTAAAAGTTTCAACATCTTTATGGTAAGCCTGACCAATCATATCCCGGGTTTTTTTATCATAGTAAGTTTGATAAGGTTGTCTATTTGATTTTACCAAATGAGGTAAATCGTTTATTTCTAAACCCAACCTATTTTTCACATAATTTACTTCCTCACTTAACTTCTCAAATTTACCTATGTAATCTAAAGTTATAGGTGAATCTAAGTCACCCTTTTCACTAAAAAAAGTATATTGTGGTTTACAATCCTCATGAACCCTCCAATCCACATACTCACTATAATCTTTAAAAGATTTAACTAAATTGTGTTGAAAATGACCATGGTCCATTAACATATAATGGTATAAAGACACCTGCCAATCCCAAGGGTTTCTAACAAAACCAAAAGTAAAATAATCTTTGTAACGAGTGTCCATATAATTACCTTTTAGGTAATCACAAACTTTAAAGTGTTTATGATGATGAGGTTTAACATGTGGTTTAAGTACCTCACTCAACGAAGTTCCAGCGGTTTTATATAAATGAAAGAATATAAATTTTTTAGAATCTGATATTAACATTATTTTTTAATTATATATGAAAATTTATTTAAATTATTTTTTACATATTCAGGAAGAAAAGAAACATCTTCATAAACTACTTTTCTAGTTAGCTTAAAACAATCTACCCCATCCTCAATAAACTTTTCCACAACTTCTCTAGGGTTTTCTGAATTGTTGATAAAAGCACCTATGTCATTAGCGTGCTCCCAATACTTAAATTTAGAAAGAATTTGTTCTATATTACCCATACTACTGAAATGCCATGATGAATCCTCTAAAATATGAGCTGTTTTAATTCTGTGTACTCTGACATGAGCGATGTTTTTATTTTTAATGTATCCATAGGTAGACATGATAGAACCATACCATTTTGCTAAAGAACCATCCTCTTCGTATTTAACACCATTTAATTTATACATTAAAAATTTACCCGCGAAACAAATTAAGTCATTATCTTTTAATTTATCTATACCTTCTTGTAATCTGTTAGAATGTGGTATCTCATCTAAATCAGAATATATTATAACATCATTATCCTTACAATTCTTTAAAGCATTAATAACATAATCTTTTTGTGGTTTACCTAAATAAGAACCCTCCGATGCATTCATGGGAAGGTAGATAATCTTATCCTCAAACCTCTTAAAGAGGTCTCTATTTTCTTTAAAATACATAGGTTTAGGTACACCCAAGTGAGTCATGTTTGCCTCACATAATACAAAGTAATCTACGTGGTCATACAATTCATTTAATCTAATCTCTAATAAATCTAGTTCATTAAAAAAATTAAAACAATCATAAATTAATGGTTTAGTGTTATTCTGGGATTCAGGTTTTACAAAAGTGTCGAACATATTTTTTATTTAATTATAGTATAGTTAGTGGGTATTATCAACAATGTAAATATAACATTTAACAAATTGACTGAGACCCATATTATGATTATATTTTTAAAGATAGTAAGTAAAAAATAATAATAAACTTATATGTGTAAATTGTTAGTTGAAAATAAAAAAATAAAATTAAAAAATGGTTACGCTTGTGACACATATAGTAAGTTATACCACACCATATATAGTTACAGTGAGTTAGGTAATATAGTAAATGAGTGTAAGTATGTAAAAAATATAGATTTCCCACTAAAGGTGGTAGATGTTATGGTAAAAAATATAAAAAGTAAATTAGGTGTGGATTATGATTTAATAATGTGTATACCGTCTACACACTCAGGAAGAAAAGTTTTTAATTTAACTCAAGACATCGCAAAAAAATTAAATATACCTTTTAAACCTTACTTATTTAAACAAACATATCAAGTTCAAAAATATCAAAAACACAAAAAAGAAAAACTAACTCCTAGATTAAGATATGGCGGTAAAGAAAATATTAAAAATAAAAATATATTATTAATAGATGATGTTTGTGACACAGGGGCAAGTTTAAAAAGTGCCGCTAAGGAATTAAGTAAACACGGTGTAAACAGTGTAACACCTATCGTAATAACAAAAACACTATTTGGTAAAACAACATGATGAAAAAAACAAAGATTATAAACTTTTTCGGTGGTCCAGGTATAGGAAAGTCAACCCAAGCCGCCGGTCTACACTATCTAATGAAAAAGAACGGTATGTCAGTAGAACTCACCTCCGAGTTCCCTAAAACAATAGCGTGGGAGAAAAATTATAGTGCCATAAATGACCAATTATATATAACAGCCAATCAACATAGAAACATATCAAGAGTATACGGTCAGGTAGATTATATAATAGTAGACAGCCCAATATTAAACGGATTAATATATAAGAGTAGATATCAAGGAACAGTATACCCTACGACCTTTTATGGTGAATCTTTCGACAAGTTTATCCTGGACCTATTTCACCAATACGATAATATAAACATATTATTACATCGGAACGATGCCGTTTTCCAAAAAGAAGGCAGGTTTCAAAATTTAAAAGGTTCCAAATACATAGATAACGATATAAATGAATTACTCAAAACTAATAACGTAGACTTTCACGAGTACAAAGTAGATTACAACACAGTTAATAAAATATATAAAGATTTCTTTCGTGAGAATGGTAAGATAGTACAAATATAATTAGGCCAAATCAGTAAATTTTCGTATCTTTATAGTATAAATAAAGAGAGATATTAACCTATAAAATACTAAGATTATGACCTACACACAGACACTACCTACTCGTAAACAAATCGCTATAGCTGTTAGTAAAGGTATTATGTCGTCTCACGAGGGTATAATTCTTAGAGCGAGGATAACAAAGAAAGAAAAAGAAATTATCAAAGCTCAGGAGGAAAAAGCTATTATAAATGAAAGAAAAGAACTATATAAAGAATTACTCCCTGTGGTTAATGATAACTTAAGATACTTAAAGTCTTGTTTAGATTTAACAGAATCACACATCACGTGGGGTACTAAGAATGTAAAGAAGAAGTATTCTATAATAAAGGAGAATATTCTCAATAAGATTAAAGAACAACTTATAGATAAAAGAAACTATACCAGGTTCATAGAGGGATAAGGGATATGACATGTAAATCCTCATGTTTATTCCCCCTCACTATCGTTCAGGGTTAATCGTTCGGTCCACTAACGTTCCCCTCACTTAAACATTCAGATTCCCATATAATATCCCCATAAAAATCTCAT
>MDTC01138759.1_pt1 | contig 23172 bp, 43 predicted proteins | sample 811181 | NCBI WGS metagenome assembly MDTC01 (sample SAMN05326644, study PRJNA326480) | marine metagenome | isolation source: seawater | place: Pacific Ocean: North | collected 2011 | reverse complement strand
TGTTATTGAAAAACGTACTATAAAGAAGAAAACTAGTATAGGTGGTAACAAAGGTCGTATAAGTCCATCTATGTTAGGTAAAGTAAAGAAACGTGACTATAAACCTTATAATAGACAAGGGAAGAAATGAGCCTTTTAGATCCAAAATGTTTATGGAAGACAAATGATTCTATGCCTACTGCTTATACATCAGATGGCTATTTATTACCATGTTGTTGGGTCGATACACCTCGTTCTCATATCACTCTTAAACATTTGGGAATGAAAAATAAGGAATTGCTCGTGTCTAATAATAATGAAATAACTGACATATTTCAATCGGATCAATGGATAGATTTCTTTACTATGATTAAAACGAGTGACGATAAATCTGAAATTCCAGTAGATTGTCTTCGTCATTGTCCAAAGAAAAAATGAATAAAATAATAAAAGATTACATGCTTACACAACGTAATAGACCTGTAAATGTTGATACTAGTTATAGATGTATCTTTAGATGTGGTCAATGTCAACGCCAAAGAATAAATGGTGGTGATATGATAAAGCGAGGAAAGGATATATCTGAAGAAGATATGCAGAAACTAGTAGATTTTTATTGGGATATCAATTTCTGTGGACAAATATCTGATCCAATATATCACCCTAAATTCTTAAAACTTTTACAAATATGCGAAGGACGTAAACTTAAAATATCTACTGTTGGTAGTGGTAAGAAACAATCATTTTGGGATGAAGCATATTCGTATAATAAAGGTAAAACAATTTGGGTATTTGGAGTAGATGGAATTGATAAATCGAGTGAGATACACAGAGTGGGATCTAATTTTGAAGATACATGGTCACAAATGAAAAAAGGTGTATCTTTAGGACATATAATCATATGGCAATATATTATATTTGATTATAATGAGAAAGATATGGATACTGCAATACAGATAGCTAAAGATAATAATTTTGTTTTGAGATTTATACAAACAAGTCGTGCATGGGATCATAAGGTAATGAAGTTTCCTCTCAATTACGGACCATCTATTAATAATAAGTCAATAAAATCATATAATACAAAAACTGTCCAAGAACAAACAATTACAACACAATATACCGATTGGGTACAATTAACAGAAGATCAATGCCACCAACTAAACCCACATCAATAGACGCAGTCTACCGCCGGAGTCCATACAACGAGGAGATCATTATGAGACAGCAATTACTAAGAGCATTAATAAGCAAATATACAGCAGATTTTGAAACAGCAAAAGCTACACTAAACATCTATCTTACTAACCCTGTAGGTATTGGAGAACATCCACAACACCTAGAAGAGATGGATAAAATGGTAGCAGATATGGTGGAAGCACAGGATAAAAAAACGTTGCTCCTAGCACAGATGGAAGAAGAAAAGAAATACTCAGGCGATTATTGATTATCTATAAACGTCTTAGATAAGCCGCCCCTCATATAAGGTTGGCCATTAGCGTATACTTCATCTACCTTACGACATGATACGTATACTTGATGGCCACCACTATCTGTAGCGATGCCATTAGTCTGTTTTAGCCATTGTTTTCTAAGAGGAGAGTTTACTCCAGGATCCGCAGGATCATTATCATATTCCCAGATTGTGTTGTTTGGAATTGCTACTATTGCCATGTTATTCTCCTTTTTTTGACTGTGAGATATTTATAAAAACCTGAGATTATCCAGCGAAATATGGCGATTTTCCTTTTTTAAACCATTTTAAATGTAAATAAAAACAATAATGCGCGTTATATGGAAGGTAAATGCTTTGTTCGATGAGGATATATGCAGTCGCTCTATAAGGCTGTGATAGAAACGCTGAGACGCTCGTAGAACGCCGAAAGATTCCGTAGGCAGGAGTAGTAGTGTAGGGGGGAGCGCAGGAATCTGCAGGAAACTTTATTTGAATTAATTTGGTAACTCCTTGTTTTATCACGAAAACTTTTTCCATTTAGTTGTTGACTTATATTAAAAAAGGTCCTACTATGAATATATAAGATGAAAACAATAACAAAGGAAATTTAAAAATGAATAAAATGTTTATCTTCAACGACCTAATCATAAACGAAGTTAAGAAGTCAGCCGAGAAGGATGGCGAGTACGTCTTAAAGACTACCAAGACTAGCATAATCAACAATTTTTGTTCAGCTCTTATGGAGCAGATCAATTGTGGTATCGCAGTCGAGAGATTTATCGGTTGTGATGAGAGTTGTGTTATAGTCACCGATTGTGTTAAGCACGGTGTTGTAGAAGAGATGAATACCCACGAATTGTGCGGTGTTGAGCCTCTAGAGAGTCTTCCAGTATTTAATCAGAATTATTCTTAATTAACTGTTGACCTCTTCCCCGATATAGGGGATAATAATTATTGTAATGATCAGAAAAAGGAAATTAAAAATGATTAAAAAAGATAAAATTGAATACATCACTGAGTTAGCTTTCGATAACGGTATCGAGCTAGCAGGCTTTGGTGCTACTGAAGAAGCTTCTATTCAGAATGCTTTATCATTCTTACCGTATACTACTTACGAAGCTTCATATACGGCTAAGGATATGGCCTCCATGGAGACGTACCGTCTACCCCAGCACTATACTGCAGAGGAGTTAGCTTAGATGTATGAGACTAAAATAAATTATGAGCTAGCTAAATTCCCGCAGTACTCTGAGGGTAAGACAGGTACTGTGTATGGTACCGGGTCTACAGAAGACGCATCTGTTAACGAAGCGTTGAAAGTGTTCAGCTCTATGGGCAAGTTTCCTCACCAGGTACTAGGTATGGAGACAAAACAAATTGAGACTAAGGAGAATATATAATGAAGACATTTATCCATGAGGTATTGTCGTATGTAGCATTCGCTATGTTTGCTACAGCTTGCATCTTAGTCTTACTCACTGCGGCTTAAGTAATAAATGCCTTTCCTTCATTTTATTGGGTTAGCAGTCAAGCTCACCGCATTGTACTACGGAGTTGTCATTTTGCTCTTTGTACTTGCGGTGACGCTTAATTAATATTCAGTGTTGTAAATAGTAATCGCGCATAGGGGTTCTCGGGTTCGGGTTTAGTTGGCGGACTATGAAAGGATCAAAAGTCGAGTGAAAGAAAAATTTTAAAAAAATAATTTTAGTGAAACTTTTATAAGGAAATATATTATGGATAAAGTTATCAGAAGAAAAATCATTGAATGTCTAGGTAGAGCTGCTTGTAGAGATGAACCATGGCCTATAGAGGTTGATGTTTGGTATGTATATCAAATTGGTGTTAAGCAGAATTGGAAATGTGCTATTAAGGGAGTACCATTAGAATTTGTGAACAATGGAAAGTATTGGCGTGGTAAAAAATGTAATCGCGAAGTAATGACTATTGATCGTATTGATTCTACAAAAGGTTATGTTAAAGGTAATGTACAATTACTATGCTGTGAAGCTAATGTATGGAAAGCAGACTTTTCTCATGATCAGTTAATGCAATATTGTTTTGACTATATACTATCTAACTATACTAATAAAATTAAAAATTTTTTTTCGGGGCGCAACTTCGTTGTATAAATATCGTCATGTCAAATAAAAAATTTAAAAATCCACTCGTGAATTGGATAGACCATAGACTTGGTATATTCTCTTTTATGAATCATGAACTTAATGAGTACCCTACTCCTAAGAACCTAAACTATATGTGGAACTTCGGAAGTCTCAGTGGTATCGCTTTGGTGACTATGATCATCACAGGTATCGTTCTAAGTATGAATTATACTGCTCATGTTGATTATGCTTTTGATTCTGTTGAGAGAATTATGAGAGATGTTAATCATGGATGGCTTATACGTTACATTCATATGAACGGAGCTAGTTTCTTTTTCATTGTAACGTACATTCATATATTCCGAGGTCTGTATTATGGTAGTTATAAAGCACCGCGAGAACTATTGTGGATACTTGGTGTGTTTATATTATTACTAATGATGGCTACTGCGTTTATGGGATACGTTCTTCCTTGGGGACAGATGAGTTTCTGGGGCGCTACAGTTATCACTAATTTATTTTCCGCTATACCTTTAGTCGGTGAACAATTTGTTACATGGTTATGGGGTGGCTTCAGTGTTGATAATGCTTTGCTGAATAGATTCTTTAGTTTGCATTTTGTATTACCATTTGTAATTGTTGGTGTAGTAATATTACACTTAGTTGCATTACATAGATTTGGATCCAACAATCCTATTGGTATAGATGTAAAAGGTACACAAGATACATTACCTTTCCATCCTTACTATACAATCAAAGATCTATTTGGACTAGGTGTGTTCTTAACTATGTTTGCAGCTGCTGTATTTTTCTTTCCTAACTTTATGGGACATCCGGATAACTACATACCTGCTAATCCTATGGTAACTCCAGCACACATTGTTCCTGAGTGGTACTTCTTACCTTTCTATGCAATCCTGCGCGCAGTACCTGATAAACTAGGTGGTGTGTTATTAATGTTTGGTGCAATTGTAGTATTGTTTGTATTACCTTGGCTAGATAGATCATCCGTAAGAAGTAGTACATTCAGACCTCTATATAAAATATTCTTTTGGATCCTATTTGTAGATTGTATTGCATTAGGTTATCTAGGTGCGATGCCAGCTGAAGGAATATATGTTATACTATCTAGAATAGCAACTGCATATTATTTTATACATTTTCTAATAATATTACCTCTACTACCTAAGTTTGAAAAAACAAAACCGTTGCCTGTTAGTATTGGTACACCTGTACTACAACAAAAAGAATAATCAACAACAAAGTGAGTTTTATATTATGAAAGAAGATTATAAAGTAGATCCATTATCTATTAAGGTTGATCAAACTAAACAAGATACAAGAAGAGATGCTTGGGACAGAGACTATATGGGTTTCTATTACTTGAAGAAAGAGCCAAAGAGTAAGAAACAAATATCTAATGCTACACCAGTTTTTATATTTGCATTTTTCTATATTGCTATACTAGCTATGATAGGTAGTGTGAAGTGAAGATTTTTATTGGTTATGATACAAGAGAAGATATAGCATATGAAGTATGTAAGCATAGTATTATAACCAGGCAGCCACAAGCAACAATATATCCTGTTGTCCAGGACCAACTAATTGATCTTGGTTTATACAGTAGGGGTATAGATAAACTTGCAAGTACACAATTTACTTATACACGATTCTTAGTTCCTAAGTTATGTGACTATAAAGGTTGGGCATTGTTTATAGATTGTGATATTATATTGAAAGAGGATATAAAAAAACTTTTTGACTACGTTGATGATAAGTATGCTATTATGTGCGTTAAACATAACTACAAACCAAGAAGCAACATTAAGATGGACGGTCAGATACAAACAACATATCCCCGTAAGAATTGGTCAAGTGTTATGTTAATCAATTGTGCACATGATAGTAATAAAATTCTAACACCAAACTTAATTAGTGATGAAAATATAACAGGAGCATACTTGCATACATTTAGTTGGCTGCATGATAATGAAATAGGGGAGCTCCCTGTTGAATGGAATTGGCTAGTCGGTCATTATAAACAACCTGAGGATGGGATCCCAAAGTTGATACATTATACTGAAGGTGGTCCTTGGTTTAATAATTTTACTGATTGTGAATATAGTGAAGACTGGAAACAGGAATTGAATGGAATATAATATATTATGTACAAGCAAGCCTGGGGATGGATTACTTTATTATAGTTATGAGTATTGCTGTTATATGAATAGCATTGGTATAGATACTCAATTAGTTATAATACCACATCCAGGATTCAATAGACATCACTATGATAATGTTATTAAGTCTAAGTATACAATATATGAAAACGTAACTTATGACTGCGATAATTGGAGTGATGTAACTATTGTTATGGGTAGGTCATTAATCACTATTGGATATATTAGTAGACACTTATATACTATTGAGCAATTAGAACTGCTTCGTTTGTTGTTATCTGGAACTGTAGTTAGTGTATACTCTGATAATCGTATAGTTGAATATGCTCTGGCCGCCGCTTGGGCTTCGCCCAAGAAAATAATTGATGTGTGTGATAGAGACGTGTATCCTAATGGAGTAGGTAATCATTTTGAGAAGAGAATTTATTTCGATATCTATAGACCGGTTGTTGACGATGTCAAATTCAAATACTTATTCAACGGAACTAATAAACAATACTATGCTGATGCTCTCAAAGTAATAGACAAATATGAGTCACATGGAATATTAGTATATGATTTTAGTAATGTCGATAACCATTATAACAATCTATATATTCCTGTTGATAATCTTCTTGGTATATTTGATACGTATGTATATACAAAAAGTATTATAGACCCAGCTCCAAGAATTATTCAAGAGTGTAAGTATTATAATAAAGAAATAATTTTAGAACAATATAATCGAGGGGTAGGTTTTTACTTAACGAGAGAATGTAAACAACCAGATGTTAGTGAGTTAATAAATGTGGGATAGAGATTATATACAAAACAAAGATAAGTATCTAGATTTATTTGATAAATGCATGCGCGATACCAACAATGGTATAGTCGATGAACTTGAGCAAAGATTTTGTGACTACACAAAAAGAAAATATGCTATAGCAGTTAACAGTGCTACGGATGCTCTTCACTTCTCGTTATTGAGTTATGGTATCGGAAGTGGTGATGATGTGTTAGTAAGTGACTTCTCTTGGATCTCATCTGCGTCTTGTATATCAATGGTTGGAGCAAGACCTATATTCTGTGACATCGATATTAACTCATATCATATTACATTAGAACAAATAAAATATAAGTTGACTGTTAACACAAAAGCTATAGTATACACTCATCTATTTGGAAACATGTCCGACACAACAGACATTATACAATTCTGTAAGGACAATGATATAATTTTTATTGAAGATGCAGCTCAGTCATTGGGTAGTAGTTACAATAATATAAAAGCTGGATCTATAGGAGATATGAGCTCGTTTAGTTTTAACGACAATAAAGTTGTGTCAGGTATCTCTGGTGGAGGTATTGTATTAACTGATGATTATGATAAAGCGATGTATGTTAGAAAGTTGAAAAGACACGGTAGATATGATAGTGACTTTTCATTATTAGGATACAATTCAACAATGTATAATATAAATGCTGCATTCATAAATTACAGATTTGATATGTTGGATGTATGGCTTGAGCGAAGACTAGAAATAGCTGAACAATATAATGACGTATTGCAAGACGAAGATGTTTACATCCAAGTACCTAAGGATCAACAGGTCCATAACTATCATAAATATACAGTAAGATTAAAAAGTAAACAGATAAGAGATACAATAAGTAATCAGTTCAAGTTATCAGTACATTATGGTAAACCTATTTCAGAGAACGAGCTATATAGTTTAGTTGGCCAACCGAATGCTAAGTTAGTATGTGACACAATTCTAACATTACCTAACCATCCATATATGACTTCACAAGAAATAGAAAGGATTGCAATAGCTATGAGTGGGATTTAATATGCAAGGTGTATCACCACCAGAACTTCATAAGTATGGATACTTAGGAATTGATTTGTACTTATCTAAGTCTTGTAATAAATCATGTCATTATTGTACTGCCTGGACGTTAGAGATGAGAAATCTTGATGTCGATATGGACTTCCTTAGAACAACATTATCTTATTTTAAAGACTATAAAGTAAGATTTAATTTGCTAGGGGGTGAACCTGGTTTAATTAAAAATTTAGATGAAGTAATTAATGAGATCAAAAAAAATGATAAACATATAGTATCTGTACTCTCTAATTCATTTGTAAGAAAACGATATCCTCACATCCTTGAGGATGAAAGTGTGTATTATTTAGAACATTTAGTATTAGATTTTTATGGAGACAAAATAGAAAAGCTAGGGAACTTTGATTTCTTTGAGGTCAATGATAAACATAATTATAATATTATTATACAAACACCTGGATTCTTTGAATATGAGCAGCTCTATGATTTAACATTTCTATATCATGATAATACATTATTTAAAATGTTCAATTCACGATCACCTAATTACAGTACTGATAAACAAGACACGGAATTTAACAGAAGAATATGTGCAGCATTTCCTTCTGTTCCTGTTATTGATTTTGAAATTCAAAAGATAAGACACTGTAGTAAAAAGGTTATTAATGGATCAAGACAATTTGAAATAACTCAAGATAACATTGACAAAATGATGAACTTTGAATTATTTGAATATGAAAGTTATTGTATGGTGTGTATGGACATTGTTCCTCCAAAATCAAACGATCATGTATTAGATGTATTAGCTGCTGGGGGACCTAGTATAAAATGAAAATATATAGCACTGCATTTGGTCCACATGATCATAATACATATGATGGGATACTTCATAAGCAATATGAAAGATATACAAGATTAAAACATAACATGCCCTATGATTTAAATAGTTTCTTTAAAGAATATTTTAAATCAAAAACTGATATATTAGCATTTACTACAACAATCGGGGGATATGGTCATATTGTTAAACCGACATTATTAAAAGAATTTTTAAATTGGAAGCCAGCTAGTCTATGGGATTATAAAAAAATAGGTAATAGATATTATATAGACCACCATCAATCTCATGCAGCATATGCATTCTTATGTTCTAAATATAAACAGTCTGATATTTTAGCAATAGATGGTAGAGGATGGAAGTACAATTGTCTGTTTTTTAATAAGGATGGTAAAATATTTGATTTATCAGAGTCCATGGGTATTGGACAAATGTGGGATAAGATATCAGTATATCTTGGCTTTGGAACTTTAGGTGCTGGTAAAGTGATGGGTCTATCAGCTTATGGATCATATAGTGAAGAAGTACATACTATAATTGATTATTATAGAGACAATAATTTTTCCTTTCCAAAAAATATTAAAAATGTAATAAAAGAAAATAAGCCTGAAGATGTAGCATACACATTACAACATGTAACTCAAGAACTTGTTATAGAATATGTGTATCCATTAAAGAGTTGTAATAACCTTTGTGTTGCTGGAGGTGTAGCATATAACGGATATATTAATAATCATTTTTTATCTCATTATAAAAATGTATTTGTTCCCCCAGCTCCTGGAGATGAAGGACAGTCATTAGGAACATACATGCATGCAGATAAAATCATTAATAATAATATACATATTCCAAATACGTATGCAGGTGAAAAATATAATTACGTAGGTGATGAAAAATTAAATATAAAAAACGTTGCACAACAATTAGCTGATGGAAAAATTATTGGTTGGTATCAAGGTAAATCAGAAAGTGGAAATAGAGCTCTGGGTAATAGAAGTATATTAGCAAACCCAAGTATTCCTAATATAAAAGATATTATTAATAGGACTATAAAAATGAGAGAAGATTTTAGACCATTTGCTCCAGCAGTTCTGGAAGAGCATTATAAAGATTACTTTGACACAGATCAACCAAGTCCATATATGTCACGTATTGTTAATGTTAAAAGAAATAAATTTAATATTATTCCTGGAGTAATACATGTCGATGGTACCGCTAGAATACAAACGGTTAATAAATACCAAAATAAAAAGTTTTATAATTTAATTAAAAAGTTTTATAACATAACAGGTATACCAATGTTACTCAATACAAGTTTTAATTGTCAAGAGCCTATAGTAGAAACACCTGAGCAAGCAATTACTACATTTAGAAAAACTGCATTGGATCTGTTAGTAATTAATGATTGGATAATAAGAAGTTGACTTTCAATGTATATGATAGTATAATAATTATATTATTTGTGCTCTCAACAGGTGCAATAGGATTAATTGTATTATATTTTATATATTGTAATCGAAAAGAAAAACAATGGCGTTTGGATAATCCAGACGAATGGATACACCAAGAAGCTATAAGGAGAGGTTATGAAGATAAAGATAATAGTAGAAGATGACTTTGGGGTGTCTCATGTTACTGAAAGTGATGTTCAGCAATCATTACCAGGTACATTAAATGTTATGCGTAGTGCTTTGTGGGCTATTGGCTTTAACTACATTGATAATGTATATGCGACGTGGGGTGATGAACAAGATGTCTCAGCTGACGATGAGTTAGCTGAAGAATATAATAAGTCGTATGAGGTTGCTAGTCCTGCTAATAAAAAAGAGAAACTAGAAAAAGCAAAGAACGATCCAATAACTATGTCTACGTTTAAAGGTGATGATGGTTTTGATTGGTCTTTTAATCCTACCGCTGATCATATGTTTCATCAAAATAATAGAATGGCAGTAGCATTTAAAAACAAAGTTGGTAACTTTGATGGAAAGACAACATGGTCTATCGAATATTATAAAGATAGAGAGTTAGACTTTATTAAGAACTGGGATGACAAAGATGAAGAATTTATTGAACAAGAGTGTGAAGATTATGTACAAGAAGCTGGAAAGTATGAAGATATATTTGACGACAGATATCAGTCACCTCGTGATAATGTTTTACCTTTGTTCACAAGTGAGAATATAGGTTGGTTTAATAATAAAGCAGAAAAAGAACAGGAAGAAAACTGGCATGAAGAGGATGTTGACTTCAGTAAGTTAGCAAAGAGCTCAAATACCGATCCTGATATACCTGACGGCGAACAAGGATGTTAAATGAAGATCAGATATTATCACAAAATAGACAGCTGGCGTTGGTTAGGTTTTGTCCTTGCTATGGTCAGTGCTTTTATTTTAAGTAGTGGTAATGTTGATCTACAATGGATAGGTTGGGGTATAGCGTGTTGTAGTTGTAGTATATGGGTGTACATGGGATGGAAAGATAAAGATATACCACGTGCGCTTATGGAATTGTTTTATTTGTTACTAGCTATAAGAGGAATATATAATTGGATTAATTGAGAGGTGTTTATATGATTAATAAGGATCCAGGTAAAAGACATTTTTATTTGTCTATGATAAAAAGTTTAATAAGAGTCGCGGGGGGCGTTGCCCTTTTTGCTTCGCAAATACAAATTGCTGCTGTGCTTTTTATATGTGCAGAAGGTTTAGGAATAGCTGAGGAGTTTTAAATGATAGAGCATAGTATGATGAATGAAGAAGAAAAAAAAGTATATGATTTAGATAATAGATTTGATCAGCCTAATGGAGAACTGATTCAGCAAGAATTAATCTCTTATGTATCTAGAGATGGGGGCATAACAAAACAAGTTTATACTAGAAGGTTTACTGGAGACGATTATATTGATTCATATGCAAGTACTCCATTACCGATTCCAGTAAATGAATAAATTTATTCCAACAGATTGGTTTGTGATTGTAGTAACGAGCTTCAGTATAACTCAATGTATTATTGTTGGAGACTTTATTATGTCAATTATTTTATATTGGTTATGGGATTATTATTGTTTTGCAAGATCTAATTACAAGTATTAGGAAGATAAATATAACATAGAATGATTTAAAAAGGATTGAATGAATATGTATAAAATAACATGGAAGCAAAATAAATCTACTAAAGCACAAAAGTATGAAGGTTTTATTCAACGTGGAACAATGCGAATATGCATTGCAATAATTACTAAAAAAGGTAAGAGCTGGAATGTCGATTGGACTACTGATAAAGTTAAAGACTCCGTCCATAAATCCTTACAGGTTGCTAAAGACTTCGTCTACACTTTTTTCAACGAATCTAATTAATTTATTTAGTCACAAAAAAACTGTTGACTTCAATCCATATATGTCCGATACTAATATAGTAAGTAAATTAGTTAAGGAAAAAAATATGGAGTTTAAATCCCCTACAAACATGTATCAGTTAGCGTTACCATTAATGGGTCACGATCTAGCTATGAAGTATGCAGACTACTATCAAAGAAAAACTCGTCTTAGTACTAAAGGTAGAGTTGCGTTTAAAGATTCTACAAGATCAAAATTCTATGATGCTGAGAGACGTTTTGAAAATAAGTATGGTAATGGTATCAATTTTAACAATATCGAAGAAGCTCAGAAGTATGCTAAAAGAGTATGTAAGTCAAAGTTATGGAAAGAACTTACTGAGACTAAAGGATCAAAAGATGTTATTGTGTTTGCCAAAAAATTAGTTCGAAATTCAGCCACTGCTGGATCATCCTGGGGTTATAAAATTCAATTAGATCAAATGTGCGGTATGAATGAATTTACTCTATTGCATGAGATGGCTCACTCTGCTGGTTATATGCATCACGATATATCATATAGAAAAGCTTTTCTTAGACTTGTTTCAAGATTTATGGGAATGGATGCTGCTAAAAAATTTAAAGCAGAAATTAAAAGAGCTGGATTAAAAATGATTATTAAAAACACAATCAAGACTCCTGAACAATGGTTAAAAGATTATATAAAAATGACTAATCTTAGAAAAAAGATAAAATAATTGTTGACTTTTATTAATTTTGTCACTATAATAAAGTATAAGATAAAAAAATGAAAGGAAAAAATTTGAAATATAATAACGAAAAAATAATATTAGTTGATTGTGATGGAGTTCTATTAGATTGGATGTACGCTTTTGATCTCTGGTTAGAAGAAAGAGGTTATAAAAGAGATGCTGATAACTCTGATTATGATAGAGCAGTTGTATATAAGACATCTTCAGAGAAGATGCAAGAGTTAATTAGACACTTTAATAGTTCAGCTGCGATTGGTTTTCTACCCCCTCTTAGGGATTCAATATATTATGTAAGAAAAATGTTCATTGAACATGGTTATGTATTTCATGCAATAACAAGTTTATCAAAAGACAGGCATGCTCAGGCATTAAGAACTGAAAATTTAAAGATGCTTTTTGGTAAAAGGACATTTGAAAAGTTTGTTTATCTTGATACAGATGAAGATAAGACTGAAGCATTAACACCTTATAAAGATTCAGGTTGTTATTGGATAGAAGATAAGATTCATAATGCTAGAGTTGGTAGATCGTTAGGTCTCGAGTCAATATTAATAGGAGCTGATCATAATATGACAGATGAGTTTCCGAGATATTGGAAATGGAAAGATGTATACAAACATATTACTAAATCATAATTTGAATAAATAATAGTATGGATATCATACTTATGTACATAGTATTGTCAGTCAACAATACAGAAACAATTAAGATTAACGAAAAAGTTATTTTTGAGTCTATCAATCAATGCTCAGAATATGTATTCAATAATACTCAAGATATCAATGATAGTATTACTAGACATATGGAGGGTCAACGTTTTTTTATGAAAGAGATTGGCTGTATTGATATGACTACAGAAGAAAAGGTACCCCTAAAAAATCAATCTTAAATAGGAATTATATTATGAACATTTTTGCACTCGACAGAGATCCTAAAATAGCAGCTGAAATGATGTGTGATAAACATATTGTTAAAATGATTACTGAATCGTATCAGATGTTTTCTTCAGTGTTAGATGATTATAACTTAAACGCTCCTACTTTTGGTATGCCTGGTTATCCTAAATCTGTTAGTAAGCATCCCTGCACAATATGGACTAAGCATACAAAAGGTAATTATAAGTGGCATGCAGATCATTTATATAGTATGTGTGCTGAGTATTGGAGAAGGTATAATAAAATACATAAGTTTGATAAACTGTTACGTTTTATATTTGATAGTGCTGATGTAATTAAATGGGATAAGTATCCTTTAGAAGATTTTGTTATAGCTATACAAAATAAAAAATGGCACAGATTAGATCCTGTAGAATCCTATAGAGTATATTACAATATGGAAAAATTTACTTTTGCTAAATGGAAAGATGGAAACATCCCATATTGGTTTACTGGAGCTCCCCACTACACATTACAATTAGAAAAATAATTGTTTTTATGACAAAATAACTGTTGACTTTTATTAAAAAGTATCCGATGATAATTATAGTGATAAAATTAATGAAAGGAAATTAAATGTCAAAGAAAACTTTAAAAGTTGGTGATTATGTTTTAGGTAAGTATGGACCTGGAACTATTCAGAGGATTGAACTTTGTGAGAAGCCTGGCGACAAATACGGTCTCTCCGTTAAGGAAGTTTATTTCGATCTAGTAGATAGATGTGTTGTTGATCTTGAAAACAACCGTTTCGAATATGGAGCGGATTTAGACTTCTTGACATTCTAATCATGGCTCATAAATCAGATATTATTAACACAAGAGATCATCATTTAGTTGGTGTTAGATGGCCTGTAGTTGGTTCTAAAGGTGATGTTTATACAGTAACTATGTTTGATAGAGGATTCGATTGTAATTGTATGGCATATCGTAAGTGTAAGCATATTAAAAGTGTTGAAGAAGGATTAACAAAAGAATAAATTAATTGTTTTTTTCACAAAATAACCGTTGACTTTGTGACAAAAATGTGGGAATATAAAGTATAAAGTAAAACAATAACATAAGGAATATATTATGAAAGCAAGTTCAAGAAAAGTTAAACAAGAAAATATGATGGATCTATTTGAGTTAGGTATGTTATATGATGTTGAAGAATTACGTGCAAAAGTTTTAGATATTATATCTAATGCACGTGTACCGAATCAGTCAATTATTAGACAGATTCCGTTTATGAATAAGAAGAAGTTAATGCAGACTGCATCAAACTTTTTTCTTAAAGGTGAAGGTTTAGGAGTAAAATAACTGTTGACCTTTAAAGGTTTTTGTGATAAAATAAGTTATATAATGAAAAATGTGAATAGGAGATTATAATGGCACATGAAATGGAAACAATGGCGTACGCAGGTGAAACCCCTTGGCATGGTTTGGGAGTTAAAGTAGAAAGTACTTTATCTACCGCTGAGATGTTAAAAGCAGCTCAGATTGATTGGACGGTATCAAAAGTACCTACATTCTTTGAGCACAATGGTGTTAAGGTTGATACAGGTAAGTATGCTATTGTTAGAGACACAGATCAAAAATTTTTAACTAATGTATCAAGTACATGGAATCCATGTCAGAACTCAGAAGCGTTTGAGATCTTTGATAGATTTGTTGAGAAGGGTGATTTAGAAATGCATACTGCAGGTTCTTTGAAAGAAGGTAAAGTGGTATGGGGATTAGCTAAAATGAAAAAGTCCTTTGAGTTATTCAAAGGCGATAAAGTAGATAACTTTATGCTTTTAGTTAACCCACATAATTTTGGATCAGGGATTCATATGAGAGCTACTCCAATAAGAGTAGTATGTAATAATACATTATCATTAAGTTTAGGTACTGTATCAAACATAGCTTCTACACAAACACATAGAAAGACTTTTAATGTCAAAGAGATGGAAGAGGCCTTAGGTATTGCTGATCAGAAATTAGATCAGTATCAAGATATGGCTAAGTTTCTTGGTATTAAGAGAGCTGATGAAGTTTCTCTTGATGAGTATTTTAAGGTTGTCTTTCCTGCATATGGTAAGAACAAAGATGAAGTTTCTAGGAATGCTTTAAGAGCTAAAGAAATTCTTCATACACAGCCAGGAGCTCAGTATGCTGAGGGTTCATGGTGGCAGGCATTTAATGCTGTTACTTACTTAGCAGATCATGAGTTAGGTCGTAATCAAGATACAAGATTACAATCTGCTTGGTTTGGTCTTAATAAAGATAAAAAGAACTTTGCATTAGAAACAGCATTAAAGTATGCTGATAAGTCAAAGTCTTTAGAGACTGTTTAATTAGTAAAAGGAGAGTTAACCACTCTCCTTCCCCTAACCCTTTTTGGAGATATATATGCCAATAAAACATTCGCCTGATCAAATTGTATTGTGGGCTAAAGAAAATAATTTTAAGTTACCTATGGGTTATCGCTCACCTAAAATGCCTGTAATTGAATTCAAGGCAAATCGAAGAGATGATAAAAAGTTTGATAAAAGAAATAAGTTTAAGAGAAGATAATGTATGCTATAAAAATATGGTTAACTCCGCCTGAGGAATTTGAAGAAAATGTTTATTACCGTAATCTAAAAGATTTTGAAGATGATTGGTATTTAATGAGAGATCTTGACGATCATATTGTTCACACTTGGAGTAGAAAAGAAAAAGCTGAAGAGATAGCTACTCATTTACGAGAACAAGGTGATGCTTATAAAGTTGAGGTAACTAATCAGATACCAGCTACTGCTCTTGCAAGATCTGTTAAAAAGAAATCAATAAGACCTAGCCAGGAGAAGTAAATGCAAAAATGGGTTTATGATAATTGGAATGTTGTAATGAATGTTAAATACAATCCATTGAAGAATATACCCGATGTTCATGTTAGACATCTTGTTATGCAAATACTTGCCTGGATGTGGTGTATTACTTTCTCAATGTATTTTAGTAGTATGTGGGTTTTTGGTATAACAGCTGTAGCTCATGTCTTTGTTATAGCAGCTATTGTTTTTACTGTAGTAACATTTCAAAGGGTACAAAATAATCCTAACTTTTACTTACATAAAGGTTATCACACATCAAGTAGAGCCAGACAAGTTATGTATCTTTCAGGTAATGGTAAGATGGAAAGAATAGAATTACCACCAGGAGATCCAGGTGGAGAACATGAGTAAAAAAGTATTATAAATAATAGAATAACGTTGAAACTAAACGAAAGGTTCGCTGGACACGGGGGCGGTACCCGTCAGCTCCACCATAAGGATACAATATGAGTAGTTGTTGTACAAGAAAAAGAACTAAAAAAGATTTGTTGTTTTTACCAATGGCAATATCTGTTACAATTCTTGGATTCGTAATACTCCTTACTATTGAGATGAGTATTGCATATGCTCTTGGGTTTGTATCTTTCTGATGGGGCTGAAATAGGATCGACAGGATCGTAATAGTGAGGTGGAGTTGTCCGGATGTAAGCTCGGTTAATGCGAACAAAACGACAAATGCAAACGATAATTTTGCACCTCAAGAGTTAGCGCAAGCCGCTTAATTCTTATGCGCCTGGTGAGAGCGTGGAAACAGAATCTCACCACTAATTCATAGGAGAATTTATGGCTGAGGCAGAAAAAAAGAACGGTATCGTTATTAAAGACGAACATAACGAGTTTGAACTGGCATTGAGATTTCTTGGTAACGAGCTTATCGCAATTAAGATGGCTGCAACAAACTTCAGTGGTAAACTCATCGTATGGAGTATTTTACTTTTGCTATTTAGTTTCATGATGATTGAAGTGTTCGAAGTTAACACTTGGATAGGAGGATAACTATGTGGCATAAAGTACAAGAGCAAATCGATATAATGGAAAATAGAATTGAAAGGAAGAAAATTATGACACCTAATCCGCATTACATCAATATGATGATAAATATTGGTATTTTTGGTATGTTAGTCTACGTTGCAATACAAGTATCGTGACCAACACTTTAGAAATTTTTAATAAAAGAAGACAAATCAAAAATTTCAAATCTGAAGTTCCAAAAAAAGAAATAATAGAAGAAATCTTACAAAAATCTTTTGATGTTGTTCCTTCAAAGCAAAACCTTATTCCATATAAAGTGGTCGTGCTAGGACCAAATAATCCAATTGAAAAAGACATACTTGAAGATTTAACATCACTAGCAATCGTTGATAATAGAAAAGTATTTCATAATGCACCTTATATAATATTTTTTTCTACAAGATTAAGCAAGCCAAATAAGTTAGTTAGACATCTTATGGATAAAGGACACTCATATCCAAAATGTGACATAAATAAATATAAAGAAAATAGCACGCTATTAGACGTAAATATTGAAATTGGTATGTTTGCAACTATATTTACTGCCTTGTGTAATGAAAAAAATATTGATGTAGGTTATTGTTCATGTTATGTACAAAATGATAATCGTTTTGCAAAACATCTTTTAATAGATACGGAAGATAAGATACTTTTTGTGCTTTATGTTGGGTATGATGATAATACACGTAAAAACACAAGTGAAGAAAAACCTAAAATAGATGAGGTGATATTTTGGAAATAATATATGCATATATTACGTATTATATACTAGCAACTATAGGAATTACTTTTGGATTCCACAGATACTTTGCACACAATGATTACAAAGTTAATAATGTAGTAGAGTGTGCAATGTTATACTGTGGTGTATTATGTGGTGGACAGTCGGCGTTAAGTTGGTCAGGCGTTCATCGTATGCATCATGCTTATGCTGATACACCAAGAGATCCACACTCTCCGCTATATAATAAGTGGTGGGAGATATTATTCTCTACATGGCGAATTAAGAATATACCACGTAAGTTTGTTAAAGACTTGTATAAGAATCCAAGAGTAATGTTCTTTCATAAATATAGGTACTACATGTTAGGATTAACATATGTTGTTTTATATCAGTATCTATTTTATTTAATTATTACATTTGCGTTGTCATATATATTTTATGGAATGTTAAACTTATTTGGTCACAGCGATGAAGGACCAGTCAATAGATGGTGGATAAACTTATTTGCACCGTTTGAAGGAAATCATGATGATCACCACACGAAATAGAAAACAATTACCACAATTTGGAGTTCTTAAAGGATATAATATTAATATCTCTGCATTATTGGAGTTTTGTCACACTAACGGATATTTTGATGTTGACATGTACAATGATATTAATGTAAGTTCAAACTCCTTTATGAAAGGATTCGTTATTGCAAATTCTTTCTCAAAAGAAAATTTCTTTAAAGATAGTAGTGAAGACTATTTAGAAAGTCAAGTATATAAACAAAGATACTTAACTGAACTAAATAATGTAGACATGTCAAAAGCAAGAGAAACTTATGTTGAAGAAAATCACGTTCCTATCAAGTCAAGTATTATGAGTAGAACTCGTAGACTAAATTCTTCAAGTAAAAAGTATCTTCCAGAAGCAGATGAGCACAACTACGGAAAAAGAAACGAGCTTGTCGTAGGCGAGATAGAAAAAGTTTTAGATATGTTTAAAGGTAATCTAGCTCGAGTAAGACTCGCGCATCTGTCTTCAAACTTTAGTCTCAAGCCGCATGTTGACTACGACCCTTCATATATTACAAGATTTCACATACCTCTTATTACAAATAAAGACTGCTTAATGTGTGTAAGAAAACGTAAAGAAGACTTTAAAGTTCATTTTCCTGCTGATGGAAGAGTATACTTTCTTAATGCAGGTCACATACACTGGGCCGAAAATAATTCTAATGAAGGTAGAATACATTTAATTATTGACACAAAAACTCAAGAAGATTTACAGTGGTTAGAACCTATCTAATTAAAGACTCACCTATTGAAAAAATAAACTTCTGGCTTAATCGTTATGCGGTTTCATTAAAGTATGGTGAGAATTACAGAGACTTTAATTTTAAAAAGTGTTTGGCGTTATCAACTGAAGAGATCGATGGTCAGTTAGTTGGAGTCTCTTCCATTATGAATCGTAATATTTGGCCACAAGACTTTTATAGGATTCTTAACAGACACTTTATATTACCAAAATATAGAACCGGATATAAGAGAGACGGCGTCGCTGATAGAACACTGGACATTATAAAACAGCAGAGTCGTCTAGCTATAAAGAATAAAGCGGAATGCGTATTCATAAGTATACACAGTTACAGACCAAGATGGTCTCGATATTTTGCAGACTATTTAACAGATAAGACTCAATGCGCATGGAAGAGTGAAGACTTAGTTCTTATCGCGAACGACTCTGAATATAAGAATAATTATCAGCATATAATATATACAGGTGATACTGATTATTTTAACAGTAAAAAGATAGAATGGAATACGTACACGACTTTAAAATAGATCCCTTGTCCATAGTTAACAAAGATTGGAATCGTCCTTTCGGCCAAGAAGAGTATATGACAAGATACATTAGAGATTGGAAGTCAATCTTTAATAAAAAAACAGTTGATATCTTTGAAGAGTCAATACAACGTGTCATGGTGTTTAATAAGCCTGAAGACTGGAACGAAACTTCAAAGGGAAATTCTGTACATGTTGATGACGGAGAGATTATATGCGCAATGAATGTAGTCTTACCAACTGCCGACAATAAATCTGTAATGGAATGGTTTCATACAGACATTAATCACGGTGACTTAGTAATAGGAAGCGGTAGTAACTACGCGGCAAGATGGAACGGAGAAAACGCTTGGACTCAAGAACAGTTTAAACTGATTCATCAGTGTCATGTCGATAACAAAGTTACTCTCGTAAGAGTCGACATACCGCATAGAGTCGTCGTAAGTCAAAGCGCGAGAGTATGTATTAGCGTGAGATTTAAAGAAAAGTTTACGATGTGGAGTGAAGCAGTTGACCATGTCGAGTCATTGTTTCAAGAACTTCGGCATACGTAGCGTTAAACATAGATAACTTAAAAAGATAACGATCCTCTCTTACAGCCTTTACCATGTGTTCTTCTTGTACGTTAATCAGCGCCTGCCGATACTGATAAGAGAACGTGTCATAATTCTTACGAAACACTATAGGATCACTCGTAGTCGAGAGTACAAAGTTAATACAGCACTGCGTGCCACGATCTTGATGAAAGGGTAGTGTGAACCCCTTTTCTTGTATATAAAATCTTGGCTTAACTGGCGTACTGAGTATCTTTTCAAACTCTTCTGCTACGTGCTTTCCATAACCAGTTACATCTTTCTTAATTAACCATTCGTGTATGACAGTATTTGTTTTCGGATCTACGAAAGGTTCGTATCCTTTCATTTCTCTTGATTCGCTCTGAATCAATTTCATATTGATATCGTAATTCATTTCTGTTAACATATCAATCCAAAATGATCTAGTCTCTCCACAACCTCATCCCAGCTGTGTCTTAGACAAAACTTGAGTATCAACCTGTGATTTGTATCAGACTCGACACCGTGCATGCGTCCGCCAACGTCAATTAACGCGCACTCATAAGGGTGTGGCTCGTAATCAATATGTATAACTGGTGTGGTGTTGAGAAGATTGATATTAATTGATACCATATTATCTTCATCTCGATGATGTCGTAGTACACTATTTGGAAACTGATAGGAGAATCGCGGAAAGTTATTCATACCATGTATGTTGAGATCTCGTTCCACATCTTCTAATAAAGGTTTCATGTCATGGCCGTCAGGTATCATCAGCTGATACCAAAACAATTCCTGTCGTTTAGGTACAGACCAGTGCCACTGCCCTCTTTGTATATTATCGTAAAAGATTTTTTTGTATCGATCTTTATCGATCTCGTAGTCTAAATGTATCATCGTGCATTTCGCTTAAACTTCACTCTTACGCTTCATACAGTACCTGTTAAACACGTTCATGTTCAGCGCTATCATTACTCCCGCAAGAAAGGGATGCATGAACATGATCTTATAACATATAAACAACATACAACTCGTAATTCCTACCATCCAGTGGTCTCTCGTCTCTAAATCTGCCATATCATCCACACGCTCGCTCCTATAACCATGACATATAATCCTATCCAAACCTTAATCATATACTACTCGAAACCCATAACTCTTCCAGTACGCCTCTCGATCACTCCAACTCGTGCAGTTCTTATCGTGTTCTACTAACTTCTCCATGTAGTGATCGTGCTCTGTCTTTGTCTTATATAACTCTCGGTCAGCCTGACCGAACTCTCTTCTGTATATCGTCTTTCCCTTATCGGGACTCTCATAAATGTACTTCATCTCTATCTCCATCATCGATTTCTGCTAAGTATGATCTCTAGTAAACTTAACCTTGGCTTCTTGTATGTATAGTCTCTGTTAAAGTGTCTGTAGTTAAACCAGCTATAAAAGACACTACTTATTCTTCCGTATGTAGGGTAAAGGTCACGATAGTATTCTCTCCAAGCTCTGAAAGATCCTATCATCCGATATGTAGTACCGTAATACAATGACTCATATGATTATTTATACATCCTGCTCTTTGTATTCCAGAACCTCTTCATCCTGTCCTCGACATCCTCGCGGCCACAGTCATTCAGGTCTATATAGTATATCTCTCTCGTATTACTACACCTGATATAACTCGTCCTATCATAATTTAACAAGCTAAACACGTCTTCTCTTAACACGCACTCATCCCATACAACAGAACGCATATCATCCTCACTCAACAACGTCCCCTTTACATAATCAGACACGTACCATATCGTATCATCATATCTCCCGTATGTAAACTCAGGTATCTTGATCCTTCCAAAAGACTCTCTCTTATCATATAACTCATCTAATGACTGCATATACCAACTACACAGCGTATCATTAACACACTCTATCTCTTTTCGTATGGTAAAGGTAATCATTGTCTGATGTGTAAGACGATCTTGTTGTCGCGACGGATGTGTGTATACCGTAGTCATAATATTATTTATATCACCGTGTAAAACGTGCAATATGCTACAAAACATGCAATAAGGATAAAACTAACATATGTGTACCCTAGGACGCAGACCTCAGTGCGGCCGCGGTCGCAGCATTTTTCGGATCACACGACAATAAACTCCTTTACAAGTGTCCCATTCTGTGGTATAATAAGTACAGTTGTACGGGGAGAGGAGGATACGCCACTGTAAATTAATTTCACTATATTGCACTTTTTCCTTTACATTCACTGAAAACTAGTGTATAATAGATCTATATAATGAACAAAGAGGAGTTAACATGTTCAATACCATCCTAACGTCTATCACCGCCAACGGTAACACCATACAGAGAGTCTACGAGGGAAGGACAGAGAAGCTGTCAGTCTACTTCGCGACAAACCTATGGGCCACTTACGACAGGGACCACGGAGAACATCTCGTGTCCCTCGAGACAACAGAGAAGGATGTCAATTATAGATCACTCGACATGATCGATAACAGAAACCTTTGTACCATGCACCCTAACGACGAAGCAGCTCACGCCTAACTCGTCCCTCAGGTCACCCGAGATGACTCGACTGGATCCACATGGATAGACTCTATATAGAGTACTGAATGAGTCATCTCCGGTAACGGCGGTTTATATTGCAGAGTTTTCGGCGGTGGTCAACAGGCTACTAGTACTGTCATCCCGTTCTCTGACGTCACAGACTTTTTTCACAGAGTCACGAGAAAAAAAAATCTCCCGAGAAATTTTTGACTCGACAACCTTTTATAGATAGAATTATGTCACACTTAAT
>MDTC01026120.1_pt1 | contig 23184 bp, 10 predicted proteins | sample 811181 | NCBI WGS metagenome assembly MDTC01 (sample SAMN05326644, study PRJNA326480) | marine metagenome | isolation source: seawater | place: Pacific Ocean: North | collected 2011 | reverse complement strand
GTTCCCCCCAGCTAATAAATCAGTAATACCATCATGGTTAAAGTCATCAATAGCAAAACTATAAATTGGTGACATCTGCAAATCTTGAGGAAGTTTTTTGAGTTCAAATTTCCCAAATTTTTTATTCTCTAAAAAAACTGATTCAAAAATAACTGACTGCAATCTTTCAGCACCCTTTAATCTTTCTTTTGAGAAAATATCATCAAATTTACTTTTAGCATAACTCTCGTAAGTACGATACTCCTTTTTTAGTTCTACCAGCTGACCAGTCATCTCATCCAAACTATAATAAAGGTATTCATTTCCATCTTTATAATAACTCATAATAGGGTCAATATGTAAATTATTATCAAAATCTTTAATGTAAAGTTTAACAGGATAATCAATTGAAGCTTTCAAGTTTGTGTTAATTCCAAAATTTCCAAGTAAAAGGTCTTGGTCTCCATCACCATCAATATCCGCCTTTTCAATGGTATTCCACCATCCTGACGTATTTTCAATTTTTCTCTCGTTTAATGGTACAATATTGAAATCAATTATAGTGATTGGCATCCATTCCCCTACAACAATAAGTTCTCTAGAGTCATCTAACCAAACAGCGTCAGTTACCATTCCCAAATTAACATTATTGGCAAAGGTAAGTGCAGTGTAATCGTAAAGGGCACCATTACCATCACCCAATAACAATCTACTTCTGTAGTGTTTACCATAAGCCCCAGGAATAGACCTAGCTCCAACAAAAACATCTTGATTTCCATCAGAATTAAAATCACCTGCAACCACACAAGAACCATTAAAGTCTAGTTGTGGATGGGAAATGGATTTTTTAAAATTTCCTAAGCCGTCATTTATGTAAAGTCTGTCTTTTGAGGTTAAATCGGTATAGGGCTCTCCGCCTCCGCTAACAACATATAGATCCATGTCTTTATCGTTATCAACATCAAAAAAAACTAAACCAACATCTTCAGATGCCCTGTCTTTATAAAAATCTTTTATATGTTTTCTTTTAAAGAATTTTTTTTTGTTTTTTGATTGTATATATAATTCACCTGCTTGATTTTTAGCTCCTCCAATATAAAAATCATCAAGACCATCTCCATTAACATCTGAAACTGCTATTTTTGGCCCTTCATTTGAAATCATTCTAGGCATAAGTTTATCATTTTTAAAGCCTATGAAATCGTTTTCATTATGCTTAAATGAAATCCCGGCCTTATCTTCAACTCTTTTGAAAATTTTATCACTTAAACTATAATCAATATTTTTAGGTTTTGGAGGTTTTGAGTCCTCATAATTAAAAGTAAAAGTTCTATTTGCTGGTAAATTATTCAAAATTTCTTCATTACCATCAAACCATTTTATTTTTACTTCATCAATTGTATCCAAGCTGTCAATACCAAAAAATAAAACTGGTTCGACAGATGATATCCAACCTCTAGTTGGGAATAATTCTTGAAATTGTTTACCATTTTTGGTTTTGATAACAACTTTATTTCCAATCCCAAATCTGTTTCTTGTGCTCCCGTTAAATTTTACTTTAAAATAGTTTTTATCATGACTTCCCAACATGTTTTCGTAAACTGAAACAGGTGCATTCAGATTATTAATTACTAAATCCAAATCCCCATCATTATCAAAATCACCATAAGCTATTCCGTTTGAGGTGCCTTTAAAATCTAGCCCCCATTCTTTCGACACATCATCAAACTTTGATCCATTATTTTTGTAAGAAACATTAGGAACCTCACCACGAGGAATTGTAGAAATTATATCTGAATAGCTCAGCTCTTTAATTTTATCTTGCTTGTCATATTCAAAATTGATAAAGTCTAAATTATTTGGCCTACGAGGAATTCCATTGGTTACAATCAAATCTTTTTTTCCATCTAAGTCATAATCCGCGAATAATACCCCCCAGCTCCAGTCTGTGGATGATACACCCCTAAATTCTCCAACTTCACTAAACTTTACAGAATTTTTATCAAATAAGGTACCCTGGTTTAGTTGTAACATATTTCTTGGATATTGAAAATGATAAGAATAATTTAGTTTAAATTCATAAACATCATAATCTTCAAAACTCAGTTGAGTTTTCAACACTTCTTCTTTGTGCGGTCTCATATCAAGTGTTATGACATCAGTCCAACCATCATTATTTATATCTGCTGCATCATTGCCCATAGAAAAAGTAGATGTATGCCCCATAGACCCCACAATATTTTCAGTAAAACCTCCCTTCTGATTATTGTAATAGAGATAGTCATTCTCATGAAAATCATTTGAAACATAAATATCTGGATATCCATCATTATTAAAATCAGATATATTTAATCCCAAGCCATATCCATTTGGACCACCATAAATACCAGACTCTTCACTAACATCGATAAATTTGCCATCTTCATTTTTAAATAACAAATCCCCAGCCATCTTATCTCTTTTCTCACGAATCTGACCAGGTCCGTATGACAGCGGTGTGTGCATTGCTTGGTTAAGAAGAAACATATCTAAATCACCATCAATATCATAATCAAAAAAAGTTGCTTGATGGGCATAAGTTTTAATATCAAGCCCATATTTTTCAGCACTTTCTTTAAACGTATTATTGCCTTGATTTATGTATAACTTATTAGTTCCCTCTAGGTTTTTATAACCATGGGTCATACAAACATATATATCTAAAAACCCATCGTGATTAATATCTACCATTGTAGTGCCAGTTGTCCAGCTATTAATTCCTACATCACCCCCTACGCCTGATGATTTGGTAATATCTTCAAATTCGAAGTTCCCCTTATTTAAAAAGAGTCTGTTTGATTCTTGATTTGCTGTTAAAAAAATATCAGGAAGCTGATCATTATTTATATCTCCAATTGATACACCACCCCCCATATACATATTATTATATTCTAACACATTGATCTTATCAGTCTCAACAATATTATTTGAAAATGTTATGTTTGTTTTATTTGATGATTTAAGTTCAAATAGTAAGTCCTTATTTTTCATTAATTCTAAATTCAAGTCACAGGAATTAAATAAAAAACCTGCTAAAAAAACACTAATAAAAAATACATTTATATTATTTTTAATTCCCATTTGATTCTTTTCAAGATTAATATTGATAAAATTCCATACTTGAATTGTTTCTTGCTACTAAAAGAAGATCGTTATTTTTTTGATTTAAAATTTTGAAATCTCTAATTTCACCTTCTAATATCAATCCACTTTCATTCATACTATAGGTTATAAAATCTCCATTTCCTGTTCCTTTTAAAAATTGCCCATAACTCGCATCATATCTGCCTATTTCAGGCTTAACATTATAAAGGTTACCTCCTAAAATTAAATCGGTGATCCCATCTTTATCAAAGTCAGATGCATTAATTGCATATATAGGAGCAAATTGTGATTCTTTTGGTAATGGTTTTATGTTAAAAGATCCGTTACCATTATTTATAAGTAAGACGCTTTCAAGCATAGTTACTTTGTGGGATATTGAACTTTCAATTTCTTCCTTGGTGAAAATATCTTGAATAGTTTGACCTCTATATTTTGAATAATGAATGTATTTTTTTTTGAGACGTGGTAGTTGCTTAATCAAGTCATGTCGCAATACCATAGGATATGACTCGCCTCCATTATAATTACAAATAATCTGTTCAACAGATCCATTATTGTCAAAATCGTTTATATAACAAGAAAGTGGCTCCTCAACACTAGCTTTAAATCTTGAGTTTAAACCATGATTTCCAACGACAAAATCAATGTCACCATCATTATCGATGTCCGATGATATAATCGTATTCCACCAACCTGAAGTGTGTTTTAAACCTACATTATTTGAAGTCTCAGTGAAAATTGAATTATTGTTCTCAAAGAGTTTTATTCCCATCCATTCTCCTACAATAATTAAATCGCTATCACTATCATTATCAACATCAGACCATTGAGCATCCGTAATCATTCCCACACTAATCATCTCAGGTGCTACTTCTAATGTTACATCATTAAATACACCCTCCCCATTATTTTGTAGTATGTATCCATTTTGTGGAACTCCCAACAAACCAGGCTTTAGTCTAACACCAACAAATAAATCTATATCACCATCTTTATCAAAATCATTAGGTAAAACAACAGAGGTACTCTCTGGGTTTGATACTGGAAGAAGCTGAGGTGATCTTGCAAATTCGCCAAAACCATCATTAATATACAATCTATCGTATAGTGCATAAGAAGAATTGGAAAATTCAACCCCACCGCTGGAAACATACAAATCTAAATCCCCGTCATTATCAGCGTCGAAAAAAACTACCTGGGAATCTTCACTTTCTTTATCTATTTCAAAAAGTTCTTCATTTGATGCTTTATATGTGTTATGGCCAACATTTAAAAAAAGCTTTCCTGCGGAATTTTTTGCACCACCAATATAAAAATCCAACCTACCATCATTATTTACATCTGCTATGTCTAGTTTGGGCCCTTCAGTAGATTTCATGTGATATAACAATCGATCCCTGTCAAAATCAACATAATTATTTTCAACATGGGTATAATCTAAATTGATTGTCTCAGAAATATTTTTAAAAATTGATCTTTTATGATTTTTAATTTTTTTGGTACGTTCAAATTTTTGAGCTTCAGATTCATTAACAACCACTGTCTGGTTGACTGAAATATCAGTTAAAACAGTCCTTTTTCCATAATACCAATCAACAATTAATGAGTCAATACTTGATATTTCCCCTAGACCGAAATGCATAATATTATCAACCGAGGATTGAAAACCTCTATTTGGAGATTGTTCCAAATAAAAGATTTGTTGATTTGCTTTAATTGTTACCTTCGCTCCAACAGCATTAATATTGTTGTTTTCTCCTTCTAACTTAACTTTTAAAAAGTTATTTACCTTTAAGAATTCTGAAGTTCTATTTCTATAAACAAATGAGGGCATGTTAACATTATTGACAATTAAATCTAAATCACCATCATTATCCAAATCTCCATAGGCAGCACCATTTGAATGACTAGGGGTATCCATACCCCAAATGTCCGTTACATCTGTAAATCCAAGATTTGAGTCACCTGCATATGCATAATTTGATATTTTTTTTATTGGTATAATATCTATTAACTTTTTATAATCAACGCCTCTTTGATTCACAACCATTTTTGTGATTTCTTCATTAGAAATAAACTTTAGATAATCTTGGTCGAGAATGTCTTGAGCTAATCCGTTAGAAACAAATAAATCTTTGTGTCCATCATTATCGAAATCTGTTATTAAAGCACTCCAACTCCAATCTGTAGCTTCAACTCCGGCTAACCTTCCTACTTCACTAAATGTCAATTTATCTCCAGGTGAAATCCCGTTATTTCTATGGAGCATATTTCTTGTAAATTGATGATAATATCCATTTTTGATATTATATTGATATTTATCCCAATTTTCAAAAGTCATTGTTGTTTTATACCTTTCTTCACTCTCAGGGAGCATCTCAGTAACAAAAATTTCAGGAAAACCATCACTAGTTATATCAGCTATATCAGATCCCATAGATGCAACACTTATTGATCTCATCTGATTTTCCAAGTCTTCTGAAAAAGTTCCATCTCCATTGTTCATATATATATAGTCCTTTTCAAAAAAATCATTACTGATGTATAAATCAAGCCAACCATCTTTATCAAGATCTGCAACAGAAACTCCAAGGCCAAATCCAATTTCACTACCATAGATTCCAGCCTCCATACTGACATCAATAAAATTACCTGAATCATTGCGAAATAGTTTGTCACCTCCCTTTTCATCTCTAACTCCTCTTTGGTTTTTTTGAAGATTAAAACTCCCTATCGCGGTGTAAGAATTATTTAGTAAATAGACATCTAGGTCTCCATCTTTGTCATAGTCAAAAAAACTGGCGTGGGTTGATAGACCTGTATCGGCTAATCCCATTTCTTCCGCTTTTTCTGAAAATGTACCATCTCCATTATTAATAAAAAATTCATTTTGCTTATTATCTCCTTGTACATCTCCAGAGTTGCACACATAAATATCTAGCCAACCATCCGAATTAATATCAACCATAGAAACACCTGTTGACCAAGCCCGATTACCACCAACTTTGGCTATTTTTGTTACGTCTTCAAAAACAAAATTTCCTTTATTTATGTAGAGTCTGTTGGGTAGCTGATTAGCAGTTAAATAAACATCCAATAATCCATCATTATTAATATCTCCAAGACCTACACCACCACCATTATAAAAATTTCTGTACTTGTATATATTAAACTCATCTGAGTAACTTAAGTTATTTTCAAAATCAATTCTTGTTTTATCGGCACTTAAAAGTTCGAAAATCGTCTCGTTACTTTCAGTACTACTTTTACAAGAAATTAATTGTAATAACAGTAAAAAAAATAAAAAATAAATATTTTTATTATTAATCATTACTATATTTTTAAAAAATTAGTCATTAACATTAAGTTAATAAACAAACATTATTAATGTAGTGGCCTACTTATTTTAAACTATTCAATTTTTCCCATTGGTCTCAAATCTTCAAATAGAATATCAAGACGGTTTAAAGGATAAGACGGTTTAATTGTTATCATTCTATTAGCATCAATCTTAATATAATTATAATTAACAAAGATATCATCGTTGTTGAGTACTTTAATAAAATTGTTACCCTTATATCCTTCCTCAAAAAATCGTAAAGTTTGATCTATTAAATTATTCAATGACATTTCCTTATTATATATCGAATAGTTCTTGTAACTCACAATAGATTTAAACTTCGCTATAGACGTAAACCTCTCATCTGTAGTGGAAGGAAAAAAATGAAATTCTATTGGATAATCAAACCCACTATTTATATCTACTTTGACCATAGATCCTCCTCTTGAGGGGAAAAATAACCCCTCTCTATTTTTTCTCAAGGTGTAATAATGAAAATCTTCATGAGTCATCCCAAATTTTACCCCATATATAATACTGTCATATCTTTGAGATTTAATGGATTCTTTGTTTATCAACTTGTCAAGTGATTTTTTATCATATACTGCTGAATCGCATGAATAAAAATGTAAAAATCCAATAAAGCTAACCAATACAACGAAATAGTTTAGATAATTAATTTTCATATTTATAATGCATAACATTTTAAATTCCCGTTGCTAGTTGAAACTAAAATATGTTCAATGTCACCTATTTCAATTTTCTTAATGTCTCTTATTTCACCTTTAATAAAAATTCCTGATTCTTTAGATTTTAAAGCTTTAAATCTTCCATTATTTATATTTTGATAAACTGTACCATGGCTTGCTGCATAAATACCTGTTTGAGGTTTAGCCCTATATTGATTTCCTCCAATTATTATATCAAATTTTTCATCATTATTGAAATCATGAAAAAGAGCTGCGTAAATTGGAGAAAACTGACCCTCAGCTGATAGATTTTCAATAGTAAATTTTTTACTTTGATTATTCCATAAAATTGAGGATGAGCAATTCATAACATTCAATTCTATTGTATTTTTTAAATCTTTGCTATCAAATATGTCATTTATTGTTTGTTCTTTATAATCATTATGTTTCAAATATTTTTTTAGTAAAGATGGTACTTGAGATGTAATTTCTTTTTTTTGTGAAACTGGAAAAGACTTTTTACCATTAAATAATGAGATAATCTGTTCAATGTCACCATTATTGTCAAAATCATTGATATGCATTTTTATTGGTTTCTGGTTTGATGCTTTGAAGAATGTATTTTCTCCTAAATTGCCCACTAATAAATCTTGAAAGCCATCACCATTTAAATCAGCTTTTTCAACTGTATTCCAAAATCCATTGGAATCATCTAATCCCATTCTAGAAGAAATGTTATTGAACTTACCCTGATCATTAGAAAATATACTAATGGGCATCCACTCTCCAACGATAACTAAATCTTCATCTCCATCTAAATCGTAATCATAATTAATTGCATCTGTAACCATTCCCAAATTATTTAATTCCGGACAAACCTTATCAGTTACATCTTCAAATTTTCCATTACCATTATTTTCCAAAATATAGCTTGAAGTAGGTATACCATATTCTGAGATCATCATCCTACTACCAAAAAAAAGATCTTTATCACCATCATTATCGTAATCTAAGGCTACAACTGTAGAAGTACAAATAGGAACTTTATTGGGTAAAAGTTGATTTGACCTAGTAAAATTTCCATTGCCATCGTTTAAATACAATCGATCGTAAAGAGCGAAGGAGTTTTTAGAAAAAGCCATCCCACCACTACAAACAAGTAAATCTATATCAGAGTCATTGTCTGCATCAAAAAAAAGTACTCCTGTATCTTCGGATTCTCGATCTTTATAAAAGACATCATGATTTGAAGAAAAGAATCCTGTTTGATTTTGAACAAACAATTTACCCGGACTATTTTTAGCGCCACCAATAAAAAAGTCTTCCATCCCATCACCATTAACATCAGCTACTGCGATTTTAGGGCCTTCATTTGATCTCATGTGAAATAAAAGACGTTGCCAGTCAAAGTCAACAAAATTGTTTTCCTTGTGATGATAGTCTAGATTCAGTTGGGATGTTACATCTTTGAAAATCTGTTCATGAGCTTTTTTAGTCTTATGTTCATTGTTTGAAACAGCATCATTTTGTGAAAAAGATAAAAATTGATTTACTTGAATATTTGTTCTAATCGTTGTTTTTCTGTCAGGCCATGTAATCATTAAAGTGTCAATTACATTGTTTTCGCCCAATCCAAAATTTAATCTAGAATCAATAAAAGACATCGCTCCCCTCATAAGAAACAACTCTTTAAAATATTTTTTCTCTCCAGCTTTGAGCATTACCTTTGTCCCAATTGAAGGAGCTCCATATTTATTGTTTACTTCAACAGTCAAAAAATTATTTTTTTGTTTACCTAAATTAGTATCATTCCTATAAATAAAAGGGCTACTATTTATGTTGTTTACTACTAAATCAAGATCACCATCATTATCTATATCTCCGTAAGCAGATCCATTTGAAAAACCTTTCTGTTCTAAACCCCATTGTTTTGAAATATCATTATATCTCAAGTAACTAGTTTGTGAAAACATATAATTTGCTAATGGCTGTGAGGGAATATTATCAATGAGCTCTTTTATTACTTCTCCTTTTTCTAGTAAAATTTCTTTTATGGTAGAAGAATTGTTGTAAAAATCTATGTAATCCTGATCTAAAAGATCTTTAGCAATCCCATTAGTGACAAATATTTCGTTAGTCCCATTTAAATCAAAATCTGCCATTTGTACACCCCAACTCCAATCTGTGGCACTTACACCAGAATATCTAGAAATGTCACTAAATGAAACTTTGTCGTTAACACCCAATGAATTATTTAATTGAAACATGTTTCTTGGAAACTGTCTATGATAGCCGTTTTTTTCTTTTAAATGATATTTATCCCAGTCATCAAAAATTGATTTTGTTTTTAATCTTGATTCTAATTCAGGTAGCATTTCAGTAACAAAAATTTCTGGATATCCATCATTATTCATGTCAACTATATCTACACCCATAGAACCTAAACTTAACTCTCCTATTAAATCTTCACTTGACTCTTTAAATGTTCCATCATGGTTATTTATATACAAATAGTCCTTTTCAAAAAAATCATTAGCAACATAGATATCCGGCCACCCATCTAAGTTAATGTCTGAAATAGAAACACCCAGTCCAAAACCTATAGAACTAGTATATATTCCAGAATTTTTGGTAACATCAATAAAAAAACCATTATCATTTCTATATAATAAATCACCTCCTAAATCATCTTCTTTGTATCTTAAACCTTTTCTAGCATCCATTATGTTTGTTGAAGAATTAATTGAGTTGTTAGAGAGATACATATCTAAATCTCCATCCAAATCATAATCAAAAAATTGTGAATGAACAGAATAACCAAGTATATCTAAACCATAATCTTTGGCTTGCTCAGAAAACTTTGGTATTCCATTGTTATCAATGCCAATATTGACAAAGAGTTCATTACGTCTGTTTATTCCATTAGGGTGACCACTTTTACAAACATAAATATCCAAAAGACCATCATCATTAATATCTAAAACACTTATTCCTGTACTCCAAGAGTGTGGGCTAGTGATGCCAGAAATATCAGAAACATCAGAAAAATTAAATTTTCCATCTCCTAAATAAAGGGCATTCATGGTTTGATTTCCAGAAAAAAAGATATCTAAATTACCATCATTGTTGAAATCAGCCAATCCAACACCTGCTCCATTATAAAAACTTCTAAAAACATAGGTGTTGAAATCTTCCGTATATGTAAGTTTATTTACATAATCAATACCTTGAGCCTTTGGATCTAATAATTTAAAAACTTTATTATTTGAGTTAAAATTGCTGCAGGATACATATAAAGAATATGTAAATAAAAGAAAGCATAAATAAATATATAATTTTAAATTATGATTCATAACAACTTAAAATTAAAGATGGTGAAATTTTGTGATTTAAAAACAAAACCCAAGTTAAAAACTTGGGTTTTGTTAACCAACAATGAAAAAAAAACTATTTAATTGTATCCTGGGTTTTGCACAAGATTACTATTTGACAATAAAGCAGCATAAGGGATAGGGAACACCCTTCTAGTAACGTCGGCAGTATTGATAGATGGAGATCCTTTCATGTTTCCAATTCCTTTTAAAAACCAGTCGTCTTCCCAATGACCAAATCTGATCGTAATATCCCTTGAAAAGCCTTCCAATGCCATTTCTTTTTTGAATTCGTGATATAAATCATCCTCTGTTAAACTAGACAAATCACTTAAACCAGCTCTAAATCTAATTTGATTTACAAGAGTTAAAGCTTCAGTGCTAGCATTATCTTGTCTCCATAACGCCTCAGCTCTATTTAACATAATTCCTGCGAGTCTGTAAATCGGAAAGTCAGTGCTAATATCATAAGTTTCTCCAACTGGCAATTCAAACTTACCCCACCTTGCACCGTGTCTGTAGGGATACCTACCATCAATTTCATTATAATCAGGGGTTATAAGTATATTACAACCGCCATCAAGTAAAGGCTGGAATTCTGATGTATAATTATCATAATCTTCAACACAGTTTTCAAGCTTGTATTCATCTGATGGACTAGCATAACCAAAACCTGTTGTATTATTCCAAACAGGGCCCGCTTTTGAAGTGTATTGTTGCCCAACTATAAACATCCCCTTTCTAAGGTCGTCTTCTTCAAATGATTCATAAAATTCTGTTTGAAAAGCAAAACCACCCCACGGAGTGTCAGTCAAGTCAAAAGTTCCAGGAGATGATTGGTGCAACGCCGACATTCTTATATCAAACCCACCAAAAATATTTCTTTCGTAGGGTATAATCCAAATATTTTCTCGTGACCCATCATTCTCAGCACGGAAATTGGAAAAATATCCACCCTCTAATCCGTAGCCACCGTCATTGATTACTACGTTGGCAGCTGATGCAGCTTCGTTCCACTTTGCAACTCCAGTAATTCTTTCAGAATTTAAATACAAATCAGACAAAATAGCATTACCAGCCCATTTATTGATTTTACCATAAGTAATAGAGTTTTTATCTTCACTTAATAGAGGAATAGACTCCTTCAACTCATTTTCAATAAAATCAAACGCAACTTGTGGTGCAACTTGTGATGGATTTGGATCCGCGTCAGAAAATCTTGTCTCAAGGGGTATATTTCCATATGCAGATAATAGTTTATAAAAGTAAAATGCTCTCAGAGCTCTTAATTCCGCTACACCTGGTGAATCAACGCCGGCTGAAGCTGAAAATACTTCAATTAAACGATTACAGGTTGAAACACCTGATGTCATTCTATTCCATGTAGTTGACGTTTGACCCAACTCTGGTGTCCACCCGGAGTGTGACATTAAGTTCGGCCATACTCCACCATCATCCCAACCATTATTGGATCTAACTGCAACTGTTGCAACATCTGAGACAATCTCAGAATTTTCAACTGTCATAGCCCAATAACCAGATAAAGGTAAGTATGCAACTGCTGCTGCAGAGGCTAATTGGTCAGGGGTTTGAAAAAAATCTTCAGGGAGTACTTCTGAATATATTTCGGGTTCAACATCACATGAAAAACTTATACTAATCGCTATGATTGAAAAGGTTTTCAGAAATAATTTTTGTATTCTATTATAATTTTTCATAATTAATTGTTATTTATATTCTTTAATAATATAATTTTTTGAATTTTCATCTAAAAGTTTATGTTTAGACCAATAGTATATGTCTTTGTAGGGAAATATTCAGACGTTCTTCTGTCAATACCGGGTACTAAAATATCTCCACCATCATCATACCTTACTTCTGGATCACTTCCAGTGTAATCAGTTATTGTAAATAAATTGTTGCCAGAAAAATAAACCCTTAAATTATCAATTTTACTGTCCTCTGGTAAACTAAAGGTGTAGCCTAAGGTAGCATTATCTAATCTTAAAAAATCAGCTTTTTCAACCATACCAGAGTGATAAGCGTCAAGCTCACTATCATCAGGATTAAAGTATTTGGTGTAAGCAAAATTCTGACGTCCAGACAAACCTGGGTGTTCCCAGTAAGCTCTAGGGATATTTACCAATGAGTGACCAGTGACCCCTCTAAGCAAGATATTTAAATCCCAATTTTGGTATGTAAAGTTATTTGAAATACCAAATGAATACTCTGGTAAACCATTACCAACTATAACACCATCTCGATCTAAATTTCTCTCTAAAGTAGGCTCCCCTGTTTCTTGATTAATAATCAAAGTGCGACCTTGATCGTCATAACCTGCAAAAACACCAGCACGAATATTACCCAGTACAGAACCTTCCTCAAGAACAATAGGGTATGTATAGTTTAGTCCAGGTGCACCAAGATTCCCGCTGTAAGTTACAAACTCATCTTGATCAGAAATATTAATCAATTTAACTTCAAAATTAGAAAGGTTAAACCCAACATTCCAACTAAAATCATCTTTTGAAATTGCAGAATAATCAAATGCAACTTCAAAACCGGTGGTCTCTAATTCACCCAGATTTAATAATGTTGAAGTATAAATATTTGGTGGAGATGAAACTGGAGTGTCTCTTAATAAATCTGTAGTAGTTCTATTAAAATAATCCAAGCTTCCTGAAAGTTTAGAATCTAAAGCAATGAAATCAATACCAACATTAAGCTCACCTTTTTCCTCCCACTTTAGGTCAGGGTTAGGATTTGATTGAGGCCCAATAGAAGTTTTAAATTCACTATTGATAAATCCTTGTCCGAGAGCTCCTAACTTTTGTATGTAAGCGTTCGTTTGCCTTGGTTCGTTTCCAGTTATACCATATCCAGCTCTAAGTTTCAATTGATCTACACCTTGGATATCAAATAATTTGTTTATGTCAATACCTGCACTTGTAGCCCAAAACCTACCAGTTCTATAATTAGGCCCAAACCTTGAAGAATCCTCATTTCTGAAAGATGCTGAGAAATATAAAAAGTTCTGGTAATTTAAATTTAATCTAGTAAATGCAGAGGCTAATTTTGCTTCTAACTTATAGGAACCCATATAGCCCTTATTATCATTTATACCTAATCCAAGTGCTAAATTATTATAGCTTACTTCATTTGTAAGAAAATCTCTATTTATAACATTTGTGCCTTGATAGAAAAACTCTTGGTAAGCATAACCTGCTAAAATTTCATAACTGAAATCATTTAATTCCCCCCTGTAAGTTGCTGTTAGTTCAGAAAGACTAAATCCTCCTTCATCATGGATTCTTTGAGCAAAACCATTGTCACCTAATCCTCTCCAGAATGCATCATTGTCATAATATATTCCCTTCAAACTATGACCATATTGATATGAATGACTCGCGGATAAAGTAAGGTCATCAGTTAAATCAACATCAAGCTTAAAATTAGCCAAGAATGTATTTTTTTCTTGATCATTTTTAGACTTCTCATTGATTGCAACTGGGTTATAACTGTCCTGAACTTTGTTTTGGAAAAAAGAACCATCCTCATTGTATATTGGTGCCGTTGGATTAAATATTAAAGCAGTATTTAAGGCCTCTGTAAAACCTAGACTTGCATCACGAGAAGTAAAACCAAGATTTCCTTGAAATCTTACTTTATCATCTAGAAAGCTCTGACTTACACTGATCCTCCCGTTTATCTGCTCGTATGCTGAAGTATTGAGTATACCCTCAACATCTCTGTAATTTAATGATGCTCTGTATGTGAGACCATTATCACCACTTCCAGTGAAGGCTAAATTATGAACAACACTAGTTGCATTTCTTGAAACCAAATCAACCCAATTATTATCAGAACCCAAATCAAGTCCACCATTTGATAGGAACTGGCTAGTACTAGCCATTGGAATAATATTTGAAATTTCTTCGCTAGATGCGTAAACACGATATTCAAATCCTGATTGTGATATACCTTTACCAGATTTTGTGGTTATTAAGATTACACCACTACTACCTCTAGTTCCATAAATTGCAGCCGCTGATGCATCTTTTAGAACACTTATAGACTCAATATCTGATGGATCGACTGTGTCTAATGTACCTCCAGTTATCCCATCAATTACAATTAATGGTTCAGCATTTGCTCCAAAAGTACTTAATCCTCTCAATCTTATATTAAAAGGCTTGTTAGGATCGCCACCTACACGAGCAATATTAAGACCGGCTATTTTACCCTGGAGTAATTGTGTCGGATCATTTATATTACCACCATTAAAATCTTTTGATTCAATTTTAGTAATAGCGCTTGTTAGTTCCTCTTTCTTTTGAGTACCATAACCAACTAAAATAACTTCATCGAGCTCAGTATTAGGCAATAATGAAATTGTCAAGTTTGTTTGATTCCCAATGGTAACCTCCTGAGTTGAAAATCCAATAAATGAAATTACCAAAATATCATTTTGACTAGCTTCAATGGAAAAGTTTCCATCAAAATCTGTTGTTGTTCCGATATTTGATCCCTTCACAAGAACAGTAGCGCCAGGAAGAGGACCCTCTTCCCCAAGAACAACTCCTTTGACGTTCTGTGCATATATTTGAAATCCAATTGTGAAAACAAACAAAAATTTTATATTTCTTAGAAAATATTTTTTCATAATTATTATTTAATAGTTTGTGTAGTTTTTAGTTTTTTTAATAAATGTAACATATACGTTTATTTTGCTAAATTATAAAAAAAATTGAAAAAACATAATTTTTAAGTTATTTTTTTTTTTTACTAATAATTTTATAGAAAATTTATTTTTTTGTTAAAAAAACACAAAGTCTTAAAGAGTAAAGCATATTCATGTGTTAAACTTTAATTATACAAATCATTTAAAAATGATCAATTAAAATTAAATTTTAAAATTGAAATCAGTTATGGGAAATAGTGGACAAACACCAATATCCACACACAAAAGTAAATTTGGGTTGACTGTTTATTAAAATAATGATGTTTACTAAAATTACTTAATAAGCCTTAATGAAGTATATTTTTAATCAAAACTGAAAAACATCCTTCATGTTAGTGGTTTCATTTGTAGGACTTATTTGATCATTATTGCTCTTAAAACGATATAGATATGCCCCCTTTTTTGATGATGATTTATCCTTTTTATCACTTTTTTCTAAAAACCCAGATGAAATAATTTTTTTTCTAAAATTTCTAGAGTCAAATTCAGTATTATAAATACATTCGTAGAGATTTTGCAATTGTGGAAGGGTAAACAATTTTGGTAGTAATTTAAACCCTAAAGGTTGAGTTTTGGCAATATCTCTTAATTTAATCAGGGCTTCTTCGATCATTTTATTGTGATCTAAAATTATTTGAGGAGTTTTATTTAAATCAAACCATTTAACATTATGCTTTTTAAGATCAATTTTATTAAAATAATCTACTTTAATTAAACAAAAGTAGACAATAGAGATTACTCTTTCTAACGGGTCCCTGTCTATATTCCCATAAGTTTTTAATTGGTTTAGGTAAATATCATCAGCTCCAGTCAGCTTAAATATAATGTCAAGCGCACATTGATCCATTGATTTTTTAGCGTCAGGGACCTCTCCTAGAAGAGACCAACACCCTTTCAAAGGATTTACCTTACGCTTAAAAAGTAGTACATTTAATTTTTGTTGATCATAGCCAATAATAACACAGTCAACTGCTACGCTGATTTCTTGATTATTGTTATATTTTTTTAAAGACATATAAAAAATTATCGGAGTGAAAATAAAAAAATGATTTTTTTAAAATATAATTTTCTTAAATCATGATTATAACAGCCTCTAATTCTAAGGGTTTTAAAAAGATTAATTGTATTGATTATACAAAAATTAAAAGTTTAATGAAAAAAATTATCGGAGTGAAAGTATAAAATAATTTTAAATTACAGTGTATTAATTAAGAAATTATTACTTTTCTATACCTATAAAAATAAATGTATATAAAATATTTTTAATTTTGAGAATTTAAGCGTAATGTTGACGTTTAAAAAATATTCGTTTAACAGATACTATAAAAATGAATTGCAAAGTTTACATCTTCTCTTTAGTTTCATCATTATATCTAGTTAGTTGTAACAGTATTAATTATGACTTAAATGTTTCTCCTGTATTTTCGGATCAAATGGTCTTACAACAGACACAATCAAACCCAATATGGGGGACTTCGTCTCCTCTTTCTGAAATTACAATAACTTCATCATGGGGAGAATCAGTCATTACAAAAGCCAATAACATTGGTCATTGGACAGTTAAGCTACCCACACCGGCCTATGACAAGGACTTAAACATTAAAAACCAAAATCTTAAAATTTCAGACGGATACAAAACAATTGAAATTAAAGATATACTCATTGGGGAAGTCTGGCTAGCATCAGGTCAGTCGAATATGGAGTGGCGGATGAACCAATGTGATGGATGTGTAACTAACCAGGATGAGGAAATAGACAACTCTACCAATGATATGATTCGTATGTTTTCAGTTCCACAAGACCTTTCAGGTGAAGACATAAAATATAGAAAATGGATGTCAGCCAACAACGGAACTACTGGAAAATTTAGTGCAACTGCCTACTATTTTGCTAAAAAACTACATAACAAGTTGGGTGTTCCAATAGGTATTGTAAATACAAGTTGGGGTGGAACTCGAGTTGAGGCTTGGACGAGCCCTAAAAAACTAAGAACACTTGAGGAAACGAAAGATCAAATTCCTGATGATTATAGTTTTTTGGGATACCAAGATTATTTCAAAAAACATAATGACTCAATAGCAAAAGTGATCAATAAGAAATATGGATATAAAACTTACGAAGTACCCAAATGGACAGAGGACAAAGAACTATGGAGTGAATACCAAAAAGATTGGATAAATCTAAATTTAGGTGACACTGATTTCAAAAACATTGAATTTGATGATAGTTTATGGGAAATTTGGAAACCAACCTTAAATAATTTTGGTGGTTTGGTAAGTGAAGGGCGATTTGAAGCGGTTTTTGAAGAGGCAGATCCCCTACTTTCTGATGGAATAATATGGTATAGAACTGTTGTGAATATATCTGATCCGACTAAAGACTATGTTCTTCATGTGAAAAAAGGGATTGACGATGCGGATCAAACTTATTTTAATGGAAAACTTATTGGAAATACATTTAATTGGTCTGCAGAAAGAAATTATACGATCCCCAAAGAAATCATCCGAAAGGGTGAAAATTTACTTTCTTTTAGAGTCACTGATCTTGGTGGTGGTGGTGGTTTTAATAGCGATGTTGAGATATTGAGTGAAAATAGTGTGATAAAAGTTCCTTTTGAAAATTTCAAGTTTAAACACCACAGTTTCATCACAAATCGCTTTAATATTACCGTACACAACCATACAACTGACGAGCTAAAGTCCTTACATAAACAAAACAGAGAGGATATTATGCAAGGATTACCGCTAAATTCACCAGATGGATTTTCAGCGATGTATGAGTGTATGTTGTCGCCTGTTATGCCCTACGGAATTAAAGGTGTTATTTGGTATCAAGGTGAATCTAATGTTAAAAATTTTTATGAATACACCAATTTATTATCTGGGTTGATTGAAGATTGGCGGTCTGCTTGGTCATCTGATTTGCCTTTTTACTTTGCCCAAATTGCCCCCTATATCTATGACAAGAACCAGTCTTCTCAAGGTTTGCGAGACGCACAACGCAAAACCCTTGACAGAGTCAAAAATACAGGGATGGCAGTTTTATTAGATATTGGTGAGGAATATGATATTCATCCCGAAAACAAAAAAGATGTTGGGGAACGTTTGGCGTTACATGCATTAAAAAATGAATATAACTTTAAACTTACAGCGAATGGACCACTTTATAAAAACCATGTTAGTAAGGAGTCTCGGATTGAAGTTTACTTTGATCATGTGGCCAGTGGCTTGGTGTCAAATGGAAGACTCACTGGTTTTGAGGTGGCAGGAGAAGACCGTGTTTTCCATCCGGCACTTGCTAAGATTTCAAAAAATAAAATAGTTGTTTCATCAAATAAAGTAACAAAACCTGTTCATGTTCGATATGGATGGAAAAATTGGTTCGCTGGCACCCTCTTTAATAGTGAGGGCCTCCCAGCTTCTTCTTTTTCAAGTCAGTAATTTTATATATGAAATCTGGAATTATTCAGACCCTGGCTCTGTAATTAAAGAAAGTATGAATTTCATAAGTGAAAACATTAAATTTTAAATTTCTGAAAAATTAAAAATCATCAGACTTTTATAATACGTTTAATCAAGAATATGGCTTGTCAATAATTTCCCTAAAGGGGCTCTAAAATTGAATTCTCAAATTAAAAGTGTATGGTAAAATGTTTTAATCTCACTTGATTGTTAAAAAAATCCAACTATGATAAACAAAATCTCTATTGAAATTAACTCCCGTACAAACAATTTTTTGAATTTATTAAATTTTTGGTCTAAATTATTTTTAAAAACCTTGTTTACCATATTACCTGCTTTTATACTTTTAACAGGGTGTATCAAACAACAAGGATCAGATCGTATGCGTAAAGAGCTTGCAAATATTTACGAACAAGGATTAGAAAACCCAAGTCAATACTTACATATGAATACAAAAATGGTCGAGTGGATGAAGGACAAAGCTCAATACCTTTCGCCCGAAAAAATAATTTTTCATCGTTACTTACTTTCTCAGCAATTATTGCGGGCAGGTCAGCCAGAAGCCGCAATATCAGAATTAGAAAGCATACTAAGTGATATTGGCTCAAAAACAGATAGGGTTAATAATTCTACAAGGCCTTTAATTGATGAGCTTGCTTTGGCGTATTTGCGACTTGGAGAACAGATTAACTGCATTGAACACCATGCAGGTGAGTCATGCATTATGCCAATTGTTGGAGATGGTATTCAAGTTAGTAAAAAAAATACAAAAAAAGCAATTGACCTTTATCAGGTCATTCTAAACAAATATCCTGATGATTTGGGCTCACGCTGGTTGCTTAATATCGCCTATATGTCTATAGGTTTATATCCTGATAGTGTTCCAAAACAATATCTTATAGATGGGCTTATGGGTGATTTTCAAGCTGAAATACCAAAGTTTAGTAATATTGCTGATGATTTAGGGGTGGCAATAAATGATATTTCAGGTGGCCTTAGTATTGAAGATTTTAACAATGATGGGCATTTAGATTTATTTGTAACTTCCTATGGATTAAACGACCCTTCATACCTTTTTTTAGCAGATGGAAATGGAGGATACAATAATTTTACTTCTGAGGCTGGACTGGACGGCATAGTTAGTGGTCTAAACTCAATTCACGCAGATTATAATAATGATGGTTATTCCGATATTTTGGTTTTGCGTGGAGCTTGGCTGGCGGACGCAGGATCTCATCCAAATTCACTCCTGCACAACAATGGAGATGGAACATTTACTGATGTAACTCATGATTCGGGAATAATTTCGTACCATCCGACCCAAACAGCGTCATGGGCTGACTTTAACCTTGATGGACACCTTGACCTTTTCATTGGCAATGAGTCGAATAGTGAGTGGCAGAATATATTTACAAAGAATCGAGTTGGTCTAGGACAACAACACCAATCGGAACTTTATTTAAATAATGGTGATGGCACATTCACAGAGGTATCTCAAGAGGTAGGCATAGATCTTGAAGCTTTTGTAAAAGCTGCCGTCTGGGGGGATATAAATAATGACGGATTACCAGATCTATATGTCTCAATACCTGGTGCGTCAAATAAATTATACGTCAATAAGGGGGGGACATCTATTAAGGATTGGTATTTTATCGAACAAGCTAAAGAATCTGGCGTTGAGAATCCTTTATTCTCTTTCCCAGCTTGGTTTTGGGATTTTGACAACGATGGATGGCAGGATTTGCTTGTACTAACATATGACTACAACCATTTCCCTTTTTTGAACAGTGATATTGCAAACGAGCACTTAGATTTACCTTTTAAATCTGAAACTCCACGGCTTTATAAAAATAATAAGGATGGTACTTTCTCTGACATTACAAAGTTAGCTCAACTCGACAAAGCCCTATACAGCATGGGATCAAATTTTGGAGACTTGGATAATGATGGTTGGTTAGATTTTTATGTTGGTACTGGTTCACCTGACCTCCGTTCTATTGTTCCCAACAGGGTGTTCAGAAACGTTGGAAGTAAATACTTTAAAGACATTACTTATGATATAGGTATGGGGCATATTCAAAAAGGACATTCCATAGCTTTTGCTGATTTGGATCGTGACGGAGATCAGGATGTATATGCAGTAATGGGTGGTGCTGTTGAGGGAGATAACTTTGCAAATGCTTTATTTGAAAATCCAGCTAAAAAGGATGAGAATTCATGGATTACAATTGAACTAGAGGGTAGGACAGCTAATCGTTCAGCAATTGGCGCAAGAATTGAGATTGTTATCCTGCAAATAGACGGGCAGAATCGTAAGATTGTACGTACAATAGGGACAGGTGGTTCTTTTGGTTCCGGGAGCCTTCAAGCAGAAATTGGCTTGGGAAAGGCTAAACAGATTCAAGAGTTAAGTATAAAATGGCCTAATGCCCAGCAAACTACTGAAACCTATAATAACCTTGCTATTAATAAATTCTATCATATAGTTGAAGGGGAACTTCCAGTATTATTAAACAGGGCACCAGTTCCATTTCGAAAGGACTCAAAAATGAAACATAATCACTAAAATATCCTGGAGCAAAACTGGTCTTCAATATTTCGAATGAGTTATCTACTTGCGCAAGACATAGAAAAGGTGTTTCCTGAGCTTGTATCAGAAATTAATGGTATAAAGTCTGTAAACTATCAAGGACTTGTTCCTGTGCTTATTAATGCTTTGAAAGAGCAAGATGTTTTGATGAAGGAACAGCAGAGGGTTCTAACAGAGCAACAATCTGAACTAGATGAGCTGAAGTCTATGATGAAGAAGATTATTGAAAGACAGTAACTTATTATAAATATTCCCAGGGATAAAAAATTATTCTTGGGAATAAAATCGTACTGAAGGCGGTACTTGAACCAACAATCAAAATCTTAAAGATTTATCGTTTTTGACAAATCTTCTCGAAAATAGTTCGACTTCACTCCCCTCTGCTCCACGGCATTATTCCCTAAAATAAATTTTATTTTAGGGAATATTTTTTACTTGAAAAAATGAAACTACACCAATTTAATTGATTAATTTTAAAAAATTAATTAATATTTAGATGAAAAAAATTCTTTTTTTCTTGTTGTTAATACTTTTTTCGTGCTCAAATGATGAAACTCAGATTAGCGAGCCAGTAGTTGATGACCTATATTTTCCAGCCATAGATTCAGACCAATGGGAAACTTTAAATCCTGAGGAACTAAACTGGGATTCCGTTGGTATCGATAATCTTTATAATTTTCTTCAACTTAACAACACCCGTGCTTTTGTAGTTTTAAAAGATGGAAAAATTGTTTTAGAAAATTATTGGGGTAATAACTTTTCAAATACAGCTCCTTTTGATAGCAACTCTAATTGGTATTGGGCTTCTGCAGGCAAAACACTCACTGCCTTTTTAGTAGGCATCGCAAAAGACAATGGGATTTTATCCCTAGAGGATAGCAGCTCAACATTTCTTGGAAATGGATGGACAAGTTTAGAAGAAAGTCAAGAGAGTTTGATAAAAATCAAACACCATTTGACCATGACAACCGGCTTGGATTATCTAGTGGATAACCTAAATTGTACAGATCCAAATTGCCTGACCTATAAAAACACCCCTGGGACAAACTGGTTTTATCACAACGCCACATACTCACTCCTAAAAGATGTCATCGAAAACACATCCGAGACAACATACAATGATTTTACCAATCAAAAAGTAAAAATGAAAATTGGGATGGGTGGAAGTTGGATTCAATCTAATTACAGTAATATTTACTGGAGCACGGCAAGGGATATGGCTAGGTTTGGTCTTTTGATATTAAATGAAGGCGTATGGGATAACCAAGTGATTTTAAGTGACACAAATTATTTTTCAAACATGGTAAATACTTCTCAACAAATGAATGAATCCTATGGATACTTGTGGTGGCTCAATGGCAAAGATAGTTTGATACCACCTGGCATAACCTTCCCAATACAGACTTCTTTGGCTTCCAACGCACCAGAAGATTTAATTGCTGGGATGGGTAAAAATGGTCAATATCTTGATGTTATACCAAGTCAAAATCTAGTAATCATTCGCATGGGTGAAGCTCCCGATAGTGATGATTTAGTCCCTATCAATTTCCATAACGAAATGTGGAGTTATTTAAACGATATTTTATTTTAATAATTCCAAATCCTCACCAAAATAGTTCGATTTTACTCCCCTCTGCTCCACGATATTATTAAATTTGGCCTGAAGAAAAAATTTTAATTACAAATTTTAAATTAAATGACCCCAAAACAAAATCTCAATAGAGAGCTATTATTTTATATGGAAAAATTCTGCTACTCATAAATTTGCCTTTAAAAAGTGTTTACTTGAATTAGTAAACAATGAAACTAGTAAAATTAGCGGCGGCGTTTATTTTTAGAACGATTGCCTCCGCCAGCAGGGCCTTGATG
>MDTC01070612.1_pt1 | contig 23192 bp, 17 predicted proteins | sample 811181 | NCBI WGS metagenome assembly MDTC01 (sample SAMN05326644, study PRJNA326480) | marine metagenome | isolation source: seawater | place: Pacific Ocean: North | collected 2011 | reverse complement strand
TAATTATCCCAATATTGCTGGGTAAGTTTTTTTCTATTAAATGTACCTTTGTATTTATTAAGTATTTCCTTAGTGATATCTTTCCAACTTTCTACCCATATTACATCATCACCATATAATCTATATAAAGCAGGTTTAAATTTCATTACAGGAGTTCTACCAACTAAAAATATTTCCCAGGTTCTATGACAATCTAATCCGTTACCTTCAGGGCTTAAACCAAAACTATGGTCTTGTAATCTGTTTATATAATCTCCATAAGTTAAGTTTGGTTCATCACAATTAATAAAGGGTATTTGAGAAGCTTCATTATAACACCTTTTTCTTTCGCCCTCATTTGTTCTTTTAGCACAATTTAAATAAGCAACCTTGGTAGGATTTGGAATAGTATTTTCTAATACTTTTTTATAAGTATGTTGTTTTATTTTATTCTTATCCCATCTTGTATTTTCAAATCCAATCGGTATAGAATAAATGTTTGGAACATCAGTAAAATTGTTTTGAGCAAACCATACTTTAAAGCATCCTTCAAAATCTTTCCAATATACTCCATCTTCTCTCCAAGCCGGATTGCACTCAGTGATAAACCCGTCACTATTGTGTGTAATTATTGTTAAATCTTTTTTTTGAATTAAAACATCTTTCCATTTATTTAATTGGTGTGTATCACAATAAATAGTGTGACCATCTCTTATAGATTTACCATCGGAAAAATCTTTATTATAATAAGTTAAAACATGATCGGCTAACCGAGGAAAATGTTCTCCTTTAACTAACATAGTCTTTTGTCTTTTTTGAATGTATGTGAAGGTTTATTATAGGAACTTCATTTACATAAGGTTTATTTTCTTTCATTATTGGTTTTAGTTTTCCATTTGAAATTTCTTTTCCAATAAGATGGTGTTCGCCAAACCAACCGGGCGGGTGTCTATTTGTTCCACCAAAATATTGCCCATAAGAAGACGGGTCAAAAACATAATCTGATTTTTCATTTGGAATAGTAGTCAGTCGATTAATAAAGTCTAGCTCGCGCGCGATCCCGCCAATTAATCTCATTTCATTAGGAAACGTTGGAGCAAGTTTATTGCGATAGTTTTCTTCAACAAATGATTTAAATAAGTGTTCACACAACCAATCATTTAGTATAGTGTGAGGAAAATATGAATACCCAAACACAGCTGAATGCTCTTCATCAAATGTTATATTGATTCGGTTATTATCAAATAAATGTTTAACATTTTCAAAAGGCTGATATAAAATTACATCACTATCAAAGTGAACATAATCTCCAACATTATAAAATTTTGCAGCATCTCTTAAAAGAAAACAACGATAAAGAGAAGTAGACCACAAACGTCCATCAGCTTTATTAAAAAGCGGATTGGATAATTTCATCACCTGCCTGGTTTGGTCAGATATAATATCATTTAGGTTATCATCTGTAACCTGTATAATATTTGCAGCCGGGTCAATTCTTTTAACCGACTTTATACTGTCATTCATATACTCAGGAACCTTTCCTAAGTAAACATAAATATAATTCATTGTCTAAAGTATCGTAAATCTATCGTATCTAAATGTAATGTCTGTTTGTAAATATTCAACGTCGGTTGCCTGAGTAGAAAACTCTACGCCTGAAACTGAAACTGGAAAAACATTTGAAAATTGAATCTGTTTATTAGAATTTGAAGTATTACCTAGAATTGATATAATCATATCATTTACTTCTAATGTTGTTTCATTTCTAACCATCCAGTTTAATAGTTCTGAATATGATTCCATACCTTCATCAATTGCTAATCTCATAGAAAGGCTATCAAAGGTTAATGTTTCGCCTGGAGCATATCCTGTAGCATTCTTATAATTAACCTGAGTTTCTCCTAAATTCAAACTAGGTAAAGAAAATGAGGTTACAAAGAATTCAGTATTAGCAAACTTTTCGCGATTGATTGTCAATCTAAAACCAGTAGGTGCTAATAGGTTTAAATTCGTAGTTAAGTTATTCGTTGCCATATCTCTTATTTATACAAAAAAAGAGGGTTCCCTTTCGAGAACCCTCAGTCTTAAAGATTAGTTAATCTTCAATGATTAGGATAGTGAGCTTGAGCCACCTACGTTAATGTTGCTAACACCAAACTTACGGTAGTATTGGTTACTATCTATTGTTAATGATGCAAACGGATTCGCTACAAGACCATAACGAGTCTTGAATGCCATTTTTGGCTGGAATGTTGTTTCATCAATCGCACGAACCATAGTTAGTGGTACGTATGGGCAATAGAACAATCCTGCGTCGAATGGTGAAGTTCCCTTATAACCTACAACTGCATAATCTGATACAGCATATGGGTCAATGTAGACCTTCATACGTCCGTTAAGTGTTCCAGCAAATGTATTACCAGAATCATCAACGTTTAGGTTAGCAGAAATTGCATTAGCATAATCTAGAGAACCAGATGCTGCTAGAGCAGAAGCTACATTAGAAGAACAGATAATGATATTACCCTTTCCTCTACGAGTTTCTTTTGCAATTGTATTAGCCTCAACTTCTAATTGGAAGATAAGAGACTTGAACTTCTCAACAGCCCAACGACCATCAGCGTCTCCGACCAAGTCGAATGTGTGCTTTGTAGCACCAGCTGGTTTAGCAATATTGCCAAGACCTAACTTAGCTGCTGTGACAATCTTACGAATAACCTCACGGTTGATTTCAGCAAGAATTTCTGCAGATAGGATATTAGCCAATTCAGACTCAGCGTCAAGACCATGAATAGCTTTAAGGTCTTGAGCCATTTCCATTGAGTATTCTGCCTTAAGAGCACGTGTTACAGCAGTAACAGATGTCTTTTCGATAGAGATACCAGCTGAGTTGAATGCATCACCTTCGCCAATTGCTAGAGTATTACCTGTAGCAGGAGCGTAGTTTGGGTTACCTTCACCGTCAGCGACAGTATCACCAATATCATTGATTGCGAAAGGCGAATCTTCTGTTGGTCCTGTTTGTCCCTTAGCAGAGAATGCAGTATCAATGTCTGCACCGATTGCTGGGTGAAGTAACTCAGGTGAATCAGTATCAACTGATGTTGTTTGTTCTGACTTGTGAGCCTTAAGTGCAAAGATAAGACCAGTTGGTCCGCTCATTGGCTGAACACCCGCAACGTCATATGCGATAAGGTTAGGCATTGCACGTCTAACCATTGAGATAAGAATTGGGTCGAATCCATTAGCTGAACCCACTACACCCAAGTCTGTAGAACTCGAAGATGTACCTGAACCAAAGTTACTTTCAGAAAGTTGCTGTCTTTGAGCAACTTCTGTATTTTCAAGCAACTTAGCAGTTACACTTCGACGATAGTTATCTTGAATAGGAGCTGCACTCTCGTGGTCGAGAACGGCACCCCACTTCTTGATATTTGTGTCTTCGTTTAACATTTTAAATTTCCTTTATTTAATGTTGTTATTGTTTAATAATTGAACTGTTTTTTTCCATTGCAGTCATAGCGTTAAGATAAGCACTCATATCAGGTGATACTACACTTTTCTTTTCTTCGCCTTGACCCTCAACAATTACTTCTACATCACCAGATGTTGAAGTAGATTCTTTGATTTCTTCCTGTGAACCAGAGAAGAATGTTTCCTTAACGGTTGCTACCTTGCTAGTGAAAGATTCTTCACTTACAAATTCTGCACCATCAAGAAGTTGATTAAGTTTTTCAACTTGTGTAGAAGTTAAATCTTCAGAGTGTTCTCTAATGATTTTATTACGAAGTAAGTCTTCTAGCTTTTCTTCAAGGTCTTCTTTATCAGACTCTGCTTGTTCTAGAGAACCCTCTATCAACTTAACCTTTTCATCGAGCTCAGAGACGAGGTCTCTTTTCTCTTCTGGTACGTCAATATAAGACTCTGTAAATAGAGTTTGTAATCCCGTGATGAAACCTTCAGTAATATCTGAACGTAGTTGAGAATCAACAACAGACTCATTTTCTTCCACCCAATTTTCTACCACGTATGTTAGATAATTGTCGATTTTTTCAATCAATGATGTACGAACATGGCCTAGCTCCTCTTGTAAATCAGTCGCGTATTGTTCTTCTAATTGGTTACGAATATCGTAAACCTTATTAGCAATCGCAGCTTCAAATACTACTTGAGCTTTTGTTTTGAAGTCTTCACTTAGATTAGCATCAGCTTGAACCAACAAGTCAACTTCTGACTCAAGGTCGAATGATTCGTCCATTGTTTTACAAGATGCCATCTCTTTTTTCAATTTCCCGTATTGGGCTTGTAGAGATGCCTTCTTTTGAGACTTCATCATTTTGTATGCGGCTTGAAGCAAGTCACCCTTGTTCATTGATTTAGCGTCATCAGATGACTTCTTTACAACTTGTGCAATTTCGTCACCTTCTTTTTCACCATCAACTTCTTCTGATTTCTGAGTGTACATAGCATGAAGTTTGCCATAGGCGTTATGAAGTTGTGATTTCTTCATACCCTTCATTTCTTTATACATTTGATTCAAGATTTCAGCTTTTGTTTTGGGGGCTTCTTCTTCATCTTCGTCTTCGTCGCCTTCAACTTCTTCGTCGATTTCTTCATCTTCGTCGTCGTCTTCTTCTTTGGCTTCTTCGACTTCTTCTTTGTCATCTTCTTCTTCGTCTTCGTCAGCTTCCTTTTTGGTTGCTTCTTCGACTTCCTTCTCGTCATCTTCGTCTTCGTCGGCTTCTTCTTTTTTAGCCTTCGCTTCCTCAATAACTTCTTCTTCTACCTCTTCTTGGCTTTCGCCTAAAAGAGTTTTTAAGACTGTTTCAGAAAGACTATCCTGCTTAATAGAATCTTCTGCAGTTACCTGCTCCGTTTCTTCAACAAGAGTATCTTCTTGAGCGTCTTCGATTTTAGTTGTATCTTCTGACATAATTATACCCTTATGTTTATAGTTTGGAGAGGAAATCTTGAAAGATTTTTTCCTGCGCTTCAGTAATCCGCGAGGAAGGAGTCTTCTTAATTTCAGTCTCATACTTTTCAATTTGTTGAGGTTTTAAGATACCATTCTCCATAATCCATTCTACACCTTCCATAATGCCATCTACGAAGGCCTTAGGTGCAGAGGGGTCTTGGACAATGTCTACGGTAGATAATATATAATCATCTTTCACGTATGTCTTACCATCTTTTTGTTCAACAGTTCCCATACCACGACTAGAAACACCTAACTTTACACCACCATCCATAAGTCCTTTCACTATTTGTCCCATTGGTGTGTCCAGTATCAGTGCTCTTCCAACAACATTATTACCTTCAAATTTAAGTGAGGTAATTTTGTGTGAAACTTTATCTAAGTTAATAGTAGGACCTGCAGGGTGATCTAATTCACCAACTGCTCTTCCTTTACTAACTTGCTCCGTTGAGTATTTTCTGACCGCTTCGGCCAATACTTCTTTCGGATAAATTCTTTTATTGCGATTCTCAGCTTCAGATTGCATAAAGACACCTTCAATAAAGCGCTCTTTATTTCCGGTCTTTTTATTATCTTCAGTGATATAATCAATCCCTTGATCGTTATGTTCCGTTATTAGTAACATCTTCTCTTTCGATTGTTTGGTTATTAAAAATTTGTGATGTAAGGCCTACCTTACGTACATCTAAAACATCTTCGACTTTACTAGTAATAGCTTGGTCAAATGCTATCTTTGCGCCTTCAGTGTTATCTGACACCAAAGCGTTAAACAATTTTGTTGCTTCTTCACTCATATCTTTATTCTCTATTTATAATTATTACGATTTTGAAATGCTATTCTTCATCATCTGGTGATTGCAAAATACCAGCTTTCATTTCAGTATCAATTTCCTTTGTCATTCTATCAATATCTTCGTCAGATTGATGAAGAATGTTACGTCTTAACCACCCAACAGAATAGTATTTTCCAATTAGGTTTTCAAATTCACTTGCCATTGTTAGGCGTTCTTTCATAATTTCAAACTCTTTTAATTCAGAGAAATAGTTATCCTCAATAAAGTCGAGAGAAATAGTTTCTGAAATCGAAGGCCATTCGTCAGCTGATATAATACCTTTCAGTATTAGCTGAGTTTTAAGAGCATCAAAGAAGATTTGAGAAAATCTCTTTCGTAGTCTGTTAATAAATCTTTGAAACTTAACCTCATCACGAGATATTTCGGTGGCTCTACCAAATGTATATTGAGCGTCATCTTCTAATCTGCTAACAGGTATATTAAGAGCTCTGAACAATTTCTTTTGAAAGAATGTGACATCTTCTATTTGTCCAAGATTATCTCCACCGGGTAGAGTAGTAATCTCAGTTCCTCGTCCACCTTCTCTTCGTGGTAGATAAAAATCTTCTAACATAGACATATGACGTCTATCGTCAGTAACTTCTCCAGTCGATGCATCATATACTAATTTGTTACGATACTTAGCAACAACGTTCTGTACATATTCTTCTGCTTTATTCTTTGGAAGGTTACCTACATCGATATAAAATATTCTTCGCTCAGGAGCTCTGGATACTCGATAGACGACCAAAGAGTCTTCCATCATACGTAACTGATTTACCAGTTTAATGGCTTTGTGAAGATGCGACACGACTCTTGAACGCGTCGGGTCAGTGATACCTGAGTTCGCAGAAATAATAGCTTCTTTTGCAATTTTGACCCCGCCAATAGTACCAGCATTTCCTTTACCTTTTTTACCTTTTTCTGTATAGACATAATACTCTGATTTTATATCTGATATTTCTACTTTAGTTTTTGGGTCTACTCTCTTTTGAATCTCTTTAATCTTTGTTAAACATAAAGGCTCAACATATCGAAGCTCTTTAATACCTTTTTTAGGATTAGCTTCATCAACTATAGCATGAAAGTAAATTTGGCCATCAATGTACCAATCTCTAAACAATTCAGCAGCTTTATTATTAAATTTGAATAGTTGAAGAATATTATTAAACTCTTCAATCATTTTTTTCTTAATCGAATCTGGTTGATCTAATTCATCTAAAACCAGCTCAACTGGAGATGATTTATCAGCTGATGCAATTGCCTGGTCGACAATATCTGCTATAGCAGTGTCGCATTCAGGTTGCCGTGCAGCCTCGCGATATTTTAAAATTAATTCATGTTCGCTATCGGAAGTAGTACCTTCCATATCCACATATTGCCCAAAAAACTGGCCAGTGGCGTTCGACGTGACTTCTATACCACCGACATCATCCGTAACGGGAATCGGTGAGACAAGGTTTTTCTTATCCTTGCTATCGTCAACGACTTTTCTTGTTATATTTAATCCAAATATTTCCATAATATATATTTATAAGATTAGATAAGGGAGCTGAGCATTAAACTCAACTCCCTTTCTAATTAAACTTTTAAGTTGTTACGTTGGCGGATTCCCAATATTGGTAGGCCATCTCAACGGTGAATTCTGCAATCGTGTCAGTTGTTTCATAACTCAAATCAACAGCTCCTAGATTTACCGGAAAGGCTCCTCTAATATTGCATGATTTAAGTACATTGTCATTTCTGTCTAATTGCTCGACTAACATATCCGCTTGGTAGTCGACTGGATTAACCAATCCTGTACCCGAAGCGTGTTCGTTAATTCCATTCATCCATCGTTCGAATGAATTTCTAACCACCATACTAGATTCATTAATAACTGTAATATTCCAGTTTTCGAATGTTCTATCTCCAGCGATCTTTAATTGACGACCTCGGAAAGGTACATCAATTTGAGAAACCACTGATGAAGGTAGTTGAGCAGCCTTACACATAAATGAGGTTAGCTCGACATCTCCTCCGGCATAACCAGGGAAGTTGATTGTGGCACGAAATAGATTTGGTCTACTTCCGCCGCCTGTTAGTTTCGATTTAAAATCGTCTACTCTAAATGTTGCCATGTCTTATATCTCCTCTTTTATTTATACATTCCCAACGATCTCACTGAACTCAACGCCTGTTCTTGTGGCGATAAAGTTAAGAGTGATAAAGTTAATAGAACGAGCTGGTTTAATATAGATATCCGCAACGAAACGATTTGTATCGATTACTTGACCGGTATTATTGGTTTCATCACATACTACTAAGAAGTCTGTAATACCACGTCTACCTTGAACATCGCGTAAGAATGGTTCAACTAAGTTTCTGAAAGAAGCTCTGGTGAACTCATCGTTTAGTTCGAATAACTGGAATTTTGCTGCAGTAGCAATTGCTTTCTCAAGAGTGATAAACAATCTACGTACATTAATTCTATCGAACGCGGAAGGTTTAGCTTGTAGAGTTTTATCTCCAAACAATACTGTACCTTGACCGGGGAATGTTACAATAGGATTGATTCCTGCCTTATACAACTCATCTCTTTGAATTTTAGATGGGTTGAAAGCCAACTTAGTTACTCCGCGTAACTGACCTCGATTGAATCCACCTGGTGAGAACCATGTTTCAGCAACTTGATCGGTATTTGCACAAAGACCGGCTAAGTGACCTTGAGTTCCAATATAGAGGAACTTATCATTAAACTTATCGTAAACATAAACTGCTGTCGAACCAAGAACTCCATAAGAATTTCTAGGTGTGATTACAGCTGATGTTGACTGTAAGAAGTCTTTTACGTTATCCAAAGGAGTTTGTGTATTAACTGTATCTGCGATAGGAGGTGTAATAAATCCTACACAATCCTTACGATCAGTTGCAATACTCAATACTTTATTGGCTAATACGGTTTTCCCATTTGTATCTTCTTCTGTGAAAAGTAAGTTTACATCTTGCGTTTCTGAATCAGCTAGCAAGTCTAATGCTTGACTGATTTCTCCGTCTTCTCTCGTTCCAGCGTCAGCTCCACCTGTTAGTGAATATGAACCACCAGTTGAAGCAGCCGCAGCGCTTCCAACATAAATCCAATCAGACCCTGTATTAATCACATCTTTGAAGTAGTTGTTAGTACCATCTTCTTTCTTAGCTCCAGAAGTAGTAGACAGGAAAGGCCATCTTTCAACGACGGTTTCCGATGTACCAGAATCAGTTAGAGCATCAGATGATGATGTTACTAGAATATGAACTTCACCAGAATCTGGTGCTGCATCAAATTGAGAATTGGCTAAAGTTGTGCCAGAACCAATTGTTAATGAAGCTGCATTGGCAGAAGTAATAACATATGTTTTAGTACCATCTCCTAATATTCCAGCATATCGTGAATAATAACCTGCATCTAATCCAGTTGCATTATCGAAGTCATCATCATTCTTGATAAGTTTATCTCCGCCTGCTCCTACAACAGAAATGCTAGGACTTAAAGACCTATTTCCAAGAATAGTATTAATCGGATATATTTCTGTGCCATCTTTGAAGATTTGAAGTTTAGGTGAATCACCTGTTGCAACCATACCATCGGCAAGAGCGGGATCGCCTACATTATTGAACTTAAAATAACCACTTCCGCTATTTAGAATATCAAAAGCTTCAAGTTTATATGTAATGTCGATTAATGCTCCTGAACCAGTTACACTTGTGTCATTGGCAATTGCAGCCTGATTAGCAAATTTAGTTGGTTTTCTTAATCCGCCTGCACCAAGAGGACTATCATATACAATCCCGTTAGCATCGGTTAGAAAGTCTACATCAATAATAGTACCGGCGCTATCAACATCAGTAACATTTAAGATAATCTCTTTGCTTTCGCCAAGGTCAACCTTAATTTTGTCATCATTTGAATATCCTATACCTCCTTGAGCTATAGAACTTGCAGTGACTGCTATAACACCATATCTTGGAGCAATTTCAGCACCAGACCCTGTAGAAGAAACAACTGAATATTCGTTATTTCCTACATCGGCACTAATAGAAGCTAAACCTCCAGCTACGGTTCCTGTAATAGGTATTGATTCAATGATACCAGCAGCAGATGCGCTAGATGAGTTTTTGAGTGAAGAGTTCGACGCTCTTACAGTTTTAAGAGCCGAACCATATTTTAAAAACGAAGATGCTGTGTAAAAAGGACGAGCATGCGAGCTATCCGGTTTACCAAATTCGTTTGCGAGATCAGATTCAGAACCTATGAGTTTTATTTGCTCAATCGGCCCCCATCTGAATGTACCGGCGAATCCACCTATTGAGGTAGAGACCGCTGGCACAACATTTGTTAGGTCGATTTCTTTTACTTCGACCCCAGCAGATACTTGGAATGCCATAATTATTTTCCTTTGTCAGTTAGTTTAATGATAAGTTTATTCATAATAAGGTTTTATCTCAATTTCAATCTCCTCTATTTATAAGAAGCGCAATTTAGAGGGAGTTGAACGCCTTTAACTCATCAGCCAACTGACTTGTCCAATGACCACCTATGGTTCTCTTTTCTTGTATTTGGCCTATTGGTGGTAAATCTTCTTCTATCTCTTTTGATGAAAGAGTATTAGAATATAAAAGCTGTCTTAAATCTGTTTCAGAAAGATTACCAAAAGCGTCTGATGAAACAAACCAACCAAACATAACTAAATTCATAACCAAGTCATCATGGTTACCATCAGATGCAGCATAACTTCCACCTTTTACTTCAAAGGTTGTTAATTCATTAATTGTTTGTTCATCTCTTATATCTAACTTTCCTAATTCAATGATATCTTTAAGATTCGAGCAACCAATCCGTTTAATCTTTTTATTCATAGTAACACCTACACCGTCAGATTTAACAGTCGATTCTACAAAAAGATTTTCATATTCATATTCATAATAGATAGCATTACAAACAACTTGACCAATATCATTATTTTCTACTACAACTAATGCGTCGTTGTACTTTTTGGCTTCTTTAATTACAACATCTGGGAGCACCAATGGTGAAATAACATTATCTCTAAACGTAGCTACCTGCTTAAAGTGATTAGGCATTACATCTATAATATTAAATGTAGAATAGTCTTGTCCTCTACCCTTTGACACGTCTACAGTTAAAACATATATGTGACCAGGTATCGGGTCTTCATAATATTTTATATTGTCTTTCCAATGAATAGGACTGAATGATTTCATTCCTAATAAGCACGTAGGAGCTATTAAAGTATTTGATGTACCAAGAAAGTTATTGCCAAATTCTTGTTCAAATTGAAATTCAGATGTATTAGCTATTGTTTGTTTTTTCCAAGCCTCATCTCTACCTGGTACATCCCACCAATCAACCCGAAAAGATTTAAAGTCATTATCTTTTCTTTTTGCACCTTCATATAATTTGTAATAAAGATTTCCAACACCATTTGCAGTCGAGGTAATAATCACCTTTGTTTCACTACCCGCTGTAATTACAGGATATGTGGAAGTATAAAACTCATTAGCTCCTTCGACAAAAGCAAACTCGTCAAGGAATAGTAAGTTGACTGAAAGACCACGAATAGAAGATGCGGATGTTGCTGCTGCAATTATCTTTGAATTATTAGAGAATCCTATCGAGCCTTTATTTAATTCCTTTGCTCCAGGCTGAATAAAGTGAGGTAAGTTTTCTAAAGCTAACGTAATTCGAGAAAGCATCTCGCGCGCGGTGGCTCCTTTATTAGCAAGAATAGCAACAGTCTTATCAGGGTGAAAACACACATACCATAGAATATAAATGATTGAACTAATAGACTTGCCTGATTGTCGACATGCAAGAATAATAGAAAATCGATTATCATTAAAATGCTGTAACATCTTTCTTTGATAGTCATAGGGTTTAAATTGCATTAACCCTTTATCAAGATTTATTACTTTAATATATTTTGATGCAAAGTAAACCGGGTCTTCCATACACCTAGAATATTCTTGTACTTCTTCTTCGGTATATGGATGTTCTACGCCATCTCTTTTTACAAGCGCGTTTCCTAAATATCCAGTACTAGTCTTCGGTTGTGACATCTATAGCCTTTTTTGTTTTTCTCAAGGCTTTTTGTAATTCTTGTGTAGAACCTACAAAGATCGCGTTGTTAGTCGTAGTATTTGACATTGCGTCTTTTCCTTGAGTGATATCTTTTCTTTTCTTTTGTACATCAAGTAATTCGCCGGTCAAATCTCCGGTCTGTTTTATCATATTAGAAAGAACTTCGAATGCTCGAGGGTGTTCAGTTTCAGAGGCTATTACTGATAGGTGTTCTAATGCTTCAGTAGACTTACCAATTAAATCTTTTAGAGTTTCTCTAACAAGATGAACATCGGTTTCTGTATCGTGAATAATATCTTCTTGCCTTGATACTAATTTTACCCCTGGTCTGACTGGTAAGTTAGCTGCCAAAGCATCTCTCATTTTATCTTTTTTACTCATAATCTAAAACTCGGACTTATAAATCCAAAAGTAGTTGTAGCTGTAAAGCTAGACTCTGTATCAGTTGCTCCTGTTGTTATTTTGACTCCAGCTTCTGGTGTGGCATCTGTTATCATTACTGAAGGCGCAGGTGGAGTTGGTGATGTATGAAAATATGCTTCTGCTGTTTTAATAATCGGTGATTTAATAACTTCACCATAGAAGTTAACTTTCATTATAAAACTTAATGTATATGTTAAAACTCTTGTATCTTCATAAGAACCTTCATAGTCATCATCAACACTAACGCTTTGAAGAACTATAGGTACATCCATTGATGAACCGGGTCTATGCATATCTTTAATCGCAACTGTATAGTCGGGTTTAAAGGTTGGAACTATTTGTTCTAAAACCTGTAAAGCAGTGTCTTGGTCTTTACCAATAATAACTAAATCCATTCCAACATTATAGGCCACTCCTTGAAATAATGTATTTCTACCACCTGGACTATCTGAATATTTTAATCGGTTTAATTTGTTTAATTGACGAGTTGAGTCAAAATCAATCGAAGTAATCTGAAAAGACATTCTTGGTAATTTCAAAGATAATCTATTAGTACCAGCTCCGCCATCTGTTAATTTGGATAAAAACTTTTGTGCTGGACCATAAGCAATGGGTACTCTTTCCTTTGCCTTACTTGGTTTAGTGTAATGGATATTGTTAAATATCGTTCCAAAAACTGCAACGCATTTTCGAATAGTCTGATTATAATATGGTCTTCCGCTAAGCATTTGGTAATCCGAATGGGTTATCTACTGAAAAGTCGATAAAGTTGTTTCCTATTGTTTCAAATTCTGAGTTATCTGAATCTGGGTCTACTGATTCCATCTGAGCCAAGTCAGTGGATAAATCAGCTCCAATGTTTGTTATTACATAACTTGCACCAGATGTTTCTCCTATAATATTGTTTCCATCAGGTACAAATGTAATACCTGGCGAATCATCAAATCCTTGTACTCCGTATACAGTTAAGTACTTATTGACAGAATCCCATTCTGCAACTTCAGCCGATATAGTTCGTGTACCTCCAGTAGACTCATCAGGTATAATTTGTGAAATATTTTCTCCAATGTGATAGTCACCTGATCCAGCCCCTAAAGTCAATCTTTGTCTATCTGCAAATTGAGTTTCATATGTATCAATTATATCCACTCCAGTGTCGATATCTTCTCCACTATATTTAAAGAGCTCACATTTTAGTTGGAACGTTGGAAGATTTTGTAATTGATAAAAGGGGTCTTCTGCCTCAACAAAAGTAATTTCAAATAAACCTTTTGCAAAAGGAAGATATACAAGGTCACCTTCCATCGGCCTTCGAGTAACAGACCTATCTAAATCAGTATCACTTGCAACGTGGCGACCTACTAATTGTTCCCATCGACGATTTGCGATAACCAGTGTTACTTGGTCTTTGATTTCAAGACCAAACTTAGAAAGTAAATCACCTTCACCTTCATAACCATCTACATTAGCAACATATGCTTCAATCATATATGAAGAACCAAATGAACTCAATTGGTCTTCGTTGAAAATAGAGTCTTCGTTGACTATCTTGCGAGGAATATAATAAGCATCATGCCCATAGATTTTTAAACCTTCTATGGTAATGTCTTCGTAGAGATTTTGCTCTCCTGTTGTCCCTTGACTAAAGTATACATTTCTTGGCATAACATATTTAACCTATAACAAAGTGAGGAGGCATCTCGTGGGCGAGAATCATTTCCTCTTCTAGTTTATCGATTTCTTCTTTCGCGTCGTCAAAAATTTGTCGGCCATTTAATGTAACACCACCTGGTAGTTGCATGCCTTCAAATTTTATAAGGTTTAAACCCCATTGTCTTTTAATTAAAGCAGTTGTATATCTTTTTAAAAATCTATCATTATATACATCAGCAAAAGTATCTGGGTCGACTACTTCATAGCCATCAAAAATAATGTACTTGTCTTTTCCTAAATTGGTTAATGTTTCATCACTATGGAAATTTACTCGATTCTTATGACGTGTATATTCTATTTTTTCAAATACACCATTAATGTTTCTTTGAATAAGAGACATATATTGTTTTGTGATTTCATAGTTAACTAATCCACCGCCATAAGGTCCACCCAAATCAAATATATCATTTAAATGTAATTGATAGTCTACCGAGAACATATTAGAAGATGAACCCTGAGTTACAATATCAAAAACATTATTGACAGAAAGAAAAGTGTTTGGTATATCGATATATTTGTTTTCTATATCACCTTTAGTAACGGATGCGATGGTTGCAGTTGAGCTTGAAGCGCTTCCAGTAATTACTTCGGTTGTAAATGACGTATTAACAACATCAACATTTTTATATCGAATAGTAGTTGAATCTGTTACTTCAGCAATTTTTGCAGTTGCGCCAGAAGTACCACCTGTTATTGTTTCGCCAACTTTAAATCCAGTGGTTGAATCAACCATTAAAGATGAGTCTGTAATTTTGTGTTTACGAATACTACGTACAACTGCATCTCCGTGATATTCTTGATAATACTGAATAGCATCATCAACTCTATCATCAAGTTGGTCTTCATCTACATTAATTTCAATTACAGGAGCTCCGAGGTTCCGTAAACAATAATCAATTAATGTAGCTCTGCTAGTTGGTTTTGCCATTTAAATCCTTTATTCTATTTATAAGGTTACGGAAGCTTTATTCTTAACTCTCCAGTTGATGTCCTATAAACATCACCCGCTTGTAATCCTGAAGCACTCGCGTCATTCTCGTCAGCACAGATTGGTATACCTTGAAGATTAAGCGGTTGAGTAATCTTGGTCGGTTTGTAGATTGTAACATTTCCGGTTTGCTTTGCTGTTTCTAATACAACTGTACTTGCATTAGTGTCATGTTTATGAGTTATTTTAAACTTTCCGTGGTCTACATGACTTGAAATACCAAACATTCCCATTTGAACAGTCTGGTTGGCATTTTCGTGAGTAAACATAAGACCTTGGGTATCATCACGACCATCACGAATTTTGAGACTCCTTCTACCATTCTGACCTGTACCTGAATTACCAACCTCTACATTGGAAAAAAATCTTGTTTTGTCAGTTGAAATTCTAATTTCATCATTTGCTGTTCCAGTCTGAGTAATTGTAAACTGATTACTCGAAGCACTTTCATATTTCATTGTAACACTATTAGTAGCAGCATTAGTTCTAAAAAGTCGAAGAGCACCATTATCACTAGAGCAATAATGTTTTTCTAAAGTTTTAGGAGCAGCTGCTGTTCCTTGGATACCTTCTGAAACTGTAACTGAACCAACAAATTTAGAATTACCAAGCACTGCAAGTTTTTTAGAAGCATCTGGATTACTAGTTCCTATACCAACATTATTCGTAGAAGATTTAACTGCAAATGTATTACTACCAATGTTACCAAAAAAGTCTCCATCTATTCTTGCACTACCACCTACATGAAAATCCTCTAAAACATTATTATCAGGGTGCAGTCCAATACCAACCTTACCTCCGCTACTAATTTTCATCGCGGTGATTCTATCTGTTCCGTCATCTTGAATAAAGCTTATTATACCTTTACCAGTATTATTTCTTGATACAAGTTGAAGATTTCCACCAGAGCAAGCGACTTCTCCTATTTGATTTGTGCCATCACTATCTATTAATTGGATTTTAGGTGCATTATCATAAGTATTTCCACCTCGAGTGACGGAGATATATCCCTTTATATCAACATTTTCCTCGACTCCCTTAAGTTGCATTATGGCAGGTTTAGCTGCATTTGTAGCACTATCGCACATAAAGATGTGATTACCATAATCGGTACCAGCGCCTTCAGCCGTATAATATAAATCACCTCCGGTATTTGTTATAGTACCTTCTGATGATTGGTCACTATCTTCTAAAATTAATTGTGCTACTGCACCCGATGCTTTTAATTGGGCAATGCCAGCGGAATTACTTGCAGTTATACTTCCATTTATATTAATATCACAATTACCGATAATACTACCATTAGTTTCACTTGAAAAGTTTAAAATACCACCGCTATCTAATTCTATATTACTATTAGTTGATAAATTTCCATCAAGAGTCAATCCCACTAATACTCCGACATTTGTAATATTTGTCTGAGCTGCGGTTGTAAGAGTACCTCCTACGGAAGTAAAAGTTCCAGTTGGCGTTGTTATTGAATGACTAGCTGTAAGTTGACCAGACACGTCAACGCTAAATGCACTACCACCATAGGATACTCCAGCACCACCGCTTCCAACTAAAAATCCACTAACGTTAAGCGCGTCAGCTGTAACTGTTCCATCTGAACTTCCATCTGAAGTTACGTTTAAAGTCGTTAATGTTCCAACACTCGTAATATTCGCTTGGGCTGCGGTTGTTAGTGTACCTGATATTGTATTAAAGGAAGCCGAAGAGGCAGCAACTGAACTGGCACTTATTTCACCAGTACATTCAAATGGTCCAAACGATAAATTAGTTGCGGTTATAGAATGAGAGTAGTTGGAGCCATCAAAAGTTCTTGCAATTTGAAATGCGTTGGTCGTGCCAAGTTGAATCGTTCCCGTCTGATATGAGTGATCACTTGCAGTAGTTTTAAAGATTGTTCCAGCGTCTGTTCTTGTTTCAACAGATGCGCTTCCAACACCTGAAGTCTGAATAATAACCGTCGCAGGACCATCAGTTGCCTTGATTCTAGCTACAGAAGATGCAGAGCCATAACCACCCAGTCCCTCTAAATTGAATTCTGCATTAGCGCCTTTAGAGTCGATTCTTACTGGCCCGGCTGCTGTGCCATCACCATGTGAAAGATTGTTAAATGTATATACATCGGTACTTCCAGTTGTATATGAAAACTGATAATTGTTTTGTATTTCTTGTACACCAGTAGGGTCATACACAACTTTATGAACTTTAAATTGTCCAGCTTTTAAAATACTATCACTACCCTCTATTCTTATATTATCATAAGCTGGATCAGCATCTGTCCCTTTCGAACGTACTCTAAGTTCAGCACCTGTTGGTGAATTGACTAATGTTAAACTATCAGCTAAAATCTTTCCACCAACTTCTAATGTTTCCCGCGGCGCACGGTTAAGTCCTGCCTCTGAATAGTTTCCTATACCAACACGTGAATTTGTCCTATCAACTCTAATAGCATCTACACCTGAATTATTAAATATGTGTAGTGCTTTAGTATCATCTGAACCGCCAAGTGTAACGTTACCATTAGCATTATGAACCATGCCAGAAAATAGTAAATTCCCTGGTTCATTAATTGCTGAATTGGCTGATAGTGCTATATCACCTTTTACTCCTAGTGCCTGTGATGGGTTTGTTATTCCAATACCTACTCGATTGTTTGTCGAATTAACAAAAAAAGTATCTGTGTCAACGGCTAAGTTGCCATTAATTGATAGCGCCCCATTAAGAGTTGTGTTTCCATTAAGAACCGGAATGATTCCGACCGTGTTTGCTGTAACCTTTGTACCAGCTGAACGTATTGATGCTTTAATTGACATAGATTAGGTCTCCGTTGAAAGTGTTACTCTTGGTGTAATTTCAATCTGACCCTCTAATACTCTGTTAACTTCATTAGTCGATGCTTTTCTAATTTCAATATCATAAACATATCGACCAGCTTTTATTGTCGATGTTTCTGCGGCTGTTAATGATACTACAATTCCTTTATCACTTGAAGTAAAAGTTGTTGCGCCTGATACATCTCCTACAATAGAAAAGGTAGCAGCAGAATTAATAGAACCATGAGATTTTCTAATTCGACCCGCTCCAACAAAGTCCGTTAAAGTTGCGTCAGCTCCACTTGTTACTTCATTTAAATCTACAGTAAATGTAAAGGTTGAACCTTGGTCTATAAAAATGTTTGAATAAGTTGCCATAATTATCTCTATTTATATTATAATAGGCTTGTGTCGGGGCGGGTTGTACCTATTAATTGAAATCTTTGAACCTGACCAAATTGAGTAATATTTTCAAACTCGATAAGTCTATTATAAACATCATCTGAAACATTTCCAATTATACCACCCGGCTGAAAATAAACCCCTTCAGCCGTGTGGCCGGCAGGAATAGTGGTACCCGGCTGAGTAATAGTAGTATTTCCTGTTGCAGTTTCGGTGATAACAATTCCATGTTGTGATACACTTGTGTTGTGAAAAAAGTCAGAGCCGGGTACTTGATTAACACCCGGGCTATTATTTCCATAATTACCAGATGCAAAGAATGATGAACATACTACTTTTGTTATAGGACCGAATCTAAACTCTGATAGAGGGTTTGTTATTTCCCCTGCGCGCGGAGAAGCATATGATACTTTAACCGAGTTGACTGCGTCAACATTTAAATCAGTGAGGCCTTCAGGTATTGTTCTCAGTCCAGTTGCGGTTGATAAGAATGGAGGTGCAGTGTTAGTTGGTTTGAAACATTGATATTTTAAACTTGCTTTAGTCGCATCTTTACAAATTGTAACACCAAATCCAACTTTAACAACACTGGTTAAAGGTTGAACTTCATATGGAGCATCAGGTTCAAACAATCCCAATCCCACAGGAACATTAGGTGAATCGTGACCGATTATGTGTGTTTGATCATCAAGGGCGGAGTTTGTATATAATGTATAATTACTGGAAGGTCCTACGATTACTGAAGTATCAGTACTTATGGAAGCTGGAGCTCCTGTCGGCAATAGTTGTCTACTACTGGTAGATGACCAAGATGCCAATGCATTACCATTTAAACTTTCTCCCTCACCTGTTCTGAATACTCCATCAAAAATTCTCCAATTACCCCCACCATAAAATTTGTCTTTATTCGTGCCTCTGTGCCACATAAGTCGAAGGTTTTCGTTACCAGTTCCAGCAGCCTGAAAATAATAATCACCTGGATGTGGTGACCCATAAAGATTTGTAGCATCACCTTCAATAGGACGAGGACAATTATATCCAGTTTGTCTCAATTCCCATTTAAGAGGACCGCTACCTGCCATTGTTGTGGTGAATACTTGTCTTGGAAAAACCTTATAATTATAATATTCATTAATGAGTGTACCATTTGGAAGAAGGTCACCATTCACGTCTATGTTCTTGCCCCAAACCCCAAACTGAATGCTATTACCGTATGAGTCTCTTGGAGAATCCGGTACTACTTTTCGTGAACCAGAATATGTTGAAATATCATTTCGGTCAACTTCAATTTTTGTAGCTCCTATATCAGCATCGTCGATTGCCTTTGCCTCAATAACTTCTCCATCAGCTACTACATCAGGAAATACACAATAAGAGTCAAGTGATTTATCAATTAGCCCTCTATGATGATATACAAAGAAATTCTTTCCTAAATTCTTATCACCTTGGCCATCGACATCAGTATGCCCATTATTTAAATTTAAATTTTCTAAAGTATGCTGGCTTCCAGGCCTCTGTGTACTTTCAGGTGGAAATCCATCAATTGCAGGTTTAGATTGTTTTTCACTTGACCTCATAACAACATATGTGCCATTAGGCGAAGTATCACTTACTTGTATAAATGGTGTATCGTCGTAATCTTCAAAAATAATAATATCTCGTAGCCCTAATGGTGGACCGTCATAAAATGTTCTTGGACAATTATAATCTTGAATACCTGGAACATGTAATTGATTTCGGCCATCTTCCAGTTTAACAATTCTTCCACATCCGTATCCTTTCAAACCATTATGATCTATGATCTGAACTTTTGTTCTAGTCTCATTACCAATATTCTTTTTATGAATACCTGTTGTTGGTTTACTTAGATATGCGTATTTGTTATCATCTGCATCACTAAGCCCTGAAATATAAGTAAAGGAATCAAAAACACTACCACTATCTCCACCTTTAACATTTCGTGGTTTTGGAGAATTTGCATCGATTAATAAATTACCAACTCTAGGTACTTCTTTATCTCCTTCTTGTCTTGATGCTGCCTTAATTCCCTTTGGAGTTGTTTTTGGCAAATTCCATGCGACATAATGATATTTGTGAAAGGCATCACCGACGCCTCCACCTGCCTGTGGACCAAAGTTAGGAGCTAGCCAATCTCCTCTAAAAATTTCGTTCCATTTGTGTGGAGCTTTGTATGTAATAAAAATTCGTTGGTCAGAAAACAATCTTTTATAATTAGTTTTTCTTGGATTATCAGCCCCAGCATAATTGTCATTTCCAACTGAATTTATATGTGAAAGAAACGAAGGTGTATTATCTTTAGGATTACCATCTTCAGTTTGGTTAATAGTTCCAATTCGGGTTGAGTTACCTGCTAGGTTAGTTCCTGATCTTGGTATTCCAAATTTTATCTTTTCAGACAACTTACCTTTTTTAAATTTGCTAGAAAGCGGATTTTCTGACCAAAAATGATGAGAGTGTAAAGTTTGAGGTCTATCATTATACCTATCATATCCTTCAAGGTAGACTCTTCTATCTTTAACTTCATCGGCTACTCGAGGACTTAAGATAAAATACATCTCCATTGAATAAAATGTATTTGGCTTAAATGGGTTTAAATATTTGTTTCTTTCAGATGTAGGTCTAGTCATTCTACCATCTTGAATTGGCGCAACCACATATACTCCGTCTTTTTGATACGACATATTGGTTATTTCATTATTACCATGAATGTCATTCGGAGATTGAAACTGGTCATTAATACCACCGCTATTTGCTTTAACAAAATAATATGCTGGAGGGTTATTACCATCAGTAAGACCATCACCATCAGAGTCGTCATCAAACTTAGGATTATTACTATTTAAACTAGGCGCATATCGTGCGACAAATAAAGGGTTATCGTCTGAAGTAATTCGTATTCCAGTTGTCTGGTCAACTTCCCAAAACTTCATTATTATTGGAGTAGATGTTCGTGCTATTTTACTAAATGCGGAGTTATTATATCTGCCTGAGTTTGTTGTAATTAAAATTCTATCAGTTGTATTATCACCACCAATACGTGTACTTATACCATCTCCATAGTCGAAGAACCCAGGGTTAAAGTAGCCTGAGAATTTTGCGATTCCTGCGTTATTGGAAGTGTTAACTATTGTTGGGTGAAACCCTTGCCGGCCTGAATAATTAAAAACACCAGCCTTAAAGGCAATTTCTTCTGCTACTATTCGCTTACCATTTAAATCGTTTTCATCAAATTCATAAAAAGCTTCAGAATCAGAAGGAGCTACAGCAGTATTTGGCGTAAAGTAATTTGTTTGCTCTGCTACAAAAGAGCCTCCACCTTCAGAACGTATATCTGTTGCATCTCCATATACATCTGGCCAATTATAATACTGAGCAAGAAGACCATCACCACCACCAGTTTCAAAAGCTTCTCCTAATTGAATCGATACTTTATCTAACTGATTTTTAATTGTTTGAAATGGATTGGCCTTTCTAAAAACTCCATTAATCGCGGGTTTTGATAAATCATCAATTTCAATATCAGTAAGACGATTATATTCGCGAACCCCTTTAAACTTAAGATCACCATTACTTCCTAATTCTCCATACGTTGATATTCCATTAACAATTGAAATATCATCATATGTGTAATCACCAAACGCTTGAGTTAAAATGTTAGTAAGCCCTTGAGTTTTATTTGGAACTTCTTTGAAGTTGTTTTTTAATAACAACCCTTCTGTTTTAAATAGTTTGTCAGTGCTCATGTAAGTATTTATCCAAAGTTATGTCAATGGTCCTTTTAAGAGTAGGAAATAAATAACATCATTTATTTCTCCAGTAGTAATATCCTTTTCTTTTATAACAATTGGCATTTTATGTGTAAACCCGGTACTTCTTGGAGAATTTAGAGATGATGTAAATGATCCTGCAGGCTGATTTATTCTATTTTCTGCGTATATAGTTCCAGCAGTTGATTCTTGAGCTAAAGTAGGTTCTACAATATGTCTACTTGCGTAATCTTCAATTACAATTCTATCTTCAAACTCTAATTTTCCAATATTAATAGTTGTAACAAATGAAGGATTACTTTGGTCAACCGTTTCAAATGTTCTAATGTGTTTTTTACCGGCTGAAGAATCTGCGGTCCATGGTCCATCAAATGTTGAGAAGGCTCGTGTATATGCGTACGTACCAGGGTTTTCTAAATCTTCTTCTTTAATATAAACAGCCGGAGCGTGAGGGCAATCATTAAATAAATTGCCTGTTGTCTCATCAGATATATCATTAACATCATTAACACCTATGGGGTCTTGAATTTGAAGAGCTCCTCCAATAACTAAATTCTCAGAAGACGTATTAATATTATCAGTATTTGTAGTTATTTTTTGTAAGCCAATTTCTTCAGCTACATCAACCTCGCCTTGTATCTCACTCAATACTTCTTTGAACGTATGCTCTATTAATACGTTTTGCCAATCACTTTCTGTATTTGAAAATCTATCAGTAGTACCTTGTAAGTTATACATCTGTCCTAAACCTTCAAAATGTCTATAAAGATTTTTAACACTTCCTGTTCCACCTGACTGATCATCTCCCAATCTGATTAATGTTTTAGGTCCGCCTTGAGCCCTTAATATTGGAGGCACTAATCCACGAAGGTCACTTTCAGAAATAGGTACTTGCCTAGTAAACTGAATAATATTAGGACTATTGAAAATCATCAACTGAGGACTTTCAGCATTATATATAGTAGTAGCCGAACCAATCTTAAATTTTAAATCTATTGTACCGGAACCAGTGGTAAGGCTATCCGTCAAAATATTTTCTTTTGGACACGTAATCTCATCTCCAAGTATGTGGCCACTTCCACCATCAATAATAGTAACCTTTATAACTCGTTTATTTTGAGTCTTAATAGAAATTTGTAATCCAGTTC
>MDTC01163376.1_pt1 | contig 23202 bp, 22 predicted proteins | sample 811181 | NCBI WGS metagenome assembly MDTC01 (sample SAMN05326644, study PRJNA326480) | marine metagenome | isolation source: seawater | place: Pacific Ocean: North | collected 2011 | reverse complement strand
CGGACCCTCGAGCAAGCTCTGAGAGGGATCCGTCGCGGGCGTCTCCGCAAGGCCCTCCGGGAGGACGAGATGCAGATGGCTCACGAACGACTGGACGTGTACAAGGTGGCGCTCGAAGTCGGGCGGTGGACCCTCCGAAGCCGATGGCCAAGAGGGACTTCGGACCTCAAGAACCGGGCGGTGCGGGCTTCGGCGTCGGTGGCGTTGAACATCGCAGAAGGCAGCCTCCGGCGGGGCAAGGCCCAGACGCACCACTTCGAGATTGCGAGGGGCTCCGCGGCGGAGACGCTGACGGTGCTGCAGCTTGTGGATTTGCCCGGCGGTGTGGCCCAGCAGCACAACCTGCGCCGCATCGACCGGATGCTACAGAAGCTCGGCGGCTGACGCCGTGAGGAGGGGCTCCGGGCCGACCTAGCCCAACGGCCCCTCTTCGGTCTCGTCCACGTTCAGCCGGATCTCCCGGCCTCTTCTTGCGATGAGCTCTTCGGCGCCGCCGAGGCCGGCCTCGGCGTACTGCTTGCGCGCCCGGTAGAGCTGCACGTTCAGCGAGGTCGAGCTGGTGCGCAGGTCGGCGGCGAGCTGGTGGCGGTCGATCCAGCCGGCTTCGTGGGCAGGCACGTCGTTCGCGAGGTCCTGGCGACGCAGGCGCGAGAGGTGAAGCAGCGGGTAGTGGTGGGCGCGCTCGGGCAGGGAGAGGGTCTTGCCCGAGCCGATGATGTCGACCTCCACGGCCTCCTCGTTCTGGCTGACCCGGAAGCGCAGGCGGCAGTCGTCCACCGTGGGCATGCGCTCGGCGACGGTGAGGGTGGCGGACAGGAGCGTCGGGAGCGACAGGCGGTAGCGCGCCGTGCCGACCGTGATGATCTGCCCGTCGGAGACAGGCTCGTCACCGTCTGCGCGCTGGGCGGTCCAGCTGCCGTCGGGCACCTGGGTGACCAGGACCTCCGGGTCCTCCTCGCTGGGCAGGGCGATCATGCCGGCGCTCAGCTCCACGACAGTGTTGCCGCCCACCAGCATCGCCGCGGCGCGAGGTGGATCACCGTCCCCCAGGATCCAGGGTCCGGAGCCGGCGAAGTTCACCCGGCTGCCTTCGGCCAGCTTGCGGGCCTGGCCAGGCTCGAGGGGCTCCTCCTCGACCCGGGTGCCGTTGCGGCTGCCCAGGTCGCGCACCCACCACGCGCCGTCATCGAAGAGCAGCAGCGCGTGCTCGCCGGAGACCGAGGGTTCCGTCAGCTGCAGGTCGCAGCGCGCGGCCCGGCCGACGAGGTGTCGCGCACGGAGGACGACGGGCGCGTGACCGGAGTGTCTGCCATGAATCAAGGTACCCATGGAGGCAGGCTAGCGCCTTGGGGCAGACGTTCCACGTGGAACTGCCTGCCCCGCATCCTCACCCCGCCCGCTCACCACGGACGACGCTGCGCTCGTTGCTCTTGAGCGTGACCTTGCGCAGGCGGATGGTGTTGGGCGTCACCTCGATGCACTCGTCGTCGTCGATGAACTCCATCGCCGACTCCAGGGTGATCGCGCGCGCTGGCGGCAGGATCTGCTTCTCGTCGGCGCCGGCGGAGCGCACGTTGGTGAGCTGCTTGGGGCGCACGACGTTGACGTTCAGGTCATTGCCGCGCTTGTTGATGCCCACGATCATGCCCTCGTAGACGTCGTCGCCGGGCTCGACGAAGAGATCGCCGCGGGGGAGCAGCTTGTACAGCGAGTAGGTGGTCGCCTTGCCCATGCGGTCGCTGACCAGGGTGCCGTTCTGGCGGCCCTGGATGAAGCCGACGTCCTCGTCCCACCCATCGAACAGGGTGTTGAGGATGCCCTCGCCGCGAGAGTCGGTGAGCAGCTCGCTGCGGTAGCCGATGAGTCCGCGAGCGGGGATGCGGTAGACGATGCGGGTGCGGCCGCTGCCGTCGGTGCGCATGTCCAGGAGCTGGCCCTTGCGGGACGACAGCTTCTGGGTGACCGCGCCGACCGCGTCGTCGGGCACGTCCAGCTCGGCGCGCTCCCAAGGCTCGTGCATGACGCCGTCGATCTCCTTGCGGACGACCTGCGGGCGACCGATGGTCAGCTCGAAGCCCTCGCGGCGCATCTGCTCGATGAGGATGGCCAGCTGGAGCTCGCCGCGACCGTAGACCATGACCGAGTCGTTCTCGGTGGACTCCTCGGTCTTCAGCGAGACGTTGGCCAGCAGCTCGCGCTCCAGGCGCTCCTTGATCTGGCGGGAGGTCAGGTACTTCCCTTCCTTTCCGGACATCGGGCTGGTGTTGATCCCAAACCGCATGCCGATGGTCGGCTCGTCCACGCGCACGCGCTCCATCGCCACCGGCTCGGAGGCCGTGGTGACGGTGTCGCCGACGGTGATCTCGGGGATGCCGGCGATGGCGACGATGTCACCAGGCTCGGCCACGTCCACCTCGTGCCGCTTGAGGCCGCGCCAGGTGTAGATGAGCTGCGGGCGGACCATCTTCTTGACGTCGAGGCCGAACCAGGTGGCCTGCTCGTTCTTCTTGAGCGCGCCGCCGCGGAGGCGACCGATGCACAGGCGGCCGACGTAGGGGTCGTAGCCGAGGTTCGTCACCAGCAGGCGCGCGTGGTCGTCCGCGGTGTCAGAGGGGGGCGGCACGTGCTCGACGATGGCGTCGAGCAGGGGCAGCAGGTCCTCGTTGGGGGTGTCGAGGTCCGTCTGGGCGTAGCCGTCGCGGGCGCAGGCGTACAGGACCGGGAACTCGAGCTGATCCTCGTCGGCGTCGAGCTCGATGAAGAGGTCGTACAGCTCCTCGAGCACACCGGCGACGCGGGCGTCGGGGCGGTCGATCTTGTTGATGACGACGATCGGCGGCAGGCCGGCGGCCATCGCCTTGCCCAGCACGAAGCGGGTCTGGGGCAGCGGGCCCTCGGACGCGTCGACCAGCAGGATGACGCCGTCGACCATGGAGAGCACGCGCTCGACCTCGCCGCCGAAGTCAGCGTGGCCGGGGGTGTCGACGATGTTGATCTTGTGATCGCCGTAGAAGATGGCGGTGTTCTTGGCGGCGATGGTGATGCCGCGCTCCCGCTCCAGATCCATGCTGTCCATGACCCGGTCCTGGACCTCCTGGTGGGCCTGGAACGCGTGGGTCTGGCGGAGCAGCCCGTCGACGAGCGTGGTCTTGCCGTGGTCGACGTGGGCGATGATGGCGACGTTGCGGAAGGACATTCCAGCCTCGAGGTGGTTGAGGCCGCCGACTAACGGGAATGCCGGCGCCCGGGGAGGGGACGGCACCCAAAGGTCACCGCGGGAGGCCCCGGCACCGCCGGGGGCGCAGTCCCGGACCCGGGCCTACCCGAACACGAACGGGAAGGTCAGCGTCGTGCCGTTCTGGCTGGGCGGGAAGGTGATCGAGCGGATCGAGCGGATCAGGCAGCTCTCCAGCTCCGAGCCCTGCAGCTTGTTCTGGGTCGTGCCGATGCTGGTCGCGTCGCCGTTGGGCTTGATGGTGAAGCGCACGTCGACGCGCTTGGGCAGCTCGCCTTCGGCCTGCTGGTAGTCGAAGAAGCAGCGCTTCACGCCGGTGTTGCTCTTGACCATGACGTCGATCGCGGACAGCGGCGGGGTCGCGGGCAGGTTCGACGCCGCCGCGCTGCCGCTGCTGCTGCTGCCGATGTCACTGAGATCGTCGGGGAGGTCGAGCTCCTCCTCCTCGGTGAAGTCCGGGGTGGACCGGCCGCTGGTGGTGCCGCCGGCGCTGGTCGTGCGCCCCGAGGTCGTCGTGCGTCCGGAGCTGGTCGTGCGCCCCGAGCTGGTCGTGCGCCCCGAGGTCGTCGTCCGACCCGAGGTCGTGCGCCCGGAGGTGGTGCCCGAGGTGGTGCGACCGGTGCTGGTGCCGCTGGAGGTGGTCTCCTCCTCGTCCTCCGGCGTGCCCTCGTCGGTGCCGCCAGCGTCCTCGTCCATGGCGCCGTCGATGGCGGCGTCGGTGTCCTCGGCGGCGAGGTCGGTGTCCTCCACCTCGGCCACCGCAGCGTCGATCTCGCCGAGCTCCGAGCCGTCCCCGGACAGCTCGTAGCCGTCCGGAGGTACGTCTCCACCGGGATCGCGAAGGCCCGCCATCAGGCCTCCAAACTGCTCTTCCAGCGAGTTCACCCCGTTGTTGAGCACGTCCATGGTGGCGCGGGCACCGGCGGGGATGCCGCCCACGAACAGGGCCGCGAGGATGGCCAGGATGACCGAGGCGACGCGCCAGGCGGGCTTGCGACCGCGGCCGCTGGTGACGAGCACCAGGAAGGCGCCGACGCCACCGCCCACCGCGAGCATCGTGCCCAGGACGGAGCCGCCGAGCACCAGGCCGTAGGACCAGGTCGCGTCCACGACCGAGACCGCGGCGAGCACGACGATGCCGGCCAGGGCGACCATCACGCCGAACAGCGCCAGGCCCATGTCCCCGCGGGGATCGTGGGCGGGCTCCTCTTCCGGCTCCGGACGGCGGCTCTTGGCCTTGGCCTTCGACTTCGCCTTGGCGGGGGGCTTCTTGGCGGACTTCTTCCGGGCGGGGGGCGGAGGCTCGTCGTCCACGTCGAGCCCGAGGTCCGGGCCGTCGTCCTCGAGGTCGGGAGACAGGCTCTCCGCATCCTCGCGGGGGGTGTAGGTGAGGGTCGGATCCGGGCCGACCTGCGTGGCGACGTCATCGTCGGTGTCGAACCCGGTGCGGCGCTTGTGCTGGGTGCTGACCTGGGGCCGCGGGGTGCTGTGGGCGGGCACGCGCTCGGTTGCGGCGGAGCCCGCGAGCTGGATCTGGGCGCGACCGGCCGGGATCGGCTCCGGCGGCAGCTCGTTGCGGACCCAGCGGGTCTCCTCGGTGCGGCGACCGCCGGTGGGTGCGGTCTTCTCCTCGACCTCGTGGATCGGCGTCGTGGGCGGACCGGAGTCGGTGCGGCTGGGAGCCGGCGGCGGCGTGGGCGGAACCGCGGTGACCAGGGTGCGCTCGTCCGGGTCGGCGCCGCGCCGCGGACGCGGGATCAGCATCCGGTGGCCGCACTGCCGGCATGTGGCCTTGTTGACCGGCTTGACGAGCTTCTCATCGGGGATCTTGTACATCGCCCCGCAGTTGTCGCAGATCACCTTCATCGCGTGTCCTCGCGGCTTCCCGTTGCCCCAGAGGGGGCGGGAGCCCGCCCCATACATCACGGGAGGCTCCCTGCGTCAAGTTGTTGTACCACCCGGTCCTTTGCGAGAGGTCACCGCACCGGTACGGAATCGGGTTGGTGGGGGTCCGGGGCGGTGATCCGCCCGATCGTCACTGCATCAGCACGATCTGCAGATCCCAGGCGTCCTGGGGCTCGCCGCGGCGGTCGAGGGCGTAGAGCGTGCCCCCGGTCGCGGCCGCTCCCACGACGGCGACCGCGGCGATCGCGAGCCCGATGCGTGCCCCCTTGCCTCGCGGGGCGGGGTCCGGGGCGACCGGATCCGGGTCGACCGGGTCGGGGTCCACCGGGTCGGGCGTCGGATCCGGTGCCTCGGTGACCACGGTCGGGTCGAGGTCGCGGGGCTCGAGCCCGAGTGCCGCGTCGGCGAGCGGGCGGGCGACCTGGTCGTACCAGGGATCCTCGAGGCGCCGGGCGCGGAAGGGTCCGGGACGGCGCAGCTCGTGGACGGCCTCGCCATTGCGGTAGACCGTGAGGAGCACGGTGCCGTCGGCGAGCACGACCCCGTGGATGACCTCGTCGACCTGGATGTCCCCGGCGAGGGCGTCCGCACCTGCGGCGGACAGGCGGCGCGGGGGGCGGCGGGACAGCTCGGCCTCGATCTCGAGCGCGAGCTCGCGCAGGGCGGGATCGGCCGCCTCGGTCTGGGTGTCGAGGTAGTCCGGGAGCAGGCGCAGGGCCTGTACCAGGGCGTTGCGTGCGGCTTCGTGGTCCTCGACGGCGAGCAGGGCCTTCGCAAGGATGAACGCCGCGTCTGCCATCTCCTCCCGGCGCACGACCGGCGAGCCCGCGCGCCCGTGGGCGGCGACCGACTCGGCCAGGAAGGCGAGCCCGATGTCCGGATCGCCCTCGCGCATGAGCAGCTGCCCCTCGGCGAACGCGTCGCGGGCCTCCTGCAGGGTCTGGGCCTTGCCTTCGGTGAGGCGCTCGACCAGGTCATCACCGCTGACCACCTGCACCCGGCCGTCCTCGATCAGGGCCTCGGCCAGGCCGCGCACGACGACTCGCATGTCTCGGGACGAGGTGCCCGGGGCGCCGTCGAGTGGGATGATCGCCACCAGGGGCGCGTCGGGGGGCGTGTCCTGGGCAGACGCCGGGATCACCGCGACGATCACCGCCACGACGGCCGCGAGCAGGGTCCGAGCCGATGCCCGCCAGCTCACAGGTGCGCCTCCAGCGCCTTGTGGAACGCGATCTGGTGCACGAGATCCCCGAGGTAGTCCTGCGACTCCGTATCCCAGGTGAGCACGGGCGAGCGATCCCAGCCGTCGAGCCACTCCTCGTACAGGCCGTTCAGCGTGCGCAGGTAGGCGGGCGGGATGGCCTGCTCGTTCGCGCGACCGCGCAGGCGGATGCGGCGGCGGATCGCCTTGACCGAACAGCGCAGGTAGATCAGCAGATCGGGTGGTCGGAGCGCCATCTTCATGGCCCGGTACAGCTCGTCGTAGGTCTCCCAGTCGCGCTGGTGCATGCGCTTGGACCGGTGGAGGTAGGCGGCGAAGATCTCGGCATCCTCGTAGATCGTGCGGTCCTGGACCAGGGTGCCGGGCGTGCGCTCGAGCTCCTTGTGCACGCGGTACTTGTGCGACAGGAACCACATCTGGCTGTGGAAGGCCCAGGTCTGCATGTCGGCGTAGAAGTCGTCGAGGTACGGATTCTCGGCGAAGGGCTCGTACACGGGCACGAGGTCGTACGACTTCGCCAGGTACGCGACGAGCGTGGACTTGCCCACGCCGATGTTGCCCGCGACCGCGATGTACCTGTCCGCCATGGCGCGCAGCCTAGCGCGGGTGGACCTCCCCTGCCCTTGCGCGGCTGGCCCCGGCGGGACAGGACGCCAGGTGCGACGCGTCCTCTCCATCACCGTGCTGCTCGCCGCCTGCGGGCCCTCGCCCGACGCGGCCCCGGTCGACGACGGCGCGTGTGCCGAGCGCCTCGATCCCCTCCGCGACGACGATCGCACGCCCTTCGGCCTGCGTCCCAACCAGGTCCGCGTGGCGCTGGGTGGGGACCGCACCGGGCAGCTGGACGCCGTGCCCGTCACCGTCGACCTCGCCTTCACCGGCGGGCTGGCGGTGCAGGTCTGGGCCGATCCCACCGAGGAGCCCGCCCCCGAGCCGCCGCCGCCCCTGTGGTGCACCGATCGCACCGAGCTGTCCGGCACCCTGGCGCTCCTGGGCGAGGACGCCCGCCTGGACGCCTTTCGCGAGCCCATCGTCGGACGGGTGCACGCCCACGGGCCGCTCGATGCGCTGCAGTCCGCCTTCACCGCCGATCTTGCTGGCACGGCCGCCCCCGGGATCCTGGGCGAGCGGGATCCGGAGCGCACCCGGATCTACCTCTGGGCCTGGCTCGACGACGACCGGGTGGAGGTCCGCGCCGGTGCGGACGACAGCGCGACCGACCTGCTCTTCGAGGTCGCGCTGGACCCGGTGAGCGCGGACTGAAGCCCGGCCCGGCCCTGACGCTCAGCCGTCGATGATCGTGTGCGAGAAGGTGTCATCCTCGAGCACGACCCGCCGCAGCACCTGCGCGAGGGCCTGCGGGTCGACGGGCTTGCCCAGGTGGTCGACCATGCCGGCGTCCAGGCAGCGCTGGCGGTCCGAGGCGAGGGCGCTGGCGGTGAGGGCGACGATGGGCGTGGTCGAGTACGGCGGCGGCATCGCGCGGATCTCCCGGGTCGCGTCGAGGCCGTCGAGCTCGGGCATGTGCAGGTCCATCAGGATGAGGTCGAACGCCTCGCGCTGGACGGCCTGGACCGCGGCGCGGCCGTCGGGCACGACGATGACCTCGACGCCCATCCGCCGGAGCAGCCGCTCGATGACCAGCTGGTTGACGGGGTTGTCCTCGGCCACGAGCACGCGGATGCCGGTGAGGGTCAGCGGGCCCGAGCCCGGTGTGGTCGTCGCTGGGTCGGAGCACGCGCGCAGGGGGAGGTCGACGGTGAAGGTCGAGCCGATGCCCAGGGCGCTGTCGCACCCGATCCGCCCGCCCATGGTGTCCACCAGCCGCTTGCAGATGGCGAGGCCGAGGCCGGTGCCGCCGTACTTGCGCGTGGTGGACGCGTCCGCCTGGGTGAACGGGGTGAACAGGTTCGGCAGCACGCCCTCGGGGATGCCGATCCCGGTGTCGCGCACGGTGAGGCGTACCTGACCGTCCGCGGGGGAGGTCAGCTGCAGGGCGACCTCGCCCTCGGACGTGAACTTGATGGCGTTCGAAGCCAGGTTCATGGCGAGCTGGCGCAGGCGGGTCGGATCGCCGGCGATCCAGCGCGGGACGCCGGGCATCACCGCGATGTGCAGGTCGATGCCCTTCTCGGCGGCGGTCGGCCGCAGCAGCGAGCGCACGCTGCGCAGCATGTCGCGCAGATCGACCGGCACCTGCTCCAGGGACAGGGCGCCCGCCTCGATCTTGCTGAAGTCGAGCACGTCGTTGAGCACGGCCAGCAGGGACTCGCTCGACAGGACCAGGGTGCGCACGAGGTGGGTCTGGTCGGGGTCCAGCGCCGAGTCCTCCAGCAGGCGGGCCAGGTTGACGACCCCGTTCATCGGTGTGCGGATCTCGTGGGACATGGTCGCGAGGAACTGGCTCTTCGCCTCGGCGAGGTGCCGCGCCCGGACCATGGCGGCCTCGGCGTCCTCGGCCCGGCGCAGAGCGGTCTGCTGGGCGCGGCGGCGGGCGCGCTCGACTCCCCAGATGGTCGCGGCCATGACCAGCAGGACCAGGGTCCCACCCGTCACCGACGCGATCCACTGGTCGAAGGGCACGTCGGTGTGGAGCAGGTAGGGCAGCAGGAGCGCGACCAGGGCGAGGGGCGTGCCCCAGGACATGGCGCGGTGACCCTGGACGAAGCCGGTAGCGGCGAGCCAGGTGGACAGGGCGACGGCGATCGCCGCATTGTTGACCTCAGACGTCATGTCCAGGGCGATCAACAGCAGCAGCGTCCACACGAGCTTGAAGGCGCTGGCCGCGCGCCAGCGCCCGGTGCGCGCGGTGATGAGCAGCCCGGTGAGCACGATGACGAGGGTCGCGGTCGGCAGGACGACCCGCAGATCGAAGGGTCCGCGCAGGGGGAGCTCGACGGCGACGAACACGGTCAGTCCCACGGACATCACGGCGGACAGGCCGACGTGCAGGCGCGCGTGCCAGCGCTCCAGGGGGTCCTGGGACACGTGTCGGAGGGCTCCTCCGAGCCATCGCTCGAGTGAGGTCGTGTGCATCATGCTTGGGGGGGAACGGCCAGCACGCACAACCGCGTGAGGCACCATGCGCCACTGTAGTCCCCCGCCGGGGACCTCCGGCTTTCGCGTTCGTGCCGTCAGTCGCGCGCCGATCCGACCTCGAGCAGCTCGGGATGCGCTTCGACCGCGTCGAACGCTCGGATGACACTGCGGTTCAGCAGGACCGCGATGGCGACAGTGCCGGTAATCAGCACCACGACGAGCTCGATGGGACCGAGCAGGCAGCCCAGCCCGAACGTCGAGTAGAAGAGCACCGCGGCGTGCACGATGCCCCAGGCGATCTGGGTGATCGCCGATCCGAGCGCCCAGCCGTAGCCGCGGGCCCGCAGCATGCGCACGCCGCCGACCGCCATGATGCCGAGGGCGATGAAGGACAGGATGTTGAACAAGGCACCCGCCCCGAACATGGCCATGGCGGGCAGGGTGTCAGGACTGCTGGCGACGGTCTGGGCGAGGAGCACGACGATGCCCAGCGACCACGCGGTGGCCGTCAGGTACGTGATCACCTGGACCGCGAGCCCGACCAGGAAGACCATGGCCGGCACGCGCAGCTTCTGCAGCGCCTCGGCGACCTGGGCCTCGGGCAGCGGGGGTGGCCCGGGAGGGCCCGGCGGCATTGGAGGTGGCGTCGTCACGCAGACCGCTAACTCCGTTTGTCGCGTGCAACTTCAGTGGAAGGGGCTGGGACCGATGGAGCGGACGCCCGAGCGACAACCGCAGGGCGAGCGGGCCTGCGCGCTGCAGCCCGATACGCACCTTGCAACTCCGCAGGGGAATCCATGAGCGTCCAACGCATCTGTGTGCTCGGCCTGGGCTACATCGGGCTTCCAACCGCCAGTCTGCTCGCGACCAAGGGGTACTCGGTCCACGGGGTCGACGTCACCCAGCGGGTGGTGGACACCATCAACCAGGGGGCCATCCACATCGTCGAGCCCGACCTGGACGTGATGGTTCGCGCGGCGGTCGCCTCGGGCAACCTCAAGGCCGGACTGACCCCGGTCGAGGCCGACCTCTTCATCATCGCCGTGCCGACGCCCTTCAAGGACGAGCACGTGCCCGACGTCTCCTACGTGGACTCGGCCACCGACGCGATCGCTCCCTTCGTCAAGGAAGGCGACATCGTCATCCTCGAGTCCACCTCGCCGGTCGGCACCACCGAGCGCGTCGCCGAGCGTCTCGCCGCCGCCCGACCCGAGCTCCAGGGCAAGCTCTCCATCGCCCACTGCCCAGAGCGGGTGCTCCCCGGGCGGATCCTTCGCGAGCTGGTCGACAACGATCGCGTCGTGGGCGGCATCGATCGCGCATCCACCGACGCTGCGGCCGGCTTCTACGAGACGTTCGTCCGCGGGGAGGTCCTGCGCACGACCGCCCGCACCGCCGAGATGTGCAAGCTCGTCGAGAACAGCTTCCGCGACGTCAACATCGCCTTCGCCAACGAGCTGTCCCTCATCTGCGACGACCTCGGCATCAACGTCTGGGAGCTGATCAGCCTGGCCAACCGCCACCCCCGGGTCTCCATCCTGACCCCGGGCCCCGGCGTCGGCGGCCACTGCATCGCGGTCGATCCCTGGTTCGTGGTCCACACCGCGCCGACCCAGGCGAAGCTGATCCGCCAGGCCCGCGCGATCAATGACGGCAAGACCGACTGGGTCATCGAGCGGGTCCTCGAGAAGGCCAACCGCTTCCGCGAGCCGGTGGTCGCGTGCCTCGGTCTCGCCTACAAGCCCGACGTGGACGACCTGCGCGAGTCCCCTGCCCTGCGGGTGTACGAGGAGCTGGTCGAAAGACTCGGCGTCGAGCGGGTGCTCGCGGTCGAGCCCAACCTGAAGACCTCCGACGAGCGCCCCCTGACCGAGCTCGACGAGGCGCTCCGCCGCGCGGACGTCGTGGTCGCACTCGTTTCCCACCGGCCGTTCCGCCACGTCGACCCCGAGATCCTCAAGGCGAAGGTCGTCATCGACACCTGCGGGGTCTTCCGATGAGCATCCGGGTCCTCTCCGTCTTCGGCACCCGTCCCGAGGCCATCAAGATGGCGCCCGTGGTGCGGGCCCTGCAGGAGGCGCCGGGCATCGACGGCCGGGTCTGCGTCACCGCCCAGCACCGCGACATGCTCGACCAGGTGCTCGAACTCTTCGAGCTGCAGCCCCACCACGACCTCGACCTCATGCAGCCCGGCCAGGACCTCACCGACCTCACCTGTCGGGTGCTCCAGGGCATGCGCGCGGTCCTGGCCGAGGAGAAGCCCGATCTGGTGCTGGTCCACGGCGACACGACCACGACGTTCGCCGCCACGATGGCCAGCTTCTACGCCCGGATTCCGGTGGGTCACGTCGAGGCTGGCCTGCGCACCGGAGACCTCTCCGCCCCCTGGCCCGAGGAGGCCAACCGGGTGCTCGCCGATCGCCTGTGCGCCCTGTACTTCGCCCCGACCACGAAGAGCCGGGACAACCTGCTCGCCGAGGGCTGTGCGCAAGACCGGGTGTGGGTCACCGGCAACACCGTCATCGACGCGCTGCTGTGGGTGCGCGACCGCATGCGCAGCCGCCCGCTCGAGGAGTTCCGCCCCGCGTTCGGCGACGCCTTCGACGCCATCGCGTCCGAGCGCCCGCTGGTGCTGGTCACCGGTCACCGTCGGGAGAGCTTCGGCGAGGGCTTCCTCAACATCTGCCGGGCGCTGCGGACGCTGTCGTCGAATCATCCCGACGCCACCTTCGTCTACCCCGTGCACCTGAACCCCAACGTGCAGCGCCCCGTGCGCGAGCACCTCGTGGGCCTGGAGAACGTCTTCCTGCTGCCGCCCCTCGACTATGCCCCCTTCGTCCGCCTCATGGACCGGTCCACCCTGGTGCTGACCGACAGCGGCGGGATCCAGGAGGAGGCGCCGAGCCTGGGCAAGCCCGTGCTGGTCATGCGGGACGTCACCGAGCGCCCCGAGGGCGTCGCGGCGGGCACGGTGCGGCTGGTCGGCACCGACTACGACCGCATCGTCGACGAGGTGGGTCGACTGCTCGCCGATCGTGCGCACTATGAGTCGATGAGCCACGCCCACAACCCGTACGGCGACGGTGAAGCCAGCGGACGCATCGTGTCCGCGATTCGCGAGGTACTCGGATGAGGATGCTCTCCGCCCTGCTCCTGTCGACCCTTCCCCTGGCCGCCCTGGCCGAGGAGGGCTCGACGGACCCGACGTACAAGCTCGGTGCGGGGGACACCATCACCATCGAGGTGTACGGCGAGGACGACCTCTCCCGCGAGACGGTCATCACGTCCACCTGCAACGTCGAGGTGCCGCTGATCGGCACGGTCGTCGTGTGCGGGCGCACCACCAAGGAGGTCGGCCTGGTCATCCAGGAGCGGCTTGCCAACGGCTATCTGGTCGAGCCGAACGTCTTCGTCGACGTCGCCAAGTACGGCAGCCAGAAGGTCGAGGTGAAGGGCGCGGTCAAGAAGCCCGGCGTGTACGTGCTCACCGGCCCCACCACCCTGTCCGAGGCCATCACCCTGGCCGGCGGACCGGACTCGCCGAACGTGATCGAGGTCCACCGGATCACCGGCGAAGACACCCAGGAATATGGCCTCGCGGCCCTCGACGCGCGACAGACTCCCGTGTGGGTCAGCCCCGGCGACATCGTCGTCCTGCAGCCTCCCGCGATGGTCCAGGTCTTCGGCCACGTCAAGACCAGCGGCCCGGTCGCCTTCCACCCCGGCCTCACCGTCACCGAGGCCCTCGGACTCGCCGGCGGCGCCACCGAGCTCGCCGGCCTCGGCCGCGCCTACATCCGCCGGGCCAACGGCGACCGCGAGCGGGTGAACATCCGGAGGGTGCAGCTGGGCAAGGATCCGGATCCGAAGCTCGAGCCGGACGATCAGCTGGTGATCCGGCGGTCGATCTTCTGAGGGAGGGGGTTGCTGAGGACGATGGTGTGATTGTGGCTTCGAACGTTGGTTTTCACCACGGAGAAGCGGAGGACCGGAGGCCTGACGGAGCGAGGAGTGGCGGGCCGGTGGTCCGCCTGTTGGAGCCGGTCGAGATGGCACGTGGAGCCTTTCCTGTCGGGATCCCGTCCTCTGCTTGATCGCCAGAGACGATGTCATCTCGACCCGACCCACCGCACGAGTCGTCGACCCCAACCGCGAGGACACCGCCCTCCACAGCCACGCCTCCCTCCTCCGTCAGGCCTCCGGGGCTCCGCTCCTCAGTGGTGAAGGCCGCCGCTCGGACCACCAAGATCGGCGGCGGCGACTGCCCCACTGGTGCTGAAACCCGCCCGCCTCACCTACTCCACGTCATCCATGCACGTGCTGGCCTTCGGCTTCTGGCGGGTGTCGCTCTGGGCGGTCTCGGCGGGCTCGAAGTCGGGGTCGAGGCCGTGCTCGGGGTTGAAGCCGTCCGAGTCGCTGCAGCGGGACGTGCGGGCGGTGTCGTAGCCGTCGCAGTCGGAGTCGACGTCGTCGCCGTCGACCTCGTCCGGGTTGCACGGGAAGATGTCGGGGTTGTCCGGGGCGCAGTCGGCGTCGTCGGGCCAGTCGTCGCCGTCGGCGTCGGGCTCCTTGCCGCAGTCGGCGTCACAGCCGTCGCCGCGCACGTCGGGTGCCCAGGGGTAGATGTCGGAGTCCTGATCGTTGCAGTCCTCGTCCACGCCCCAGCCGTCGAGGTCCTGATCGTAGAGCTCGTCGTAGCGGCTGGTGGTCATGTACGCGCAGCCGGCGAAGCCGAGCAGCAGCGGGAGCATCCAACGGGACATGGGCCTCCTTCGGGGCAGAGACTAGCGCAGGATCGGTCGGGGATCACGGGTCCGGATGTGGCACCCGCCGCTCACAGCGCGTCGAGGACGGAGATCCCGACCTGCATGGAGGGTCGACGGGGATCGGTCGGATCCTCGCGCCGCCAGCCCCACGCAAGGAAGGGCCGGAGCTGCACGACGCCGGAGTAGAGCAGGGGGACGCCGAAGCCGACGGTGGGCAGGGGTGGACCGGGGTCGGACTTGGTGTAGAGCCAGCCCATCTCCGCGGTGAGCGAGAGGTGAAAGGCCAGGTCCAACCAGGGCTTGTCGATGTGGAACAGGTGGGGGCGCAGCTCGACGAGGCCGGCGACCACACCGTCGCCGCGGGTCCGGGTGCGGCCGTAGCCAGCCAGGGCCTGCTCGCTGCCCAGCTCGTCGCGCCAGCGTCCGCCGGCCTTGTCCTGGTCGAAGAAGGGGCGCTCGCCGACGGTCTTGTGGACGAGCACGCGACCGCTCAGGACGAGGCGATCGGGAATCAGCGGCTGCCAGGCCATGGTCTCGACCTGGGCGCCGAGCAGGGGGTGCACGGCGCGCTCGGCGAAGGTGAGGCCAGCGGTGCCGACGAGGGCCGCGGAGTGGCCGCGGGTGGGCATGGGCCAGCGGTCGACGTGGGTGTTGGCGACGCCCGCGCCGATGTCGACGTACAGACCGCCGTCTGCCGCCAGCGGGTCGTACGCGTCCATCAGCCCGCCCGGTGCGGGGGTGGACTGGCCGCCGCGGAAGGTCACCTGGCCGATGGCGGACCAGCCGCGCTCGCCGACCGGGTGGGTGGCGCTGATCTGGCCGTAGGGGCCCGAGAAGCGGTTGCCGACCTCCTGGGTGCCCCGGTCGAGGATCACGTCCTCACCGCCCACGCCGGCGTACGACAGGTTGCGCCAGGCCTGGTAGCCGACCTGGACCAGCCAGGCGGTGCCGCCGGGCGCGCGCCAGTCGATGCGGATCAGGTCGTTCGTGTAGTCGAGCCGCAGGTTGAAGTAGAGCGAGGGGGTGATCTTGAGGTCGTAGCCGGGGGAGCCGTCGGCGGGCCGGCGGAACAGCTCGCCGCCGAGGCCGAGGCCGAAGCCGTCGGTGCTGGTCGCTCCGACGAGGGGGATGATGAGGCCACCCCAGCGCTTCTCTCGGCGTTGCTCCTCCTCTTCCGCGGGTTCGGCGTCCTCGCTCGCCGCGGTCTGCTCGCCCTCTTCCGCAGCGGCGGGCAGGCCCAGCAGGGTCAGCCAGAGGAGCGAACTCAAGGGACGTAGGCCCAGGCCCGCAGTGTCTCGCCCAGCAGCCCCTCGGCGACGGTGGAGAACCGCGCGACGAACACGGCGATCAGCAGCACGATACCCTTGATGATGTAGACGGGCTCGGGCTTGTCGGGGATGGGCAGGCCCATGAAGGACTTGACCTGGTCGATGGTCAGGTAGCGGATGTGGTGCCACAGGCTGCCGATCTTGCCCTTGAAGATCATGTAGGCGAGGGCGACCGGGCCCATGAGCAGGATGGCGTAGACGCTGGCCTCGAGGCCGAGCCACCAGCCGTAGCACGCGCCCACGCCGATCATCAGCTTGGCGTCGCCGCCCTTGTCGAGCCCGATGGCGAAGAACAGGAAGTGCAGCGGGAACATGACCGCGAGCCCGAGCAGGCCGGTCCAGAACGGCTCGGGGCCGCCCAACAGCCCCATGACCAGCCAGTAGATCACGCCGATGCCCCACAGGGGCAGGGTCACGCTGTTGAAGATGCGCCCCTCGCGCACATCCGTGACCGCAGACGTGATCACCGCGAGGGCGACCACGAGATCCATCGGCGTGAGCCCGTAGAAGCTCACTTGTCGCGCCCCTGCTCCTTGGGCTCGGGCTTCCGCGGCCCGACCGAGCGGTCGAGCCCCAGCTGAGCCTCGACGATCTCGGCCACAGCGGCAACACGGGGGGCCAGCCACCATGAGCCCACCGAGAGGAAGAGCCACAGGGCTGTGAGCAGAGCGGTTGCCAGCAGCGGGCCGGCGTGCGAGGGTTTCGGCGGTGCGTCGGTCATCGAGCCGGAGTGCGTGTCATTGGCGAAGTCCGCCGTCCAGACCTTCGGGAAGTACCAGATCCTCGAACGTATCGCCACAGGCGGTATGGCGGAGATCTACAAGGCACGTCTGGAAGGCATCGGCGGTTTCCAGCGTACCTTCGCGATCAAGCGCATCCTTCCGCACCTCTCGCAGAACGCCGAGTACGTCGCCATGCTGGTGGACGAGGCGAAGGTCGCGGGGCTGCTGTCGCACGCCAACATCGTGCAGATCCTCGATCTGGGGCAGATCGACGGGGTCTGGTACATCGCGATGGAGTTCGTCGACGGCCCTGATCTGGGCGCCGTGCTCCGCCGCTGCCGGCAGAAGAACATCCAGCTGCCCGTGCCCCACACGGTCTTCGTCGCCATCGAGCTGTTGAAGGGCCTCGAGTACGCGCACAACCGTCAGGTCATGCGCGGCGGGCGCACCGTGCCCCTCAACATCATCCACCGCGACGTCAGCCCGCCCAACGTGCTCCTGTCGATGCAGGGCGAGGTGAAGCTGACCGACTTCGGCATCGCCCGGGCCAGCCACAAGGCGCTCGAGACCGCCAGCGGCGTGGTCAAGGGTCGGTTCGACTACATGAGCCCCGAGCAGGCGGCCGGCGCGAAAGACCTGGACCAACGCTCGGATCTCTTCAGCGTCGGCGTCGTGCTGTACGAGATGCTGACCGGCGCCCACCCCTTCCGCACCGACTCCGAGTTCGCGACCATCGACCGCATCCGCACCGGCCAGTACGAGCCGGCCAGCGTGGTCAACCCCGGCGTGCCGTTCACGCTCGAGACCATCGTCGACCGGGCCCTGCGGGTCGACCGGAACGAGCGCTACCCCAACGCCACCGCCTTCAAGGACGCGCTGGACAAGTTCTTCCACGACGCGGGCTTCATCTTCACCCACCACAGCCTCGCCAGCTACGTGAAGGGCCTGTTCCCCGACGGCGGGGACGACGCGGGCAGCCGGCGCACGTCCAACTCCTTCGTGCCCGACGAGGAGGTGGACGACGACCTCGACCTCGAGTTCGACGACGCGGGCGACGGGCCGACCCGGGTGATCGGCATGGGCTCCATGCGCGACGTGCGCAACAAGGAGCAGGCCGATCCCGCGCTGTTCGGACTCAAGACCGACGACACCGCGACCATGGTCCACAAGCAGGACCGCTGGGGCGAGGAGGAGCCGGAGACGGTGGTCCGCAAGATCACCGACCTCTCCGACGAGACCGACACGACGTCTCGCGGCAGCCTCGTCGACGACGTGCTCGACACCCAGGTGCCCGAGGACGACCCCGATCCGATGGCCGGCCCGACCGAGCTGCGCCGCCGGCCCGAGGAGGATCCGCTCGACGTCTCGACCGAGCAGCCCGCCCCCCTGCGCCCCATCACCGTGCCCCAGTCGCGCCCCCGGCCGTCGGGCTCGCCCACCTGGCTCGCTCCGCTCTTCGCCGCGGTCGGCTTCCTGGCCGGCCTCTTCCTGGGCACCGTCGTGGGCGTGGTCGTCGGGCAGCTGATCAGCGCTGGCGCGGTCAGCACTGCGACCCCCATCCTGCAGGTGGAGACGCCCCCCGGCGTCCAGGTACTCGTGGATGGCACGCTCGTGAGCGGAAGTGTGAATGTGACGGCGGGCGAGCGACACATCGTCGAGGTACGGGTGCCCGGCCGGCCTGCCTCCAGGAGCAGCCTGGTCCTGCAGCCCGGCGAGCACCGCATGCTCGTGGTGAGTCCTGTCAGCCCCCCCGGAGAATAGGTTGCAAGAGGCTTCTGAGCCATCGGATGGTCCGGCCGCGCCGGTGAAGCGCACCCCGTTCAGCATCGCGCGGGCCTCGATCAAGGCGCTGCGGCCGAAGCAGTGGGCCAAGAACGTCCTCATCCTGGCGCCGGTGGTCTTCTCCTCGGTCTACCTGACCGACCCCATGCGCCTGCTGGACGCCGTCCTGGCGGTGGCCTCGTTCAGCCTGCTCGCCAGCAGCGGCTACCTGCTCAACGACTACCTGGACCGCGAGGCGGACCGGAAGCACCCCAAGAAGAGCAAGCGCCCCATCGCGTCGGGGGCGCTGCCCGAGGGGCTGGCCCTGGTGGAGATGGTCGTCGTGCTGCTGATCGGCGCGGGCATCGCCTGGTATGTCTCGCCGGTCTTCCTCGTGCTCGGCCTCGCCTACCTCGCGACCACGATGTTCTACAGCTTCGTGCTCAAGCACGTCGTCATCCTCGACGTGATGGTGCTGTCGAGCTTCTACCTGCTGCGGGTCATCGCCGGTGCGGCCGCCATCGAGGTGCGGATCAGCGAGTGGCTCTTCCTCTGCACGGCGTTCCTGGCGCTCTTCATCGGCTTCCACAAGCGCCGCGCCGAGCTGGTCCAGCTGGGCCAGGGCGGCGGCACCCGCAAGATCCTCGAGCACTACAGCCTGCCGATGCTCGACCAGTTCCAGGCCATCGTCACCGGCGCCGTGGTGCTCTGCTACGCGCTCTACACCGTCATCGGCTCTGCGACCCCGTGGATGGTCCTGTCCATGCCCTTCGTGTTGTACGGGATCTTCCGGTACATCTGGCTGGTCGATCAGCGCGGCGAGGGCGACGCTCCCGACGAGACCCTCATCAAGGACGGCCCGATCCTGGTCACCGGCCTGCTCTACGGCCTGACCGTGGTGGGCATCCTCATCGCCCACAACTTCGAGCTGCTGCCAGACATCTTCGCAGCGCCGCTGCCGGGGCGGCTGCCCGTGCCGGGGGTCGGGGGGTGAGGTGACGGTGTTCATCTCGATTCTGGGCCGCGGACTCCCGCTCCTGATGCTCGCCGGCTGTGTTGCTGCGCCAGGCGGCGACACCGACACGCTCGTCACGCCCGCGCTGCCACTCAGTGCTCCAGAGAGCTACGTCTGGACCGTCCAGGAGGCCTCGCCGGAAGGAGTCGACGCCTACGCGATCGACCTGGACGAGGACGGCGACGTGCTGATCCGGCTGTACCGCGAGCCCGGCGTCCGCTCCTTCGAGCTGCGTCAGGCGGATGGGAGCGTGCACGTCGTGCGGCCCGTGGACCTGGACCACGCGTCCTCGCTCGAGCTGTTGCGCATGAACGAGGACGGGCTCGCCATCGGGTCCATCGAGTGGGTCGAGGGCCCCGACATCCATCGAGAGACGCTGCGCCTGGACCTCTCTTCGGGCGCGGTGGAGCTCCTGCCGCGCCTGGAGGCCCTGGACATCAACGCGTCGGGAGATGTGCTGGCGCACACCTGGGGCACCGGACCGCCCGTCGTCTGGAGCGGTCCCGGAGAGCAGGTCGAGCTCCCGCTCTCGCCGAACGCGCTCCTGGATGATGGCTCTGTGGTCGGGAGCCTGCGCGGTGAGGGAACCCAGTCCCAGGCCGCTCGGTGGGTGCCGGGCCTCGGCGTCCTGCTGCTGGAGGGCGGAGGCACGCGCGCAGGTGCCGCCGCGGCCGGTCCGGACGGCTGGCCCATCGTCGGGACCGGGGTCGTGGAGCCCGGCCTCTCCGGCTCCATCCAGTGGGACCGGGACGGCAGCTTCCACGTGCTGCCGCCCCTCGCCGTCCGGTGGGGCTCACGGGTGAACGGCTCCGGGTGGCTCGTCGGCAGCGGGGACATGCTCGTGCACGACGGCGTGGCCTACGACATCGGCACCCTGGTGGGCGAGGATCTGGAGGCCGCGGTGGCCATCAACGAGCGCGGCCAGATCCTGGCCACCCGGCGCGGCGAGCTGCGGCAGGCTGTGGTTCTCACGCCGTCGGAGCGTCGCTGAGGGGGAGAGTTTTGGACGCTGGGGATCCGGGAACGCGGGCGTGGAAGGTCGAGCGCTACCACGACGCCCAATAGTCCTCGTAGAAAGCCTCGTGTTCGGTGTCGGAGCGGATGCAGGGGCGGTTCTTCCATTGATCCTGGAACATGCGCCATGGCTGGCCGTCCTTGGTACGGCCGCCGAAACGTGATGAGAAGTACCGGGTGTCCTGGGTGTCATCCTTGCGGCTGACGATGCAATCGACGTTGACGCCACCAGGTTGGACCGCGCAGCGCCATGATAGTGGTTCCGGGCCTGGTGTACGCAAGGCGTACCCTTCGACGATCGGCTCCCAGCGCACCTCGTAGATGTCGCGGGTCGTGGTGAAGCAGTCGGCGTCGACGCAGCCGGGTTCGATTGGCGTTTCGTACGAGGCCGTCTCGACGAACCAGGCGCCGCCCCCGCCGGGGAACAGCACGACCTGCTGAAGCTCGAGGAGTTGCCCGTTGTCGGTCCCGTCATCCACGATGGCGTGGCTGCAGAAGCCGATCGGCGGATCGGTTGGACCCGGCTCGGACTGACAGGCCAACCCCATCATGACCAGCGCGATGGTCGTAGGGACTCTCACTGGTCAAACCGGTGCACGCGCGTAGTGTGAGTACCGGTTGCTGTACCCCCGGCATCGTATCGACGGTCGAAGCCGTCAGCGCCAACGCAAGTGACGGACGCGGACTCTACCTTGCAACGCAGCGAGCCTTGCATGACGAGCCAGGTGCCATCGGGCTGACGGGCACCCGGATGTGTGCCCACGGCGAAGTACGAAGCCTCTCCGTCCTGCCTTGCCGTGAGGCTGCTGTGGACGATGACGGGCGTGTCGTCGACTACCAGCATCACTGTCGAGGCCACTTCGATCGCCGAGTACTCCTCAGTCTCCTGGTACGCAACGAGCGAGTAGCCATCAGCCTCGTAGGCTTCGAACGGGATCTCCGCGGCGGGTTCGCATGCGGAGGCTGCGAGAGTGACTGCGACTCCGGCTGCCTTCAGGTGATCGAGTCCTCGTTGCCGCACCGGCGTCCCTCCCCGGTCAGGGTGCCCCGCGCGGCGCGCGCTGTCATCTCCGGGCCTGCCCTACGGCTCCGGCGCCTGCAGCCCGCCGATCTTCTGGAAGCGCTTGGTCTCCCAGGGCTCTCCGCCCCCCAGCTCCGCGACGAAGTACGCGGCCAGCTCGGTCAGCTCCTCCGGGACCTCCTCGCTGGCAGCCACGATCTGGTAGTAGCCGAGCGCCTTGTCGGCCTTGCCGCGGCGGCGCAGGAGGTCGGCGAGCTGGTAGGTGGCGGTGATCCGCGAGGGGCCGTGGCGCTGGATGAGGGTGCGGGACAGGGCGGCGATGGCCTTGTCCTGGTAGGCGGCCTCGAGCGGGATGGCGCGGCGAAGGGCGGAGACCCGCTCGGCCTCGTCCTCGGTGAGCTCCATGGCCTCGACCTGCTCCAGGTAGCCGTTGCGCAGGTTGGGGTAGCCGCCACGCGCGGCGACCACGGCGAGGTTGAAGGTGAGCTGCTTGCGGGTCGCGGGGGCGAGCTCGTTCTTGAGCTGGCGCTCGCCTGCGGTCAGCATGAGCCGCGCCATGACCGGGCCGTCGAGGCCCTTGAACAGCCCGACGCCCTGGTCCCGGGCGAGCCACGAGGCGGACATCCACAGCTGGACCTCCTTCTCGGGCTGGTCCAGGGCGCCGTAGATCCGGGCGGCGAAGCCGTGGCGCACGTGGGCGGGCAGGGCGGTGAGGTCCTCCCCGGGGTGCTCGGCGCGGATCTGCTGCAGCACGGCCTCGACCTTGGCCATCATGGCGGGCGACAGGCCGCGGCCCATGTCCGCACCCAGGAGCGACAGGCCGCTGGAGCAGGTGCTGACCGCCAGCTCGCGGAAGTTGCCGCCGCCGCTGTAGCGCGCGCCGTCGCTGTCCCAGCCGCCGACCGTGTTCTGGGCGATGAGCCGGTTCACGACCACCTCGCCCTCGCCGTCGGGACACGGCACGCGGGTCCCCTCGACCTGCGCGGCGGGGGCGGTCAGGATCCAGGCGAGCAACAGAATCAGGGCGACCTCCAGTCGAGCGCGGAGCCCGTGTAACCCCCGAGACGCCAGAGACGGTCCCCGCGTTCCACAGTCGGGACCCCGTCGCGTTGTGGCATCCTTGGACCGGGAGGATCCATGGTCATCATCCGCACAGCGTTGGTTGCGATCTGCACGGTCGGGCTCGTGATCCCTACCGTGGCGGCGGCCGAGCCGTGCGCGGTCATGACCGACAGCGACAACGACGACATCCTCGACACGGACGAAGACCGGAACGGCGACGGCGACTGCGACAACGACGACACCGACAAGGACGGCGTCCCCGACTACCTCGACGAGGACGACGACGGCGACGGCATCGACACCCTGGTCGAGGGCACCTGGGACCTGGACGGCACGCCGCCGCCGGAGGCCACCGGCAGCTGTGACACCTGGAGCCGGGGCTGCGATCCGTGCGCCACCCTGGGCGACGGCATCCCCGCCTACCTGGACCTCGACAGCGACGGCGACGGGGTCCCGGATGCGGAAGAACGGACGTTGGACGCCGATCTCGATGGGATTGCCGACTTCATGGACTGCTACGACTGCGACTCGCCGGTCGTGTCCGACTGGGATGGCGACGGGCTGCCCGACATCGCGGAGGAGCGCCTGGGCACCAGCCTGTGCGAGGTCGACACCGATGGGGACCGCGTCTGGGACTTCTTCGAGGTGATCGAGGTCTCCTTCCCCGACGAGTACGAGCACCAGGACACCGACGACGACGGCACCAGCGACGCCTTCGACACTGACGACGACGGGGACGAGATCCCGACCCGGGACGAGAACCCGGATCCGGACGGCGACGGCGACCCCATCGACGCGCGGGACGACGACGGCGACGGCATTCCCGACTACCTCGACCCCCTGAACGAGCCTCCGGTCCGCGACACCGACGACGACGGCATCCCCGATGACGTCGAGGAGCGGCTGGGCTCGAAGCCCGATGATCCGGACACCGACGGGGACGGGATCAGCGACGGGGTCGAGGCGGCGCTCACCCAGAGCGGCTGGGTCGCGCCCGACACGGACGAGGACGGGGTGCCGGATCTGCTCGATCCCGACGACGACGGGGACGGGGTGCTCACGCGCTTCGAGGGGTCGGATCCCAACGGAGACCTGTCTCCGCGAGATGCCTG
>MDTC01234555.1_pt1 | contig 23213 bp, 32 predicted proteins | sample 811181 | NCBI WGS metagenome assembly MDTC01 (sample SAMN05326644, study PRJNA326480) | marine metagenome | isolation source: seawater | place: Pacific Ocean: North | collected 2011 | reverse complement strand
AGTTAACCTTTTCACCTCCTGTAATATTTCTAGCACAGGCTCCACATCTAGCATTACAATGACTAGATGGGTCTACTTGTATCTTACGAAATATTTTGTGCCACTCCATTATTTAATATAATCCTCACAATCTCCTTCTCTTTGAACATCACTTGTTAGACAATGAATTCCACCGTCCCAAAAGTATTGATGACGGAATCTCCAGTGTATTACATTAATGCCTAACTTATCAAGTTCATCTTCTACAATTTTATTTTTACCTGTCATAATAACATTTGATTCATCTACACTTAAACAATTAACATCAAAGACTGATTCATCTGCATATCCTACCCAATGTGTTAACCATTTTTCAACATAATCTTTATAAAAACGTTTCTTACGAGTGTTTAAAAAATCTTCTGGCATATCATGATCATCTTCTACCTCAATAATATGCCAGTTTTTCATTTCTTCTGGAACCCAATTTTTGTTCCAGGTCATCAGTACACCAGGTTTTAGTAGAGCGATCTTACCGTCAATATGTCCTCCGACTGGAATCTCCAAATATCGGGTATTTGGATATCGCAACGATATTTCACGTTGAATCCAGTCCCGACCCAGCACTGTACCTTTCCCACGTTTATTATCACCTTCGTACGGTTGGCTAAAGAGAATTGAATTACCGCACTTGATCATATTCGCCGCATGAAAGATAACACGGTCTTGATCTACGAAATAATCGTATTTTTTCCCGGACTCTACTAACACTCCTGGCATACTAACCCAATCAGCACCATCACGAAACCATTTACTACAATGGTCGTAATAGGCCAAATTCTCAAAATATCTATTATCACTACCTGTGAAACATTCAAAAATTGTATTGCCGTATGGCATCAATGTATCACGTGGCATTAATGGGTGGTTAGGAAATCCACAATGCATCCATGGTAGTTTTATTTGTTCTTCACCTGTAATCGTGAAGATATTTTTAGGACGTAGAACTTCTACTCCCATATCTGTTAAAATCTTTTCTAAGTTTGAAATGTCTTCGGCAGTTTCTTCGAAGATTTGTCGCATTACGTTACGAGTCTCTTCGTCTTTGTGCCAATTAAATGTTTCAGGTGGAAACGGTGCACCCAGCACCACCTTAGTGAGTTTTTGAAACTCACTCCATACGTTCACTGGTTTCATAATCTTCCTCTTTAGCTCTTATATTATATTACTTTTTGTTTCTTTTGTCAATATGCTTAACTCTACTAGCCAATGTCATTTTTGGATTAGTAAGACTATCCATATGAATGTCTGCTTCAAAACATTGCAATTTTGCACCAAATATTATTTGATGAGTTATCCATTGTGCATTAAAGAACCATATATCTCCAGGATCAAAGGTAATATAATGTAGTGGGTGATGAAACTGATCCCATCTTTGGTCGTTCCAAACACACCTATTTCTCATCTCAGTTATAAAGGTATGTACATTATCTTTATCTAATTCACCGAGATTAAATTCTTCATAGTATTTGTTATACATTTGTTCTAGATCAGGACCAAACGTTAAGACACGTGGACGCTTTTTATCTAGTTGAACAAACATACGAATCTGTTGTTCTAATCCTGTATGTTGTTCGTCTAATTCATCTAAATGCAATTTATTCTCAATCAACATATTATATCTATGTGAAAGCATTCTTTCTGATGTTTCATACTTTGGAAATAACTTATCAAAAAATAAATTCCAGCCTGCGTTACTTTGCTTATGTTTTTTATGAAATATATCTATCTCTTCATCATTCCAACCACGCTCTTCTACTAGTCTAGTTCTCTTTTTTATGTGACTATTATACCAAGGCATAATCCATTTATTACCTTCAATTACCCAATCTTCTAACTGATCATAATAATCATAATCAACACCATCAATCTTTAAACCCTTTATAACTACGGGCCAACCACTCTCGAATGCTTCATATAACATATCACTATCTGCGATATCACTTATATCTCCACAGTAGAAAGTATGAACTTTAAAATCATTTTTAGCTCTACTATCATATGCTATTCTTGTCATGTTTTTTCCTTTATTGATGTTCCTTGTATGATGATATTTAATATACTGTTTTATGAGTACTCAAAATCAAACTAAATACTCGCATGAAAACGTATAACTTTCCATATACATATTTAGTCAAGGACTATTTCCTGTCTGACGCAATTTTTGAGGATCAAAAGGTAAATTATCCTTATGAACACATCAAAAAACACTGTGCCAATGTCAATGCTACTGAACACCAAGACAGTTTGGTTGGTAATTTTTCAGCACCAGTAATTAATGACGACGTATTAAGTGAAGTTAAAAAGTTTTTACCTCAGCTTAAAAAAGTATTCCTACAAGCGGATAGAGATCACGATCACTTCTATACAAATTACCATTATGATTTAAAAGGTACAAGTTTAGAAGTACATAATGATCTTAAAGGCTTTCGTTGGTTAATTACAAGTCAAATATATTTTGACGGTAATGATCAGGGTGCTAGACTTTTAAGTAAAAGTTTACAACCTATTGAACGTGTACCTGAAAACCCTAATATGCTTTACAGTATTACAGCATCTCCATATAGTTGGCATGATGTTCCAGAACTAGAAAAAGATAAAAGAAGCATACTATTTCGTGTAGGTAAAAAACGTCATCGTACAGTTGCTCACCCTAATTCAGATAACCCAGAATGTTGGGTTATTGTTAATGAAGGACACGACGATACGCACTATGCTAAATTAGGTCCACGTATGGGTAATCTAACAGAAGCATGGCTTTGGTATCATGACTATCAGAATATATATCATACTGCATGGCGTGATGATCCAAGTGAAGTTTTTGAATATGCTAAAACAAAACACCAAACAGTTAATGTTATTCCTAGTGGTGAGCTTGTAGGCACTGGGCAACATATAATTGTTGACCAAAATAATTATAAAGAAATAGCTGATCAAATATTTCGTAGATCAAACAATATTGAATATTTAACTGAAGCAGAAGATATTCTTAATATCTATTATAAGAGTGGTCAGCATTTAAGATATAAAGATATAAAACGTATCCGTTAATTTAACTCTTCTTTAATTTTTGCAAATTCTGGAGACACTTTTAATATATCGTGTCCACGATGTTTGTCATATTTTTCAGTAACCTCAACATATTGTTTCATAATCTGAGGATTATATTCATGATTATTATCCTTATTGAAATTTACTATTTCCATTAAAGGTTCTTCATAATCTATAAAGTGTGGACTATTACCTATACTTTCTAAGAACCTTAAGATTTGTTCTGACTGCATATCTTTTAACCATTTAGGAGCATATTGCATACTATAATAATGTGGTTCAATTAGTTGATTGGTTGACATACCAATACCTCTATCACTCTCCATTTGATAATTATGCATAAATCTCCAGAAAGGTACAATGTGTAATGCATTAGTCATTTGATTAACAGTTGTGACACGAACTTTAATACTTTTTCCTTCTTTTGTGTTAGCAAACTTAACCAACTTGTCAAATTTTTGCCACACACTATTCCATTTAGATGGCGGTCTTAAATAGTCATTCATGTCACCCATACCTTCTAAAGAACAATTTACGATCACCTTTTCAAATTTGGCAAGTTGCTTTAACCATCTATCTTGCATATTTGTAATGTTTGTATAGAACGAAAGTTCTATGTGATCAGCATTTCCGGAATCGACTGCTTTGTCTAGTAGCTTAAACATATCTGGTGCCACTGTTGGTTCGCCGCCGATAATTTTTATTTTTCTAGCCCCTTTTATCATTTCCTCGAAGCTATCCCAGTCTATTCCAGGCTGAAGCAACGCCTGCTTCTTATCAGCAATCATGCCGTGCCAATCCGGATGATTCAGTCCGAGTCCGCTTTGTATCATGTTTGCACGTTCAACACTTACAAGGTGAGATGCTTCTTTGTTACACATCTGACATTGTAGGTTACATAAATTACCGAGCCTAAAATCAAATTGTAGAGGTTGTTTTACCTCCCAATCATTGACAGAGGAGTCTGCCACCACCTCATCAATTACATCAGCCCACTGTTCATTTTCCCATTGTCGTGAACTAACAATTCCATTTTTCTCTAAATGTAGACATTCAAGACATTCAGGCAACCATTCACCTTTTGTCATTCTACGTCTAACATCTTTAATATAGCTATGATTCCAAGTTCCACTAATACCTAACTCTTCCTGATTAACAAGTGTTTCAGGTTCTTTAGCCATACAACAAAGTCTATAACGACCTCCATTATATGTGCTATACTGAACAAATGGTAATGCACAAAATCCGTTAGTTTTTGAATCCATTAACTATCCTTTTTTAACCAATCTAAAAATAACTCTTTACCCTTTGACATATTATCTTGCCATTCTGTAGGGGAATTTTCATCGGCGAAGTCAGTACCATATTTTATTAACTCAACTGGTTTATTGAGATGTTTACATACTTTAACAACGCCATAACCTTCCATATCAACTAAATCACTTCCTAATTCTGGTTTAGATTGTACGAAGTTATCACCACTACTTATCGTAATAGGTGAATCATTAATCTTTAATGTACTCTGTAATCCTGTTTTTTCGAATGGAGTATCACCTAGTGGTGCTTGTGGCCTAGCATCCATATCACGTTGAACTACTTTTCCAACACGATGAAGTTTGCCTTCCAATCCTTTTTTAAGGACACCTGCCGTTCCAAAATTTATTACTAACTCGCAGTCTTTTTGTAGACACGCCAAAGTCGCATACATTGTTGCGTTTACTTTTCCAACGCCGTGATACCATACTTTGTATTTGTTACTATCTAAATTATGATTCGGTAGTTCTCCTTCTAATGCTACTAAAATATATTTCATTTATAATATTCCCCTTTTTACTAATATTGGTTTTAAAAACTTTTGGAGTTTTAAATTTCCCATTAAATTATAATGACCACACCCACATTGTTCATGAGCTTCAATTACAAATCCATGAGCTCCAGGCGTTGGCCATATATCGTCATCAGTATAATCTTTTAATAATGAGTAAGCCCAATCTACTCTAAATTCGTGTTGTTTAGTATTTGAATAGGACCACCACAATATTTTATCACAACGTTTTGCCGCCATTTCACATAATGCTAAATTTGCACTATAATTATCTACAAAATGTAAGTCACTATAAACATATGATTCATACCATTCTCTATTTGGTATTAATGTCTTTTTACTCACATTTGTAAATGGCAGTAAGAAACGACTTACCCATTCACTCTTAGGTTTTATGAACATATCATAAAATGGAGGATGTTCCTCAGAATCAAGTAAAAACAAATTTCCAGTTGGTTCAGGATAACTAATATCCAATGTACCTAAATGTCTTCCTTCAATTATGATACTATCCCATTTTTTATCAGGGTAATCTAATAGGTAACGCATAAATGCGTATACTATATGTTGAGCTGTAACACCACTTCTAGCAAATATATCAATGTCATATTTTTCATATAGGTTTCCAAACCATCTTTGACTTACTGGTAGTTGAAGTTGATCACAGCTACCGACTGTATGACTTGTTCCTATTACTAGTAATTTCTTTTTCATTATTCATCCAATAAATACGCCATATCAGGAAAAGTTTTACGGAAGTCTGTTCCTCTTTGAGCATCAAGTTTATTAATATATTCTCTAAACTCTGGCAAACGTCTTGACCAATCTTCTGAACGTGCAAAACTAACCATACCACGTAAACGTTTAATACCGTAGTTTGCATTTAACCAATCTTCATATTGAACTTTTCCTTTATGCCAAACTGGCACTCCTAATTCCCAATTCTCTTTCCACCAACCAATAAACTCTTCGTATTTGGCTTCTGTTTTATCTAGGAACTCATCAGGCAACATCTTAACATTAAGATGTCCTGGCCAGTATACGAAGTGATAGTTGATACCACCTGCACCAAAAGGCCACATATTTACTTTATGAAATTTTTGTTGTAATTTCCATTTAAGGAAATCTGGAACGTAATGAATATTTAATGCATTAACCGCACACGCCACAGTTACTTCAACATTGTTAGAAGTTTCTTTATCTAGTCTATGAAATTGTGCTTCTGTATGATCCCATTTTGAAGGATAACGTATATAATCATTCATCTCAAAAATACTATCTACAGAGTAATGCATACGAACTTTTTGGAAATGAGTCCACTGTTTGAGTAGTCTATCAGGCAATTCAATACAATTTGAATTGTAACGCACTTCAATCTTATCTGCGTATCCCATTTCAATAACTTTATCTAAAATTTCGTAGTGTTCATCAATAACTGTTGACTCACCACCAGCAAAATAAAGTTGTCTCATATGTGGAATCTGTCTATAAAACTGATCCCAAAATTTAGGATTATCTTTATGCCAATTATAACTTGCACCAAATTCTTTACCTTTGTTTGCCCATACCATTGTTTCTTTTAATGTTTTATTTTGAATAGTTGGGTACAATTTTTGCCATTCTTTAATCCAATTTGAACTGTCATGTGGTGAACACATAACGCAGGCTAACTGGCATTTGGTTCCCATACGAATATCAATATAACGAAGTTTACTATCTGTACTTCCGTCTTCGTATGTTTCTTGTTTTAATTGTTCAATGTCGATTCCATCTTTAATCCAATAATCTGTTTCCCACTGTCTTTTACTTCTATGTCCTGCCGCTTCTTCCTTATAGCACTTTAGACAAGAAGCAGGCTTTTCACCTTTTAGCATCATCTGTCGTACTGAACGCATATAAGTATTATTCCACGCAGAATCTAAATCTGTTATATTTAAGTTAGCTGGTCTACCGTCTTCTGTTTTAACAATTCCTACTCTACCACCATATTTTTTATCATTTGTTGCTCCTACTGATGATGCATTTGCTGTACAACATACACGCATCGAGCCATCTGGTCTGGTAGAAAGGTGAATCCACGGTAGGATACAAAACGTATCCGAAGGGAGTTTGTTCTCTGACATTATAAATTATCCTTTTTGTGCAAGTTCGTCTGCACCATACAATGTGTATTTATTAAATTTTATAGATACTATCGATAGATCCACTTTTAACTATGTTCCAGGTTGCTTCTGTAGCAGATCCAGTTAGCTGTAATGCAGGGCGTTTTTTCCAGCTACCATTCCATGTGGCATGGGGTAATGTACTCCATTCCCAAGTAAAAGCTGTACCCTTTTTCCATTGGGTGTATATTCTATTACCAAACTGCACTATTTGTCCTGGTTCCCAATCTTCCATCATAATAAGAAAACGCACTTTGTTAGGTTCTTGATACTTAAAGTCTGGATTATCAATTATACGTTCTGCACTTGGTTTACCTGGCAAATTATCTGTATGCCACATCAACTGGTGATTTGGAAACTGATCATTAAATTTTTGCGTTAATTTCTCATCAGTATTAAATTGTAAAAAATCTACTATCTTTTCAAAACTAGGACACGCACCAGGGTGTTTATTAAAATTCATCTTAGCAAACATTTTGGCTTCAGGCTTTCCGTATGGATTATCAGCGTCTTCTTTTTTATGACCTTCACTAGCTTCGTTAGCCGCATGACCATATTCTTGTTGATTATATCCCTGTGCCTTGACTCCAATATCTCTTGCATTAATTATATCCTGTTCCCAATCTCCCTGAAACACTCCTATAATTTTTACATATTCGCCTTCTTGATCTTCTCTGAATTTATCAAAGTGCCAAGGAGTTTTGAATGGTGATGTCATAAATAATTCTCCTGATCTCCGTCTCTTTCTAAGTCAACAGTACAACAATGAACTCCGCCGTCCCAAAAGTATCTCCATTTTGCGTCCCAATTAATAACTGTAATGCCTCTGGATTCTAATTGATTATACAGATCTTTATCATACCCTGTAATAACAACGGTGTCTTCATTAATACTGGTAGCATTAACTGTAAAAACTGTCTCTTTCACACTGCCAATCCAATGTGAAAAGTCTTGTTTTAACTTACTGTAGTATTTAGTTTCAAGTAACTCATTAAAATATTCTGGAAGTAATTGTCTGACTTCATAACTAGGTCTATAGTTAGGAAATAATTTTCCTTTTCTGTGTTGACTATCTACGACAATAATATCCCAATTACTCATCTGTTCGGGCACAAATCTTTTATCCCAGGTAACTAATAAACCTGGTCTTATGATACTAATCTTTCCGTCTATGTGTCCATAATGCTGGACTTCTATAAATTCAAATTCTGGTAAATTTCGTTTAAACCATTCCATACCTCGAGTAGTACTTGTAGCTTTTTTCATGGTTTCTTTATCTGTGAATGCCTTACTATGTAAAATATGTTTTCCACATTTTATAAGATTAGCACTATCACATATAATTGCTTTCTGTTGTTCATAAAGTTCGCCATGCCCTCTATGAGAATCTTCAAATGTATCTGGGATAGGCATACTAATTATATTGCTACCTGAATCAAACATATCCATAACAGTATCTCTATAACAAAAATTTTCTATGAGTCTACTATTGTGATGTGTAAAACTTTCGATAATCTTATTACCAAATACGCCCATAACGTCTCTTGGTTGCATAGGCTGATTTAGATGTTTTATTGTATCATCATTTAAAAGTTTTAAATTTGTATCAGGTTGATATTTTAATTTTGGTCTACTTACCTTTACTCCTTCATCATGAAATATATTCGCGAGCTCTTGTAAGTCTTCTTTTGTTTTTTGGAAAATGGATTGGACTTGATCCTCCAGTTCATGATCCGGGTGAATAAAGCTATTAGGTTCATAGCAATCTCCTACTAATATATGTCTTAATTGTTGAAACTCTGTCCAGCTTGACATTCGTACTCTTTCCTAAATTGTTCCCAATTAATATTAAATCTACTTGGTAATCCTTGATTAATATCAATTAGATTAATACCAGTATACTCTAACATTTTCTTTTGCTTTCTTATTCTATCTTTTACAAAGAAGTTTAAAGCAAAATCTACTGATACTAATTTGTCTACTTTGTTTCTCAATAAGTATAATGCATAATGCGTTGGTTTGTCAACTATTGCTTCTTCTATCTCTTCTATGGATTCAGAAAGCTCATTTGACTCTTTTATTTTAGTAGCGACATCTGTTACAAAATTCTCATTATCATCTACTGCATTATGTCTACTAAACTTGAAAGTATTTTTATTTGTTATGTTATTATTAAATTTATCATTGTTTATTGTATTTAAAAAATAGTTCCCATAACGTTTTTCATTACTATCAATTACACTATAAAATTCAGCATCAAAAGCTGGAATAAAATCTGGATGAATATGAGCTAATAATGCTCCATTAACATTCATATTTTTTCTTATATAATTACAAGCTCTAGTAAAATTTTTTTCTTGTCTATTAAAGAGCTCATTTCTTTTATTATGTATTTTTCTAACGTGAGGGTATACTCCTAGTTCATTTCTAACATATTCTAAAATTGGTTTCCAATTTGCATATACATCTTTTTCATTTTTAGTTAAATGTTTATGTAGTATTTCGTTTCCAAAATTTTCAAATCCTATACTAACGTAGAACATCTTTAATTTCCTCTTCTACTTCTTCTACAAACATTTCATGAACTGGAGTTTTAAAGTGTTCACATTCACACTTATAAGGATCTGTATTTTCGTTACCTATGTATTCAATAAATGTTCTACCCTGTTCAAAAAATCCAAAAGTACTAAGACCTGTCATGTCAAATTTACTTTTACTTAAATCATTATAGTTACTTGAAGTCCATACAAATAATTTTAAAGGTACTTCATACATATCACAAATAGATTGCAAGTGATACATATTACTTAATGCTTGTCTTTTGTATTGATCTTCAAATATGTTATGATTAAAGTTTATTTTAATAAAACCTTTTAAACTTTCTAAAAACTGTTTATCATAATTCTTAGTCCATTCTATATTCTTTTTTTCTTCTAAACGATCTACGTGTTTTGCATGGCCATAATGTATCTCTCGATATCTGGAACTATAGCTGTCATCGTCGTCTTTATTATTTTGATTATGTCTAGTTTTACTAAACAAGTCATCTGATTTTTGCTTAACGAAATGATCTTCTACCATAATAGGGTGTGTTGTCCAACGCATTTCAGCTATAATTAGTTCCGGTTGTAATCCTTTTGCAATTTGCTCTGCCATTTCTATGATCTGCAAATTGTTAATTCCTCTACGCCCATAATTAATTACAGGTCGATTTAGTCTTTCACTTAATATGTGAGTCCAAGTCCTATCTAGTTGGCCATCTTCTTCACCTCGACAAGCACCATATGTATGGCTTGTTCCTAATGCATATATAAGTTTCATAAATTATTTCCTGGAAATGAAAAGGGGGAATGATTGCTCACTCCCCCAAAAAATGTAATATAAATTACGATGCGAAGTTGTCTACGATTTCGTTAGACGCTGTAGCGAAAGCACCACGAGGTGCAGGAGTCCAATCTTTTAATTCGCCTTTTGGTGCGAACCAAGATTTACCCATTTCAGCCATTTTGTCATCTGATACATCGTGACCATATGCTTCTGATACAAGTGAAGCCGCTTCTTTAGTAGCTTCTGTACCCATACAATTGATCCAGTACATTCTTTCAGTCATTTTTGGAAGAACTGCTAGAACTTTTGCTTGAGCTTCTGGAGTAGTTGCTAGTTTTTCTAGTGTACGAGCACCGATTGTTGAGTGGAATGTTTCATCCTTGGCAATCTTTGCGTATGTACGTGAAACAACAGGATCTGCAATTGAAGTAGCCATTGCGTTCCATACACGGCCCGCTCTACCTTCTGCTACGAACTGATATACAGCCGCCATCATTTCATCTTCGTGACCACCGATTTCTTCAAATAATGAAGCACCTTTGGCTTTAACGTTAGACTCATCCATTTGCCATGCAAATTCTGCATTTAGCTCTTCGTCTGAGAATTTATCACCTGATAGGTATTCGATTACGTTCTTTACCATATCATAGTGTTTAGCTTCGTCAAGAACCTGTTTAGCTAATAATTTTAGCTGAACTGGATCAGTTGAAGCTGGCATTGAAGCAAGTGTTTTTGAGATTTCAACGATGTTCATTCTTTCGTTAAACATTCTTCTTTTGAAGTGAAAAATTGCTTCGTCTAGATCAGGGTTATTTCTGAAATAAGCCTGAGTTTGTATTTCTGAAGCCTTTAATAGAGGCTCGATAATGTTTGCTACGTGTGCAACAAACTCTTTACCTGACATTGTTTGTGACATTGTTAAGTTTCCTTTTCAATTAGGTTTAATATTTCGTCTGGTACCCAATGCTCGCCTTTTATGTCTCGCTCTGGATGCCAAACTACGACTGCTGTTTTACGTTCTGGATAAATCCAAGATTCACAATAGCCGTCAGCGTCAACCACTAGTGTAGTTGCGTCAGGTGGTGGGGACGATATACTGGACCCATGGTACGAATTTACCGTCTTATTGTATTTATCACTGGTTACGATATGCTCTGTTTTTCTATGATTTCTTATGCAATCCACGCATTCGCCACCCCATAGCTGAGTAAGCAAAAACGCACCGTGACAAATACCCAATATAGGTTTTTCCCTCTCCCTATATTGCTTGATCATCTCTATCTCTGCCTTAAGCCTAGTTGGATGATCGTCACCGCCACTAAGAACTAATAGATCTGTAGTGTCAGCAATTCTTTCAAAACTTTGTAATCTGTTCAATACTGGAACTATGTTATGTCCAGCAAACATATGATTAAATCCTCTTTCATATGCATCAAATAGAAACCCTCCAGGACTAGTTAGAGTCCTAGTACTAATTGCTATGTGAAGGTGCTTCATAGGGCTTCTCCGTTAGCCTTTGATACACTAATTTGTACGACTTTAGTGTTCCAGGGTATATGTTGCTCTATATCTTTTTCTGTTAAATTGGGTATATATTTGTTAAACCACCTATTTCCGTACTCTTCCAATTTTAGATTGTGTCGTGATATAAAGTCTTCCATGTACTTTGTTTCTTGTTCTACTTGTGAATGAAAAGTATCAGGATCATATGCTATATTATATTGAGGATATACGTTATCATCAAATATCATAATATCTTTCCACCATTTAATTGAATCTTGAGCTGGACGATATATTAATACAAGAGCGTCATCTGGAAATAACTCTTTTAGATGATCAAGTCCGTTATGTCGCAATAAAAAATGGCACTTAATTATTGGTATACCTGTCTTATAAACTTTATCTAAATCTTCCAGAATCTGCTCTTTACTCAAATCTTCAAATTTTAACCAGGACTCAGTACCTTTGGTTTGCCCCCAATAGTATCCTTTATGCCCTGATAAATTTGGATCTTGCCCAATTTGTTTTTTATGATAATAAGTTGTCTCTGGTGTAATATCGTCTTTACTAAAACTTTCACTGAAGTATGAACTTAAAACATGAATTCCACTCCACCGTGATCCTGGTGCTCCTACTAACCATACTCTTTTCGAATCAATTAAACTACTCATACACTTTACCACATTCAATTACTGAAAATGATAAAGATTGTTTCCAAAGTTTAATTTTATGAGAGGTATTAAAATATAAGTTCATATTTTTATCTGTATAAGGTTGCCATTTAGCACCTTTTCTAATTACAAAATCTTGCATTTCTGCATTCTCTCTATATAGTTGTTCTTTAAATTCATTTTCATTATAAATTAATCTATAATCTGGATAGTATCCATCTTCAAATTTCATTACATTATGCCACCATCGAAAACTCTCTTCTACATTCCTGTAAACTAGAAAGATTAAATCTCCTGGAAAGTTTTGCCAAATATAATCTAAGTTATTATGCCTTGCCCATATATGGCTTTTCATTAATCGTGTTTCTTTTTCAATTGGATACAAATCTTCCATGTCACGTCTAAAAAAATCTGGATGTTCATCTTTCAGCACTTCCCAATGTGTGGTCATATTGGTTTGTCCCCAATATATACCATCGTGTCCTGAACCATCTTCAGATTTAGTACCTTGTGGAGTATGATGTTTAAAACTTCTATCACCGCTTCTATCAGCACCACTGATACCCTCAATATGATTAACCATATTATTACTTACTGCACTTAATCTAGATCCTGGTATTCCACAGAACCAGATGTTTTCTATATTAGCTAGGTTGAACATTTATACATTCCTTTATTGTTGGAGATTCTTTACCTTCATATCTAACTGGCCAAACTGTATAATCTTGTGCTGGGTTCTTAATAGAAGGCCAATCCATATTTGGTTTTACATATGATTCTAATTCTGGCCATTGGTTTTGAAACCATTTATCTAAATCCCATGTATTATCTGTCATCTTAAGTTTGTTTTCAAACATAAACTTTAATATACAATCATTTTCAATCTTTATTTGACGCATCATGTTTTCACTAGTTGCATACCATTTATAATTAGGATAGGTAATACTCCAGCCACCTGATTGGTGCCACCAATCATATGACATTTGTGATTCTCTGAATACTGAAATAATATCTACCTGTGGTAAATGTTCTTTAATCCAATCTAACTGATAAGCAAACCAATGACATCTAACAAATCTAATAGGTCTTATATCTGATGGGTCGAAACTTTTATCAATCTCTTCCATTACTGCATCAGGACCCATTAGATGCATTACATCAAAACGTTCTCCATGTTGTTGGTATGGTCCATAAAATTTGTGAATATGGTTTGTACTATTGTTAATGTTATCCTGTAAGTATGGTTGAAAATTAGTAGAATCTACGACGTCAGTACTTTTTCTAATTTGTGCTTCTATTCTTCCCCAAGCACTACCTGGGGCTCCTGTTATGAATACGTATTTCTTCATTTACGCCACCACCAACAATACTTTGCCTTAAACATAGTTTGTTCTTCTGTAGGTTGTCCTTTTGTTCTTCTCATAATTTCTTCTTTAACTAGTTCTATTTGTCGTCCTTTTAATATACCTAAATATTCTTGTAATTCGTCATCTTTAAGTTTTTCTAATATTTCGTATCTTAATTCAACTTGCTTTACTATCTTATACTTGAATTGTTTTGTAAAATCCATAATAATTTCAGGTGTCCAATGGAACCCTTCTTCTTTATCAGCCCAATCGCTTCTGACTCTCATTATCATATGGCCTCCTGGTTTTAACCAATTACTTACTATCTGTAATTGATTATGAACATACGACCAATCACCATTATTTAATGTACCTAAATTCAATACTACATCAGCACATTCTTTACCAAAAAAACCTTGTGCTTCTGATATGCTACAAGTAATATCATTTGTTCCATAGTCAGCAATATCAATGCCAATTAAATTATGTATTTTATTTTTCCAATAATTGTATCCACACCCCACATCAATAACTAATTTTGGATTTAAGTTATTTACATTTTCAACGATTTTATAATCACCATCAGTGGAATGAAATCTTGCATTCAAAGCCCTCGGTAAAATATACTTATGGTCCGTATATTTCTTTTTAACTTTTTCGTTGAATTTCGACATGAAGTCTGTTCCTTACACCAGTTATTTCTATATTAGAATTATAACTTTCTTTTTCAAATCTACGACAGTATTCATTTTGTACGACTTTATGAATATATGATTTGCTATGATACGGAATATTAGGATCAATGCATTTATCATTATCACTTTCATGAATCTTTTCGTAGTCTGTTTCCTTCATTTTAGTATCAAAAAAAGACTTATATAAAGTTATTACATCATCAGGCATATCTGTAACTGATGTACTTTCGACTTTCAAATTTACTATTTCGTATCCAGCTAGATCAGTTATTCTTTCAACCTCTGACATAGTCCAGGGATAATGAAGAAACCCTGCCTGTTTATCACGATTTATATCTTCTTTTTGTCCTGGGCGAACGTGTCCAAATACTCTACCTGTCTTACTTAATGTTTTAAACTTATCTAAAAGTTTTAAGATAGTTGCTTCAGAACCAAAGTTTAAAGCACCAACACAATATATCATATCATGTGGCTGATTAAAGTCCATTACATCTCCAAACCAATCAGCACCTGTAGCATTTCCGTATTTGTCACAAGCTCTATAGTCTACTAAATCAACGCCTGTTAAATTGGGTAATAGCTCTTTAAACTTATTCATACCACAACCAACATCTAATACACTATTGGGTTTGAGCTTGTTGTTGATATATTCGATACCTGCCAAGCCCGTAGAGCTTCTGTAATGACTTAAATGACGTATGCCATATGTAATTACGTTGGTGAAATGCTGACGCATATTTTCAACGTGTTCTTCATAGGACAATGTTTTAGGATCTGGAAAATTTATATCCAGTTTCATTTTTTACGCCAATACCACACTGCTAGATTTATAGACCTATCTAGATCTGGACTACCATGTGATTCTTTTAGACCTCCTGCGGCTTGTTCCATAATAGGTTCACAAACCATTTCGACATCTCCAATTTCACGTGTTAATTTTCGGATATCTTCCATCACCCAATGATGCTGGGCATAAGGTTTAGGACTTCCTAAAAATGTTTGATCTGCCAACCTAGCTCTTAATACAATAGTTCCCCCTGATTTACACCAACGAGTTAATTTATGTACCATGTTATAAACTTCTTCCCATGATCCAAAATTAATACTACCGAGAGCCATAACTATATCTGCACAACCGTCTTGGAAAATACCAGCTTCATATACTTCTTCAACTCCCATTCCACTAATATCAGCTTCTGGGTAGTCTGCCGCATCAATACCAATTAAGTTTTTAACTTTTCCTTTGTAAGGATTGGTACCACACCCACAGTCAATAATTAGACTAGCATTTTTATCATTTAACCAGTCTATTAGGTTATCACTGCTCTGTGTATGAGTTGCCCAACGATCTCGACTATACGGATGTTCATTAAAATGGTCTTTTACATGATCAATCGTCTTTTTCGTCATCATCGTCCTCTTCATGTTCTTTAAATGACCAAGGTGAATTTTCACCATCGTCAAAATATATATCCATTAGTTTTTTAACACCACCGGATACGTCTTTCTTTATGGATTCATAATCAATGCTTAATTGAATATCTTTTATCTCCGACTTATCGATACCGGAAAGAAAGTCAGCATCAGGATTATCATCCAGCTTCATTAAAGCCTCTCGATCTATTTCAATAGTACTTCCGTCTGCTAGTGAAATATACATCTTGAAAACATATTCCATTGGAACTTTTCCAAGTGTAACTTCTTGGAAGATCTTATCAAAAGACCTGTCTTTTCGTGATATAGCCAATTTAATTTTACCTTCTTAAATTATTTCTTTGCTGGTCTGCCTCGACGTGGCTTAAGATCTGGAGCAAGTTCATATGCTTCTTCTCTTAAACGTGCGGCTTCTGTTTCGAAACCTTTCGCCTGAGCTAGTTTCTGATCAGCTAGAGCTTTATCATCTAAAACTCCATCTGCTTGAGCACTTGCTGGTGCTTCACCAGTTTCACCTGTTACAGGTTCTTTAAGAACTGACTGGGCTACTTTATTTTCTGATTTAGCTGATTCAATCATTTCATTTAGTTGATCTAAACGAATGGTTGTATTAGCATTAGGTGTCATCATTACATTTTCAGTTTTCTGCTTCTGTAGCAGACCACGAGTATGTAATGAATCTAACATAATGGATCCATCGCTGAACATACTACGACTTAGATAGTCATATAGTTCACCTGTAGATTGTGCTTCAATACTTTCTACTGCATTGATTAGACCATCATGAATCCAATCTGGTAGAGCTTCAGTATCTGTTACCAAACAATTCTGTGGTTCGCCTGGTACGTTTCTAAAAACTACTACTATTCTTTTATCTGTGTTGATCAAACGACCAACGTGTTTAATTGCTTTCATTTTTTACTCTCCTGCAGATTTTTTATCATCTGCTTTTGATTCTTCTTTGCTCTCTTCTTTAGGTGGAGCCAGATGCTTAACGATTGCAACGACTTTTTTAAATGCCGCTCCAACTGTTTCTGCTTCTGCACCTTTAAATGCGCCACGTTGCACTGCTAGATCAATAATATTAGCCACTAGAGCTAGATCATTTACTGTTAATGCTGGGGCACCTTCAATTGGTTTCTGAACATCTGATTTTGCGTCAATTGTTTCAGCTTTATCTGATACTGCCATTTGATTTCTCCTATTTCATAGTTAGAATTAACTACTATGTTTATTTATGCCTGAGATTCGGACTCTTGTCCTAATTTTAACTGAAATAGACTTTTCTTAAATCTATCCATATCTGCTGGGTTTTCAAACCAGAATTGATATGTAACATTGGGGGTTTTATTAATAATTCTCACGTAATAGAACCCTTCCATGTTATCCATTAAGTAATCATAATCATAATCTGTTGGAAGAAACTTTACACTAACTCTATTTCTCATCATTGCCGTTAGTGTATCACTTCCCCTTAAAAGACCTAAATCTTCATCACTTAATGGTCCTGGTGTTTTTAACACCTGAATTACTTTTTTTGCCAATTTATCCTCTTTAAAAACCATTCCCATATCAATTTTTTTGGGTTTGCCTTTTACCCATTCTAACAAATTTATTCTTCCTCATCTGCCTGATATTTGTAAGTCCATGGTGGTTTGAATCTAATGATTAAACAAGCTAATGCAATAATAGCAATAGCACTTGCTTCATAAATTAAAACAGAAGCATCCATTTCCTTACCTTGCAGAATAATTAATCTTGCAATCGCTGTCATAGCAATGAACAAAGGTAAAGTAATTGGTATTCTATTACTTGCATAGAATACTCCAATCATTCCTAATACTTCGGTATAAATGAATAGCAATAATAGATCTGCTAGATCAACTTTTCTAGCATCTATAATAGCCATTAATTCTTGTCCTGTTGCAATAATTGTTAATACTGCAATTAAACCTAATAGTACTTTTTCTATTCCTACTATGGTTCTTGTGGCCGTAGATTTAATATTTCTCACTTTATATCCTTTTCTATGCGGCTTTGTCATAATGCACGGTTACTCCAAACGGACTTTGGATTCTATGTGAACTGTCACCGTGGATTACAAATAGTGTATCACAGTATTCTGGATTTCCCCAAGACTCCCAAGGATAACCATCTGTAAACATTATCAATTGATCTGGAACAATATCTTCTTGCTCCATGTATCTAAATACTACATCAAAGTCTGTACCACCACCGCCAGTGATATCATACTCTCTGATATCTCTACCATCATCACTTGTAAATACATCGTGATTGTAGACTCTTGTATCAAAACAAATAACATGAATTTCATAATCGTTATATTGTTGCATGATACCTTGAGTTTCAGTAAGCATCTCCCTTGCCAAACTATGTCCAATTGAACCTGACATATCAAGAGCTATAAATGCTTTTAACTTCTCATCTTTATTCATACCAGGAAAAATAATTTCTCCACTTCTTTTTGAAGGTCTCATAAAAGTAAAATCATTCTTTAATGAACTTTCAAGAGAAGTTCTTAGCATATCTTTCCAATCCATTTGTGGTTCAACAAGTTCACTAATCATTCTTTTAACTGAATCAGGAACTTCTGCTCCAGCTTGTTGAGCCGCCTGGATAGCCGCCTGTTTAATCTCATCTTGAAGTTGCTTCTTTTCTTCTTCAGTCATCTGTACTTTTACAGATTTACCACTTTTACTTTCTTTATCGTCGCCATCTTTTCCAGCTGAACCTAAATCTAAATGAACATCCATACCTTTTGCATCTTTGTTCTTAGCATAAAGTTCATCATAAATTTCGTAACTGTTCATGCCATCATATTTCCAATCTAGACACATCTCACCGCCATCTAGTTTTTCTTTTGGAATAGGATCGCCTACTTTTTGTTTTATCAATTCCATATTAATATTAAAATCACAAGCCGCATTATAAACTTGGTGATCTCTATCACCCCTTGCCTGCATATGATCATATACACAATGTAGAACTTCGTGACCTACTAGGAAATCAAGTTCACCATCTGTAAGTTTGTTTATGAAAGTTGTATTATATAGAAACTTTCTACCATCAGTTGCGGCAGTTGGAATCCATTGTGTGGCATCTTCTAATCTTAACCTAGTAGCCAGTTGGCCAAAAAATGGTTTGTTAAGAAGTAACCTAACTCTGCTTCGAGTAATTCTTTCTCTAACTTCTGTGGACATTTTTATATTCTCTTTTTGTTGCATTATATCTATTATATTACACTAAGATGCCTTACTTGTCAAGTAAAAGATAACCTAAAAAAGAACGCATCTTCAGCATTTTTGAAGAAAACTGCATGAGTTCCGTCTGAATAGTAGTTCTTTTTAATATCATAGTCTTGTTGAAATAAGTGATGTCTGCACCATCTAGTTGCGACATCCAATTTAGTTTTAAGTTTAACTTCTGTGGATTTAACCATCCAATCACGTTTAAATTTATAAACATCTGTAGGTGTCCAATGTTTACAATCCAATCCATACAATCTGATGTTTGTCCTTTCACGTGGTGAAAAGAGGGAGAGGTCCACACTCTCTCCCTCTTTAAGTTTAGGACTCAAGAACGAGTTTGCCATATCTTCCGAAGAATTCTTCAAACCTTTCTATCTTGTCCTGCTTAGGCATCAGCTTGTAATTTTGCAATGCAACACGTGATGCCATTACTGTCATCTCCGTCTCGAAGTTATCGAGCATATAGGAAATGAAGTTCGAAAAGCTCTTATGGAATTTATCCATGTTACCTGTTTTTTCACAGTTCATGAACCTCTCTCTGAGTTCATAACATAGACTAGTTGACAATGCATACACTGCCGACACTTCCTTGGTTGGTAATGTGTTTACCATACCATCAAGAATACCAGTTGGATCTGGAAGATCACTAGCAATTTTCTTGTGAGCCATAAATTTTACTGCCGTTCCTTCTCCTACACAGCCTGCAACCATATCAGTTTGTAGGCTTTCAGTAAGATCATCTGCGTCATCTAGAAGTTCACTTACGAAAGTCCAACTTCTTGGAGTAGCAAATCCTCTTGAACTTGACTTAGGATCAAAATTATATAAATCGTTTTTAGCAAACGATAAGTAACCAACTACATCAGGGTTGATGTTATGCTCAACTGCCCAATTAAACCAATCCTCAAAATCAACTCTTAGTTCAAAGTGAACAAATCTGTTTTCAAGTGGCTTAGGCATTCTATAAGTAACACCTTTATCTGTCTCCCTATTACCCGCCGCAATAATTACAACGTTATCAGGAAGTACATACTGACCAATTCGTCTATTTAGAATAAGCTGATAAGCCGCCGCCTGTACACTAGGAGCCGCTGAATTAAGTTCATCTAAGAACATAATTACAGTATCATACTTACTAGCAAAATCTGCACTAGGGAGATCAGCTGGTGGTAACCAAATCATCTCCTTAGATTTCATATCAGGAGCAGGGTAACCCCTTAAATCTGTTGGCTCAAAAAGTGCCAACCTTAAATCTATAACGAAAGTTTCTCCAAGAACTTTGGAATCACCAATTCCTTGAACTAGTTCTGACTTACCAATTCCTGGAGGTCCCCATAAAAATATAGGACGTTTTTTGTTGAAAGCCTTAACAATAAGTTTTTTAGCTTCTGAGATTCTTACTGTACGAGTATCTGTAAGAGTAGTTTGTGTGGACATTTTTTCCTCTTTCTGTTGCATTGCTTTATTCTATTAGTATAGCACCATTTAAGATGTTGTCAACCATTATTGTTTACTTGTAACCAATAATCCTGCACCGCCAATAAATGATATTAAACCAATACCAGCAATCATTAACATTTCACCAATTGTGTTGGCATTTTCCATGCACTTACCATCACAATCACCAGCTGAACCTGCTATTGCAATAATACCTGCAAATATTAAAATACTTCCAATTACTGTTTTCATCTTAAACCTTTCTTTTTTAAGTTTATATATAGATAATACAGTAAGAACTCTTACTTGTCAACAAGTTTTTTTACTTTTTTTGATATTTTTTCAATAATTTTGAAAAGTCCAGTGTTTCTGCGGTTTTTTGAGAATTACGTGTTTTGTTAGTATTATGTGTTTTCTGCTTAATTCTTACCCTATAGGCGCCCTTATTAGGGTCCATACGGGTAATATACTTAATATGTGCATTGTGATGTGTCCAGGCTGTAATTTCGTCACCTATTTGCCCATATCCAGTAATAATTACAGTTTCCTTGATTTCACTAGCATAACACTCTGAGATATGCTCTACAAATTTTTTATAAGCATCATGAACTGTATACCCGTGAAGATCTAATCTCATTGTTTATAAACAAACTCCATGCCCTGAAAATTTGCTACCCATATTCTTGGTTTTATACGTTTAAACATTAAAGGAACTGTATTAAGTGTTGCCCTAATTGTATCGCCCTTTTGCCAAATTAATTGAGCTTCAGCTGTCTTATCGTTATCTGTGCAATGTATAGTGAAATACTCTGGAATATCTATTTTATCTTGACTCATGAATTTACCCACCCTTCAAATCCTGCTAATTTACAAAAGAATGCATCTCGTTCTGTGAATAGTATAATCTGCTTTTTACTATACCAATATGGAAATGTCATCTTTTTGTAAATAGCTATTTTTTGACCCGTCTTCATAATTTTAGGTATAGTAAATTTATAGTTAGCATAATGTTTACAGTATAACTTCTTTCCAATAGATGTCAATCTAAGACTGTTCCTATTATAAAAAATTCTTATTTCTGCTAAATTTGTGTCGGATTCTTGTTTTTGAAGTAATGTTAGAAAATTACTCTGAATCTTTGAAATCTCTTCCGATTGTTTCACCATTTGTTAACCTTACTACAGTGAACTGATCAGTATTAAACTTCTTATTCAGTCTATCAGCTAAATTAAAGGCATGACCTGAATTGGAGAACGACACTTTCTTATACTTAGGACCTGGATAGTTAACTAGAGTATTTAAGGTTCTAAGGTTAATCGGCTTATTTTCGAAGAAGACCGCATAGATTGCGTCAGCTTCTAGTATCTGCTCTGTGTTGTAGTTCTTATCCGCCATTTCAGCGATTATATTTGGTTTAGGTCTTGCCATATTTGTAGTTCTCCTATACTGTATTTATTACAGATTAGAAGAAAAGTTAATTAATTATAGTTTTAATTCAAGTAATTCGTACTCAAACTCGAGAAGTTCATCCCCTCTTTTTACTTTAATGGTAACAATGTCACCTATATGATATGCCATTACTGCTGACATAAGTGATACTGGAGAATATACTTCGTATTCATTGACAGCATATACTATATCTCCGTTTCGTAATCCTGCTTTATAAGCTTCTGTATCCTCTTCTACACCGTTTAATATTGCATATGTTCTTTCTTCAAAGTCATCACCTGTTGCTTTTATTTCTTCTAATGTAGCAAGTCTAACTTTAAAGTCATAGTTTGGATATGTTACTTTTCCATCTTTTAAGATTGCTTCTGCAGAACGTACTGCCTGCCATGCATTAACCGCAAATGCGATTCCGTCCCAACCTGCGTTCATTGTACGGCTACGTGGACTTAATATTAAGGTGTTAACACCTATAACTTTTCCATCTAAATTAAATACTGGTCCGCCACTGTTACCCATGTTAATTACTGCATCATGTTGTAACATAAAGTTTAAAGGCATTGCTTCTATTCTATTTACTCCAGTTACAATACCTGTAGTAATTGTCCAAAACAAATTAAGACCATGTCCTACGGTAATAACCTGAGTACCTACATTTACTTCACCTTTACCTACAAACTCTACAACATCAAATTTCTCATCTTCTTTAGTTTTAATTTTTAATATTGCTAGATCTGTAATTGGATCAGAGCCAATATATTCTGCTTCATATTCCCAAGGAACAACGCCTGTAATAACTGAAAGTTTTAATGCGGGTTTCTTTTTCTTTTGATCGTTTAGATATCCTTGAATAACGTGTAGGTTAGTCATAATATAATACTCATCACCTTCTTGTTTGAAGATGAATCCTGTACCTCCACCAGTACCTGGCATCATTCTTAATATTTCAGGAGGAGTATCTTTATTGATTGGAATTGCTCTAACACTAATTACAGGTTTCCAGATAGTCTT
>MDTC01265121.1_pt1 | contig 23215 bp, 19 predicted proteins | sample 811181 | NCBI WGS metagenome assembly MDTC01 (sample SAMN05326644, study PRJNA326480) | marine metagenome | isolation source: seawater | place: Pacific Ocean: North | collected 2011 | reverse complement strand
TTAGACTACCACGTATATGCAGGAGGAAATGTACAATCCGATCAATTGACTGATGGTCAAGTTATTCCAATGTTAGGAAGCGGCGACATCACTATAGATTTATCGAACGGCGTTGCTATCAGCACTCTTGCTGGACAATCTGTGAGTGTAGCTATAGCTGACGTACAGAGCCTAAACGGTGTAATACATGTTGTTGAGCAAGTTTTACTACCACAATAATTTTTCATTCTGGTTTAGAAGGAAGGGAGACAAGCGAGAGCAAGTCTCCCTTTTTTTTTAATTCAATTCCATAGCTATGAACCAAAATTCTCGAGAGACTTCTAAATGTGCAAATGAATAAAAAGACTTTTTCTTCTCACAGATTTTGGCAAACACCGCTGACCTGTCAGTAAATTATAAAGAAAGTACTAAAAGTATATGCTAGAAAATTTAGATGGAGCACTAAATTTCGTTTTTTCATTTAATAAATTGAATAAGAAAATTAAGCATAGGTGTTTGCTAGGTAGAGAGAGCAAACGGCACGTATACAAGTAAATTTTTAACCGATCTAATCGGTAAACTTGTATCCAACACCTCGGATACTGTGGAAGTACTCCGGTCGCTTGGCATCCTTTTCGAAGTATTTCCTGAAAGATAAAATGAAATTATCGATGGTTCGGGTAGATGGGAAAACATCATAACCCCAAACGTATTTTAAGATTTGTTGACGAGAAACGGCTTGGTTCTTTCTATCGACTAAAAGCTTGAGCAGCGCTGTTTCTTTCTTGGTTAAATTGAATGATTGACTTTCAAAGTTAGACGCTTCATAGGTGCCAAAGTTTATTTTATTACCACCAAATTCATATGAACTCAACTGAGCTTCTTGCTCAGTACCTTTCAAGCTATGTTTAACTAAGACTCTGGCCCTTAACAATAGTTCTTCCAGGTTAAAAGGTTTAGTTAGGTAATCATCAGCGCCAAGTTTTAATCCCTTTACCTTATCCTTACTCGTGTCTTTTGCGGTTAAAAATAATATGGGAGTTTCGTTGTCCGTCAAACGGATTTTTTCACAAACTTCAAATCCGTTCACCTCAGGCATCATTACATCCAGGATAACCAAATTGAAACGTTGATTTTGAATTTTAAGTAAAGCTTCACTTCCGTTGATAGCTTCCTCAACTTCATAGCCCTCCAATTCTAAGTTTAACTTAATACCATCTCTTAGGCTTTTTTCATCTTCAGCAAGTAATACACGCGTCAACATAATTATTTTTTTGAATTTAAATGTTAAATATAATTTTAAATATGGCACCACTAGGAAGGTTATCTTCAATATCAACTTTCCCATCCTGAAACTGGACGAGCTGCTTAACAATATAAAGTCCCAAACCGGTTCCCTTGGCTTGTCGCGTCTCTTCATTTCCTACACGATAAAACTTATTAAAAATAGCGGAATGTTCTTCTTTAGGTATTCCAGGACCTGTATCCGCAATAGCTAACTCTACCTTGTTCTTTGTTTGTTTTAAAGTGATAGTTACTGCTGAATTTTTAGCATACTTGATGGCATTATCCAATAAATTGTTTAAAATTGAATTTATACAAGTTTTATCACCCTGTATGAATATGTCATCTTGGATATCTGCACTTAAATCGATTTCTTTTCTCTCTTTATAATAAGTGGTTATTTGATTACTTAGCACACTGAGATTGAGGGCTTCCTTGGTGAATCCATATTGGTCATTTTCAATTTTTGCAGCAATGAGGATATTTTCAACTAGATTTTCTAAACGATCAACCTCCGAAAGAGAGCTTGCTATAAGCTGATTTTGCTTTTCTTTATCTAGCGCACGTAAACGCATGGTTTCATTCATTAACTTAATCGAGGCCAATGGGGACTTTAACTCATGGGTAATAGATAAAATAAAGTTCTTTTGCTGCCGGGCAATGGCGATTTCCTGCTTGAAGGATTGAAATATTTTGACCATTCCAAGAGTTAGAATAATGAAGAAGACAATTCCCTCTGTTAAAATCATTACTTTTTGTCTCTTGAATTTTTTATTGAGTACTTGAAACTCTTCTGTAGATTTAAAATCCACGGAAGTGCCTCCCTCGTATACCTGGTACTTAAGGCTTTCAAATTTCACGAGGTCAGCGTAATGCTGCTCTATTTTTGAGTAGAGTAAATAATTCCACCAAAATAAGAATGCAAAGACATAAACTAAGATGACGTAGAATAATAAAAATTTCTTTTTTGCTTTTTCCTTGAACATGCTTAGTTAAAATTAGAATGTTTTGGTAAGGTAACAAAGAATGTGCTGCCATTGTTTTCTTTACTTTCAAACCATATTTCCCCTTCACTATTTTCAATAATTTGCTTACTAATAGCCAAGCCTAGTCCAGTACCGCTGGATTTGCTTGTAAAGTTTGGCACAAACACCCTGTGCGCCATATCTTGGGGTATCCCTATACCGTTGTCTATCACTTGTATTTCGAAGTGTTTCTCTTTTTCGAAAAGTAATACCTTAAGCATAGGCTCTTTCTTATCCTCTACGGCTTGCTGAGCATTTTTAATAAGGTTGTTGAATACACTTAACAATTGATTTTTATCGGCATAAACCCATGCCTCTAGATTTTTTTGGGGAAATTGAATCGATGTTTTACTGGTTTGGTTAAATAAGTCGACCACATTCTGAATAATATTGGTAAGGCTAACTTTTTCTTTACTGGCGCTGGGCATCTTTGCAAAGGAAGAAAATGCAGTAGCTATCTCAGAGAGATTATCAATTTGTTCTATCATCGTTTGACAAACCCTCTTAGCAAGTTGCCCCACATCGTCTGGGTTGTCTTGTATGGTGCGCTGGAGATGCTGAATTCCCAATTTCATCGGAGTTAATGGGTTTTTTATCTCATGCGCAATTTGTCTAGCCATTTCACGCCAGGCGGATTCACGTTCAGACTGTGCGAGTGCATGAGCACTTTCCTCGATCTGTTCAATCATTTTATTGTATTCTGCCACCAATGCCCCAATCTCATCATCACTTCCCCATTGTATTTTTTCGTTCTTACTACTTACTGAAACCAAGCCAATTTTTTTGGCAATACTGGCTAATGGTCGAGTTAAGGAATTGGAAACAATAAAAGCCATAAGGATAGAAATCATCATCAATAAAACATAAACATTGACCAATGCTACCATTAAATCAGATAACTCATTGTTTAGTGTTTCTTCCTGCGCGAAATAAGGCATATTGAGTATGCCGATTGGTTGACCATCAGCCAATCGGATGGGGACATAGATAGATTGATAATTTAACTTTCCAATTTGCTCTTGATGAATGTATCTTTCCTCCCTCAAAGTCAAAATGTGATGAAGGGCTAAAGGGTTTATTTTATTGGAAATTAGGCCGCTGCTAAACACCTCAGGCTGTGAGCTAAACTTGAGGGTGCCCTCTAGATCAAAAAAGTTAATATCGATCTCTTGAATTTCTGCCATAGAGGCTACTTCCGTTGCCATATTATCTGGCAGTCCCAATTTAGCTCCATTATTCTCTCTCATTATATAATATTCCAAAGAAGATAATACGGCTTGCTGTTTTTTGATGAGCTTATCGGTCTCATTAGTTTTATATATTTTGCTAAAATATCCAATGGTAACGATGCCAATCACAATAAAAGATGCAACAGTAATTAAGGCAATTGATAAATTGATTTTATTCTGAAAGCTTAAGCGCAAAGGTTTAATAGGAATCAGTTTGCTGCGTTTACCTAGGATGTAAATACCGATAAATGCAATGAACCCGAGAAAGCCTAGAAAGCAAATTATATAACTAAAGGTTGAAACCGCGACCAACCAGGATGTCCGCTTGTCGCTAATAACAACTACTGTTTCTAAATCAATTTGGAAAAAAGTTAACTCTACGTTTTCATCCCTCAGCACAAATGGATAGTTTTCTTTCAGCTCGAAAGATTTCAAATAATAGGGAAATGGATACTCCCCAGATTGATTGACAATATAGTTGCTTTTGTATACACCGTAATCATACTCTTTAGAAGATCCAAAATCAGCAATAGGGCTAGTTTTTTGCTCAATTAGTAACTCGGGATAAAGGTTTTCTTTAGTGAAGGTTTTCGGACTAAACTCTAAGACTAAAGTCCCACTTACTTGCCCATTGTTTTCAATTGGGAGGATAGATAGATAAGAATTCTTGCCATTACTCTGGGGGACAAGGAACAACCATTCAGAATAGGTGTCATCTGCCTGCTGGTTAATGATATCATAAAAGTAGCTTAACTCAATATCTCTGGAGGTTTTAATTGGCTTTCCTTCGAGGTTAAATGCAGTAGCGCTAACATTATACCGGCTTAGAGAACCTCCAAAATAAAGGAAGTTCAATCGTTGTTGTAATTCTTTTTCTGAAACGAACGGAGAAATAAAAAACTTTTTGAAGTAAGGATCTTTTTTGATCTCATCCTGGATTTCTTCAAATTGATACTCCGTGATTAAATCGTGATTTTCACTAAGTTGGTTGGCTGCAATTTCCTTTCTTAAATTTTCATTCTTAACATTATAACAACTCAATATGCTCGCAATAATTACGGATGAAAAAAACAAACTATTGAGGATATGATTGAATCGACTTTCATAGTTATTTGCTCGTAACAGTATAAAGAATACTACGCTATGAAAACACAATACTAATGGAACTAAGGCAGCAATAGGTTCTGAGCTAAAATAAACTATGAGCATACCACACACCACAAAATAGCCTAAAACAATAAAGTATTTTGACTTGAGGTAGTTTAGATAGATGGCATGGGTCCATATGTATAGGCTTATAAATAAACCAAGGGTAAGCATGCCTATTATTGTCAAACCTAAGCAAGAATATATACTGCTTAAAGCGAAGTTGCTAATTTCAAATGATATGGTGGAATCTAAGATTAAACTTTGCAAAATGGAATTGTAGAGCACAATTTGTACAATTAACCATGTACCAAAGACCAATTGACCAATATGACGCAAGCTCCATTGCTTGAGATAATACTGCACTCCAATGAGTAAATTAATAAACAATAGAATAATCGCGTTAACAAATAAATGGCCAAGTGAAGAACCAAAATACTGCGATGCATAAAGCGCGGGGTTAAATAGTACACTATGGATAAATCCAAAATTGACAAATTCAATGAGCTCAATAAAAATGATGCTAGCAATTAACAATAGCGGATAGCTGGTCCATGGAGCATAGGACTTGTTGAAATAGTAAATGAATAACCAAGTTGTCATCCAAAAGGAAAATAAGCAGACAAAACCCATAATCAGTTCATCATTTGATACAGTAGCTGCATTATCGCTTGTTCTTTTTAAACTAAACAGCAGCGTATTGTTCAAGCTCATGATGGCATAACCCTTATTTTTCTCTGTGCTTATTTCCGTTTTTTCATTCAATGGATAGCGTGGATAAAACTCATTACTTAAGTACTTGTTCTCAATGTGAAAATTGTGCTTAAGCAGTTGCATTGCAATTAAGTGATATGCTCCTATTTTTCGCTTAAATCCAATATAATATCCATTTTTAGTGAGAATTAATTTCCCATTTCCGTCCATGTCGAGTGGAGAGATATCGGGCAGCGTTAAATTCTTATTCCAAAACATTAAACTATCCGATTTGAAAACAAAAAACAAGATGTCGTCTTTCAAGTAGTCAGCAATATCTTCGGTGGACATGTTCCCCGAAGAAATTTGATTGTACAATTCCGAATTGGATGAAAGCGTATTTACTTTTCGCTCAAATTGATATATATTTTCTTGAGTGAGTCGACAAGTCTTTTCAAAATTTTCAGCAGGACTTTGAAAAATAGTAAACCCTAGGCCTGAGATAAACAGAATACCGAAGAATATTAGACTATGTTTAAAGAATTTCAAATGCTACCGCTTTGCTGTTAAAAATTAAAGGTATATAATTTGATAACAAAAATTGTGCTCAAAATATCTTGAGTTAAGAAACGTATTAAACATGCTAAACTTATTGCTGTTTGCCAAAATCTTGTGTAAAGTAAAAGTACCAAAAAGTGTTTTCGAGAGAATCTTCAAAATAGACACCGCAACCCATATCTTCAACATCAGCGGCTAGTAGGTTTGATCGATGTCCTTTGCTCTGAATGAATGCATTCACAATAGCGTTGCAGAGCGCATAATAGCTTGGGGGATCCTGCGTGTCGATAGCCCCAAAATAAATATTTTCCGCTAGTGTTATAAACGAGTCATATCCCGCTACGGCAGCTCTTTTATCGATTGTTTCTAAGGATTTGTTTCGCTTGTTGTTGTGTGCGAAAAAATTAAAAGACTGCATTTGTTGACTATGAATATAGGCTGCATCGCTTAAGTGGGAGTTGTAACTTAAGGCAGATTTTCCTTTTCTTTCCCTATAAATATTCGTTAGATAGCATACGCCAAGTTCAATCAAGTTATGATCAACGTCCTTTGCATTAATTTTTTCATTGAATATGTTTGGGTTAATTTTTTCTGGCCGGTTATACGAATTTCCCAATCCAAATTGAGCTGTAAACAAGCTAGCTAAAATCAATATGTTTATCGATGCTTTCACAAGTAGTTAACGATTTTAGTTTTTCATATATTATAGGCTTGACGCTTAAATAATTGGCCTATAAAACAGGTCTAGTTTAAATTCTGTCTAAATTGTTAAAATTGTTGACTTTTTGACAATGTTTATTGGCTTTTTATTGTAACAAGTACTACCTTTGAGCCGATTTTAAATGACACTTTTATGACATTTAGTAGGCTAAACGCTCCAAAACATTCGGTTCGCAGTATATTTCAAGTATTGCTTCTATTTATTTTATGCACCTCTACGCTAACGATTTATGCACAAGATGCTGTAAATCAAGCGCAGTGGGATAACGGAAAATCACTTTTTAAATCGCAATGTCAAAGTTGTCACCTTCCAAATAAGAAGATGACAGGACCTGCTTTACAATATGTAAGACAGCGTTGGATTGATAATGCGGATTACAAAGATAAGACAGGTGAGGAGTGGCTTTACGAGTGGATTAGAAATAATTCCTCCGTTTTAGCTAGCGGTCACACGTATGCTAATGCTTTGTACAATGAGTACGACAAATCAGTAATGAGTTTGTTCCCGCAATTATCAGATGAAGAGATTGACGACATCCTTTACTATGCTGACAATTATGACAAAGGATCTAGTCCTGCAGCCATCTCTGCTGCTGGAGGAGGCGAAACTGTCGTTCAATCTTCATTTCCAATGGAGACATTCTTATGGATTTTAGTAGGAAGTTTAGGCTTTATTGCTTTGATCCTATGGAGAGTGTTTAGTATGCTCAATAGGCTGTCTTTAGAAAAAGCAGGTGTTGAAATTCCTCAAACAGTTCCAATTTGGAAAAACAAGAAACTAATTACGCTTGTAAACATTATTGTGGTCGTTTTTGCGGGATATTATACCGTTTCAAGTGCTATGAGTTTGGGAAGACAACAAACTTATGCGCCAGGGCAGCCGATAAAATATTCGCATGAATTGCATGCAGGTAAGTATCAGATTGATTGTCAGTATTGTCACTCAGGGGCTAGCCAAAGTAAGCACTCTAATATTCCATCAATTAATGTGTGTATGAATTGTCATAAAAATATTCAAGAAGGGCCTCAGCATGGTAGAGAAGAAATTGCAAAAATTTATTCAGCAATTGCTTATAACCCTAATAAGGGAACCTATTTCGCAGACGATGCACCTTTAGATGATGTGAAAGCTGCCTTGGTAGATTACTTAAAGCAAGATTACGAAGAAGAAGTTAATCAAGATGCGCTTGAAGCTGCCACCGAAGCGGCATTTGCCATGTATGATAAGCCAGTGGAGTGGGTGAGAATACACAACCTTCCAGACCATGTTTATTTTAATCACGCGCAGCACGTCAATGCGGGTAATGTTGAATGCCAAACATGTCATGGAAATATTCAGGAGATGGAAGTTGTTGCACAACATGCACCACTTTCTATGGGATGGTGTATTAATTGTCATCGTGAAACAGAAGTGGATATGGGTAATAATTATTATCAAGTATATGAACAATACCATGAAGACTTGAAGTCAGGTGCAATGGATAAAGTAACTGTAGAAGATGTTGGTGGTACTGAGTGCCAAAAATGTCACTATTAATTATTGTAAAAATTTAATACCGATTTAAATGGCAAATAAAAAGCAATATTGGTTATCTCTGGATGAAAAAAATAATGAATCAGAAGCAAATTCTAAGGAATTTGGTACTGATTTACCAGTGTTAAACAGCTTATCAGAAACAATTTCTACGCAAAAGTCGGGTAGAAGAGATTTTTTAAAAATGTTAGGTTTTGGAGTTTCGGCTGCAGCAGTCGCAGCGGCTTGTGAAATACCAATAAGAAAATCTATTCCTTACGTAGTAAAACCAGAAGAGATTACTCCTGGAATCCCTAATTATTATGCTTCTGCATACATACAGGGAGGCACCTACAACAGTTTCTTGGTTAAAACTCGAGAAGGTCGGCCAATTTTAGTTGAAGGGAACCCTGATTCTGTAGTTACGAGTGGCGGGGTAAACCCTAAATCTATAGGTTCATTATTAAATCTATACGATGAAGCTGGTCGTTTCAGAGGACCGATGAAAGCGGGAAAATCTTCTGACTGGGATACCGTTAATTCAGAAATAAGTTTAAAATTGGCGGAGCTTGCTGCTTCAGGAAAGAAAATAGCTTTATTGTCAAGTACAATTATAAGCCCATCTACAAAGAAAGTAATTGAGCATTTTTCCAATACTTTCACTACTGCAGAATGGGTTGAGTTTGATGCAATATCCTACAGTGGCATATTAGATGCTAATATGGAAAGCTTTGGAAAAAGAGCTTTACCTGAATATCATTTTGATCAAGCAGACTTGATTGTTGGTATGGGAGCGGATTTTCTAGGAACCTGGGTTTCTCCAACTGAGTTTTCTGCGGATTATGCTAAAAATAGAAGAGTAGATTCATCCAAAAGTACAATGAGTCGTCATATTCAGGTTGAGAGTATCCCTACATTAAGTGGTACGAATGCAGATCTGCGTATACCGGTCAAGCCCTCACAAGAAGACTTGGCAGTTATCAAATTATACAATGCGCTTGCTAAGATGTCAGGTGCTTCAACAGTAAGCGATAATACCGATTTTGATGGAGCTAAAATAGAAGCGCTAGCAGATGAATTGCATGCATCAAAAGGTAAGTCAATTGTTGTAAGTGGTTCAAATAACAAATCAACGCAATTGTTGGTAAATGCCATTAATAATATGTTGGGGAATTATGACTCAACAATTACTTGGGAAAGAGCTTGTTATTATCGTCAAGGAAATGATAAAAACTTAGCGGCCTTATTGGAGGATATGCTTGCGGGTAATGTTGGCGCTGTCATGGTCATGGATGCAAATCCGGTTTATTCCTTAGGTGAAGTATTCACAAGTGCCTTAGAAAATGTAGCTTTAACAATTGATTTTTCAGAAAGAAAAACAGAAACAACAGGAGTTGTTGAATATGTGCTACCTAATCATCATTACCTAGAATCTTGGAATGATGCTATGCCTAAAGATGGAATCTATGGAACGGTTCAGCCCACTATTTCACCGTTGTTTGATACTAGAGCTTCGCAGGAATTACTTTTGTTATGGGCAGGAGATTCTTCTTCTTACTATGATTTTATTCGAAAAAACTGGACGGATAATGTATTAAGTTCTCAAAGCAAATTCTCCGGCATTGATTCTTTGTGGAGCAGTGCGGTTCATGATGGAGAAGTAAGTTTTGAAAGCTCGGGAAGTGCGAGCTTCGCGGGAATTAATGCAAGTGACGCAGCTTTAGATATTTTAGGTGCCTCAAATGCTTCCGATTTGGAGGTTAAATTGTACGAGAAAGTTCAAATCGGAGATGGAACGCTGTCTGACAATCCATGGATGCAAGAATTAGCTGATCCCTTAACAAGAATGACTTGGGATGGGTATTTCGTTGCAAATCCGAAATGGGTTGAAGAGCAAGGGCTTAAGCATAACACAAAAAACAGAGAATACAAAGTTGTTTCAACCACTATTAATGGTGTTGAATTTACACTACCTGTAGTAGGATTGCCGGGTGTGCCTTATGGTGTGCTAGGTTTTGCCTACGGATATGGTAGAACGAATACCACTCATCCAGAATATAGTAGGGGGGAAAATGCATTTAAGTTAATTGATAGAAGTGCGAGAGCTTCAGCTTTTTTTGCTGCTTCAGGTGTTACTGAAATGGGCGGCCATAGAATGGGGATTGTTCAACAAGAACATGGTTTAACACATACTGGTTTAGGTGGGGATAAAACACGTAAAGTAGTCAAAGAAACTACCTTGTCTGCTTGGCAAGTGAATCCTGCTGCCGATAATGACATCAATTTTGGTAGTGAGTGGATGGATAGAAAGGAATGGGTAGATAAATACTCTAACTCATTATATGGCTCGGAAACTAATGATAATCCAGCCTCAAAAGAATATGGCGGAGCGCATGGAGGTGTCTTGGCTCAGGGACATCACTGGGGCATGGGAATCGATTTAAACTCTTGTTTTGGATGTGGTGCATGTGTAGTCGCTTGTAATGTTGAAAATAATGTTCCTATTGTTGGTCGTAATGAAGTACGTCGAGCGCACGATATGAACTGGTTGAGAATTGATAAGTATCATACAGGGGATGAAGATAATCCTCAAGTGATCTTCCAGCCAATGATGTGTCAGCATTGTGATAATGCCCCATGTGAGAATGTTTGTCCTGTTGCTGCCACAAATCACAGCTCTGAAGGATTAAATCAAATGACTTATAATCGCTGTATTGGAACAAGATACTGCGCGAATAACTGCCCTTATAAAGTAAGAAGATTCAACTGGTTTGATTACCAAGGTGCAGATAGTTTCTCAAGCAACGAAGGATTTATTTTAGATAATGACTTCGACGCTGTTCAAACGGAATATGCTTTTGGAGACAAAGAAGCAGGTTTAGGATTGCACAGTCCAATGGCTAAATTGGTTCTTAATCCAGATGTTACTGTTCGTAGTAGAGGGGTTATTGAGAAGTGTAGTTTTTGTGTGCAACGAATTCAGTTAGGTAAATTGGAAGCGAAGAAAGCAGGGAGAGGATTGAAAGATAGCGATGTGGTCACGGCCTGTCAATCGGCTTGTCCACCGAATGCAATTACTTTTGGAGACACCAACAATGCGCAGACAGCGGTATCTAAGGTATGGGCTGATCCAAGATCATTTGGTGTAATTGAAGAGATTCATGTTTTACCATCTGTAAGGTATCTGACTAAGGTTAGAAATCAGAAGGAAGGGGATTTAGCTTAAACAAATTATTAATTAAGAAACGATATAATATATGAGCCATTACGAATCACCCATAAGGGAACCTCTAATACAAGGCGATAATATAAGCTACACTAAAATCACTGATGATATTGTAGCGACTACTGAAAAAGCTCCCCCTTTATCTTGGTGGATTGGTTTTATCATATCTGCAACTTTTGCTGGTATTGGTGTTGTAGCAATTCTATGGACTATCTGGCAAGGAATAGGAACATGGGGGCTTAATAAAACAGTAAATTGGGCATGGGATATCACTAACTTCGTTTGGTGGGTTGGTATTGGTCATGCAGGAACACTTATTTCAGCGGTACTTTTATTGTTTCGTCAAAAATGGAGAACGGGAATTAACCGAGCTGCAGAGGCAATGACAATTTTTGCAGTTATTTGTGCGGGTTTATTTCCATTAATTCACATGGGTAGATTATGGATGGGATTCTTTATTTTTCCCTATCCAAATACAAGAGGCCCTTTATGGGTAAACTTTAATTCACCCTTACTTTGGGATGTTTTTGCAATATCTACATACCTAACAGTATCGCTATTGTTTTGGTATTCTGGTCTAATGCCAGATTTTGCTACCATTCGAGATAGAGCAAAAGGAAAAGTTAGAAAATTTATTTATAATGCCTTGAGTTTTGGTTGGACAGGAACGGCAAAGCAATGGCAACGTTTTGAATCTTTATCCTTAATTCTTGCAGGTCTAGCGACGCCATTGGTGCTTTCTGTGCATACGATTGTATCTTTTGATTTCGCAACTTCAGTAATTCCAGGGTGGCATACAACTATATTTCCTCCGTACTTCGTTGCTGGAGCAATTTTCTCTGGGTTTGCCATGGTGGAAACCTTAATGATTATTACTAGAAAAGTATTAAAGTTAGAAAACTACATCACTGTTGGACACATCGAGTCAATGAATAAGATTATTGTATTGACGGGGTCTATTGTGGGGGTTGCTTACATCACAGAGTTAGTAATTGCATGGTATTCAGGTTACTTATACGAGCAATATGCTTTTGCAAATAGAGCGACTGGAGAATATTGGTGGGCTTATGCTATCATGATGACTTGTAATGTAATCACACCGCAGCTATATTGGATTAAAAAGTACAGACGAAATATTGCACTGACTTTTGTGCTATCCATATTTGTAAATATCGGAATGTGGTTTGAACGATTTGTAATTATTGTTACTTCATTGCATAATGATTTCTTACCCTCTTCATGGTTGTACTTCTTGCCTACATGGGTAGATGTAGCTATTTATCTTGGAACTTTAGGAATATTTATGACTTTGTTCTTACTGTTTGCTCGAGCTTTCCCAGTTATTGCTATTGCAGAGGTGAAATCTATTTTTAGTATTTCGTCTGCTCAAGCTAGAAAACAACAGTTGGAAGAGAATAAGAAATTTGAAAAGGATTATAAGGACTCTATTGGCGCAGAATATGCCAAGGATGACGTATTTGACACGAACTATTAATAAATTAAATTAATCCATTAAGATGGCTAGTAATAAATATATAGTAGGACTATTTGATCATGAGGATAAGCTTATTGGAGCTATCCGTAAGTGCAAAAAGGAAAATGTAGAAATTACCGATACACTGACTCCTTTCCCAGTTCACGGATTGGAGGATGAACTTGGATATCAAGATACAAGATTACATAAGGCTGGTTTTATGTTTGGCATCACAGGAACTTTTGTTGCCTTATCCGTAATGACCTTTATCATGACGACCAATTACCCTATCAATTTTGGGGGTAAGCCAAATTTTGCTTTACCTTCTTTCATTCCAATTACTTTTGAGTTAACGGTTTTATTTGCAGCCGTAGGAATGGTAATGGTATATTGTATTAGAAATGGTTTATTTCCAGGTGCAGTTCCAAGAATATTAGATGAACGAATCACGGATGATCGCTTCGCTTTAAGTTTTGAGGTCGATGATTCTACAAGTAAAGAAGACATTTCGAAAGTGGTAAATTTACTAAAAGAAGCGGGTGCAGTTGAAGTTTCTTCAAAAGAGTTTAATGACGATACGGAGATCTTCGAAGTAGAGACTTCAGCGGTAGAAAGTATATTGTAAACTAAGAGATTTAAAGAATTTATAGGCTTAGCCTAATTTTTAACAGATAAATCAAAACAATGAAGAAGAATTTCTTGTTTTTAATAACATTAGCGGTAAGTGCAATAGCAATTACATCATGCAAGAGTCATGGCGATAATACTGGAAGAATATTTATGCCAGATATGACATACTCTAATGCATATGAAGCTTATGCAAGCACCAAGTTTCAGCATCAATCTGATACGGATGCGATATCCGCAAAAAAACCTGTATCAGGTAGTATTCCGAGAGGATATTTACCTGACAATGAAGAAGTAAGAACGAATGATGGTAAACTAATGGCGTATTTATTTAAAAATTATTTCAAAAACCCTGCAGGTGATCCATCTGTTGATGATGCTGCTCAACGTTTAATGGCTGGGAATATGCTGAGTAATCCCATTGAAAAAACGGATGAGGTATTGGCTGAAGGTAAAGTGAAATATGATATCTATTGTGCGGTTTGTCATGGTAAAAAAGGTTTAGGGGATGGTTCTATTGTTGAAATTATTGATGCAGATGGAAACAAAACTGGTGAGGATGGCCCTTATACATCTATACCGCCTGCATATGAGACTAGATTACCCGGCTTGAGTGATGGAGAAATGTTTTACTCTATAACTTATGGTAAGAATTATATGGGGGGATATTTTACCCAGCTAAGTACTGAGGACAGATGGAAAGTTCTATTGTATATTAAGGATTTAGCAGGGATTGAAGAAGGTGCTGTTGCTATGGTTGAAGGAAAAGATTTTATTGAAGAAGAAGCGCAATAATCAGATAAAGAGATTTAACAGTTTATAATAGGCTAGAAGGAAAAATTAAAGTTATGTCAAATACATTTACATTCGGAGGCAACTTAAAGAAATCGGTCTTAGGACTTGCCGTTGTTGGTTTGGTTCTAGGAGTTGTCCTAGGTTTCTTTTTTGATGATACCAGCCATCATAGTCGTTTGTGGGCCAACTTACTCTTAAACACTTACTATTTTGCAGGAATAGCGGTTACTGGCGTTTTCTTTATCACGGCTCATCAATTAGGATACGGAGGATGGCATACAGTCTTTAAAAGAGTACCAATAGCAATGGGGAGGTTCTTATATGTAGCTTTCTTCTTATTCTTAATTATTGTGGCGGGCTTGTGGCTATCTCCTGAAGGTCTATACAGTCACTGGGCAGACCCTCATCATAGAGATTCTATTGTCTTGGGGAAAGCACCTTTCTTAACAAGAAAAGCTTACGCATTAGGAGTAATTATTTTCTTCGGTTTGTGGGCTTTATTTACTTGGTTGTTATCTAAGAAGTTTATCTCAATAAAAAATTGGAAAGAGTATTCTAGTGCGAAGAAAATTTCAGCAGGCTTCTTACTCGTTTTTGGAGTAAGTAGTTCTATTCTTAGTTGGTGGGTTATTATGTCACTAGATCCTCATTGGTACAGCACTTTATTTGGCTGGTACAACTTAGCCTCCTATTTCTGTGCAGGCTTTGCTATGATGATTTTACTGATGATTGGCTTTAAACGAATGGGGCATTTGCCTAATGTAACAGAAGACCATATTCATGACGTTGCAAAACTAATGTTTGGTTTCAGTGTTTTTTGGACTTATTTAATGTTCTCACAATTCATGTTGATTTGGTATGCTAATATTCCAGAAGCAACGATTTGGTTTACTAAGCGATTTGATATTCCAATGTTTAAGGCAATTTTCTTTATTGCATTGGCAATCAATTTCTTCTTGCCGGTCTTGGCTATTTTGAAAAGAGATGCTAAACGTAATTTCTTAACCGTGGGTACAATTTCAGTTTTGTTGATTTTCGGTCATTACCTAGACTTTTACCACATGGTTATGGTTGAGCCAATGGGAATTCCTCATGGAAATCACGCTACTACAGAGCATGATAGTCATGCTAACTTGTCTGCAGATAATGTGCTTTATGCAGAAGTCGACGCAGGGCATGAGGGCGATGTTAATGGCCATGCCGAAGAAATACATGATGACCTTCATGCAGAAGATGAGCACATGCATTTGGATGAAACGGGACACGCTGATGAACACACAGTGGTGTCTGATTCTCATGCAGATGAAGATCACGGAGAAGAAGCTCATACTGCAGCAGGTCATGGGAATGACGAGCACGGACATGGAAAAGAACTCACATATGCTAAGCTTGGCTTAGTTGAGTTATTTTTCTTTTTAGGATTTTTAGGATTGTTTTTATTTATGACTTTCACAGGATTAGACGGCGAAGACCTTGAATCAGGGGACGATCCATTCCTGGAAGAAAGTAAGAATCATCATGTAAAATATAGTTAAAGATGGGTACAACATTATTAGCCGTAATTACGGTAATTTTATTTTTTACGATCATTTTCTTGGTGGCTAAAGCCAATGAGATGTCTTCCCTTGGTAAGGATGCAGACGAGCATATGGAGGATACGAGTAATCTTCAAGGAAAACTTCTTTTTGCCTTTTTAATCCTTGGAATGGCTGCTGTGGGGTATAGTTTTTTTGAGCTAGGTCCACGAATGCTGCCCTTGTCAGCAAGTGAGCACGGTGATTTGATAGATAGTATGTTTAATATTACAAACGTCGTTGCTATGTTTGTATTTGTATTGACGCATATCATTTTGTTGACCTTTGCTTATCTGTATCGATACAAAAGAAACAGAAAGGCATATTTCTTCCCACATGATAGTAGGTTGGAGCTTATATGGACCATTATTCCTGCTATTGTTCTTACTTTTTTAGTGTTTAGAGGAATTAAGGCGTGGAATGAAATCTTTGATTTTGAAAAGCTAGAAAATACTACAGAAGTTTTGCGTTTTGAAGCAACTGCCAAACAGTTCGGTTGGATCTTAAGGTATCCCGGAAAAGATGGTGAGTTTGGAGAGCGAATAATAGATCAAGAGCATGTTTCTCAAATCAATGAATTAGGAATTAACTGGGAAGACCCCAACAGTAAGGATGATTTTATGGCCAATGAATTGGTTTTGATCAAAGGTAAACTTACTCTTGCTAAGCTTGGAGCCCAAGATGTATTGCACGGATTTTATTTGCCACATTTTAGGGTGAAAATGGATTGTTTACCCGGTCTACCTACTCAATTTATGTTTACTCCGAAGTATACTACAGAGGAGTATAGAGAAATCTTAAGTCATAAAAAGTATTGGCAAAAAATTGATCCTGAAACTGGAAATCCTAAATGGCAAGATTTCCAATTTGAGCTTGCTTGCACAGAACTTTGCGGGAAGTCTCACTTTGCTATGCAGCGAGTGGTTCGTGTGGTAACGCAGGAAGAATATGATGCATGGGTCAATGAAAGTAAGTCTTATTATTATACGGTAATCAATCCGGATGCAGCTCCTGTGGAAGAAGAGCTTATTGAAGAAGTAATACCATTAAAGGAAGAAATAGATAGTGCTGCAGTAAGTATTGTGGCCAGAGTTAGATAATTTAATTGTAACATAAGAGCATAAAAAATAAATTTCATGAGCGAAGTAACAGCACATCACGATTCAGCTCATGCCGCAGACGGGCATGACGATCATCATGAACAAAGTTGGTTAACTACTTATATTTTTAGTCAAGACCACAAAATGATTGGGAAACAGTTTTTAATGACTGGTATTTTTTGGGCATTTGTTGGTGGCCTATTGTCTTTGTTTTTCCGTATGCAGTTAGCATGGCCAAATGAGACTTTTCCTATTTTGGAAACACTTCTTGGGTCATGGGCTGAGGGCGGCAAATTAAGTAACGATTTTTACTACGCCTTGGTAACGATGCACGGGACTATCTTAGTGTTTTTCGTTCTAACCGCTGGCTTGAGTGGGACCTTTAGTAATTTCTTAATTCCCTTGCAAATCGGTGCAAGAGATATGGCATCTCCTTTTATGAATATGCTATCATATTGGTTCTTTTTTGCAGCAAGTGCGGTATTATTTCTATCATTTTTCGTTCAAACTGGGCCTGCTTCCGGAGGTTGGACAGCTTACCCGCCGTTAAATGGTATTCGAGACATCGCCTTGAATAAGGGCTCCGGATTAGGATTCGATTTATGGATTACCAGTATGACACTCTTTATTGTAGGAAGTACATTAGGTAGTTTGAATTACGTTTCTACGGTTATTAATATGCGTACAAAGGGTATGAGCTTTACAAAAATGCCGTTGATAACATGGGCATTAACATTTACAGCAATACTCGGTATTTTGGCCTTTCCTGCATTACTAGCTGCTGCAGGATTATTGGAGTTTGATAGACTTTTAGGAACAAGTTTCTTCCTGAATAACATCGTCATTAATGGAGATCTTCAGGCCTACAAAGGAGGAAGCCCCTTGATCTATCAACATTTATTTTGGTTCTTAGGGCACCCGGAGGTTTATATCATTATATTTCCTGCATTTGGGATTGTCTCGGAAGTTTTATCTGTACACTCCAAGAAACCGGTTTTTGGCTACCGGGCAATGATACTTTCCTTGGGATCGATTTTAGTAATTGGTTTCTTCGTTTGGGCACACCACATGTTTGTAACTGGAATGAGCCCAGCTATCGGCAAAGTATTCGTAATCTTTACTTTATTAATTGCAATCCCATCTGCCGTCAAAGTGTTTAATTGGATAACCACCCTCTGGAGAGGAAATATCCGGTTTACTGTACCTATGATGTTTGCGATAGGTTTCGTCTCTTTATTTATCTCTGGGGGTATTACAGGGTTACACTTGGGTAACTCAACGGTAGATATTCAATTGCATGATTCTTATTTTGTGGTAGGGCACTTCCATATTGTAATGGGTGTGGCTGCATTCTTTGGAATGTGGGCTGGTGTTTATCAGTGGTTCCCAAAAATGTTCGGACGATTTATGAATGAAACTATGGGTTACATTCATTTCTGGGGTTCATTGATTGGCGGGTATATGGTTTTCTTTCCAATGCACTTCATGGCAGGTGTTCCAAGAAGGTACTATGCTTTTGATCAGTTTCAATCTTTTAATAACTTTCAAGATGTGAATGTTTTTATAACCTTGGCTGCATTTCTGGTAATGTCATCAAACATTGTGTTTTTAATAAACTTCTTCTATAGTATCTTCAGAGGAAGAGAAATGACGGAAGACAATTTAAACCCTTGGGGTGCAAATACACTTGAATGGACTACACCAGTTCATCCTGGTCACGGAAACTGGCCTGGAGATTTACCGGTGGTTTACAGATGGCCTTACGATTACAGTACAAATGGAAATGAAGTTAATCCTCAAAATAAGCCTTTAGAAGAAGGTGAACACGAACACTAAAGATTATGATTAGAAGGGAAAGAGGCATATCAATTTCATTTAAACGCATTCTAGCTGCAAAGCTTGGTGATGTAGCTCAACTGTATAAAGTTCGATTAGGTTCTTTAGTTGTGTTCTCATCAGTAATTGGTTACTTGTTGTTAGCTCCAGCGTTCGATTTCTTTACATTATTGATGTTATCAATCGGTGGATTTTTGGTTACTGGGGCATCCAATGCCTTCAATCAAATTTTTGAAAAGGATATAGATAGCTTAATGGATAGAACCAAAAATAGACCAATTCCTGCAGGAAGGATGACTGCTGTTGAGGGAATTTTATGGGCAGGTATTGCTGCATTATTAGGTTTAGTGATTCTTACAATTTTCTTCAACCTAGCTACCGGATTATTGTCTGCTATCTCGTTAATCATCTATGCATTTATTTACACTCCATTAAAACGGGTGCACCCTATAGCAGTTTTCGTAGGAGCTATTCCTGGCGCCTTACCTCCAATGATTGGAGCAGTTGCAGCAACAGGATTTGTTGGTGACATTGCAATCTGTTTATTTGCGCTGCAATTTATTTGGCAGTTTCCACATTTTTGGGCGATTGCTTGGTACTCTTATGATGATTACAAAAAAGCAGATATTATGTTATTGCCATCGAAAGGAGGCAAAAACAAGAATAGTGCGCTAAATATATTAATTTACACCGCAACCTTGATTCCCATTACTATTGTTTTATACCTACTGGGGTATTATCAATTTTTAGGTCTGGTGGTTTTACTGTTAGCAGCTGTTGCTTTTTTAATACCGGCTATTCAGTTATATCGCGATATATCAGATACCAATGCTAGGAAAGTTATGTTTGCTTCCTTCATGTATCTGCCTGTCGCACTCATTGGACTTCTATTTGATAGTATCTTATAAATTATGCAAGTGATGAATAATTCAAATCAAAAAAACGTAATTAGTCTCGAGAATAGGCATACAGCTCATCGGCTGATTTTATATATTTCGATGGCCTCAATTACAATGTTTTTCGCAGTAACGACAAGTGCTGTGTTGGTTAAGAAAGCTGATGTATTGAATTGGGCTCAATTTCCTTTGCCCGATATATTTTTTATAAGTACAATTATAGCTGTTGTATCTAGTCTTGCTTTTTATTTTTCTTATAGGCTATACCAGCAAAAGAAATTCATGGCTTTCAGATGGATGCTTGCATTAAGTGGGTTGATAAGTCTTGGCTTTTTGATTAGTCAATTGTTAGGCTTCGAAGCTTTAAAGGATATGGGCTTACCCATTACTGGAAACGTGGCAGGATCTTTTATTTATTTTTTAGCGATAGTACATGGATTACACATCATAGGCGGACTTACTGTGCTTCTTATCATGCTAGTCAAAGCTATTCTTGCGCGAAAAAATATACAGTTTGAAGGAAGTGGAGTAATCAATAAAAAACGATTATTTTCAATGGAAATTTTAACATCTTATTGGCATTTTGTAAATGTGCTATGGGTTTATTTATTTTTGTTTTTTTACTTTAATTATCAATAATTAATTATGTCATCAGGATCTACAAATGAATATGAAGTGCACGAATGGGAGAGTCTAAAAGGCCCATTTAATGCTAGTTATGGTAAAGTAATGATGTGGTATTTCTTAATATCGGATACATTCGTGTTTGGTGCCTTCTTAGTTGCATATGCTGCGGCTAGAACTTCTAATGCCGAATCATGGCCAATGGCAAGTGAAGTGTTTAGTACGGTTCCTGGTTTGTCTGGCAATCATTATCCATTGGTATTTGTTTCTTTTATGACTTTTGTACTTATTATAAGTTCAGTAACTATGGTTAGAGCGGTGCAAGAAGGTTTTATGGGTAATCGAAATGGAGTGATAAAGTACTTAATTCCAACTATAGCAATGGGACTTTTATTCCTAGGTTGTCAGTATCTAGAGTGGTCTCATCTAATCCATGAAGGAATGACGATGTGGTATACGCCGTTCAGTGCTTTGGGGCACGGACATGAAGGACCTCAACAATTTGGAATGTTCTTTTTTACGATTACTGGATTTCACGGTATGCACGTTATCACTGGTGTTTTATTGAATATTTGGTTATTGGTTGAAACCGCAAAAGGCAGATTTGATAAATTAGGTAACTACAGTATGGTTGAAAAGATAGGTCTTTTCTGGCACTTTGTAGATTTGGTTTGGGTATATGTTTTCTTGGGATATTACCTACTGTAATTATTATTGATAAGCGAAAAATTTAGTACAATGGCACACATGACGCAACAAGAATATGAGCAAAATAAAAAAGACGTTTACAAAACGACAGGGATACTATCTGTGGTGACTGTCGTAGAAGTTTTAGGCTCTATAGTATATGAAAACATGGTCGAAGATTTAAGATGGCCGCTCATGGTATTTGTTACTTTAGCTAGTGTAATTAAGGCCTATTGGATTATGAATGTGTTTATGCACGTTGGACATGAGAAAAAAGGATTTATGTTTACTATCCTTTTTCCATTTATATTCTTAGTATGGGCTATCATTGCCTTTTCGTTTGATGGAGCTGCCTGGCTTGCAATGCGAAATGCAATCAATGGCATATTTTTTTAATCCATGACACAACATACATCTAATAGTAACGGGAAACTAACGACAATATTCATAGTCCTGCTGCCGCTTTTACTTTTTGGATTATTTTATTTGTATACCAAGCAAGCAAGAACAGACTTGAAAACAATGAAATATCCCCGTAAAATGTTTGCTATTGGCATTGATACAATTACCGAAGGAGCATTTAAGCGTATAGATACAGTTTATCATGAGATCCCTTCATTTACGCTAACTAATCAATATGGTCAGACGATTTCGAAAGATCAGTTTCGTGATAAGATTTTAATTGTAGATTTTTTCTTTACAAGTTGTCCTACTATCTGTCCCACTATGAGTGAACAACTGGCAAGGGTCCAAGAGCAATTGATCAGAGATGATCGAGTGGTGATCGTTTCATTCTCTATTGACCCTGTGCGCGACACGCCAGAGAAATTGAAGGTATATGCAGAAGAATATAGCGCAGTGCCCGGTAAATGGCAATTCTTAACTGGAGATAAGAAAGAAATTTACAAGCTTGCTTTGGAAGGATATAAGATGTCAGCATTTGATGATGGTGGAGATGATGAACATGATGGTTTTGTTCATACCGACCGTTTTGCATTAGTTGACCCTAACTGGAATATTAGAGGTTATTATAAAGGTACTTCAGAAAATGAAGTGAACATCATGCTGGGTGATGTGTTATTACTGTTAGAAGAATTTAAAAGGTAAAATGGCAATTAGGTTAGAAGAAAAAAGTGCAAAACAAATAATAGTCGCTCTATCAGTGGTTGTGGCTTTATTAGTAGGTGTATTGAACTGGGGTATAGATAAACGGATGGTAACAGGTCTCGATCTTAGTTTTTTTCCAAAGTTTCACGCCTTACTAAATAGTGTAGTTGCTCTTCTTCTAGTTGTGGGCTTAGTGTTTATTAAAAAGGGGGAGAAGTCCTTGCATCAAAAGTCAATGTTTTTGTCATTTGTCGTTTCTGCAGTCTTTCTCTTATCGTATGTGCTTTACCACACGCTGGCTGAACCAACATCCTATGGAGGAGTTGGTGGATTCAAGTATACTTATTATTTCATTCTAATCACGCATATTATCTTAGCTGCTGTAATCATGCCATTCATACTTATGACTTTTTACTATGCATGGAGTGAGAAATGGGTGAAACACAAATCCTTAGCTAAAAAGATTTGGCCATTTTGGTTTTATGTAGCAGTAACCGGTGTTGTAATTTATTTTATGATCGCACCTTATTACAGTTATTAATGCATTGAAATGAAAAAAGTATTATTCCTATTAGTTCTTAATCTTGTATCACTGAAGCTAGCTATTAGCCAATGTGCTATGTGTAAAGCTAGTGCTGAAACTAGTCTCGAATCAGGAGCGAGTGACGCCGCTGGCATTAATACGGGCGTATTGTATGTCTTAGCAATCACTTTTGGAATGTTAGGTTTTATGGGCTATCTCCTGTATAAAGGAAACAAGGCTACTCGTTCAGTCGATTAAAACCGAGGTTGATAAGGCAAACTATTTGATTTCTTATTTTTCTTAATATCCATCATTACGAAAATTTCCATATGAAAAATATAATCGCATCGCTTCTTTTATTGAGCACCAGTTTCGTGTCTGCTCAAAATGAATTTAACTGCTATCACTTTGATGAGCAGGGACAAACGCGGGAGCATTTTGTCGATTTTAAATCCATGTTGCTAGATATAAGTTTTGATACCAAGGCCAGAAAAGTCTTGGGTCAAGTGCATTACGAATTTACAACTATTCGACCTTCAATTGATCAATTGGTTTTGGATGCACCAGAAATATGGATAGAAGCGGTATTGTTTGATGGC
>MDTC01250028.1_pt1 | contig 23222 bp, 22 predicted proteins | sample 811181 | NCBI WGS metagenome assembly MDTC01 (sample SAMN05326644, study PRJNA326480) | marine metagenome | isolation source: seawater | place: Pacific Ocean: North | collected 2011 | reverse complement strand
TTGTTCTAAATACATTGAATAGATGGCTAGTTGTAAATTGGATTTTGCCGGTGAACTAGTCTTACTGGTTTTATAATCAATAATTTCTGTTCCATCTGATAATTTATCAATTCTATCAATAGCTCCTCGAATTGTAATATGCCCAATATCGAAAGTAAATTTTTCCTCTCTTAATAAAACATTTGGTGGATTCTCAATCACTAAAGCGCAATATCTTTCAAGTAAAATTTTGCCCTGCTCTTTAAATTTTTCTTCTCGTACACTATAATCAAACTCCCCATTTTTCCATTCTTCATCTAATAATCTTAAAATTCTTTCTTCCGTTAAAATTTTATTGGGTTCGTGAAATCGTTGAAGGACTTTATGGATTATATTACCAAAAATAAGTTCCGGTTTACTTGCAGTTTGTGGGATACCATCAACTCTGCCTAATCTAAACTTCATTGGGCATTGTTCGTATGTTTCAATTGCACTAGCAGATAATTGAATTTTTTCTTTAGATGGAGCTTGGAACTCTACTTTGAGATCATTCATGAGTTCCATTTCCCAATCAGATTTACCCAATGAATAATTTTCTCCAGATTCATGTTTTGCAATGATGGAAAGAGCATCCGTCATACTTTTGACTCTATTATAATCTTCGCGATATAATGCTTTTTGAAGTTTTTGTTCATAAATTGTCTTTAGTTTGGAATATGTGTAGGTTGGCTCTTTTGTGATTGACATAATATGGTCCTCCATTAATGAGTCTGGTAATTCTTTAATAAATCTTGATGTCGCTTTACTTGGTGCTAAGAAATATAGCATCTCCTTCGCTCTTGTTATTGCTACATAAAATAATCGACGTTCTTCCTGATAATGGTGCTCTTTATTTGTTAAATCAGAATAATTTGAATATTTTATCCAATCATCTGGTGGTGCAGAAATAATTTTCTGAGGTTTTGGATTCATTGGAAAGCTATTTGCTCTTTGAAATGGAAGAAAAACAATTGGAAACTCACCACCCTTAACGCCGTGGACAGTATTTACAATTACAGCATCTAAATCACGATAAGATGGAGGAATAATAGAAGGTAGCCCTTTTGAATTCATTATTGCATCGATGTAAGTGTTAAATGCTTTTAGGCTATGATTCTTTTGATTTCTTTTTGAAAATATCTGCGCACGATTTAATAAGTCACCAACATTGAGCATTATAAAGTGATCATCTATAGTATATCGTCGAGAATATTTTTTTAAGATGCCAAGGTAAGTCACAATTTTCCAAAGTAGTTCTCCAGCAGATTGTTTTTTTACATATTGTCTAAATTCAATTATTTGTTTAACTAGAGATTTAAGATCCTGATATTTTTCTAATAGAAAGTTATTCTGAGCAATTCTATCAAAGACTGGAGATCTATCATGACTATCTAATGTGTTGAAGATTGTATGAGTTATTTTATATCCACATCGTTGTTTAATTATTCTATAAAATGCATGATCTTGATTTGAACTTCTGCCGATGATAGATGACCATGCAAGAATTGTTCTAATATCAGGGATTTGAAAGAATCCTGGCCATTTTGGTTTTACTGGTATTCCTGCTGCTTGAAGTGCATTAATAGTTAATTTTACTTTTGAATGTGTTCTGCATAATATAGAAATATCTTTATAATTATAATTTTTTGAAGTTAGATATAAAATTTCCTTTATAAGAAAATCAAGTTGTTCAGGTTCTTCGCCCCAGAACCGAATGGGCTTCATTGATTGATGAGATAATGCAGAAATAAGAGTCTTCTCTATTCGTCCTATATTATTTACAATAGATGCATTTGCGATATCTAAAATAGGCTGAGTTGATCTAAAATTTTCTTCTAGATTTATGGATTTATATTGTTGATTATGTTTGTAGCGTTTTTCAAAACCTCTGATATTATAAGAGTTCGCACCTCTAAAACTGTAAATTACTTGATCATCATCTCCCACAACTGTAATAAATTGTCGATCACCTGTAATTAAACCTACCATCTCATTGAGAGCAAAATTATTATCCTGAAATTCATCAACAACAATATGATGATATTGTTCGATGACTTTTTGTAAAATTATTTTATTTGTACTTAGCATATGATAAGCTGAAAGGATTATATCTCCATAGTCCATTACATTTAATTCTTTTTTCCATTTTTGAAAAATAGGGTAGATATATTTTAAATCGTTAAGCTGATTTGATAATTCTTTATCTATACTATCATCAGCATTCGATGGAATATCCATTACAGTTGGATCGATTAGCTCATCTCTGATGCGATTAAAAAAGGGTATAAAGCTTTCGATCACAGCTTTTTGAGGATTTAGCGGAAATTCATCAGATTTAAATTTAAATTCATCGAAACGTTTTAATAGTAGGTGAATTGCTTCACTTTCATCGAATAATTGTGGTAGTGGTTCATTGCTATAGTCTCTTAATATTTTTAAGCAAAAAGAATGAAAAGTATTTACAGTTATAGAATTTGCAGTATTTCCAATTTTATTAATTATACGGGTTTTTAATTCACTAGCGGCTTTTTCTGTATAAGTAATAGATAAAATATGAGATGGATCAACTTTATAATTTTCTATAAGATAGATAATCCTTTTTTCAAGCGTAAAAGTTTTTCCTGTACCTGCGCCAGCTAGAATCATCAGAGGACCGGGTGGATGTTCGATGGCTTCTTTTTGTTGTGGATTTGGTTTGATATTAGCTTGATGCTCTTTCATAAAAGGTATTTATAGATAATTTCACCAACCTAAAAATAGTCATATTTTTAATTTAGTAAAATTAGCAATGGTGATTGGTAAATATTTTTTTTAACCTTTTTACTATTCTGGCGTCCTATTTATAGTAATGACATGCAAAATGACCATGATCTTATACGCAAATACCAAGAAGGGGATTCTTCGGCTTTCGATGAACTCATTAAAAAATATCTATCTGATACAATTGGATTCTTTTACAATATGACAACAGATCAAATGGCTTCTGAAGATTTAGCACAAGATGTATTTTTTAAACTTCACAAACATCTTAAGAACTTTAGGTTTGAATCAAAATTCCAAACATATCTTTACAGGATTAATGTTAATACTGCTAATACATGGCTTACGAGAAATAAATGGAAGAACTTTCTCCATATAGATCAAATACCTGATCGAGGTGAAAGTGATATGCAATTAGAAGATGGATGGAAAAGAAAAGAATTATGGAACGCAATTTCATTACTACCAAAAAAACAAAGGACCGTAATGATTATGCGTATAGCACAAGAATTACCTTACAAAGAAATCGCTGAAATCACAGGGATGACTGAAGGAGCGGCAAAGGTTAATTATCATCATGGCCTTAATAGATTAAAAGAAAAATTAGAATATGAATAAATTTGAAAAACAAATTATTAATCTTGATAGAGAACCCCTTGGGAATATCAATCAGGATCAATTTATTTCGAGATTGTATGATCGGGTTAATGAATCTAAACAGAATAGGACTACTATTATTTATTCATTATCGCTTATACTGTTGATTGGTTTTTTTTCCATTACTCAAATTGGTGCTCCTTGGGATGAGAAAATATATTTCAGTAATGCTGATGAGCAATATTATTTTGAAACAGATTTATGGAACTTAAATGCAGATTCTTTAGATGTAGATGATGATTATACAGAAGATCTAGTATCTTTTCTATCAGATGAAGGTAGTATCTTAGACGTATTGGAAATTTTAAATGATTTAGAATTAATTGAGGAGGGCACAACTTTATGAAGTATATTATATTATTAACTCTATTAACTGGAGTTTTTTCTCAAGATTTCAAAGGCAGAGGTGATGATGAATATGATGCTGCAATCAATCAAAAACGAAAAGATAGAATGGAGATGATGATAGTTTGGCGCCTTACAGATGAATTAGAGTTAACTACAGAGCAAGCAGAAAAGTTTTTCCCAAGATTTAGAAAACATCGTGATGAGCTCGAAGAATTAAAGGCTCAGGAACGTTCTCTTGGCAAAGATATGAAGCAAAAATTGGAAGGTGGTTCTAAATTTTCTAAAAATGATGTTCAAGCGACTATAAAAAAAGTTTCAGAATTAAGAAAAAGACATATAGAGCTTGAATCGCAATTTGTATTAGGTGTGGATGATATATTAAATGCTGAGCAGTTAGCAACTTTAGGATTTTTAAAACATAAAATGTTACGTGATGTTAAAGATGAGTTAGGGAATAGAAGTAAGAAAAATAATCGGAAAAATAAAATAAAAAAGCGTGGTGGTAGAAAAAGTCGCGGATTCTAATAATATTTTAATTATTTCTTATGGTTTTTATTTAGGAAGAGATATGAATACTGGTAAACTCTCTTAAGTATTTTATACATTTTATAGATATTTTATTATGATTTACAATTTTAGTGCTGGGCCTGCTTGTCTACCAGATTCAGTTTTAAAAATTGCGAGTGAAGCCGCAGTTAATTATAGAAATAATGGAGTGAGCATCTTAGAAATGAGTCATAGGTCTGCTCCTGTTGTAGAATTATTTAGCGAAACCACTCATAATCTCCGTAGCCTGTTAAAAGTCCCTAGCAATTATGATATAATTTGGCTACAGGGAGGCGCGTCTAGTCAATTTTCTATGGTACCACTTAATCTACTTCCAGATAATGGGCATGCTGATTATATAGAAACGGGTTCATGGTCATCTAAGGCTATCAAAGAATGTAATAAGATTGGGAAAGCGAATATTATAGCATCATCAAAAGAATCTAATTTTTCATTTATACCAAAAATTTATACACAAAATAAAGAATCAAAATATTTACATATAACCAGTAATAATACAATTTATGGAACACAATTTAAAGAATATCCTGAAGTTAAATATTCTGAAAGTTTTTTAGTTGCTGATATGTCATCAGATATTTTATCGCAGCCAATCGATATAAATAAATTTGGATTAATATATGCAGGCGCACAAAAAAATATGGGACCTGCAGGGGTTACTTTGATAATTATTAGATCCGATTTACTTCAACGCAGTTATAGAATATTGCCAACAATGTCTGATTATAAGGTCCATATTGATAAAAAATCGATGTTTAATACTCCACCTGTATTTTCAGTTTTTGTAGTGAATGAAACTTTAAAATGGTTGATGAATCTTGGTGGTGTTGAAGCGATTTCAGATATTAATACTAAAAAGGCAGAGTCTTTATTTAAAGCTATTGAGAATAGTTCTATATTTGAATCACCAGTTAATCATGAAGATCGATCCTTTATGAATATACCTTTTACATTTATCAACAATGATAAAGATGATAAAGAATTTTTAGAATTTTGTGATAAACGAGGGCTAAAAACTCTAAAAGGTCACAGATCCGTAGGTGGATTTAGAGCATCAATTTATAATGCGATGCCGCAGGATGGTGTAACAGCTCTTATTGATGCAATGAAGGAGTTTGAGAAGAGTTATTAATCTATAATGCCGAGCTTTTCTAGTTTATCTAGTTTAGGTTTAATTACAAATAGGCAATAGGGTTGGTTCGGGTTATCATTATAATAGTTTTTATGATAATCTTCAGCATCTGAATAATTATTAATCTCAGTTATTTCAGTTACTATTGGTTTTGCCCAATAGCCAGAATTATTAGCATCAGTTTTTGATTTTTCTGCTATAACTTTTTGATTCTCATTATGATAAAAAATTACAGATCGATATTGTGTTCCAACGTCATTACCTTGACGATTTAAAGTAGTCGGGTTATGAGCCTGCCAGAATATATTTAGTATTTGTTTAAAAGTAATAATATCAGGATCAAATTCAATTTTAGCGACTTCAGCATGGCCTGTCTTTCCTGTACAAATTTGTTTATATGTTGGATCCTTAATATGGCCTCCTGCGTACCCAGGGTGAATTAATTTGACACCATCAATACGTTGATAGACTGCTTCTATGCACCAAAAACACCCACCGCCAAGAGTCGTAATTTCATTAGATTTTATTTGATCAGTTTCAGACATCACTGTTTGCAATAATAAATGTAAGACTAATAAATATTGTTTCACGGAGAAAGATATTGATCAGATTTAAACCAGCCACCACGACCATTCTGAACTTTAATTATTGATATACCCTGTTGCGTTTTTGATGAACCTAGAGGGGGTGAAACTGTAATCTTGTAATTACCTTTATTTGAAACCTGAAAAGCAAATTTTCCATCATCTTCAGTCATACGTCTATTTGGGTTCCCAGATAACCGTACTTCTGCACCAAAAACAGGCTCGTCAGTATCTATATCACGCACTGTACCATAGATGATGGTTGGTTCCAGAATATTTAAAGGCAATGTTATAGGAAAGCCGGAATCTTCAAAGAGAGGTGTTTCAAACATATTTTTAATAATATAGGCGAGATTTTCATAAACTCCCATCTGTGGTACATAGCAATATAGAGGGTGGTAATATTCACCGTTAACGGCAATAATTAAATTACCATCATCATCAAGGAATGTTTCTGTTGTATCTATAATAATTCGTTTAGCCTGACTATTAATAAGATCACCATTAAAACTATAAAATAGATTACCCTTTATAAAGAATGTTTTTGCTCGTTTTTCTATTGCCGATCGATTTAAATCAGGGGTCTTATATTTATCAGGAATAGGTTTGAGGCTTATATCAATAATAGTACTGATAGCATTACTTCTTATACCATCTAATGAGTTATTGGAATTTTGATTAACTCTATCAACAAATTTTTGAAATTGACGAGATGTAACTCTGATCTTAGGTTTCCAAACGTAACCAATATATTCCATTTTATATAATCCCTTTTCATCAGTGAAGGCAGAGTCTTTTAAAATATTATTACCACTTAATATTTCTACAAGAGCGCCATAGATAGGATTATTTGTCTCAGCATTAACAACTGCTCCTGAAACATGATCTAATTGAAACTCGATAGTTTCTTTTGGTTGACCAAAAATAATTGTAACCAAGGTTGTACTAATTAAAATGAATTGTTTCACGGTTGAAAATCTACAAAATAATATGCAAGATTTTAAGTATTGTCGTAATAAGTTATTTATTACTATCATTAAACTTCTAAAGTATAAACAGCAATTTTTAAAAAATAATCTTTTAGTGTTCGTTAAGCTAACGTATTTATAATTTCTATTATGAAAATGAAAGATTTAAAGCGTTCTGATTTTAATTTTTGGACAAATATCAAAACGCGTTGGCGTGATATGGATTCACTAGGCCATTTGAATCATACGGCATATTTATCCTATTTAGAATCTGCACGAGTTGATTTGTATATTGATCTTGGTTATAGCGGTATAAGAAAAGAGATGGATGAAAGTACAATTCTTGCGTCAATGGATGTCCATTATTTTTTACAAGCCAGTCATCCAGCATCATTAGAATTAGGTCAAAGGATTAGCAGAATTGGCACAAAGAGCTTTGATATACTATCTGGGATCTTTAGAAAAGATATACTTATATGCTCTGCTACATTTAAGATGGTATCATATGACTATAAATTATGTAAAACTATTCCGGTTCCTGAATTAATTCGAAATCGTTGTCAGCCATTAGAATAAATAATGAACTATTTTAATTAAAATTAAGAGATGAGATTATCAATAAATCAATTATTCAACCGATAGATATAACACGGAAAAATAATAATAGAATTCTTAATTTTTCGTACGATTGGGATGAAAATTATCAAGACCTCAATAACTTTTTTCAATCGTTTAATATCAATTCAACAAGTGATAGTAATATAATCCGACCTTATTTTAAAGATTGGTCAAATATGGAAGGCTTTGCTGATTTATTAGTCAGACCAAAAAATACCCTTGAATGTGCTCTAATATTAAAAATTTGTTATTCTTGTAATATTTTACTAACAATATCTGCTGGGAAAACTAACTTAACTGGAAGCGCCACACCAAATGGTGGAGTGATTCTATCGACTTCAAAGCTCACTGAGCCCGATATTAAAATTGATCATAAAAATAAATATGCTACTGCTCCGGTTGGTATTCCGTTAGAAAATTTTAGACGTAAAGTACTAGAAATGTCAAATCAAGACCTCTACTATCCCGCTGATCCAACAAGCAGAAATGATGCATATATTGGAGGGACATTATCAACAAATGCTTCAGGTTTTGTTCCTGGTGAAAAGGGGGCGACTAGGTACTGGGTGAAAGGAATAGAATTTTTACTTCCTAATGGAGATATGATTAATATTCAAAGAGGGCAATATATTTCAGAAAATGGTTTCTTTATATTACAGTATGATGATAAAAACATTCGAGTTCCTGTTCCCAGATATAATAGACCAAATATCAAGAATGCTAGTGGACTATATTCTGATAAAGATGGAGTGATTGATTTTATTGATTTAATTATTGGTAGTGAAGGTATTTTAGGGATGATTACTTATTGTGAATTAGGACTAGCTGTAAACCCAAAAGATAGATTAGAATTGTTTTTATCATTAAAAAATGAATCGGACGCTATTGATTTCCATGATTATTTAAATAATCATTTTGATCAGGATTTAAGTCAGATTACTGCGATGGAATATTTTGGCTATAATTCACAGAAATACATGAATAATAAAGAATTTTTATTTTCAGATGATAATGATGTTGGGGTTTATTTACAAATTCCCATTTATAATAGCTCGCTTGATGATAAAACTGAAGAGTGGATCCAAATATTTAAAGAGTTTAATCATGAAATTGATTTAGATGATATTATAGTTTTAAATGATCCAAATAATTGGAAAATGTTTTTTGATGCACGTCATTCAATACCGGATAATGCATTATCCAAGACAAAGGAGATTGGCGGTCTGAGTATTATCACAGACACGATTGTACCTAAAGATAATTTTAGAGTTTATCTTCAAAAGGTGCATGATAAACTAAGACAATCGAAGATTGAGTATTTATTGTTTGGTCATCTGGGAGACTGTCACCTACATTTTCATCTAATTCCTAATCAAAATCAAGAAGCAGTCGCTTTGGAAGTATATGACTATCTCATTGATTTATCTACTCAACTAGGTGGCGTCTATTCTGCAGAGCATGGCACGGGTAAAAGAAAAAGAAACGATTTTAAAAAATGTTATGGTAAAGAAGCGGTTGAAATGGTAAAAACGCTGAAAGAGACAATAGATCCAGTTAGATATTTAAATAGAGGAAATTTAATTGATTAATTATAGGCCATATTTTGATTTTATGATGAAAATATTTTATTCCATAAGCATTAGTCTGTAAGAGAATTAAAAAGTAACTTCTATAAAATTCTAAAGAGAGTGTATATAAATGTTCCAAAAAGTTAGCCATTTTATATTATTTTTCATTATTTCATCTTCATTAAATGCAACATCAATTGCGCGGCTTATTAAGACAGAAGGTAAGGTGAACTTTAGACGAATGGGAATGTCTACTTTTTCAGAAAGAAGTACTCTTGGTACTGCAATTAATAATGGTGACGCAATATTTGTTGGTGAGAAAGGTTTTGCGGCTATTATGTTTCTTGATGATAAAACAATTCTTAAAATTCGTGAAAATACTCAATTTGAATTTTTAGATACTCGAAATACAAGAACTATTAATCTTGAATTTGGTACACTTTTAAATGATGTAAAAAAAGAAGGACGAACAAAAACTTTTAGAATTGAAACTCCAATCAGTGTGGCGAGTGTTAAAGGAACTCAATTTGCAGCGATAGTAAGTCAATCAGGCGTAGATCAATTTATCGGTAAAGAAGGATTATTTGAAGTCCTGAATATGGTTAGTGGTGATGTTGTTAGTGTAGGTGCGGGACAGAAAGCTGTTAGTAATTCTACAGGTAATCTTATGCAGGCTCCAGCAGCACCAAGTGAATATCCTCCTGATCCTGAGATAGAGCCTTATGAAGATGAAGGAAAGCCATCAGAGAGAGCAGAAGCAGAGACAACAGAAGAGCCAAATGATAACCCCCAAATAGACTCAGATACGTCTCAACCAGAGAGTCCTGAACCAGATGCAGAAAGTAGTCCACAGTCAGATACAGTTCAGAGCGAGTCAACATCCGTAGATAATCAAATAAATACAACTCCTAATCAGCCAATGCCAGAAGCTGAGACTGTTTCTAGCGATGCTGATTTACCTAAGCCACCAAAAAAGCCTTTTGGTATGGGTATGGGGATTGGATCTGTAACATTAGATGGTGTTTTATATAATCAATTAGCTCTCAGACCTGAGATTAGTATCTGGAAATTTGGCCTTGGGTTAGACTTGGTGCTTTATATTGATAATGAAGGAAATATTCGTACGGATGAATGGGATATTGCTGATGATCCATCTGTATTAATTGATAAGATATTATTTTTACGCTTTGGAGAAAAGTCTGATCTCTTTTGGATAAAATATGGTTCTATTGAGGGAATGACCTTAGGCTATGGTGGTTTGATGAATAATTATTCAAATATGATGGAGTTTCCATCAGTTCGTAGAGCGGGTGTTAACACAGGTTTAAATATCGGACCATTAGGCGGAGAATTCTTTTTATCAAATGTAAAAGACTTTTCTGGGGGTAATCCATTAATGGGTTTACGTACATCTTATACTGTATCTGAAAATTTCCCACTTACAATTGGAATTAACTATGTCTGGGATTCAAATATGTTTTCAGGAATGAAAGATAAGGATAAAGATACTTACCCAGATATCTTTGATGATTTTCCAAATGATAGTAAATATGCCATTGATACGGATGGTGATGGTCTTGCCGATAAAGATTCTTTAGAGCTTGATGTGGATGGTGATGGTTTGACAGATATCTTATATCCAGGTCAATTTGATTGGGTAGTTGATACATTATATCTTGATACAAATATTATCACTAAGGCTAAGCCTTTTAGTCTAGCGGAGAATACAGCTAAATCATCAGGATGGGCTATTGATATTGGTTATCCTATAATGAAGAGTAAGATATTGAGTCTTGATATATATTCAGAGTTCAATTCACTTAATTTTCCAGAAGCAATTACTACCGATTCAACATTTACACGATTAGAGCGAAAAGGAACCGGCATTACAGTGCCGGGTATACGCTCATCAATATTTGGAATGTTGAATCTTTCACTAGAGTATAGAATTATAAATGGATCATATCTACCTGGATTTTTTGATCAATCATATGATCTGACGAGAGTTGTTACTAATTCTTCGGATGATTTAACCGTTATTGAGACAAAAGATATGTTTATGTTTGATTCCAGTAGTAATGATTATAAATCCAGTGGATATTTTGGATCTGCGTCTATGAATTTATTCAAACTAGCAATATTATCTGCATCATATGCGAATATGGTTGCTGAAGATATTGAGTATAAAAGTTTTTATTCATTTATTGAATTGAATACTGAGAATATCCCTAAAATCAGTACTGCGATGGCCTATTATCAAAGAAATAATGATGAAAACCCTTTTGATTTTGATAACCCCAGTGAGAATACGATTATGGGTTATAAAATTGGTTATGAATTAAGTGAAGGTGTGAGTTTAATTTGGGATTTCAAACAATATTATCGTGATGATGGTACAGGTAAGTTAGAGCCAGTAAAGCAAACACAAATTGAAACATCATTTGATTTTTAGATTAATACATTCATGAAACATAATTTATTTCTAATCTTAATAATAGGATATGTAATAGCCCAGGATGAGGTAGTTGTCCTGAGTCATAAGGTTGGCACAGAGATTGATGTTCATGAGAATCTTTTTTATAGAATATTTCCAAAAGAAAATAAATTTGTGAATGCGCAACTTATTCAACTATCAAAAAATAAATTTGAAATACGAATTATTCATTTAACAAAAGATGGTAATAAAAAAGAAAAGACAAGATATATTAACCTTAAGGAGTTTGCGTCTCTCCAGAATCATGTTAATGGTCAACCAATTTTCACTGAAAAAGAAAAAGTGGCTATGTATGAAGGCATGGACTATTTAAAAGGCGAAAAGATTATTAATGAAATTCCGAAACCACAGTATGTTAAAATTAAATATACTGGAAATAAAAAATTAAAGGGTACCCTGACCAAGGTTGAAGATAAGATATTATTTATTCAAACACCTACAACATTAGAAACTGTTGATTTGAGTGAAGTAGAAGCTATATCTTATAGGATGACGATTGAAGATTTTACTTATTTAAAACCATATCTATTTGGTCTAAGTGGTTTTATAGGGCTAGGAATGGCTCAGATATATAACAGTCAGAGATCAACTATTTATAATGAATATGGTATAGCAAGAACAGATTTGAATAGATATACTCAACTATATGGAATTGTAATTGGATTGATTTTCAGTAGCGAATTATTTGATGCTGTCAGTACATTCCTTACACCATCAGAGACATTTATTTTATCAAAAGAGACTTATGATGCACAAATATAACCTAAAACATTGGAGGCACCATGCCAAAGCAAGATGATAACCAGGCACCTGCACAAGAAGATAGCGCACCAGCTATTGATCCACAGAAAAAATATCTTATGGACCAATTTGGTGGTCTTATGGAACAAGTTGGAGATGGGTTTGGTGGACCACTTCAAGAAGAATTAATCCGTCGTTTAGAACAAACTATTGCAGATTTTCATGAAGAAGTAACAGAGATGTTGGATCATCTAAAAGAGACATCAGAGAAGCGTCATGAAAAGCTAAAAGAAATATGGGAAAATCCAGATGCGTCTACGGAAGCAAATACTGAAGAAGAAGAATTTATACCTGGTGGTGGAGCAAAAGGTGGTGATGGTGGAGACGTTAGTGAATGGGAAAAAAGACTAGAAGGTATGGATCCAGGTGGGAAATCTGGTGATTCTAGTGATGCACCAGCCGAGAAAGAAACACCAAAGAAAAAAGGACTGTTTGGGCGAAAGAAAAAGTAAGTCCAAATTTAGGGGTGACTAATCGCCCTTTTTATTTTCTTTTATTATACATTGTTCTGTCCTCATACCAGCTAGATGGACAGGAACATGATAAAAACGTCCAAGAGTATTCACCACTAAAAAAGAGAGTCTATAGTTTCACAAAATTAGACTTTATTACATCAGAAGGTGAATTCAATGAATCTATTTGTACAATTTCTATTCCAGATTTATTAGAAGCTAGCCCGCCTTATGTTGCGATTTACTATAAAAGAGATAACTCAACATGGTTTACGGAATCTCTTTACAGAAAACGCGTTCGGTTTAGTTTTAAGGATGGTATTTTAAAATTAGATCAATCAAATTTTTGGGATTGGTTTGAGATTGCAGAAATAAAAATTGTTATTATATATTAATTGATATCATTCATCTGTTTAACCTTACTAAATTAGAAAGGTTTTTTATTCGTAAAATAAGACTTTAGGCCGTGCTAGATGGGGAATTAGCGGTGCCCTATAACCTGCAACCCGCTATAGCAGGATCGATGCTAGCGCCAGGCGATAACTACCTTATTCGTTTAGCTTAAGCGGTGTAGAAGCCTCGATCTATTGCAATAAATAGTCAATTAACCCCGTCAGGCCTGGAAAGGAGCAGCGGTACGTTGTTCGATTTTTGTGCTGATAGAATTTCGGAGTGGAGCTGGCTGTTCTAATACGATTAAGTTACGATATGGCCAAACGTTAGTGCACGGCCCAATAATAGTATGGCATACAAAGTATTATCACTAAAATGGCGTCCTAAGGCATTTGAAGATGTCGTGGGTCAAAACCATATCACACAGACCTTGGTCAATGCATTTAAACAAGATAGAATTGCACAAGGATATATTTTTACAGGTCCAAGGGGTGTGGGTAAGACTACTACTGCAAGAATTCTTGCAATGGCATTAAATGCGGAAGGAGGTCCGTCTACTGACTTCGATCCTAATTCTATTATTTCCCAAGAGATTTCAGATGGCAGATCTATAGATGTCTTAGAAATTGATGGTGCATCTAATCGAGGTATTGAAGAGATACGTAATCTTAGAGAACAAATAAAGTTTGCACCAATGAATGGTGCTTATAAAGTTATTATAATTGATGAAGTACATATGCTTACACCACAAGCATTTAATGCTCTTCTAAGGACATTGGAAGAGCCACCATCCCATGGTAAGTTTATTTTTGCGACTACAGATATTCATCGAGTTCCTGCTACTATTATTTCTAGATGTCAGAGGTTTGATTTTAATCGTATCTCAATAAAGATAATGATAGAAAGAATGGAAGAAATATTAAAAAATGAGGACATTGGTTTTGATATAGAATCATTAAGTGTTATTGGCCGTAAAGCCGATGGAAGCATGCGCGACGCGCTGAGTCTATTAGATCAATCAATTTCTTATTGTGGAGAGACTCTTGATTATAAAGGAGTTGTTAATGCTTTAGGGGTAATCGCTGATGAATTATATTTTGAGTTTACACGTTGTGTTAAAGAAAAAGATGATAGTGCAATGGTGACTATTATAGAGAGCTTTTCAAAATATGGTGTTCCTGCTTCTGAAGTTTTAATAGGGCTTGGTGAACATATAAGAAATCTAATTTATGCAAATATAACTGATGGAGATGCCCTTGATGAAATGACACAAGAACATCGAGATCAATATGTAAATGAATCTCAAAAATGGGATCGAAGAGATCTTCTTAAAATTAGTCAGGTTATGACTGACTCGTCATCTATAATTAGAAGAGCGGAAGATCCATATTTATTGTTTGAAATGACTGCCTTAAAATTGTTAGAGATGGATAAAGCAGTGAGAATTGATGAGATTCTCTCTAAGAATATTGATTTTGAATCAGATGGTGAGGAATCTGCGTTAAAAGTTGAGAGGAAAAATACTGTAATAATTGAAAAAAAAAATACCGTAAATAGTGAAGAAAAAAATTCTGATGATAAAAATATAAATAACATCAACAGTTCATCAGTCACTGATTCGAAAAAAGAAGATGCTACATTAAAATCTAAAGATAAAGGCTCAAAGATATCAGCTGTGAAGAAAGAGCCAAAAAAAGAAGAAAAGTCTAGGCCAGGGAAGAATGGCGAAGTTTCTATTGATGATGTAATTAAGAATTGGTCTGCTATTATGGAGAGAGTGCATTTAGATCGTCCATCTATAGGTGCAATTATGGATGGATGCAAGCCAATAGAAATTGATGATAATCAATTATTAATTAAATCGCATGGAAAAAGTAATTTTAATATTAAAATGATAGAAAGAGGTATCTCGAAAATTGAGAATATTATTGAAGATATAATTGGGCAACCATTTAAATTGAAATTTATTAATGGTGAATCTCAAGATAAACCCAAAGTGACACCGTCAAAAAATTCTGAATCAAATGTAAATAATGATAAAATATTTAATAAAGTAATAGAAGTCTTTGATGGTGAAATTTTACGATAGGAGAATAATCAATGTTTAAAGGAAATATGACCAACTTGTTAAAACAAGCTCAGGATATGCAAAAGCAAATTGAAGAAGTTCAAAATCAATTATCAGAAATGATTATTGATGCAGAATCAGGTGGTGGACTTGTCTCGGTCACGGTTAATGGTAAGCAGGAGTTACTTAGTCTAGACCTTGATCCAGAAGTATTGAAAGAAGAAAAAGAAATGATTGAAGATTTAATTATTTCAGCAATTAATAAGGCTTTGTCAAAAGCCCAAAATGATTCACAAGAAAAAATGAATTCTGTTACAGGCGGTATGATGTCTGGCTTAAAAATACCGGGGATGTAAATTGCAATCTTTACCAGACTCGACTAATCGTTTGATTGAGCAGCTTTCAAGACTCCCAGGAATTGGAAGGAAAACTGCCCAGCGTTTAGCATTTTATATAATGAAGTCAGATAATGAAATTGCATCAAATATTTCCAAAGCGTTAATTGATGTAAAAGAAAAAGTCGGAACTTGTACTGAATGTGGATGTATTACAGAAATAGATCCATGTTATATATGTACTAATCCAAAAAGAGATAATAATATTCTTTGTATTGTTGAAGAAGCGCCGGATATTTATGCTTTTGAAAGAACAAATAGTTTTAACGGCAGGTACCATGTTCTTGGTGGAGCTCTGTCACCTTTGGATGGTATAGGGCCAGACGAATTAAATATCGAATCTTTAACAAAGAGGATCCATGAAGAGCTTGAAATTGTTATTGCCACGAATCCAAGTGTAGAAGGAGAAACAACAGCATTGTATATTGCAAAGTTATTATCTGGATATAATTTGAAGATTACTCGGCTTGCCCGTGGAGTTCCTGTTGGAAGCGATTTAGAATATATTGACGAAGCAACGCTAATTAGAGCGATGGAGGGAAGAACATTAGTTTAACATTACCAAATATTTTAACGATTTTTAGAATTCTTCTCACCCCTGTATTTATTTTGTGTTTGTTCTATGAACACCCTTGGGCAAATGCTTGGGCTTTGATGATTTTTGTTATCGCAAGTATTACTGATGCCTATGACGGATATTATGCTAGAAAATATGATCAGGTTACACCAGAAGGTAAGTTTTTAGATCCCCTAGCTGATAAGATATTGGTTACGTCTGCTTTTATGTCATTTGCCTTATTAGATGTTGTTGAATTTTGGATGATTGGGCTTATTATTTTTAGAGACTTGTTTGTTACTGGCCTCAGGATGGCCATGGAAAGAAAGGGGCTATCCATGGTAACATCAACTATAGCAAAAGCAAAAACTGCTACTCAAATGACAATTATTATATTTATTCTTGTTGTCTTAGGTTTAAAGGGCCTTTCATTTAAATGGTCAATACCTATTCTAGATATTATTTTCCAATATCAATTAATTTATAATTTAACTTTTCTCGCCACAGTTTTTACTGTTTTTACAGGTATTTCATACATCTATTCAAATAGAAATCTCATCCAGGAATTTTTACAAAACGAATGACTCTTAAACAAAAAGTTGCTGAATTTTTTGGTACTGTTGTTTATATTGGACAATTACCTTCTGCTCCGGGAACATGGGGCAGTCTTGTTGCTCTGTTAACTTGGTATATACTGATACCACATATCAGTACAGCTATGTTCTTGTTGATTAATTTGGCGCTATTTTTTATAGGTATTATAGTTTCTGAAATTCTTATAGAAGCTTGGGGGGAAGACGATCCTTCGGCCATTGTTATTGATGAGTGGGTGGGGCAGTGGCTTGCTCTATATATTATTCCACATCATCTAGGTTGGGGATTAGTAACATTTTTTATTTTTAGGATTTTTGATATTTTTAAACCGGGCCCAATTAAAATCATGGATGATGTGAAGTCAGGTATTGGTGTCATGATGGATGATGTAATTGCAGGTATTTTAGCTTTATTGGTTACCAATAGTATTATAATATATTTTTCATGAGAATTTCCCTGTTGACAGTTGGTAATGAGATTTTATCTGGGGATACTGTCAATACAAATGTCTCTTGGATAGGCCATGAATTAACTCAAATTGGATGCTCAATCTTAACACAGATCACTGTTCCAGATACAAGTAATTCGATTCATCAGGCCTTAAAAACATTACTCAATCAAGAGCCAGATTCAATTATTGTAACTGGAGGACTTGGCCCGACTGACGATGATATAACACGCCAGTCGCTTTTTAATTTTATGGGAACTGATTCTGAATTTGATGAAGAATATTGGTTGTCATTAGGTGATCGTTATAAATCTTTTGGGGGTAAAATTTCTGACATAAACAAATGTCAGGCCCTGGTCCCTAAAAATGGAGACATTATTCCTAATCCAAATGGATCAGCTCGTGGATTTATATTTGAAAAAAATGGATCAATTATTATATCTCTGCCAGGGGTTCCCTATGAGATGAAGGCTATGATGTTAGAAACAATTATACCGATGTATAAAGCACGAAATATAAAAGCTAAAACCATTATCAATATGCGTACAACTGGCATCTCTGAATCTGCATTGATTGAATTGATTGAGCCGATTATTTCAAAGGACCACGGCTGTGATATAGGATATTACCCGTCTATATTAGGAGTGGATATTAGAATTTCACATAAAGAAGAAGCACCAGTTAAAACCTTAGTAAAACACCTCAATACTATTTTAGACGAAGCTGTCTATGGAACCAACAAGGAGAGCCTTGAAGAAGTAGTGGTTCAATTAGCACGAAATAAAGAGAAGACAATCGCCATCGCTGAATCTTGCACCGGTGGATTAATTGGGCATCGATTAACAGAAGTATCAGGTAGCTCTGGTATCTTTCTTGGCGGATTGGTTGTTTACAGTAATCAAGCAAAAAAAGATCTCCTAAATGTGAGTAAAAATTTATTAAATGATAAAGGTGCTGTTAGTTATGAAGTCGCAGAGAAAATGGCACTGAACACATTAAAATTATTTGATGTTGATTATGGATTATCTGTAACAGGGATTGCTGGACCAACAGGTGGGACTGAAAATAAACCGGTTGGTTTAATCTATATTGGTCTTGCTGATAAAGATGGCACTGAAGTAAAGAAATTGAATTTCAACGGTAATAGAGAGAATAATAAATTAAGGACAAGCCAGGTTGCTTTAAATTGGTTAAGGCTTAGATTATTACATGATTGAAAAAATTCTTAAAACATTTTTATCTATTCCCGTTCCCGATGAAGTAAAATCTAAAAAGAATATGCTTTATACTACATTAGAGCATTCTGAAGGGTCTATTAATTGGGTAAAGAACATCAACCTTCATCTTACAATAAAATATTTAGGTGATACTCCAGAGTCATCTGTTGAAACTATTATAGAACATCTCTCCAAGACTACTTGTACGGTTAAACCTTTTGACCTTAAAATAAGAGACACAGGTTGTTTTCCTATTCCTGATAGACCACGAGTCCTTTGGCTTGGTATCGGTGGAGAGACAGACCCATTGCATCATCTTGTGAAAAAAATTGAAACTTGTTTAGAAGATGTCGGCTATCTAAAGAAAGAGACCGCCTATTCACCTCATATTACGCTAGCGAGAATTAAATATCCTCAGAAAAATACACCTGATATTAGTCCATTTTTAAAATCGTCCTATGATCCAATTGATTTCCCCATAGATCGTGTGCAATTTTATAGCAGTGAATTGCTGCAAACTGGAGCTGTTTATACAATGTTAAAGTCTTTTCCCTTAGGGGAAACCTTATAAGGAGAACCAATGTCCACAGAAACAAAAAAGGCCAAAGCTTTAGAATTAGCTATTACCCAGATTGATCGCCAGTTTGGCAAAGGATCAATCATGCGCTTGGGTGATGAGCATGTCCCAACAAATGAGAATGTAATTTCAACCGGTTCTTTATCACTAGACGTTGCGCTAGGCGTAGGAGGTGTTCCAAAGGGTAGAATAATTGAAATCTATGGTCCGGAAGCTTCAGGGAAAACAACTTTGGCGCTTCATATAGTTGCCGAAGCACAGAAGGCCGGTGGTTTTGCAGCCTATATAGACGCTGAACATGCTGTTGACCCTGAATACTCAGAAAAATTAGGTGTGAATACAGAAGCATTATTGATTTCTCAGCCTGATACAGGAGAACAAGCATTAGAGATTTGTGAGACATTAGTTCGAAGTGGTGCCTTAGATGTGATTGTGATTGATTCTGTGGCTGCTTTGGTTCCTAGAGCAGAGTTAGAAGGAGATATGGGAGATACTCATGTGGGGTTACAGGCTAGACTTATGTCGCAAGCATTAAGAAAACTTACAGGCACTGTGAGTCGTTCAAATACGACGGTTATTTTTATTAATCAAATTCGTGAAAAGATTGGTGTTATGTTTGGAAATCCAGAAACAACTCCAGGTGGAAGAGCCCTGAAGTTTTATTCTTCAGTAAGAATGGAGATACGGAGAGTTTCAACTTTGAAAGATGGTACTGAAATGGTTGGAAGTCATGTTAGAGTTAAAGTTGTAAAGAATAAGGTCGCACCACCTTTTAAAATGACAGAATTTGATATTATGTATGGTCAGGGTATTTCATTTGAAGGGGACATATTAGATTTAGCGGTTACGGGAGAGATTGTTGAAAAAACCGGTGCGTGGTATTCCTATAATGATATGAAAATTGGTCAAGGTAGGGAAAATTCTAAACAATTTTTATCAGAGAATGATGATATCTTAAATGAAATTGTTGGTAAAGTAAGATCATTCATGGGACTGGATGGTGAAGCGAAAAAAACTGACGCATAGAATTCAGTCTATCCAATCGCAAAAGCGATATAAAAATCGGTTCACAATTACATTAGAATCTGGAGACGTCTTCGGTATATCCGAAGACGTTTTAATTTCACATAACTTACAGATTGGGCAAGACCTTTCATCATCGCAGATCAATGATATTCAACAAGAAGAAGCATTAACTAAAATTAAAAATAGTGCCATTCTTTTATTAAGCTATAGGATGAGGAGTCGGGCAGAACTTGAAGAGAGATTAGTGAAAAAGAATTATGATACAATTTCAGTGTCAAAAGTTATAAGTGATTTGGAATTAGCTGGATACATTGATGATAAAGAGTTTTGTGAGATGTATGCAAGTCATTTGATAAAGAATAAATTATTAGGGCCAATGGCTGTTCGATCCCAATTTTTAAAACATAAAATTTCCGAAGATCTTCTTAATGAAACGATGAATAAACTATATGACACATTGAAGATGGAAAATATTATTCAAAATAATGTTAATAAAAGAATAAGGGGAAAGTCTTTAACTGAAAAAGAAAAGTCAAAGACAATACAATTTCTGAAGAGAAAAGGCTTTTTTTGGGATGATATTGAACCTGTCATTCAATCTATTCCTTGGGAATCAGCTTGAAATTATTTACATCCATTGATTATGATTTTATTAATAAGGCTTTCGGGCGTAATGCGACCAAAGAAGAGTTAAAATTATTGTATACGATGTTACAGCCTGTTTTAGTTCAGCGTGAATTATTCCAGGATAAGTATGTGACGCAGATTGAACCTGGGCAGCGAGTTGATTATTATCAGATAGAATCTGAATACATGGAAATTGATCATTCGAGGCATACTAAACTATCGAGCTATCTTTATAGAAAATCTGTTTTTAATGGAGTCATGCCGTCCCAATTAGAATTCGTTTGGATGTTTGACCCTCCTAAATCTTATTTAAAGAAAATTTCTAATGTTGAAGAGTCAAAACTTCGTGATATTGGATGTGTAATAAATCATCATATACCAACGGACGCTAAGAAGAAAAAGAGTGGGCATCTTGTTGGTTATGCTCTTTCCGATCAAAAGATCTACCAGAAATCTATTTATTTAGATCATACAATTGGATATCTATCTCTGCCTAAGCTAGGAAAAACGCTTAAACATGAAAAGAATATCTACGATGTCTTAAATGCAGAACCTAGATTTATATGGGGGATGATGATAGATGGTACGTTGGGCGATACTTTTAGAAGATTGTTTAATAGTCTTCCTAAATCTTTATCGATAAAACTGGCCATGCCAAAATCGATAAAAAAGGGTGATGGAATGATCATTACAGAAGGCAGGGGGCATCTAGATCTTAAAAAGCATTTTAATGCACTGGGATATGATTTCAGTATTATAGGTAAAGTAAAACAAGATCAATACCATGAGATTGATACAGGAAATGGTCGTACAAAAAAATGGTCTCTTGGATTTCAAAAACTATCGCAGACTGATCATCAGATTATTGTTGATGATCGCACAAATTCAAATCATAAAAATAAAGCGAAGGCTCTGTCTCACCTTTCGATTGTCAAAAAGATGCTAGGAACTAGTGAGCATTTTAGGGTGGCTATAGATACAGATGAGAGCCACCAGAATAAAAATACAATAAAGACTCTGGTCTCTAGGTTGCAGACTATTGATTCTGAGCGTGATCTATTGTTTAGTGGTGTAAGATCTATCGCAGATGTTATTAGAGTGAGTTCTGCTCTAGGAATTGCATCAAAAAATATTCAAATCAATTCTAATATATCAGACAAAAGATACTTATCAGGACAGAATCAAGCTATTGGTGCGTTTGGTCTTACTAAAAACTCCCATTATCATTTTTCAGATAAGATAGAAATAGACCTGAATCAAATTATTTCATTTGGTGATAGTGTGCGTCTTGATAAAAGAGAACATAGTAGTGGGGACTTTATTTCCCTATTAGGAGCTTTAAAAGGGGAGCTTAGTGGCTCTTTTTATGCGAAGCTTACTGGACAGACTTTTGATGATGCAAAGGATACCTATGACCTGACTATGGAGCACAATATCAATCAGGCTCTGATACAGGCCGTATCCAATAATGTTATTAAGACTGTGCAGACTATTTCAAAAGGAGGTCTAGCTCTGGCACTATGTAATTTATATTCAAAGCTTGGACAGCGAATGGGTTTAAAAGTCCACGTATCAAGAAATCTTTCTGAGCCAGAGTTATTGTTTGGTGAGTCGTACGGAGCTGCTATTATTACCATTGGCGAGCGTGAGCTCATGGAATTTCAACGCATCTGCATCTCCCATGGAATCCCTTGTAGTACAATTGGGCGGTTACATGACACACCTGAAGTTACGGTGAATGATATTATAAAAATTAATGGGAAGACCATAGAGTCTATTTAGAGTCAGGTATTGGATTAATCCCTGATTCTAGTGATCTATTAATGACTTGTTTTTATATAAATAAAATATACATTAAAGTAAAACTATATAGACTTAAAGCACTTTATTGGTAATGTATAAATTTAATAATATCTAGAGATAGCCCATATAGTATAAAGCATACTATTAGAGATGATATAAGAAAAACTTGGGGCAGACTTCATACCGACCTCGGACAGGATGAACGTCTACCCCTTCCACATACCAAAGGTACCAAACCAGCACCTTCATGCATTAAAGTATTGGTTTATTTGATACAAGTCAAGTGAAAATTTAAAATTGAAATTATAGGAGAAAAGTATAGATAAAAGTACCGGTGAAGGGGCTCGAACCCCCACTCTCTTGCGAGAAATGGATTTTGAATCCACCGCGTCTACCAATTCCGCCACACCGGCATATAAGTACTAAAATTAGCACTAAAAATTACCGCATTATCACTTTAGAGCAACAAAGAACATCATAGAAATTTGAATGTGTTATTCATCACATTGCGTCTAATGAATGTTGTTATTGAGAATGATTTTCAATAAAAT
>MDTC01202256.1_pt1 | contig 23222 bp, 19 predicted proteins | sample 811181 | NCBI WGS metagenome assembly MDTC01 (sample SAMN05326644, study PRJNA326480) | marine metagenome | isolation source: seawater | place: Pacific Ocean: North | collected 2011 | reverse complement strand
GCTTGTTCTCCAACTTTCCCAGGATATCTAATATGTGGTTTAATTCTAAATGAAATATTTTTTTCGATTAAATCATCTTTAAAATAATTCCAATCAACCCAATCCATTACTAAACCAAAATGAAATGGCGGAACTTGCTTACCATCAACATGTCCATTAGTTGAATTATCAGTCATTGAATTTACTAAATGTGCAACGATTTGGTGGCCATGAAAATTGAAATTAATCGATTGAGGAGTCCTCCTTCCAATGCTACATCCAATTACTTTGACATAGAACTCTTCAGTAGCATCTAAATTCAATACAGGAAAGGCAAGATGAAAGGGTCGCACAGTTATCCATGTGGCACTTAGTTAACTGTTTTTTTGGAGCCAACGGAGGGACTCGAACCCCCGACCGTCGGATTACAAATCCGAAGCACTACCAGCTATGCTACGTTGGCGACAACCCACCCAATCAGCAATCATTGATGAATGAAACGGATGAATTAGTTAAAATCAATATCAATTTTATCAAGTTTGATTTCTTCATCAAGAGTTAACTCAAAGAGGAGAAGCATAATCGATAACCCATGAGCGAAGGAGCAGGGGCAGGTTTTCTCAATGCTTTTTCACAAACAAAAGTTGGAAATGATACAATTTTCTCATGGTGGGCAAGGTATCAAGAAGCGGTCAGTGAAGGTCATGATGCTGTCAATGGTACCATCGGTGCTTTGCTAGAGGATAATGGTGAATTGGCCATAAACAATGTTGTTGACAAAGTAGTTAGAGAATCTCCACCTATCGAAATTGCTGCTTATGCTCCTTTGAAGGGATTGCCAGCATTTCTTGATCTTTGCAAAACCTTAGCACTTGGTGATATGCGTGAAGAATTAGAAAATATTGGCATGAATATGACCGCAACCGCTTCCCCTGGTGGTTCAGGTGCACTATTTTTAGCAGCAGCAAATTTTGCAGATAGAGGTGACAAAGTTCTGCTTCGTGACCGTCATTGGGGTCCCTATGATGGATTCTTAGCAGGATGTGATTTAGGTATTGCAACTTATCCTTTACTTCCCAGTAAAGATGTAAAAGATTCTTATTTAGACCTTAAATCATTGGAAAAAGAATTAGCAAATCTTTGTAATTCACAGAAGAAAGTGATGTCTTGGTTAAACGATCCAGCGCATAATCCTACAGGGCTATCACTAACAAAACAAGATAGATGTGATTTATTGAAATGTTTTATCGATAGTTCTCTAGAGAATCAAGATGTGTCTCACACATTACTCATTGACGCTGCTTATCACCTGTATGCTGAGCAACCACACGGTTGGGCTGATACGATTTGTCAAGTACTGCATGATGGAATTTCATGGCCTGATAATTTACTTGTAACATTCGCTTTATCCCTATCTAAATCTCATACAATTTACGGCCTTAGGGCTGGTGCATTAGTTTCAATACATCCTGATAAGGAAGTAACTGACAGAATGGCAACAGTGATGGGTGTCACAGGAAGACAGACTTGGTCAGCCACATCTAGACTTGCTCAATATGCTGTTAGTCACATTCACAACGATGAAAATTTAGGTGACAAGTGGGATGAGGAAAGAGAAAGATTACAACTTATCTTGGAGAATAGGAGAAAATTATTCATCGAGGAATGTCAAAAACTCAATGTTCCTGTAAATCCTACACATGATGGCTTTTTTGCTTGGATGGAATGTGATGACCCAGTTCATGTTGCCAATGAATGTGCTAAATTACAAGTATATCTAGTTCCATTAACAGGTGGCGTTAGGATTGGACTTTGTGCAATTCCTACTGAAAAGATTGCAAGGGTTGCCCAAGCACTTTCACAAGCCTTTTCTTGAGGTGTTATAATGTCCCGCAATCCACGAGAAAATCTAATTTTAGGTGGATTTCTCTGTATTGCTTTTGGAGCATTCTTTACTGTAGGTGGAGTTTATTCTATGGGGGCAACTGTAGGGGTTTGTGGAATAGTTCTTTTCATAATTGGAATGAGTTTAAAATCAGACATTGGGATGTCTGAAGAGGCTATTCATGATTGGAAGCCAAGTTCAGGTATGCTTCCAGATGCTGGAAGAGTGATGTATAGAGTAGATGTCACACTTGATGAACCTATTCGAAGCACAATCGTATGTGGCCCTTGTGGTAATGTTGTTGTTCAAGATGGTCCTAGGCCACAGACTTTCACTTGTCCTAAATGTTCGGTAATGTTGTGGGAATTGGAAGAAGAGTAATACTCCCATAATGGGTTTTTTTATCTAATAGTCAGGCATAGATTTGAAAGATAGATTCTTCCTCGAAGGTTCATGGACGCCTCCAAATTACTCAATCCGGAGCGTCGAATGTTGAAATTAATGCAGTCAGACACTTCAAAAAAGTGGTCACTACAAGAGATTTTATCGTCTTGTAATTGGAGTGACCAAGCAGTAGCAGTTGGTGCTGGATTAGGATTATCTAATGCTGGATTTGTTGAGATTGAAGAGAGCGTTGAAACCACTATTAGGCTTTCAGCACAGGGTATTTCTGCTACTGAAAATGGCCTCCTTGAATCAAGATTATGGTCTTGGATATCGAATACTGATGCCGCTGACATGGCTTCTTTACAGCAATCATTTGAACGACATGAGGCCGGCCCAGGTGTTGGTCTGCTCAAGAGAATCGGGGTGCAATTAGTCGGCGGAAAATTTGTTGCTGATGACAAAATTCAGGTAGAGGGAATTATTTCACAAAGAGCAAGTTTCCTTACGAGTCTACCAGATGTAGTCGAAAATCTAGATCCGGAAATGGTTGAACACTTCAGAGGGAGAAAGGGATTTATTGAAAATCAAGAATCCACGACCCGTTCATGGAAAATCAATCAGAGCGGTATTTCTGTAGATTCTAATTTACTTGTTGAAAAAGAAATGGTCACAGAGATAACTCCTGAATTACTACAAAGCGATAATTGGAGAGATGCTGAATTCCGTTCCTTTGACGTGACTCTTGAATCGACAACACCTAGAACTGGAAGAAGTCATCCAATGCAAGCATTGATTGAAAGGATTAGAAATATATTCTTAGAGATGGGATTTTCGGAATTAGTCGAAGATTATGTGCAAACTGCGGGATGGAACATGGATGCATTATTCATACCCCAAGATCACCCTGCAAGGGAAATGCAAGACACTTTTTATTTAGATAATCCAGCAAAGATGGAACTTCCTGACGATGTAATGAGTTTATGGTCTGGAATTCACAAGCATGGTGGAGATACTGGTTCAGTAGGTTGGGGTGGAGATTTTTCCAAAGAAACATCTCAAAAAGGCCTCTTGCGGACTCACACCACAGTTAACACAATTCAGTATCTTGCCGATAATCCATCAAAACCATGTCGTATGTTTACCGTTGATAGAGTTTTTAGAAAGGAAGCAATAGACCGAACTCATTTACCGGAATTCCATCAAATTGAAGGAATAATAATGGAAGAAGGTGCAAATTTACAGATGTTGGTTACTACTTTGAAGACTTTTTACCATAAGATGGGATACCCTGAAGTCAGAGTAAGACCTGCTTATTTCCCTTATACTGAACCAAGTTTGGAGATTGAAGTGAAATGGAGAGGTAAGTGGTTAGAACTTGGGGGGGCCGGAATTTTCCGTCCAGAAGTAACTGAGCCCCTAGGTATTTCCAGCCCTGTCTTAGCTTGGGGAATGGGTCTAGAAAGATTAGCTATGCTAGTTTTAGGCCTTGATGACATTCGTCAATTATACATTTCAGACTTAGAGTGGTTAAGAAATCAACCGATTATTTGATCAGCGTTTCTGCCACTCTGTACCAGTCCACCAAGTCATACTTCCGTCACTCATACTTCTCCAAGTATATCCTGCTTCATCTGTCCACTGTTGAAGTACAGTTGGTTCTGGTACAGGTTGTGCTACTGGTTCTACAACTTGTTGTACCACTGGTTGTACTATAGTTGGCTGTTCCATCATTGGTTGTTGAGAGATGCTAGAAGGGTCGTCTACAACGAGGTTATTTGCAACATCTTGACTTGCAGAGAAATCTTTGACTGTTCCTTCTCTACCTTTACGCATGAATAAGACAGTTGCTACTGCTCCAGAAATTAATACTAGTACAACAATTAGAATAATTTTAGTTTGTTTCGCCTTATCTTCGGAAGCCTGTTGTTCAATATCACCAATGCCATTACCATCTGAATCTTTGGTTTCCGAAGCATCATTAGGGAATGCATCGGCATTATCAGCAACTCCATCGCCATCTGTATCAGCGGATTCAGCTGGGTCGTTAGGGTATAAATCCGAGTTATCTCCGACCATGTCACCATCAGTATCGACAGTTTCAGTTGGGTCGTTATCAAATGCATCAGCATTATCACCTACTCCATCTCCATCTGAGTCCATTGATTCATTCTTGTCTTTAGGGAATGCATCTACAGTATCAATTACATCATCACCATCATCATCAGGGTCAACATCATCGATGACTTGGTCGCCATCGGTATCGTCTTTACCGATATTACTTGGATGACTTGCATCATCAGTGTCAAGAATGCCATCTCCGTCATCATCTGTGTCAGCATTATCTCCAATACCATCAGAATCAGAATCGGTAGATTCACTTGAATTAAATGGGAATGCATCATTTACATCAAGAGTTCCGTCATCATCATCATCAGAATCTGAGTTGTCACCAGTTCCATCTCCATCAGTATCAACAGTTTCTTGATCATTTAGAGGGAATGCGTCAGCATTATCTCCAACTCCGTCCATGTCAGTATCTAATGTTTCAGAAGCATCATTAGGGAATGCATCGGAGTTATCTCCAACTCCGTCCATGTCAGTATCTACTGTTTCAGAAGCATCATCAGGGAATGCGTCAGCGTTATCTCCAACAGTATCTCCATCGGTGTCTAATGTTTCAGAGGCATCATTAGGGAATGCATCGGAGTTATCTCCAACGCCATCGGAATCTGAATCAACAGTTTCAGTTGCATCATTAGGGAATGCATCAGAGTTATCTCCAACTCCATCAGAATCAGAATCAACAGTTTCAGTTGCATCATTAGGGAATGCATCTCCATTATCTCCTACCCCGTCTCCATCAGTATCTTGCCATTCTGAAGAATCATTTGGAAACGCATCTGTTGAATCCGGATATCCATCTCCATCAGCATCAGCCTGTGTTGGGGCAGTGATGTTTACTATGTCAGATTCTACTACTAGACCAAAATCAGCACCATCTTTAGGTTTAATTGTGACTTCCCAAATCTCTCCTACTGTTGTAGCAGAACTAGGTAATGTGGTAAGACCAAAATAACTAGCCTCAATATTTCCATCTTTTAGCCAGTTGATTTCGGTTCCAGATTCAGGATCACCATCAGCGTCATAGTAAGTATAACTCACAGTAATATCTGAATTTGATGCAGCATTTGAACTAGGGTTAAGTACAACATTTGTTGCCTCTGGGGCATAATTCTTTGGCAAATTTTCAGTAATGGTATGGGAGTCAGTAGTCCATCCATCACCAGAATTTTGACCATTTGAATTAGCCATCAATCCAGCCATGTCTATGGTTACAGTTCCTGAATTCACACTAGGTGCAACCCAATCAAATGCCCATGATGTTGAACTGCTGGATGTATGTGTGACACTAGCGCCATTTATCGAAACACCAGTTCCAGCATTTGAAAATGAACCTTTGTCAGCAGTAACAGAAAATCCTCCAGCAGAACCAGCGGAAAGACTGATATTTACAGAGTAAGTTTGCCCTGCTGAATAGGCTAGAGGGAAGTCATGATTTATTGCGGGTATAACACCTGTATTATAGTGGCAACTACAACCACTGCTACTATTGTGTTTTCCAGTTGATGATGCATCAATAATTGGTGATTGACTCGCCATCAAAATAATCATGAAGAAACCTAAAACACTGAATCTAGATAAGCGCATAACTTTGGCTCACTAAGATATGCTTTAAATCGATTGGTGCATTGATTAGACAAAACAAGACAAAGGCAATTTGAATAACACCCACTTATTGGAGTAACTATGCGAATCATATCCCAAGTAGATTTTGGGGTATTCAAACGCTCAGAAACATGGAAAGCATTTGGAATCGCTGCGCTGATGTTTGTAACAATCTCCTTTGCAGCATTATCTATGTTTGACAGCATGGATGAAATATTTCAATCCGATGCAGACCCAGCCCCAGTTCCAAACATAGTCTTCGAATCATTGAATCGAACCGATTATGAAGCACCTTTGGTCAATGAAACAGGATGGTTTAATCTCGATGAACATATTGGTGATATAATAATTCTAGATTTTATGGCTCGAGATTGCGGTAGTTGTCATAAAGTCCAACAACACTTGGAAGATAATTTAGATGCATGGCAAGAGTTAGCAAATAACTCGAATAAATCTCTCAAAGTTTTTGCCTATGGTTCTTGGTATTCAGAAGGGCTAGATTATCTAAATCAGTCTTCAGGTGCATATCATGTTCCTTTTTACGCAACAGGAATAGGTACTACAAATTCTGCAATACTTGAAGATGGTTCTACAACTGACCCAGTTAGGCTATTCACTACTGCAGGAACTGGCCAAATTCCTGTTGTAATGGTGTTAGATGAGGAGGGTTACATCATAGCAAGACAGTCTACAGGAACTCCAACCGATGGATGGGAATCTTTTGATTCGGTAGTTGAAACTGCCTTGACTGGAGAAATGGAAGATACAATCGATCTAAGAATAGCTTGGGAGGAGCCTTCTACCTCCTATGTTGCAATTTTTGCTCTAGGATTAATTCTCTCAATACTGGTCTATTTCTCTCCATGTGCTTTCCCTGTTCTCCCTGGATTTATTTCCTATTACCTCTCACTTGGTGCACGTGAAGATGAACTGATTGAAGCTGGTAAACTGAAAACTAAAATGCCCAGTCCGGTTGTAATCGGTGCCCTTTCAGGTTTGGGTATGTGGACATTTTTCTTGCTTATTGGAATAGTTGCAATGATTATGGGGGAAGCATTTGAAAAGTCAGGTCTTGTTCACTACATTGCCATAGGAATAGCAATACTTCTTGTTATTTTAGGTTCAATGATGTTACTTGGTATCACTTCTCACTTGATGGGATTTGTTCAGAAGTTCGTCGACAAATACAGTACAACTGAAGATGATGATATTTTCACTCCAAAGAGAAATATGTATCTTTATGGTATAGGATATGCGGCTGCATCAATCGATTGTACTGCTGCTGCTGTTTTACCGTTCGTACTTTACTTAAGCACACTTGGAGGAAGTGCAACTGCTCTAGGAATCGGTGGTCTGATGATGGGTCTACTTGTATTGATGATTGCAGTTACATTGATGGTGGGGCTTGGTCGTCAAGTAATGATTAACTTCCTTAGAAGGGCAACTGGTATGATTAAGTTGGTAGGCTCGTGGATGATGATAATGGCTGGAATTAGTTTGACAATCTACTTGACCAATCCGGATATAGTTAGTTTAGTATTTGGTTAATCACTCATAATAGTTTCAAAGTCTGAAATCATTTCTTCATCGTTTGAACGGTTAAGGATAGGTAAAAACCAATATTTCCAAGCAGCTAAGGATATCACAATCGCTGTTACAGTATCCCAAATGAAGTGTTGCTTGGTTGTCATAACCGATATGGCCAGTAATATCCAGCAAAACCACAATATTGCTAGTGAAAAATTATGCTTATTTGATGTACCAGAATGCCACCTTTGAACTACTAAAACAGTCAATAGACTTTGTACAATATGCAGTGAAGGCCATGCATTCCATGGAGTGTCAGATGCATGAAGTAGTTCAAAAAAGCCAGACCAAATACCCATTTCTTCATAGTCAATTGAACCTCTAAGGTCAACTTTTGCAGGTAGGAATATGAAGATTAGCCAAATAAACCAAGTCAAAATTAAAAGAATTTGATGAAATAGAACACATTCACGCTTGGTTTGTTCGTTTTTCATCCCCAGCATTGCAGCCATTGGGTAATAGAAGTATAATGTGTAATAAGGTAATATCATCCATGGAATTACTGGAATAGATGTATCAAGTGTTGTAGTAGGATCAAATGCTTGCCAATCGCGCCAATTGGAAAAGCGGTTGATGGCAAGATATCCTAAGCCTGCACCTAATATTATCGAGGCGAAGAGAGCAATAGGTAAACGATAACCAAAAAATGTATTTTGGTTTTTTAGATGGCTTCCCCATAGTTTCCAAGGTTTAGAACCGAGTTCTATTGCCATATTCATCCCTGTGACTAGACCAAAATGAATTATTGAAGATTAAATCCACAATAAGGGCATGCACTCCATCCAGCCTGTACTGCCTTTCCACAGGAACCACAGACATTAGATGGTTGATTATTTGTTGTTGACGGAGAATCTCCTCCACTACCATCAACAGCCTTTTGAGCAGTCTGTTGTTTCAAGAATTCTTGCATTACTTCAGGAGTCAGTGCTCCATTTTCAGCAGCCATTTCCATCATTTTCACTTGAAGGTCATTCTGTTTGTCCATCCTTTGATTTTGATGCCCATGTTGTTGTTCAATACGCTCACGTTTCTTTGCTTGAACTTGCTCAAATAGTGCCATTGCCTGTTCAGTTTTGTGACTTGCTTCTTTCATTTTCAGTTCAGACTTACCTTGGTCTCTTTTGAGTTCGGCTTCCCACTGTGCTTCTTGCTTACGTAATTCTTTCAGTTCACTTTCCATCTCGATAGAAACCTTTCCAGCAGCCTGAGCTTTAGCCACACTGACTTCACACTCAATTCTTCTTAATGTTGCAGCTTCTCGAATTGCAATTCTTTCCATCAATGCTTCAGCATGTGCTCCTTCGGTTTGAGTCGCAGCAGAAAGTTCAGAACGCAACTGAGCAATCTTTTCATTATCTGTTGAATTAGTTGCGACAAAGGCTTTGAGGAAGGTAAATCCTAGAGTCGATAATGTCGCACGCATTTCTACTTCAGCACGCATTTCAAATTGTTCCTGGAAGTCTGGTTTCCTAAGGTCTTCATCTGATTGACATTGTGATAAAGCAGGCGCAATTACTCGATTATTCAATTCATGTTGTAAGACATTGATCAGTTTTTCACGGTCTAGTATCGGTGCACTATTAGCAAACATATTCAACAGTTTAGGGATATCGTCGTCTCGGATTTGAACTCTAAGATTTGCAAATCCTTGGACCTTTGTTCCATTAGGTAAATTATTCTCAAATGGAATTGAAATGTCAGCAGGACCAGTCATTGCAAAAAGCATTCTGCGGTCTGTTGCCGTGGCTCCAATCATATCTCCTAGATATCTTCCTAATCCACCGCCTATGTTACGAACTATTTTTTCAGAAACAATGTCTCCAATTCTTCCATCGATGATGAAAGCACAAGCCTCATTGGGCTTTAGAATCACTTCTTTAGCCTTCCAAGTTTGAATATCATTTGCATTTACTAGTCTGGCAAGAATTGTAGGGTTACTTCTCCAACGATATATATTTGACATTTAGTTCACTCCTTCTTAACTTTCTTTTTCTGGCGCAATCCGCCGAGAATTGTTGACCTAGAGCCAAAGAAACCTCGGCAACTTGTGGACATTTGTTGGCACTGTCTAACCAATTGAATAATCTCATCAGGCGTCAATCCAGTGTTGAAGGCATGTTCAGCACTATTGGCAATATTCACTGACTTTGTAACCATCTCAATAACATCATGGTCATGTTTAATCAATTTCTTTAAGTCTGATTTTGAGGCTGAACGCGAACCAGAAAGGAACGCATGGTCCATTCCTGTGGATGCTTTGTCAACATCTTCAATGAGGGCATCAATTTCACTACAAGCCGCTTTAGCAGCCCTAGCGATTGGAATTGCGCCATCCTTGAAGGCTGCATCATGAATATTTGAAATATGGCTGCGTGCTCTTCCGGCAGCACGTTCGATTTCTTCTCGAATCAATTTATCTGCATCTCGGCGTTTGCCTTTTGTATATCCAGAGTATCCAGACAAAACCATTTGAATTCCTCGGACGTAGGGTAGAACATCTAACGGGGTGCCTAGCATGTGCGCTCATACATTCTTTGTCATCGCTCGTTATTATTGCTTGTCCTAATCAGTTTTAGTTTCTAAACACAGACTTTCCCAATCAAAAACAATATCTGCAACTAATTCTGCTTCCTCTTTATCATGAGTCACATGGATTGCAGTCATCTTTCTAGACTTCAAAAATTTACGAGTTTCTTTGGCTAAATTACGACGTGATGTGACATCCAATGCTGAAAAAGGTTCATCTAACAATAATAATTGAGGCTTTGCTAATAGCGCCCTAGCAAGAACTACCCTTTGAGCCTCTCCGCCAGAAAGAGATTCAATTTTTCTTTTGGAAAAACCTGGTAATCCGATGAATTTTAATTCTTCTTCGATCAATGAATTTTTCATCTTTTTATCGCCTTTCAACTTAGAGCCTAACAATATATTTTTTCCGACATTTAGGTGAGGAAATAGTATCGGTTTTTGAAAAATTAATCCTATCTCACCTTCAGAATTGACTTTACATACATCTTGATTGTTAAAAAATATTGACTCAGTACTGCACTCTTCCAATCCACATATCATTCTCAGCATAGTAGTTTTTCCACATCCACTGGGTCCAAGTATCGCAATAATTTGATTCTCTTCAACAGTGAGATTAAGTCCACTAAAAATTCTCTTACCATCAAAATCTTTATTCAAATTTATTATCGATATCACTTCTTTTGCTTTACTTTCCGCCATTAAAAACCACTTCCCTCGCCACTTGGTCTAACCTTTTCAGCTAGTAAGAATAGAACGAATGTAAGAATCATTAGTATTGTTGCACTTGCCATTGCCATAGGGTAGACTAGAGGATTGAATTTAGGTTGATTCATCAACTGATCGACAAGAATTGAAAGTGTATCCCATGAACCTGAGCGGACTAAAACCCAAGTTGCTCCAAACTCGCCTAGCGAGAATGCAATTGTCAATGAACCGGCTACTGCAAGAGGGCCAAGTAAGAAACTCAATTTCGAATGAAGCCAAATTCTGAAAGGTGATAACCCCAACATCTTGGCTTGTTCTTCAAATGAATCATCTAGGCTTCTAATTGCTGGAAGCATTATCCTTACAACAAATGGTGTCGTTAGTAAAATATGAGGTAGAACCGGTATTAAGAACCAATTGAATAAAGATGGACTCCACCTAAGTATTCCTAGCAATATTCCCAAACCAATCATAACTGCTGAGATTGCTAGAGGTGCTAAACTTATGAAATCAACAATTTTTGCTAACTTATTGTTTCCAGATTTCTCCAAGCGATTGATTGAAGAAGCCATTACCCATCCAATAGTAACCGAGAAAATGAGAGTTATTACGGCATAAATTAACGAATTACTCAGTGCTTCTTGTAATCCTACAGTAGAGTTGTCGCCCTCAAAAACGGCTTTCCAGGCATCAAAAGTAAATTTATTGGAAATATTTCCATCATTTATTGTTCGAACTATAAATGAAGAAATGGTTACTAGAACTAATGGTAGTAAAGTGAAAATAAGGCCGAACAAAATAATCATTTTACCAACTATAGTTGGCTTTCCACGAGTGCTCCTTGCACTAGATTCACTTACCATTGAATGTCTCAAAGAATGTTTTCTTTGTAATCGTGAAGTCAAACCCAATGCTGTGACTAATATTATTAATTGTACAAGACAAATGGCTAATACAATTTCACTAGTATCTACTCTGTAGTTGTATATCCCTGCCGTTCCACCTGAATCAGCCATTAGTGATTCAAGTGTCGAATTGTTTGGAGTTAACCATTTTACCAAAGCAAATGAGGTAAAAGAAAATACGAAACAAAGCGCAGATGCACATGCTATTGCAGGTCCAATGAACGGTAACCAGAGATTCTTCACACGCCCTAATCGTGTACTGCCTGCAGGAAGTAAACTGATTTGTTCTTCCCACCTTGGATCCATTGTCGATAATGTCGGCTCTACCATACGAACAATAAGAGAGATGTTAAACCATGCATGAGCGACTATTAAAGCGATGAAATGACCGGAATTCTCAAACCCAGTCAATGACGAAATATTACCGATAAATCCACTCTCACTGCGCAAGTCAATACCTAATTTTTGCAATGGTCCACCTTGGTCAATTAATGCTAAAAAACCCATAGCAGCAACTATTGCTGGCATCACAAATGGTATCGATAGAAGTGAACGAATAATCGAGATATGTTTCCATTCATATCGACCTAATTGCCATGCAAGAGGTAAACCAATTATCAAAGTTAGAACAACAGAGAAAATAGATTCTAATATTGTGAATTTTAAAGCCTCTTTCAGTAAAGGTTGTTCGAAAAAAGTAATTATTGATTCTAGTGAATTAATGCCAGTCACGGATTCTAATCTCATTATGGCGTATAGTAACGGCAAAACAATTGCTAAAGCAAAGGATAGTATAACAGTCCATTGTACTGAACTAGAAATAATATTTTTCTGTTTGCCGGTTAGCATGTGATATCCTCATTACTGAGTAGAGGTTTTCCAATTGGATAGCCACATTTCCATGTTGAGTTCAATTCGAGCCAATGGCATTTCAGCATTTTGAGTGGCTATATCAGAATGAAATCTAAATCCATCGGTTTCAGGAAGGCTAGAGTTCTTGAGTACAGAATACATTAGATTATTTTCAGGCATCAAAGTATTGATTTCATCAGACAGTAGGTATTCAATAAATAATTCAGCACCAGCAACATTTGCAGCACCATTTATTATTCCAGTATATTCTACTTGATGGTATGATGATTTTGGCAGAAGAAGACTAGTTGAATGAGTCCAATTCGAACTATAAAATGCTTCAACTCCTGGAGAATGACAATAAGAAACAGTCAGATGTGAATCGCCGATATGACCAGTTGTATATTCTCCATATCCACCGGTGTAGTGTGTCTCATAGGCTTCGCTCCAACCTGAGGTAAATGTAGCTCCATTATCTGCCATTTTCTCCCACCAATCAAATGCGTCGGTTTGGTAGTCTTGATCATTTTCAAAATAATCTATAGTTGCTAACATAAATGCTCTTCCAGGAGATGAGGAAAGAGGAGATGGAAAAACAGTCTTTCCATTCCATTGAGTCTCAGTCAAGTTCCATAGAGATGTTGGCACAGTTACATTTTCTCCATCGACAAAGTTTTCATCATAGTTCAAGCAAACATCTCCCTGGTCAAATGGGATTGCAAGTTTACCTTGGTAAGGTTCCAGTGCAGAAGAGGAAATATTTTCATATTGTGGATTTTGAGTGAATAGTGTTTCACGTAGCAAGCAGTTATCGACAGCAGTTTGTAAGTATGAGTTGTCTAAACCAATCATTAAATCTGCTTGTTGAGCTTCTTTGGTTAACATCATTTGGTCTAATATTCCACCAGAATCAGTTTCTTTGATAAATTCGACTTCAATTCCAGTAGATGTTTCAAACTCTTCAACCATCGAGTCACTAAGAGCCAATACATCATATGTTAGAATTCTCAATTTCCCATCATTGTCATGTCCAGCAGGTAATGTCACACATTCTTGTTCCCCATATTGGAAAACCTCATCTTCTAGACAACCCGATAATGATGAAGAAATTAAAATTAAAGTCATGGCAAATAATTTAAAATTCACGTTCAAATCTCCAAAGAAGCAACAATTTGGTGGGTTCTATCTATCAATTCTAATGGGTTATGAGCAAGAATGTACATACTTGGCTCCCATCCAAAATCTCCAGTATCCAAAATAACATCCAATTTATTATGAGATCCCGAGATTTTACCTTTACTTGAAAGTGCAAATGAATATCCCAACTGGTCGCACATTTGCTTAATCTTCTTTTGTTCAAGTTTATTGTCTCCATTCATTGGATTAATATTGATTATTGAAGTCTTAGCCTCATTCATAATGTGTGCCTGTAATAGCAAACCTGCAAGGTGGCTAGAAACTCCAAAACTTGGAGTTTCATGATGGCGTAATTTATCATCAACAATAGAAATCTTACCAGGGAATGCTGCAACTTGGGAAACGTCCCTAGCGCCCTTGTTACATGATGCAATATTCATTCCAACAGCAGGCATTACGTGTTTGATTCTCTTAGAATCGAGTCTACCAATAGCCCACTCCAGTCTTCTAAGAAGCGCTCTTTGTTCTTGCCCTTGATCTAGATCTAATCCTGTCAAGGTTTTGTCAAATCGAATTGTATGGTTGCCCTTGAATTGGAATTCTACTACCAGTCTTTGTCTTATAATTTCGCCCTTAGGTCCAATGGAGTTCAATGCTTGAGATAGTTCACTCGACCATGCATCCACAATTGCTTCATCTCCAGAAGATGATAACTCGATAGTTGATTTTTGAATATGGCGTGATATTGTACTTTGGGTTGAGCCAAGAATGTCAGCAATTTCAGCCTGAGACCAACCCTTGCTCCGTAAATCCTTTGCAACATCTTGGTGTAATCTATCGAGCCATTTACTTCCTACATCTCCTAGCATATTACGTGTTACTAGGTATTACTATTCAATGTTACTAATCATTTATGCAAATTGAATGGCGTTTTGGAGTTAAAATCTAATATTCAGAATTATTTATTGACATTTTTCATCAGTATTGAAGTTCTTTTTGAACGATAAAATAGAATTATATGATTTATCTTTAAAAATCCCTGTTATTGGAATTATTGCCTCTTAATGATGCTAATGCATTTCGGGTAATAATTAATTCAAATTAAATAATGTTCATTTTCATATAATGCTATGACTATTAAGTTAGCATATTACAGCATAATACTAAGACTTGAATGGATTAGCAAGTTTGGGGAGAGGTGATGGTTCTTGAGGAGTTCATCGATAATCTGGCAGATAGAATTGTCAATTATGCCAAGTTAAGTAATGATAAATCCGAAAAAACGCTTGACTTCATGACTTATGATTCACGTTCTAAGACAACAGATCTGAAATTACCGCTTGAGGGATTAGGCCCACAATCAGTAATGGACGACATAGATGAATTTCTAAAACAATGCGTGAAGACAAATCGTGGTGAATTCATGAACCCACTTTGGGGTGGTCTAAACATTACAGCTTTTGCCGGCGAGGTAATATCTGCATTGACTAATCAGTCGATGTATACATATGAACTTGCACCACTTGCAACATTAATTGAACAGACTATAATCAAGCGAATGTCTGAACTTATTGGTTTTGCAGAAGGATTTGGCACTATGACTACAGGTGGTTCTAATGGAAACATGCTCGGTATGTTATGTGCTAGACAGTCTATCCTGCCGCAATCATCAAAAATCGGTTTTGATGGCAGTAAATATGTTGCATTTGTTTCCAGTGAATCTCATTACTCGGTTTTGATGTCTGCTAATGTCGTAGGTATTGGCCATCAAAATGTAATCAAAGTGGCTTGTGATGAAAAAGGAAGAATGAAATCTTCTTCACTAAAGGAAGAAATCGCTCGAAGCCGTGCTAATGGCTTTGTTCCCTTTTGCATCGTTGCAACCTCTGGTACTACAGTCCGAGGTGCCTTTGACCCAGTTGATGAGATTGCTGAAATTGCACATAGTGAATCGATTTGGCTACATGTTGATGCTGCATGGGGTGGAAGTTGTCTGTTTTCCTCAAAGAAGAGACAATTAATGAAAGGAGTTGAATTAGCAGATAGTATTTGTTGGGATGCGCATAAAATGATGGGCATGCCATTGATTTGTAGTACATTCATAGTTAAGAATGCAAAGATTTTGAGCAGTGTTTGTTCTCACGGAGATGTGGCTCACTATTTGTTTCATGATGAAACTAAAGATATTGATTTAGGACGTTTTTCCTTACAATGCGGTAGGAGAAATGATTCACTTAAATTATGGCTTGCTTGGAGAGAGATTGGAGATTCAGGATGGGCCAAAATGGTCGAAAGATATTGCAGCTTGGCAGATTATCTAGAAGAAAGAATCATTGCAGAACCAAATTTAGAGATGTGTTCACATAGGGAATGGACTAATGTCTGCTTTAGATATAATGATAATTCACGAACCGATGACTTGAATCTGTTAAACATGGAGATAAGAAATAGATTACTAAAAGAGGGCGAAATTATAGTCAGCCGCTCCAATATAGGCGAAAAAACAGTGCTTAGACCAGTTATTTCTAATCCCGCCGTGGATAAGGAAATTATCGAGTCATTGATTGAAAAAGTCAAATCACACGCCTTGGAAATAATCGCAGGCATACCATCATACAACTGAATTAGAAATTCTTTTTTTTACTTGAGTTTAAGGAGTGTCTAGTTTTCCAACAACCATGGGCGGGAATGAGCCGGTTCGAACCTCACTATACGATGAGCATGTTTCATTGGGTGGAAATATTGTAGACTTCCATGGTTTTGAACTTCCTATTTGGTATAGTAATATCAAAGAAGAGCATCTTTCTACTCGAAATGGTGCTGGATTATTTGACGTATCTCACATGGGTGTTTTCAAATTCTCAGGCCCTAATGTCAAACAATGGTTAGAGAGTGTTGCAACTCAAAAGGTGACTTCGATCACACCGTCTCGTTGCGCATACACCCATTTTTTAGACGATGATGGTTTCATTATTGATGATATGATCTTTGCAGTAGTTTCAGATAGTGAGATACTAGGTGTGCCTAATGCTTCGATGATTGGAGTTATGTGGGACTGGTTTAATTCTAAACTACCTGGCGATGATTCGGTCAAATTAGAAAACTTATCTGATGATTTTTCGATTGTAGCACTTCAGGGGCCAGACTCAAAAAATATCTTAGTGGAGGTTTTAGGTGATGACAACCATGTTGGAAGATTCCGCTGGCAAAATATATCACAAAACCAACATCAAATAAGTGGCTGGATTCAAGGAACTGGATATACAGGCGAATCCGGTTATGAAATTTTTATTCCTAATAGCGAGGCACCAGTTCTTTGGCGAAAACTGATACAATCAGGTGCCACACCTGTGGGGCTTGGAGCAAGAGATACACTCCGTCTGGAAAAAGGATACCTGCTATCAGGTGTAGATTTTATTTGGCCACAACTTGATTCTAGTGATCCATTCTTGGCTCGTGATACATGGGAAACAAATGTTCCATTCGGTCTTGATTTAGAACATGACTTTGTTGGTAAAGACCGAGTAATTAGTCATCATGAAGACGATGCTAGATGGTGGGGTATTCGTTACTTAGAGAAGGGCCCTTTACCTAGACCGGGTAAAGAGGTTAACGATTTACACGGTAACAGTATTGGTAAACTTAGTTCAGGTGCACCTGCGCCAAGTTTGGAGAATACTGGAATCGGTATTGGATATATTAGCGGGGTAAAAGAAGGTGATGAAGTCCTAGTAGTTGCCAGTCCTAGAAAGTCAGTTCGAGCGGTTATTGTACGCCCACCATTCATTTAACTAAAGAGGGAATATTATGGTCGTCACGCGCATGGATGAAATTGTCCAAGGGGGTTATTAGATGGTTGACCAGTTACCAAATCGAGGATTAGAATTAGAAATGCTTCAATCAATGGGCATGTCTAGTATGGATGACTTATTTGCAGATATTCCATTAGAAGTACGAATGAATGAACGTCTAGATTTACCACCACCACAATCTGAAGAAGAAATTATAGCAGACGCAAGAAGGCTATTAGGGTCAAATATGGCCATGACCGAATCGGTCTCTTTCTTGGGTGCAGGATTATATCAAAACTATGTTCCAGCATCGGTTTTCCAGTTGATCACTCGTGGAGAATTTTTGACATCTTACACTCCGTATCAACCGGAAGTAAGTCAAGGAATGTTGCAAGCCATGTGGGAATTTCAAACATTGATTTCAGAATTGGTCGGCCTTCCTATCTCTAATTTATCACTTTATGACGGCTCAACTGCTGCTGCTGAAGCATTAACCTGTGCTGTAAGAGTTCACAACCGTAAAGCAGAACAGAAGGATACAGTATATATCTCCGAATTAACTCCTCCAGATAGAATCTCAGTTATGACCAATTATTGCCAAGGTGCAGGTATCACAATCAAGTTTATCAGCCATAATTCTGATGGAAGTATCGATTTATCCAGTGCTCAAGAAGCTGCTGGCTCCTGTGGAGTATATGTTGAGCAACCAAATCCTCTAGGTTTACTAGATGGTGGATATCCTCAACTTAAGGAAATTATTGGCGATAATACCGCATTGATTGTAGGAGTTCAACCAATATCTCTTGGTCTAGTTGAGGCACCAGGTCATTATGGGGCGGACATCGTGGTTGGTGAAGGCCAGCCTCTAGGCAGCCCAATAACTGCAGGTGGGCCAATCTATGGGATATTTGCTTGCTCCAAACCTTATCTTCGATTGATGCCTGGTAGAATAGTTGGTAAAAGCATAGACGTAGATGGTAAAGAAGCCTATTGCTTGACTCTTTCAACTAGAGAACAACACATTAGACGCCATCGTGCAACATCTAATATCTGTACCAATGAAACCTTGATTGCACTTATGGGTGCTATGCATATGTCATTACTTGGGCCTGAGGGACTACACCATTTGGCACTACGAAACATTACTGCATGTAACCTAGCCAAGCAAAAGTTATCTGAAATTGGAACCATAGCATTACCTCATTCTCAAGGAACACATTTCAATGAGTTTATTGTTGAACTTCCATCCTCTGCTGCTAATTGCCTCAGTTATCTGGATGGAGTTGGAATTATAGGTGGTTTTGATGCGAGTCAATGGTATCCTGAACGTAAGAACTGGCTACTAGTGACAGTCACTGACCAAACATCTGCCAAAGAGATCGAATTACTTGCTGCGCATATTGCAGTTTGGTCAGCGGGGGTGAATGCATGAGTAGATTATTCGACTTTGCAGGCGGTGCTGGAATGGGTTATTCTCAACCAGATACAATCATGGCAAAAGAGTCAGTTTCTCTTCCAGCAAGTTTAGTTCGTAAGAATTTACCTAAGTGGCCAAGACTCTCAGAGCCCGAGATGGTTAGGCACTATACTTGGCTATCACGTCGTAATTTCGGCATTGATACCGGATTTTACCCACTTGGGTCTTGCACAATGAAACACAACCCTAGGGTCAATGAGGTAATTGCACAAATGCCCGGAATTGCAGATATTCATCCGCATCAACCCGAGCATCATCTTCAAGGACTTCTATCGATTTTCCATGAGATGCAACATATGTTAGAAATTTGCGCAGGTATGGATCAAGTTACTTTGCAACCTGTAGCAGGTGCTCAAGGTGAATTTACTGCCGTAAGATGTGTTCAAGAATATTTTAGAAGTCGAGGAGAAGATCAACGAACAAAGGTAATTGTTCCTGATTCAGCACACGGAACAAATCCAGCAAGTGCTGCTATGGCTGGATTTGAAATTATCGAAATCCCAAGTTTGGAAGACGGTAGAATCGACATTGATGCACTAAAGGCTGTAGTTGATGATACAGTGGCATTGATGATGGTTACAAACCCCAACACATTGGGATTATTTGAAAATGATATTTCCCAAGCCTCTGAGATTATACATTCCGTTGGCGGCCAAATGTACTATGATGGTGCTAACTTCAATGCAATTCTTGGTAGAACTTCACCAGGTTTGATGGGCTTCGACGCTGTACATTTCAATCTTCACAAAACGTTTAGTCAACCTCATGGAGGCGGTGGCCCAGGTTCAGGTCCTATCGGAGTTAAATCTCACCTTGCAGAGTTTTTGCCAGGTCCAATTGTAAAGAAAAGACCGATTTCAAGTGGTCATGAGGAATTTGCAGTCGATGATATGTGGTATGGCTGGTATCAGCCAGCAAATAGTATTGGTAAAGTTCAGCAATGGCACGGTAATGCTGGAGCAGTAGTTCGTTGTTGGGCATACTACAGACGTTATGGATTTGGCTTGAAGGATATGTCTGAGCATGCGGTATTGAATGCTAATTATCTTCGTCATGCATTGCATAGAGAGGCAGAAAAAGCAGGTATTAGTGATATGTTTGTTGACGGTGCTACTACCAAGGTTGCCAAGCATGAATTCACACTCTCATTATTGCCTGCTAAAGAAAAATATGGAATTTCTGCTATGGATGTCGCCAAAGGCCTCTTGGATAAAGGATACATGGCTCCAACAGTTTACTTCCCTCTAGTAGTTCCTGAATGTATGATGTTTGAACCTACTGAAACAGAAAGCAAGGCTACTTTAGATAAATTTGCAAAAGAATTTATTGAAGTACTTCAACAAGATGCTGAAACTCTCCATCAAGCCCCTATCACAACTCCAGTAAGGAGGGTTGACGAAGTGTATGCTGCAAGAAATCTTTGCTTACGTCATCCATTTGACGAGTAGTGGTCAATATGGTTAGGGCGAGAGATAAATCTCCCGAAACCTTCGGATGGAATAAGGTTGAATTAAAGCCAAATCCCAAAGATGTTCTATATCCGTTGTCATGGGGGATTTTACCAATTGTTTTTGCATTGATAATGATGGTGACAAGAACCGGTGAAGAATGGATTGCTTGGTCTGGTGGAATTGGCATAATTTTGTTTCTTGTAGGTGGGGTCAGTGCTGTTGGTCCTCGTCAAGGGGCTTTTAATTCAATTAGAATTGCTTCAGGTTTTTTCTTCTGCATAATTGCAATATTCTCTTGGGTCTTAGTAGCAACAAATAATTTGCTAGAAGTATATGGGATTTTAAGTTCGTTTCTCGCTCTGATTATGATCTATCGTTCATTGGATTTTATCTTCAAAGACATTGGATTAATCTATCAAATTGAGTGGTCCGCTAAACGGTCATTACCAACTGGTAGTATGGTCGACTGGGATATTCGTTCGACACGTTTCACTCAAAATACTATGGCTTTGAAAAGATTTGATGGCGACCGTTTCGCTCAGATATATGGTTCAAGGACCACTGAAGGCTTAGTGCTGCGATTAGACATCTTTGGAATCCATGAAGGTAATCGGTTTGATTATAGAACATTAGGTCTAGATTTGCAGGATTTTATTGATGAAGATGAATAGTCATCTTGAATAACCTACCGCGACGGCAGAATTCTATGGAAGTAACTATTCTATTGGGTTCGTCCTCGGATATGCCGATTGCTGAAAAATGTACGAAAATTTTGAATCAATTCTCAGTTGATTATCAATTAAGGGTTGCAAGCGCACACCGCTCGCCAAAATTCGTTGAACAAATTATTCACGATGCTGAAGCAGATGGATGTAAGGTATTCATCGCTATGGCGGGTTTAGCGGCAGCACTTCCCGGAGCAGTAGCTGCATTGACTACAAAACCAGTTATTGGGGTGCCATGCGGTGGAAGAGTGCCATTTGATTCATTATTATCCATTGTTCAATTACCACCAGGAGTTCCAGCAGCAACCGTTGGAGTCGACCGTGGAGACAATGCAGGTTATCTTGCAGTTCAAATGTTAGCACTTCAAAATGAAAAGCATGCTGCGGCATTGAAGCAAAACAAACTCGACCAAGTTGAGAGAGTAAAGGCCCAAGACCGAGAGGTTAATGGGGGCGCTTGAATGTTTGATACCGATGAATTCGTAAAGGAATCCATCGAACAATTACAGAATACTATTGACGATGTTGCTATTATCGCATGTTCTGGCGGTGTTGATTCTACTGTTGCTGCAGTTATTGCTAATCAGGCGGTTGGTGATTTACTTCATTGTGTATATGTAGATACAGGATTCATGCGCAAAGGAGAAACTGAAGAAATTGAAGCATTACTTGCAGATCAAGGCATCAAGAATTTGGTTACTGTCAAGGCTGCAGACCGTTACTTTGAGGCACTCAAGGGTGTAACTGAGCCAGAAGAAAAGCGCAAGGTAATAGGGGAATTATTCATTAGGATTTTCGAAGATGAGCAAAAGAAATGTGGTGCTAAATACTTAGTTCAAGGAACTATAGCACCCGATTGGATTGAATCTGGTGGCGGCGTCCGTGATACAATCAAGTCTCATCACAACGTTGGTGGTCTTCCTGAAGACATGACTTTAGAAGTGGTTGAACCACTACGAGACTTATACAAGGATGAAGTTAGAGAACTTGCTCGCTTCTTAAAGATCAATGTTGCTGAAAGACAACCATTCCCTGGCCCAGGACTTGCCGTACGTACTTTGGGTGATTTAACACCAGAACGTGTAGCGGTAGTTCGTGAGTCTTGTGCTATTGTTGAAGAGGAGTTTGAGAAAGCAGCAGCTGAAGGTATTATGGAGATTCCATGGCAATACTTTGCTGCCCTTCTGCCGGTTAGAAGTGTTGGAGTCCATGGTGATGTACGTGCATATGGAGAAACAATCGTTGTCCGTGCCGTTCAATCGATGGATGGTATGTCGGCTAGATATTCAGAAATCCCTCATTCAGTTTTACAGAAAATTAGTACAAGAATAACCAACACTGTCAAAGGGGCAGTAAACCGTGTGGTCTACGATATTACTCACAAACCACCGGGCACTATCGAGTGGGAATAATTCTAGTTTTGTTTATCATTTGAGGCAAGGTATCAAAAGAGGATTTTTTTTACCTAAGTTCATGGCGAGTAAGCAGACCAGTTTTTTTATCCTCAGTATTTTGCTATTTTCTCTTATTTCTAATGTTCAAGCATCAGAAGAATCACAGACTGTGGCTCAATTTGGAACCGGGTTTGATGAAGTGGTAATTGCAGATTCTTCTGATGGTTTATTTGACCCACGTGACCTTGAATTCCACCCAGGGCGAACTGACGAACTTTGGATTGCTAACCGTGGAGATGACAGTATATCTATCATTCACGATACAGGACTAAGTACGCAGTACTCAGAAAATCGAGAAGATTCCAACAGCAATCACTTCTTAGAAGAAGTAAGTGCAATTGCCTTTGGCGCATACCATCCCGAATTTGACTGGCAATGGGGCTCTGCTCAAGAAACTCAAAACACATATTGTGGCTTAGGCTCTCCAAATCAATTCATGGGTCCAACACTTTGGCCATCATCACTTGCTCACTTTGCTGTTGAAAATCAAAATAATGGCAATGGTTTATTGGGCAGCCATATCGATATGAACCATGAATCTCCAGATGGAATGGGGATTGCTCATGACAATGGAAATGCATACTGGTACTTTGATGGCTACTATGGAGAACTTGTTTACTATGATTTCCAAG
>MDTC01170531.1_pt1 | contig 23224 bp, 21 predicted proteins | sample 811181 | NCBI WGS metagenome assembly MDTC01 (sample SAMN05326644, study PRJNA326480) | marine metagenome | isolation source: seawater | place: Pacific Ocean: North | collected 2011 | reverse complement strand
TTGAACTTTTCCGTTTAATTGTGTGGAAGCTTCCTTATATTCAGGTACGTTTTCAAGAATATATTCCATATCAATATATCCAATTCGAACTCCTCTTTGCGCATTAGCCACAAAAGAAAAACACAAAAGAGTGAGAATAATAAATAGTAACTTTTTTGTTTTCATAATTGTTAGTTGTATGTTAAGAAAATATCGTGCCATTTTTAAAATTGTTGTCCAATAATAAAGTGGGTTTCCCAACCATTTGGTTGAAAACCACCTTGTATAGGGTCGAATCCATAACCGAAATCGATTCCTAATAATCCAAATGCTGGCATAAATATACGCAATCCTAAGCCAGCAGACCTTTTTAATTGAAAAGGATTGTATTCTCTAAAATTATCATAAGCTGCTCCGCCTTCAATAAAGGTCAAAGCATATATGGAGGCAAGCTGCTTTAAAGTAATCGGATAACGTAGTTCAAGCGAAAATTTGTTATAAATAGCATTTCCATCTAATGTTGATAATGATTGATTAGGATATCCTCTTAAAGCGATAACTTCACGACCATCTAAACTGAAAGCACCTAATCCGTCACCTCCCAAGAAAAATCTTTCAAAAGGAGGAATTCCTCTATCTTGATTGTAGGCTCCCAAGAATCCAAATTCTGTACTTGGGCGTAAAACCATTTTTCCTACTAGCTGGGTATACCAAGTCCCCTTAAATTTTATTTTATAATACTCTAACCATTTAAATTTTTGTTGATCTATTTCAGCTATTCTCCCAGTAGCACTAACAAAGTCAGGATCTGTAGGCCCTATTTCCTCTAGGATTTGACGCTCATTGTCTAACGTTTTCCAATCGGTATCACTAAATGATGAATAAGGTAAAGTTAATTTAGCGGTAATACTAAAATCTGAACCTGACATTGGGAAAATAGGGTTTGTTGCAGTATTATTTCTGCTAATTCCTATTGTGTAAGCTAAATTATTTGATTCACCATCTCCAAAAGTAAATAAACCGGTATTGTAATTTTTAAGGTTATAGTGTTGGTAACTTAGAGAATGAGATAGTGTAAAATAATCATCAGGCCACTTTAACCTTTTTGCAAGACCGATTGCTCCACCTGTAATTAAAAAACGTCTAGATTTATCAACGTCCCTTCTTCTGGGGTCGAAGAAATATTGAACGGTATGAGAAAAAGAGGTACTTAATTGAATTGGTTTTTTTCCTCCCAACCAAGGCTCAACTAAAGAGAGACTATAAGTTTGGTAAAAAGAACTTCCTTGTGCCCTTATTGATAGTTTTTGTCCATCACCCATTGGTAGCGGATGATAAGCTTCTTTGTTGAAAATATTTCTAACAGAGAAATTGTTAAATGAAAGTCCTAGAGTACCTACAAAACCGCCTCCACCATATCCTCCTTGTAATTCTATTTGACTAGATCCTTTTTCAACTACAGAATACTCCATATCTAAAGTACCATTATTTGGATCTACATTTTTAAAATTTGGCGAAATTTGTTCTGCATCAAAGTATCCTAGTTGTCCAAGTTCTCTGATGGTTCTTACCACATTACGTTTGCTGTATTTTTGACCGGGACGAGTTCTTATTTCTCTATAAATAACGTGGTCATTGGTTTTGTCGTTTCCTACAACAGTTATGTGATCAAAATAAGCAATCTTACCTTCATGAATTCGTACTTCAAAATCGATTGTATCGTTTTTAACAGCAACTTCAACTGGATTGATACGTGAAAATAAATAACCATTGTTTTGATAGAGGTTGGTTAAGTCATTTGCTTCAGGATCTTCCGCATTCTCAATTCTTTCTTGTAATAAAACACCGTTGTAGGTATTTCCCTCGCGAATTCCTAAAACGCTTCGCAGCTGTCTGTTGGTATAAACGCTATTTCCAATAAAATTGATCTCCCCAAAATAATATTTTCTACCTTCTTCTACATTAATTTTTAGGGTAATGTTTTTATTATCTTCTTCTATAATGGTATCACTTAAAATTCGGGCATCTCTAAATCCATTTGATCTAAATTTAGTGAGCATCGACTCTTTATCAACTTCAAAACTATTATTTGTGAATTTTGACCTTTTCCAAAAACGAAAAAACGATTTCTCTTTTGTGTCTTTCATAGAGGCTTTCAATTTACTGTCACTAAGTTCTCCGTTTCCTTTGATCTCTATAGAAGAAATTTTTACTTTTTTATTTCTATTGATATTTACCGTCAAATGTTTTGAAAACTCTACACCTAAAGAGTCTATATAAGGTTTCGTGGTTATTTCTACTTCAGTATTAAAAAATCCATCTTCACGATATTTCTTTTTAATATAGTTTTTTGTTGTAGTGATTAAGTTTTTGGTGATTTTTACTCCAGGTTTTAAATTATTATCTTTAATGATGTCTTTCTGTTTCCCTTTTTTAATACCAACAATGGTGACATCTTTAATTTTTGGAAGCTCTACGATGTTTAATTCAAGATCTACTTTATCTCCAACAATGTTTGTAATGTAAAACGCAATATCACTGAATAGTCCTTGATCCCATAATTTTTTAGTAATCTCACTTAGCTTTTCTCCTGGAATGTAGATGCGATCTCCAACTTTTAACCCTGTAAATGCGATAACTGTTTTTTTATTAAAACTCTGTTCGCCAGAAACCGTTAAAGAATTAATGGTATATTTTTTATTTCCTTGAAGCGGTGATCGCTGGGCAAACAGTGAAAATGCAGATATTATTGTAAGAAATATGATACAAAAAATATTTCTGTAGGCGTTTATTTGAGCACTATTATTTAAGTTGATCACTTGTCTTTCCAAATCTTCGTTCTCTATTTTGATAATTCAATATTGCCTCAAAAAGGTTTTCTTTATTAAAATCTGGCCAAAGTGTGTCCGAAAAGAACAATTCAGCGTAAGCAATTTCCCAAAGTAAAAAATTACTTACACGTTGTTCACCACTGGTTCGTATTAGTAAATCTACGTCAGGCAAATAATGATCGTAAAGATGATTATTAATTACCGATTTGTTAATATTTTCGGGCGAAATTAGGTTTTTTTTAACTTTAAGACTAATCTCTATTATAGTTTTTATTAATTCTTCTCGAGATCCGTAACTTAAAGCGAGTGTTAAAGTTAATCTATTATTATCTTTAGTTTTTTCAATAACATCTTTAAGCTCTTTAGCTACTTTAGTTGGGAGAGAATTTAAGTTTCCAATTGTCGAAAGTTTAATATTGTTTTTTTGAAGTGTTTTCACCTCTTTTTTTAATGACGATATCAATAATTTCATCAATAATTCGACTTCTAACTTTGGGCGGTTCCAATTCTCAGTCGAAAATGCATATAAGGTTAAATATTTGATATTAATTTTTGCGCAAGTTTCAACTACTTCTTTAACAGTCTTTGCGCCATTTTGATGCCCAATATTTCTCAACAATCCTTTGTTTTTTGCCCATCGCCCATTACCGTCCATAATAATAGCAATGTGATTGGGTAATTGGTCAATATTTAGTTCACTTAATAGACTCATTTAAAAATTGCAATAACAGGGTTTTCTTCCAAATGTGAAAGTTAAAGTAATTCCAGTAAATACGTACCAGTCATTGTTATTTATATTTCCAAAACTTACATCATCTTGATTCTCACTAGCTTTGTTAGGATTGCTACCGTCAAGATTATCTGTAAAAGTATATCGAGCTCCAATTTCAGCTGCAAGCACAAAGTTTTGCCCAAGAGTAGTTTTATAACCTACGATCATTGGAATTGCCAGGGTACTTGCATTACTATCTTTAATTATTAGATCATTATTTTTTTTTATGAGCGAATTATACCCAAGGTAAGATAAACCAGTAAATAAATAGGGTGTTTGTGCTGCCTGTCCACTGTACATACTAAACTCCCAAAAAGTATATTCCAATCCAACAGTCACTTCATTTAGACTGTTTTCAAATTTATAGCCTCGTTCTTTTCTTCTGGGATCTTTAGATTGATTATCGTCTCCTTCAATTTTACCAAATAAAATAGTGCCCCTAAATGAATGTCTCGGACTGCGGTTCCATTTAAAAATACCTCCAAAAACAGATGTTTTAGGTGCAATAAATGTTGTTTTTCCTACATCACCAATATAATTAGCTGCTCCCAGAAAACCACCAATTTCGAAGGTCTGAGAACTCATAACAACTGGTATGAATATGAAAAAAAATAAAAATGTATAAAACCTCATAAGTCTAAAAAGTCTGCAAATATAATAATAAACTTTTCATCTAATAACACTCAAGTTAAGACTATCAATTATAAACAATAAATAAATGATTTTATTGTTTAATTTCTCTTGTCTTCACCCCATAATAATTTTCTTCGGAGCGTTTTAATGAAGCTGTCTTCAGAAAGTTGAACTAATTTTATTTGGAAAGGTGCTTTTTTTACAGTGATTAGAGTTTCATTTTTTAGGGTAGCTATTCTTGAGTCTAATGAGACCAGATGTGATTTCCCACGCCCAGAAACTTTGAGGTTTATAATACTATTATCAGGGACCACCAGTGGTCTTGCATTTAAGTTGTGCGGGGCAATAGGCGTAATTACAATACTGTTTGTATTTGGGTCTAAGACAGGACCGCCACAACTTAAAGAATAACCTGTAGAACCTGTTGGTGTTGATATGATTAAACCGTCTGACCAGTAGGATGTTAAGTGTTTATTATTTACCATAGTCTCTACCTTAATCATAGAAGTCGTATTTTTTCGATTTACTGCAATTTCATTCAAAGCAAAATTTAATGGTAAATTTTCTTTGTTGTTTGGAGAGGTGTAAATAGATAGTAAACTGCGTTCTGATAAAACATAATTTCCATTTAAAATTTGATGCAAACTTTCGGTTATTTTTTCTTTTTGAATAGTCGCTAAAAAACCAAGTCTTCCTGTATTAATTCCAATAATTGGAATTCCCAATTCTTTAACATAGCTCACAGATTTTAGAATAGTTCCATCTCCCCCAATACTCAGAAAAAAATCATAACTGTCATCAATTTCTTTAAAAGATGAAACTTTTGAATAATTCTTAGAGATATCTTTGTGTTTTTGAATACTTTTTAAAAAAGCATCTTCAACTACAATATCAATGTTTTTATCTTGTAAAACATCTAAAATAGACTGGATATAGACTTCAGAGTCCTTATGATAAAATTGACCGTAAACCCCTATCTTCATCATTATATATTAAGATATTTATCTAAGTAATTAGATCGATCTTTTAAATCTTCAATAAAACGATCTTCTTCATGGCTAGAAACTACATGATAGTTGTAACGTCGAAATGTTTGAACAATTGCATTCATGCCCGTGTGACCAATCTTTATAGTTAATTGTACTGTATTACTGTTTAATTTAGAAATAAAAACTCCTAATATTTTTGCGTTGTTAGATTCTATGATCTGACAAATTTCACTGAAAGAGTAATCTTTTTGGTCTTTTTCAATAACAATTATCCCTCCTGCCTCATTCAAAAAGGGTGTGTCATTGAATAAAGACATAATATCACTTAACTCGTAATAACCAATATATTCATTATCGTCCGAAAGGATAGGCATGATATTACTATTGTACAAAGCAAATGCCTCTAAAACATCTAACCAGTTTGTTTTTTTTCTCACAAAAAAAGACTCTAATGCATACAAATAATCTTTTAGTTGTTCTGTACCATCAAAACAATAAGCATCATTTTCAGAAATACACCCTATATAAGTACCCTCCTTTTTTACGGGTATGTGAGAGTAGGTAAGTTGGTTAAATATACTTTGAACCTCTAAAATATTTGCGTTTATGTTAAAAGGTGCAATGTCATTAATTATGTATTCTTGTGTATTCACAATTATAATTTTTTTGCAAATTACTTAAAAAATAGCTTTAAATACCTAGTTCAAATTGTATTTTTGCGTTTCAAAAAAAGGAATATGACAAAATTAAGTGTCAATATAAATAAAATTGCAACCCTAAGAAACTCAAGAGGTGGTCAATTTCCTAGCGTCTTGCAAGCTGCTATTGATGTTCAAAAATTTGGAGCAGATGGAGTTACTATTCATCCAAGGCCTGACGAACGTCATATTAGATATCAAGATTCTTATGACATTCAATCTATTATAACTACAGAGTTCAATATTGAAGGAAACCCAATAGAACCCTTCTTAAAAATGGTTGTTGACATTAAACCCACTCAAGTCACTTTAGTTCCTGATGCTATAGATGCCTTAACATCAAATGCTGGATGGAATACTATAAAACACAGAAGTTACCTAAGAGAAATTATTTCAGAATTTAAAAAACAGGGAATTCGTACTTCTATATTTGTAGATCCCAACCTAGAAATGATTGAGGCTGCTGCTGCTACAGGGACTGATCGAATCGAATTATATACCGAAGATTTTGCAGCGCAATATAATTTGGGAAATAAAAAAGCTATAGAACCTTATACACAATGTGCTTTAAAGGCAACTGAATTGGGGTTAGGCATAAATGCTGGTCACGATTTGTCTCTAGAGAATATTGGATTTTTTAAAGAAAACGTTCCTAATTTATTAGAAGTATCCATAGGACACGCTTTAATTTGTGAATCAATTTATATGGGAATAGAAAATGTAATTGGGCAATATTTACAAAAATTGAAATAATGCAATTACATTCCAATATTATAGGTACTGGTAAACCATTCATTATTCTCCATGGTTTCTTAGGAATGGGGGATAATTGGAAAAGTCTTGGGAAACGTTTTGCAGATCAAGGTTATCAAGTTCATTTAATAGATCAACGCAACCATGGGCGAAGTTTTCATAGTGAATCTTTTAATTATGGTGTTTTATCAGATGATTTAAAAAAATACTGTGATGTTCATCAGTTAGAAGATATCGTTTTACTGGGTCATTCGATGGGTGGCAAAACAGCTATGCGTTTCGCGGTAACTTATCCTGAGATGATATCTAAATTAATTATTGCTGATATATCGCCTAAAGAATATCCTTTGCATCACCAAGATATATTAAAAGCGTTATCTTCTCTAGATTTTAACAAGATAGATACCAGAAAAAAGGCAGATGAAGCAATCTCAACTTATATAAAATCCCATGGAGTTCGACAGTTTTTATTAAAGAACCTATTTTGGGTGGAAAAAGGAAAGTTAGGCTTGCGAGTTAATCTTCCGGTTTTAGTCCGGCATGCTAAAGAAGTAGGGATGGCCCTCCAAGAAAATGCTGTTTTCACTAAACAAACATTGTTTTTAAAAGGAGATCGTTCTAACTATATTGAAATTCATGATGAATTTTTAATCAAAAAACAGTTTCCAAATTTTGAAATAATCACCATACAAAATGCAGGACATTGGCTGCATGCAGAAAATCCTACTGATTTTTGTAAAGAAGTATTAAATTTTATAAATTAGAGCTTAGGTTTTCCTTTTTTTAATTTTTTTATGAAATGGTTCTTAAAATTATTACTATCAGCATTGGCAGTATTATTACTTGCAAATATTCTGCCTGGCATTGATGTTAAAAGCTACACTTATGCTATTTGGGTGGCTCTTGTAATCGGTGTTCTAAATGCTATTTTACGTCCTATTCTAATTTTCTTGACTCTTCCCGCAACTCTTGTTACCCTTGGCATGTTTTTATTTGTGATCAATGCTTGTATTATACTGATTGCTTCTAATTTTTTAGGTGGATTCATGGTAACCTCATTTTGGTGGGCGCTATTATTTAGTATAATGCTCACCTTTCTACAATCTTTGTTGCATTCCGTCTTAAAAGAAGACAATCAAAGCTAACAATCTATTCTTAAAATACTTGTATCAAGGTTTTTCGTTTTGTATTTTTGCACTCCCAAAAATAAAGGGGGTAAAATTTTACAGATAATGGAAATTACAAAAAAAGACATCGATAGTTTAAATGCAGTGGTTACTGTAGAAGTTAAAGCTGAAGATTACTCAGATAAAGTTCAGAAAATATTAAACAATTATAGAAAAACTGCAAATATACCGGGTTTTAGAAAAGGTCATGTTCCTATGGGAATGGTTAAAAAGCAATATGGTAAAGCAGTTTTAGTAGAGGAAGTAAATAAAATCCTCCAAGATGCACTACATAATTATTTAACTGAAGAAAAGTTGGATGTATTAGGAAATCCCTTACCTAAAAATGATACTGAAATAGATTGGGACGCAAAAGATTTTGTATTTGATTTTGAATTAGGGCTTTCACCTAAGTTTGAAGTAGATGTAGTAGGTAAAAAAGCAATAACTCACTATAATATCGTAGCGGATGATAAGATGGTGAACGACCAAGTTACCTCTATCCGTAAACAATATGGAAAATTGATTTCAAAAAACGAAGTTGAAAAAGGGGATGAAATTACAGGAACTTTTATCAATGAAGAAAAAGAAATTAATAAAGAAGTCACTTTTTCTTTAGATGTAATTAAAGGTAAAGTTCAATTAAAAAAAATAATCGGAGCCAAGGTTGGTGATACATTGAGCTTAAAAACGAAAAACCTTTTTGCAAATGACCATCAAAATCAAACTTATTTAGGTGTATCGCAGGACGATGCTCAGGTTTTAAATAACGAAGTAAATTTTGAAATAAAAGAAGTTAATCTTCGTGAAATGGCATTGCTAAATCAAGAATTTTTTGATAAAATTTTTGGTAAAGATGTTGTTAAATCAGAAGATGAGTTAAAAGCTAAAATAAAGGAAGATGCTGAAAAGCAGTTTGTTCAGCAGAGCGATCAGAAATTGATGGATGAAGTAGTAGAGTCTTTAATCTCGAACACAAAATTTGATTTACCTGGAGAATTTTTAACTAAATGGATTCAATTTTCAGGAGAAAAACCGATGACTGAAGAGGAGGCAAAAGCCGAATACGAAAAAAGTGAAAAAGGATTGCGTTTTCAATTAATCGAAGGAAAAATTAGAAAAGATAATGATATCCAGGTTTCTTTTGATGAGTTAAAGAATTATTCAAAAAATATGATAAAGATGCAAATGGCTCAATATGGACAAATGAACCCCTCTGATGAGGAGTTGGATTCTATTGCGGCTCGTATCATGTCAAACCAAGAAGAAGTAAAGAAATTATCAGAGCAATTAAACAGTCAGAAATTGTTGAAATTTTTCAAGGAAACGACAAAATTAAAAGCTAAAAAAATAACCTATGATAAATTCATAAAAGAAGCTTACAGTTAATTTAGTTCTACACGTAGTGTATTAAAGGTATTGAACTACAGTTCAATACCTTTTTTTTAGGGTAAACAAAAATAAAGTTGTTGTATAATAAACAACGTTAAATTTTAATCATTAAAAAAAATTATGAAAAAGAATAATGTAGCCTATTTAATTTTCTTGATCGCTATCTGTCTTACTGTATTTGTAAGTTGTGAAGAAGAAGAAACTTTTGATTGTCCAGAAATAGAAGCCAACATTGGTGACCCTTGTGTCAATCCAAATGGTGAAGAAGGAACGATATCAGAAGATTGCGAATGTCTACATGTAGATGGTCCAGATTTTGATTGTCCAGACCTAGAGGCTAATTTTGGGGATGAATGTTTTGTTGATGACGGTGGTAACGGTACTGTGGGTTCTGTATCAGAAGATTGCGAATGTGTAGTAGATGGTCCAGATTTTGATTGTCCAGAAATAGAAGCTAACATTGGTGACCCTTGTGAAAATGACGGTGTTGAAGGAACGATATCGCAAGATTGCGAATGTATAGTAGATGGTCCAGGTTTTGATTGTCCAGACCTAGAGGCTAATTTTGGGGATGAATGTTTTGTTGATGATGGTGGTAACGGTACTGTGGGTATTATATCAGAAGATTGCGAATGTGTAGTAGATGGTCCAGATTTTGATTGTCCAGAAATAGAAGCTAACATTGGTGACCCTTGTGTCAATCCAAATGGTGTTGAAGGAACGATATCAGAAGATTGTGTGTGTCTTACCTAAAAAAGTCTAAAAATCATTATATTTATGGCGTTGAATTATTTAATTCAACGCTTTTTTTTTAATAAACAATAATCAAATTTATGAACTACGGGAAAGAGTTTAAAAAATTCGCCATTAAAGACCAAGGAATTAACAGCTTGTATTACGATGAAATAACAAGCAGTATGAATCCTATGGGTTTTACTCCAAATATTATTGAGGAACGACAAATGAATGCTGTGGCAATGGATGTGTTCTCACGTTTAATGATGGATCGTATTATATTTTTAGGAACCGGGATCAATGATCAAATAGCAAATATTGTCCAAGCACAACTTTTATTTTTAGAAAGTACCGATGCCTCAAAGGACATTCAAATATATATCAACTCTCCAGGTGGAGGGGTGTATGCAGGTCTTGGAATTTATGATACCATGCAGTTTATCAAGCCTGACGTAGCTACCATATGTACTGGAATGGCCGCTTCAATGGGGGCTGTTTTGTTGTGCGCTGGTGCGCCTGGAAAACGAAGTGGATTAACACATTCTAGAGTCATGATTCATCAACCTCTAGGAGGTGCTCAAGGTCAAGCTAGTGATATTGAAATTACTGCTAGAGAAATTCTTACACTGAAAAAAGAACTCTACGAAATTATTTCTAAACATTCTGGGCAAAAATACGATAAAGTCTACGAAGACAGTGATCGTGACTATTGGATGAAAGCAGACAAAGCACTGGAATATGGAATGATAGATGAGATATTAACCCGATCATAAGGATAGCATCATTGAAAAATTAAGAATAAAAAAATGTCTAAAAAAGAATTAGAATGTTCATTTTGCGGTCGAAAAAAACCGGAAACTAACCTGTTGATAGCTGGATTAGATGCACACATATGCGATCGATGTATTGAACAAGCACACGGTATTGTTACAGAAGAATCAAATCATTCGTCCAATAATGAATTGACCGACGAATTGATGCTAAAAAAGCCTAGAAAAATAAAGGAGTTTTTGGACGCCTACATCATTGGTCAGGATTATTCAAAAAAAGTGATGTCCGTTGCGGTTTACAACCATTATAAGAGGTTGTTACAAAAAAATACGGAAGATGATGTAGAGATCGAGAAAAGTAATATAATTATAGTGGGTGAAACAGGAACAGGTAAAACATTAATGGCCAAAACAATTGCTAAAATGTTAAATGTACCTCTAGCCATTGTTGATGCTACGGTATTAACAGAGGCGGGTTACGTAGGAGAAGATGTAGAGAGTATTTTAACCCGATTGTTGCAAGCTGCAGATTATAACTTAGAAAAGGCTCAAAAGGGAATTGTTTTTATTGATGAAATAGATAAAATTGCTCGTAAAGGCGATAACCCTTCCATTACTCGGGATGTTAGTGGAGAAGGAGTGCAACAAGCTTTATTAAAATTATTAGAAGGAACTGTGGTTAATGTACCTCCAAAAGGAGGACGTAAGCATCCAGATCAAAAATTTATAGAGGTTAATACGGAAAATATATTATTTATAGCTGGTGGAGCATTTAGTGGTATAGAGCGTAAAATTTCAAAGCGCTTGAATCTCCAAGCAGTTGGATTCAGCGCCTCCATACAGGAAGATGTTGTGGATATAGATAATTTATTAAAATATATCATTCCAAAAGATTTAAAAGACTTTGGTTTGATACCAGAAATTATTGGAAGACTTCCCGTTTTAACTTATATGAATCCTTTAGATTCAAGTACTTTAAGAGCAATTTTAACGCAACCTAAAAACGCCATCATTAAACAATATGAGAAATTGTTTGCAATGGATGATATAGAATTTTCTATCGATGAGAAAGCTTTAGACTTTATAGTAGAAAAAGCGGTAGAGTATAAACTTGGAGCTCGCGGCTTACGATCACTTTGTGAAGCTGTTTTAACAGATGCAATGTTTGAGATGCCTGATAGTAAACAAAAGAAATTAGAAGTTTCTAAAGAATATGTTGAACAGAAACTCAACAAATCTACAATCAAGAAATTGAAAGCTGTTTCTTAATTAATTGCTAGTAATTCTTCTAAAAAACCTCTTGAATTTGATAATCTAGGAATTTTATGTTGTCCTCCTAATCTATCATGTTGCTTTAACCAATCTTTGAATAGGTTTTTTCTGGCAATATGAATTTTCGGAAAATTTAGTGTGGTATTATTATAGCGTTTTGCTTCATAATCACTATTAGCCTCCTGCAAAAAAGCATCTAATAATTGATTAAAAGTGGAATTGTCGTCGGGAAGTTTCTTAAACTCAATAATCCATTCATGAGCTCCCTTTTCTTTTCCTTCCATAAAAATAGGACCAGCGGTATAATCAACTATTTCAGAATGCGTTAATTTTGAAGCTTTTCGCAATGCAGATTCAGCATTTTCAATAATCAATTCCTCTCCAAACACATTGATGTGATGTTTGGTTCGTCCTGTTACTTTAATCCGATAAGGATATATGGAAGTAAAACGGACAGTATCTCCTATTTTGTATCGCCACAATCCTGCATTAGTTGTTATAACAATCGCATAATTGTTACCTAGTTCAACTTCACTTAAAGGAATTACTTTTTCTTTTGAAGTATTGTAAGTATTCATCGGTATAAACTCATAAAAAATTCCATAATCTAACATTAAAAGTAATTCTTTGCTTTTATTGCGATCTTGAATGGCAAAAAATCCTTCAGATGCATTGTAAGTTTCGTAATACCTAAAATTATTATTTGGCAATAACTTTTGATATTGCTCTATGTAGGGATCAAAACTAACACCACCATGAAAATAAGCCTCCAAATTTGGCCAAACTTCAAATAGATTTTTCTTTTGAGTAGTCTCTAAAACATTATTCAATAAAACCAAAACCCAAGATGGAACTCCTACCAAGCTGGTTACATTTTCATTTATAGTTTCGTCAACAATAGCTTGCATTTTAGTTTCCCAATCCGACATTAATGAAACTTCATTACTTGGGGTACTACTAAACTCTGCCCAAAAAGGCATATTGTCTATTAATATGGCAGAAAGATCACCAAATACGGTTCCATTTTCCTCATAAAGCTCTTTACTTCCTCCTAGACGTAAACTTTTACCAACAAATAATTCAGAATCTGGATTGTTATTAAGATATAAACATAACAAGTCTTTACTGGCAGCATAGTGACAATTTTCTAAAGATTCCGAACTTACAGGTAAAAACTTACTTCTAGCATTGGTGGTTCCACTAGATTTAGCAAACCACTTTATAGGACTTGGCCAAAAAATATTACTCTCTCCTTTACGAGCTCTTTCATATAAAGATTGATTGTCTTCATAGCTAGTAATTGGAACTCTTTCAGCAAAATCAAGATAGTTATTTATACTTTTAAAATCGTACTGTTTTCCAATTTCAGTAGATTTTGCTTTATGAATCAATCCTTTTAAGAGTTCATCTTGTACATCAATAGGATACTTTAGAAATAAATCTATTTGATGTATTCTTTTTTTTAAAAACCAAGAGGCGATAGAATTTACTATTGGTAAGGGCATTATTATACAGTATCTTTACGTTATAAAAATAATCAAATTATTTCGATGAATTATCAAGGTGTACTTACAAAAATGAAAACAGAATTAGGCACTCCCATTCAATACTATTTAGTATTCAAAGATGATTTCCTAAATATCAATCAATTACTTGATAAAAAAGTAAAAATAAGTTTTATCGGTTACCAATGTTTAAACTGCGAAAAAAAGAAAAAAATTTATCGCCAAGGTTTTTGCTATGATTGTTTTTTTGAAATTCCTCAGGCAGCAGAATGGATCATGCACCCCGAGTTAAGTAAAGCGCACTTAAATATTGAAGATCGAGATTTAGAATATGAGAAAAAAGTCCAGCTCAAACCACATATTGTTTATCTAGCCAATAGTAGCACTATAAAAGTTGGGGTAACTCGAAAAACACAAGTTCCCACACGATGGATTGATCAAGGAGCTCATGAAGCTATTGAAATTGTCGAGGTCCCTAATCGATATTTAGCAGGTATTACCGAAGTGGCACTAAAAAATTATGTTGGCGACAAAACCAATTGGAGAAGTATGATTACCAATAAAATTACAGATCAAAATTTAATGGAATGGCGCGATAAGTTAAAAAAGTATATCCCAACTGAAGCGATGTCTTATTTTATCGAAAACAATAAAGAAACTCACATGGATTTTCCTGTCAAACAGTATCCTGAAAAACCAAAGAGTTTAAATCTAGTTAAAACACCAAATTTTGAAGGAGTATTAAAGGGAATTAAAGGGCAATATTTAATTTTTGAAGATCAAACTATTTTTAATGTAAGAAGTAACGAAGGATATGTTGTTTCAATTGGTATTAATTAGGTTTTATTCTATCTCTTCTCCCATTGCTAAACCAAACCGTTTCCGAAATGCATAGACAGCTAGGTATAATAAAGGAGTGTCTAAAGCTGCAATCAAAACTTTAAACAAAAACCCACTTAACAATAGTGATGAAAATAATTTCCATTCAATTTTCCCAAAGCTACAAAGTAAAATTAGTACTGTAAAAGTATCTACAAATTGAGAAAGGAAAGTTGAAAAATTATTTCTTAACCAAAGATGCTTACCTTTGGTTAGTCGTTTCCAAAAGTGAAATAGTTGAATATCAATGTATTGCGCAAATAAATAGGCTAACATCGATGCAAATACGGCAATTGCTGTAGCTCCAAATACTTTATTAAAAAGTGTGTCACTAATGGGACTCCAATCTGTAGCAGGTACCATCCCTGATATAAATACAATTAACATAGAAAAAAAGGAAGCGAAAATACCAATTGTTACAATCTGATTAGCTTTTCGTTTTCCATATATTTCACTAATAATATCCGTAATTAAAAAAGTAATAGGATAGGGTAAAATTCCAACGGAAATTTCGAAAGTGTAGAGTCCAAAAAAATCCCAATAAAAAAATTTCTGAAATATTAAATTAGATGCCACTAGAGATGAAACAAACAAGGCCCCTAAAATGAGATAAATTTTTTGAGCAAAAAGCTGATCTTTTACACTGAGTTTTGACACAAGATTTTAGTTTTTTTAAAGATACTTAAAAAGCTTTTACTTAATTTCGTTGTACAGTTTAAAAATTAATTTCATTAAATCACAGTATAATATATATCTTTCATTAGGGAGCAATTTAGGTAATAAATTTGACTATTTACAAGAAGCAGTTGATGCTATATTTGAAAGGATAGGTTCGATAATTTCTATTTCTCCTGTCTTTCAGACTCCTTCTAAGGGATTTGAAAGTGCTGATTTTTTAAATTGTGTATTGGAACTGGAAACCAGTTTAGTAGCCGAAAAATTACTAGAAACTATACTTTCCATTGAAAAAAAAATAGGAAGAATTAGAAATATAAATGAGGGTTATACTGATAGGCCTATCGATATTGATATCTTGTTTTTTGATGATCAACTTATTCATAAAGCAAATCTAACAATACCGCATCCTGAGATTCCAAGCCGAAATTTTGTTTTAGAGCCTCTTAAGTGCATTGCCCCAGATTTTATTCATCCAGAATTAAATAAGCGTGTAGACGTTTTATATGAGGAATCAAATGATAACGATGTGCTTATTGAATTATCGCAACAATTAAAAAATCCAATAGTAGGTTTTGACATATCTACTTACAGATATATAGCGATTGAAGGGAATATAGGTGCAGGGAAAACAAGTTTGGCCTCAAAAATAGCTAAAGACTTTAATGCTAAATTAGTATTGGAGCGATTTAAAGAAAACCCTTTTTTACCCAAATTTTATGAAGACCCAACTCGATTTGCTTTTCCTTTAGAGATGTCTTTTTTGGCAGATCGTTACCAGCAACTATTGGATGATCTGACTCAATACGATTTGTTTAAAGAGAATGTTATTGGAGATTATGATCGTTACAAGTCTTTAATATTTGCTAAAATAACCTTACAAAAGGAGGAATATATGCTTTATAAAAAATTATTTTATATCATGCATAAAGAGCTTCCTAACCCTGACATGTATGTTTATCTATATCAAAATACAGAACGATTATTAGAAAATATAAAAAAAAGAGGGCGTGATTTTGAGCAAGAAATAGAACCGAATTACCTATATAAAATAAACAAAGGTTATATGGAATTTATAAGAAGTCAAGCTTCAGATAAAATTAAAATAATTGATATATCTGATTTAGATTTTGTAAATAATAGAAAAGATTACTTATTTATTTTAGATAAAATCATTAATTAGTGTTTAGAAAATTTCTAAACTTTTATCTCTTTAATTTCAAAAATAAATCCCAGATAACAAGCCCACAACTTACTGAAATATTTAATGAATGCTTAGTGCCGTATTGAGGAATCTCAACGATATAATCGCTCGCAGAAACAACTTCCTGTGAAACTCCTTTAACTTCGTTTCCAAAAATAATAGCATAGCTAGTATTTGGTTTGGTTCTAAACTCTTCAAGCGAAACCGATTCCTCTGCCTGTTCGATACTTACAACAACTTTACCTTCAGATTTTAATAGATGAACTAAAGCTAAAGTATCGTCAATATATTCCCATTCAACACTATCGGTAGCACCTAATGCAGTTTTATGAATATCTTTATGAGGTGGTTTTGCAGTGATACCACAGAGGTAAATTTTTTCAATTAAAAATGCGTCTGAAGTACGAAAAACGGAACCAATATTATTCAAACTTCTAATATTATCTAGAATAATAATTAAAGGAGTTTTTTTTGAAGATTTAAATTCTGTATTGTTTATTCTTTTTAGTTCGCTATTTTTTAATTTTCTATTCTTCATCATACAAAAATAATTTTATATCCTACATAATGGTAACTATTTAATAGAAATATTGTTAATAAAAGAAATGAATTCAACTATAAAGCGTTTCAAATAAAATAAGATTTCTTTACTTTAGCTTATTATCTATACAAGTTATGGCAAAAAAAGAAACTCCTTTAATGAAACAATATAATAGCATAAAAGCTAAGCATCCTGATGCATTATTGTTGTTTAGAGTGGGCGACTTTTACGAAACCTTTGGAGAAGATGCCATACGTTCTGCAGGTATTTTAAATATTACGTTAACGGCTCGAAATAATGGTGGTGATGGCGAAAAAATTGAATTAGCTGGATTTCCGCATCATTCTCTAAATACCTATTTGCCAAAATTAGTAATGGCTGGTTGTCGAGTAGCAATCTGTGATCAATTAGAAGACCCAAAGCAAACTAAAAAGATTGTAAAAAGAGGAGTCACTGAATTAGTGACTCCAGGAGTAGCTTTAAATGATGATATCCTAAAATCCAAATCAAATAATTTTTTAGCAGCGGTCCATTTTAATAATGCCAAAAAAAAGAAAGGTGAAATTGGGATTTCTTTTTTAGATGTTTCAACTGGAGAATTTTTAATATCGCAAGGAAATATTGATTATATCGATAAGTTAATCCAAAACTTTAATCCGTCTGAGATTCTTTTTTCGAAACAAAAAAGAAAACTATTTGCGGAAATGTTTGGAACTCACCATCATATTTTTCATCTAGAGGATTGGGTTTTTCAAAGCGATTATGCTGAAGAAGTTTTAAATAAGCAATTTAATACCACTTCGTTAAAAGGATTTGGAGTTGAACTTTTAACTTCTGGAATTATTGCTGCTGGCGCAGCCTTACACTATTTATCAGAAACTAAAAATGATAAATTACAGCACATTGCTAAAATCGCTCGTATTGCGGAGAACGAATATGTTTGGATGGATCGATTTACTATTGGTAATCTTGAGCTTTATCATACTTCATCTCAAAATGCAGTCACGTTATTAGATGTGATAGATAAAACGATATCTCCTATGGGAGGGAGGTTATTAAAACGTTGGGTTGCTTTACCTCTAAAGAATAAAAATAAAATTATAAATAGACATGAGGTTGTAAGTTATTTGTTAAAAAAACAACCGATACTAAAAGCTATCCAAACCAATATTAAATGTATTGGAGATATAGAACGCTTAATATCTAAAGTGGCTACTGGAAAAGTAAGCCCAAGAGAAGTGGTTCAACTAAAAAATTCTTTAGAAGCGATTCTTCCGATCAAAAAAGAGGCAGAAAACGCAAAAAATAATGCGATCAAAATAATTGGTAAAAACTTACAAGATTGCAAATTATTAAGAGAGAAAATTACCAACACTCTGAATGAGGATGCTCCGGTATTGATACAAAAAGGAAATGCTATAGCTAGTGAGGTTTCAGAAGAGCTTGACGAGCTTAGATCTATCGCAAAAGGAGGAAAAGATTACTTAAATGAAATGTTGGAAAGAGAAACGGAGCGAACAGGAATCAACTCTCTAAAAATTGCTTCCAACAACGTATTTGGATATTATATAGAGGTAAGAAATACACACAAGGATAAAGTTCCTGTAGAGTGGATTCGAAAACAAACACTAGTAAATGCAGAACGTTATATTACCGAAGAATTAAAAGAATATGAAGCAAAAATATTAGGTGCTGAAGAAAAAATTGCTTTTCTAGAATCGGAGATTTTTAGCAAACTAATAGAATGGATGTTACAATTTATTGGTCAAGTTCAACAAAACGCACAATTAATTGGAAAATTAGATTGCTTGTGCTCTTTCACTTCTTTAGCAATCGAGGCAAACTATACCCGTCCATTATTAGATGATTCTTTTGAAATTAATATTAAAGCAGGAAGACACCCAGTGATAGAAAAACAACTTTCTGCCGATCAATCTTTTATTGCCAATGATATTTATTTAGATAGAGAAATGCAGCAGATTATAATGATTACCGGTCCTAATATGAGTGGTAAATCTGCAATTTTAAGGCAAACAGCATTGATTGTATTACTAGCTCAAATAGGAAGTTTTGTCCCTGCAAAAGAAGCTCGGCTAGGAATAGTAGATAAAATATTTACAAGGGTGGGTGCAAGCGATAATATTTCGATGGGAGAATCAACATTTATGGTAGAAATGAATGAAGCCGCAAGTATTTTAAATAATGTTTCTGAACGAAGTTTGGTTTTATTAGATGAAATTGGCCGTGGAACTAGTACTTATGATGGGATATCTATCGCCTGGGCAATCAGTGAATATTTACATGAGCATCCTTCCAGAGCAAAAACATTATTTGCTACACATTATCATGAATTAAACGAAATGACTGAAACATTTGATAGGGTGAAAAATTATAATGTTTCAGTAAAAGAGTTAAAAGATACCGTTCTATTTTTAAGAAAGTTAGTTCCAGGTGGTTCACATCATAGTTTTGGTATTCATGTTGCGAAAATGGCTGGTATGCCAAAGGCTGTTTTAGATAGAGCAAATAAAATATTAAAAAGGTTAGAAAAATCTCATTCTTCAAAAGAACTCACTAATGAAATGAAAACGATAGCAGAAGATAAAATGCAACTTAGTTTTTTTAATCTGGACGATCCACTTTTAGAGGAAATACGAGATGAAATTTTAGATATCGATATCGACACTTTAACTCCAGTTGAAGCCCTAATGAAACTTAATGAAATCAAGAGGATGTTACTTCCAAAGACAATCTTAAAATCAAAAAAATAAATTATGTTTCTTAATGAAACTTAATAGACTTATTCTTAGATTTTAACAACTCCCAAATAAAAAAACTAAACATTATAAAATACTCTAAAGTCACCAACCATAAATTTTCAGAAAATACTTCATTACTATAAGCTGAATAACTTAAAACAACCACAAAACTCCAAACTATTGGAAATTTATATTTTGTAAATACAGAAAGTAACAATGGACTAGCGATATACCAAGGATGAATTGTTGTAGAAAGTATAAAGTATGCAGAAATTCCAAATAATAAAGTGGTAATAAGTTGCTGTATTGATTTATTCTCTCTAAAAAACGTTAAAATTAGAATAAATACGATAATAACTAATGAAAGAATTTTTCCAATGATTGCTATCATATTCCAACCCACAACTTTAAATCCAATCCAGCGAATAATATAGTAAATGCTTGCATTGAACTCAAAATCTTGAAACCATAAAGAAGTCGTTTCTAAAAAATTATTAAAAAATAGTAAAGATAAAAAAGGAGTAAATGTCAGTAGAACAGTACCTATTACTATCAAATAATAGAAAAAGAGTTTCAATAAACCTTTATTAAAATTAGTTATAAACCACTTAAAGAATAAAGGAAGAAATAGTAGTGGAATTAATTTAACAGATACAGCAACTCCAAATAAAACTGCAGATTTAATCCATTTTTTTTGATGCGCTAAATAGATAGAATAAATTAAGAAAAACAACATGATACCTTCAAAATGAAGGTTACCAGTTAATTCTATAATAATAAAAGGATTTAAAAAATACCAAAATAGTTGATTTGGATTTAGATTTAACTTTAAAAGTAGCTTTCTCCCACAGAAAAGAATACCAATATCAGCAAGAAGAATAAGTACTCGCATTGCGATGACAGACCCTAAAATGCTTTTACCAGAAAACAAAGCTGCTAGAGCAAAGCAAAACTGGTTAATTGGAGGATAATTACTGTAGTGACTTCCATTTAATTGCCCCATTCCATGGTATAATTGTTCCGCTTGCCTTATCATCAATCCAAGCGTTTTAAAATCACCGTTAATAAGATTTTCTGGTGTAAATATGTAAGGACTGACTCCTGTAATAAGTAATCTTCCATCCCAAATAAAACGATAAAAATCTTGCGATAAATTAGGAAGACTTACCAGAAAAACAAACCTAAAAGCTACTCCAATGCAAGCAACTAGCCAAAATTGATCCTGATTAATTTTCAGAATCCAATAGGAGATAAAAAATAATCCTCCATATAAAGTTATTAGTTTAGGAAAGTCCTCTCGGTTTAAATCATAACCCAATAAGATATACAATAAAAACCCTAGGACTACTAGGAGTAGGGTTATTATATCTCTATTAAATAAATTTTTTAACACTTCATAAAATTAATACCGCATATACTTTTAATTATATGGCATTAAAAATAAGCTTTCAGGGTATTTTTTGTTAGTTGATCGTAGTTAAACATTTCTTATTATTTAATGCGAAGCGTAATTAAGGGTAAAAAAATCCCAGTTACTAGAATGATTAATCCAATATTTTTTCCAAGTACAATACTAAATAAAACAGTCATTAGTATCAAATGTATGGGTGCTAGTGTAATGATTAATGAATAGCGAAAGGTCCCAATAAATTCTTTTTCTTTAATTTTTGGATAGGCTACTTTTTTCCAAATTAAGTAGGGAATAAAATAAAATAACTTTATTAAAAAACTAATCATCAAAAAGATAACTGATGTTTGTTCTTTTTTTCCTGAATACTTAAAATTATTATTTAAGCATTCATTTACTCCAACAGGCGATGTAAAGTCAACCTTTAGTTTTTCTAATTTTTTTATACTTAATTCGTAATCAGCACTGCTTTTAATATGGGTTGTCAATGTTTTTAAATTTTCGGACAACTCTTTATTTAAGCCTAGTATATCTAAATTTTCACCATTCCAGTAATTATTTGGAGAAATATGATGACCAAAATAAATTGACATAGAGTCTCCGTACTTTGTTGGAGATTGATAGTTGACGCCCACAGGTATAATTATAATTTCTGTAGTTGGATAGTTTTGAAGTGTCTCTTCAATAATTCTAGCAGCACCTTTTTTTAAAGGTCTTACTTTCCGACGTAAAGAATGACTTCCTTCCGGAAAAAGTACTATCGATTTTTTATCGCGAAGTAATTGGGTGCAAAATGTAAAAATGGGTTTATTTTTTTGAATGGTATTTACCCCATCGATCATTCTGTAAACAGGGAGCATTTGTAAGCTATTTAAAATTTTTGCTACGGTTAAGTTTTTAAATACAGCAGCTCGAGTCAAGAAATGATTTATTCTATTGCTTTTAACTGTTAATATAAGTGGATCCAATAAAGCATTTTGATGATTCCCCAAAAACAATACAGCTTTATCTTTTGGGATTTTTTCTAAATAAACTGCACTTGTTTTTTGATAATAAAACTTAAAACCTAATTTTAAGTATGATTGTATAAATTTTATCCAGAGTATGTTCAAAATAATAATCGTTTTAAATTTGTTTTTTTGACCAATAGGTTGCTAAAAAAAGTCCAGAAACCATATGCCATATTCCCCAAAAAGCAGCCAACAAAGCCATACCTCCTAATCCATCAAAAAAACTAAAGATCAACAACAAACCTAATCCGGAGTTTTGAATTCCTGTTTCAATTGCTAGGGTTCTTTTATTTTGTTTGTTCAATCTTGTTAAACTTGCAATACTATACCCTAATGTTAAGGCTAAGACATTGTGTATAAATACAATAAAGAAAACATAATGAATATATTTTTTAAAAATAGCTATATTTTTATTAAAGGCTAAAAAAATAAGGATGATAAAAAATAAAATTGATCCTAGTTTAAAAAAAGAACTCGTTTTATCTGCCAATTTGGGGAAATAATTTCGAACTAGCATTCCAAGGATTAGGGGAAGTCCTAATAATAAAGAGATCACTTTTGCCATTTCAAATGGAGATAATGATATACTATGCACCAGACTAGAGGTTGGTTCGTAAAAGCTTGACCAAAATTGAAAATTAAAGGGAGTCATTATGATTGCCATTAATGTCGCAATAGCAGTTAAACTAACCGATAAAGCAGTATTTCCATTAGCATAATTGCTCATAAAATTAGAAATATTGCCTCCAGGGCATGCAGCTACCATAAACATACCTAGTGCTATGCTAGGGATCGGTTTTATAAGTAATACCAATAAAAAAGTAACAGCAGGTAACAGAACAAATTGAGATAGAAATCCTATAACGACACTTCTTGGATTTTTTAAAACTCTCAAAAAATCATCAATTCTTATGTTTAAAGCAACTCCAAACATAATCACAGCTAGTGTTAAATTTAGAAAGAATAAACTCTCTGAGTCAAAATTTAATCTAATGGAATCTAGTTCTTCTTGCATTTCAATTTTAAAAGTAATCAAATTGTTAAGTTTACGATTTATAAACACCTAAAAATTTCTTGCTAAAGATAAAGAGACATACAAATGGCTTTCAGTTGTTTTTGTTTCTGCACTCATCAATTTATAGGATAGTTTGATATCTGACCTTCCTCTTCTTAGATGAATATCGGTACTTAGAAATAACAAATGGTTGAGTGCATCAACTAAAAAAATAGAATTGTCTCCTATTAAATTTCCT
>MDTC01125335.1_pt1 | contig 23224 bp, 6 predicted proteins | sample 811181 | NCBI WGS metagenome assembly MDTC01 (sample SAMN05326644, study PRJNA326480) | marine metagenome | isolation source: seawater | place: Pacific Ocean: North | collected 2011 | reverse complement strand
TTGGTATAAAAAATTTGCAAAGGAAGCAGACTTATATGACAAATATAATGATGATTCTCTGCGAAATAGTTTACCTGAGTTTTTATTAAGAACAAACGAAAATGATGAATTTACATTATTCTTGGGTATGATCGGTGAACAATTTGATATATTACTTGTTTATATTGAAAATATGCGTGAAATGTCAAACGCAAGAAACTCATTCAAAAAAGGAATTCCGAATCAACTTGTTTGGTTTGTTATGAACTCATTTGGTGTAAGATTATCAGGAAGAACATCAGATGAACTTTCAATTGGTAAGCAATTTGAAGAAAACCGAGATAATGTTTGGAGAAGAATTTTAAACAACCTTCCTTACATTTTAAAAACTGCGGGTACGGAAACATCAATTAGAACATTATTTAAATGTTATGGCATACCAGATTATCTTTTTAAAATAAGAGAATATGGTGGAATTAATTATAATACAGACTTAGATGATTCTGATTCTAATTTTAAAATAAGCACATTTGACTATGCTTTACAAATTGATGACGCAGATCAGTATTTACAGATTCCACTCGGAGACATACAAAGCAAAACCGATTCTATTGCAATAGAAATGAAATTGAGTGTTGGGAACGAGTTTTTTGAAAACACAAAAAATACCGTTATCTTTAATGAAGAAATATGCGAAACTTTACCTGCAAATATTGGTACAAGTGTAGAAATAGACAATCTTATTGACACAGAGGATGACTATATCATTGGATCAACAAACCCAAGGTTCTACACAAAAAGTGGGTCGGAAGATGCAAGATCGTATGTACCAAGTGCGTGGAAAAATGAATCCGATGTAATGGCAATATCATGGAAAAACTTCCGTGAAGGTGTCTCGTTTTCATATCCAAAAGTCAAATCTGGAACTGAACCATCATTTGTTACTATATACTCGGATAGGGCTATAAAGTATAAAGAGAAAATAGATGAAAATGGAAATTCTGTGTTAGAAAAATATTACGACCCATTGTATACACTTGCAGAGATTGGGGCACAAAATACACTAAATGGACAAATAGTAAGATTGGCATTCAATATTTCACAAGAAAGGGGAACGAAAAAAGGAAAATACAGAAACAACCAGCATACACTGGATTTTAGATATGAAGGGACGATTGAGGGTTCTCATTATTCCATTTCAGAATTAAAAGAAAATGGTTATTTAAACAATGATGGATTTTATCCAATATTTCAAACAAATAAAAATTGGGAATTCGGTATTTATAGAAGCAATCAATTTCGTGATAATTATGGAAAGTTTTATGTAAACTTCTATAACACAGATGGTGTGCTATTATGTCCAAGTAAAATGTCGAGACCGATATTCTTTGGTAATAACATGGAATATGATGTCTTATTAAATTGTAAAAAATCTAATATAAATACAGATTCTGATGTGACACTCCATGTCAAAAGAATGTACGATTCCGAAGAGGTGTATTCAGATTCACAAAACTTAATAATAACAGAATACACAAGTAAAAATTTACTACAAACAAATTATCTATATTTTGGTAATTTTAATCAACAAACTCAATTTAGAGGTACACTAGACAAATTAAGATTTTACTTGTCAGATATTTCGGAAAAAAGATTTATTAGTCATATAAACAACAATCAAGGTTATGATATTGATAATTATTTGGATCTTGAAAACAAATTGTTAATTAAAGTAAATTTCGATCATCCATATTCACTCGCAAACGATGGTATAATTAAAAACTATGGATTAGTAAGTGGTGCAGGTGACATAATCGCAAATAATTTTTTAAAGATAGAGTATCCATATCATTTTGTAGGAAAAAATCGGACAGAGATAAGTAATCTTCCTGCAATGGGAGCAAAAGCATTCAACAATAACAAAATAAGAATTGAAACACAAACCAAGATAGCAGAATTAAATCCGTCTGCGAGAGCTACAAAAAAATCTAAAGATAGAAATACGGTTGACTCAAATTCTCTTGGTGTTTACTTTAGCCCTACTGATATTATCAATCAAGAAATAGTAAGATTCTTTGGTCAAATAAATATGGGAGAATTTATAGGTGATCCGAAAGATACCTACAGTTACTGCTATAAAAAACTAGAGGGGTTGAGAAAAATATTTTTTAAACATGGATTTGGAAAACTTGATATTCAAAAATATTTTAATTTAATTAAGTCATATATAGACCCTTCTTTATTTGAAAATCTAGAAAAATTGGTTCCTGCGAGAGCAAATTTATTATCAGGTTTATTAATCGAACCATCGTTGTTGGAAAGGCATAAAATTTCACCACCAAGAATTAAGTCAGAATCATTTATTGATTTAAAAGAAGGAGATGAATCTGACAAAGAGAAAGTAACAGAAATATTAAATATTGATTTCGATCTAAATGTATCCAAGAAAAATATTTCTTCATTTGGTAATGATAGAGAGTATTTAAAGACTACCGATCATGAATTTAAACTGACACACGATTCCGATATTAAAGTATTTAACAATAATTCTGAATTTACATTTGATTATAATTATTGTGGAAGTTTAGTTGGGGAAGATGTAGCAGATTCAGAAAAAGATATTTTTACATTAAATGGAATGACTGATAGAAATGGAAGTCTATACAAAGTAGAGAAGATTAAGAAGGTAAAAAGAATCGGAACTCAGTATAACGGAAAGCTTGTTAATTATGATATATTTTTAAACGATGGATTAAGAATCGTTGGTTTTTCTGAGGGTTTAGAATCTGCAAATGGAATTTATGAGTTCAAATTTAAAGGTAACTCTGGTTTACCTGTCTTTACTAATCAAAATCGTAAGTGGTGGGTATTTTATTCTACTGTAAAAAACAGATGGGTAATTGCATCGGACAATACAATAGACGGTGGAAAATATTTAGCACTTAATAGAAATCAAAATTACGAAAACTATACATGGTTAAGTGGTAATAAAATAATAGAAAGCAATACTAATACACCTGAGTGGTTTAGTACGGGATTTAACAACTCATTGGAATCAGACAATTTACCAAAGGATGATACAGATTATTTTGGAAGAGTCAATTTTGTATCAAAGTACGATAGGTTTATTGATTGTGATGCTTATTTAAATGGATGGGTGAATGCAGAATTATTTGGTGTATACAAAGGAACACTTACAGAAAGAATTATAGGTGACGATGGTTCTTTTAGTAACATAAATAAACCAAGTGATACTTATGTGTTTTCTGGTGAAAAAAAGTATTTATTTCTAAATGGATCATTCAAAGGAAAACTACAAAATGGATGGGTCGGTAGTGATAAAATACAACAAACAGATTCTGATAAAAATATTAGAATCGTAGGTTTCTTTGATGGTAAGAACTATGAGTCATGTGATGAACCGTTTTACACCTCGGGTTTAATTAACTCGTTAGTAAGTTTTGATAATCGTGACAAGTTAGTATTTGATTTTAGTAACTACAATTCCAATGAAGTACAATTTTCTTCCAAGGAATTTAATGGTATAAATTTAGTCAAAGTTCCAAGTTCTATTAAGTATGAAAATGATATAGATTTTAAGTTCATATCAAATTTTAGTATTAAAAATCAAGGTATATCTGATATTAGTGACTTGAGCAGTGGTAAAATAGTAAAATCGCACAAATACGAATCAGTTGATACATTTTATTCACCCGACCTATATGATATAAAAGTGAATCATAAAATACAATTGAAAACAAATTCTATACTTGGCATAAAAATTATTTCAAAAAAGATAAAATATAAAAATTTTAATAAATCAATGTCAATTAAGATAAATGGATCGCATATCAAAGTTCATTTTAAAAATAACGAATATGATAGATGTGAAATTATATCAAAGGGTGGTGAATTTAAAGAAGGACTAATTTATGGCTCTGATGGAAGTAGCAAAAGAATATCAACTGAAATACTTTTAAATAATATCAAAGGAAATATAAATTATATACCCTATGATAAAAATATTGAATATGTAGAAGAACTTAAGAAAAGTCGTACTTCTTTTTCGTATATATATGTGGGTGAAACGATAGATACCTATGATTTAATGTTTGTTATTACTCACGAATTAAGAACCGAAATTGAGAACGGACTAAATAATGAAAACTTTTTTGAGAACACCGAGATTTTTAAGGTTGAAAAAGAAACCGAGTTTGAACAAACACCCATGCACCATAATGGTCAGCATCTGTTCATAAGAAGAATTGAGTTGATACAAAAAGGAAAAGGTTATACGGGACAAGAAGAAGTTGAAATATATGGAAAAATGCCAGTAAATTGGAAATCATCTTGGCCACAAAAAATTAAAGCTTACAAACTTTTTGACATAGACAATAGTACAGGAGAAATTACTGGAGTTAAGCCCGATAATTTTTTGATTTCTGGTATCAGTTGGAAATCAGATTCAACACTTAGTTTTTATGACACACCAAAAATAAAAATAAGTGTACCAAAAGAAATTTCACATTTTAATGTAAAAGAACAAGCAGAAGTAAGATTAATTACAGGTGAACCTACACCAGATATTACTGCAAATGTTACCCTCCAAAATTATGTTGATTTAGAACTCGGAGATACAATAGGGAAGTCACTTAACTCAGCAAATATGTTTTTTAAGGGAAGGAAACTAGTACGATATGATACTGGTCTTGTTCATAGTAAAAAGATAAAAATACAAACTTCCGACAAAGAATCAAGTCGTAGACTCAACCCCACGGATGTCATAATTTTTTCAAATGAATCAATTATGGATTTTGAATTGTATCTTGATACAAAAATAAAAGAAGTAATGAGAGCAGATATATGTGGTAATAATAATCCAATTTCTTCTGATACATATGAAATACAAATCACTAATTTTCTAAATAATAACGATGACACCGATTATGAAATTACTTATATTAAAAACAGAGATGTTGTAAATAACTTTTTTATTATATTAAATGAAAATAAACAACAAGAAGTTGGTGACAATATTAATAGTGAACAATATGTAAATAAAATATCAAGAGTAAATGAAAATAAGTTTTCTGAAGGATACATTAGAATAAACGGATTCACAACAAATCAGTCTTCTGCGAATGGTATATATAGAATGCGAAATGATATATCTTATTGTGATAATTTTGGAAGTTTTAATGTACCAATCCCAACTTACACAAATGAAAATAAAGAGTGGATTATCACATATGATGAAGAAATAACTAGGTGGAAGTTAAGAAGTCTCAGAACTTTAGACTTTATTGTATCAACCACAAGGTATATAGAAGATGGATTTTTAGCAAATCCAAATAATAATCAAGGATTTTATACAGGTAAAGAAGTAATAATAAAACCAGAATATAAGGTAGATAAAAATGGATTTGTATTTAACAATGGAGAAATTATTGGAAACAAATTTCAGGAAGCAAATGTACAAGTAAGTAACCGATTTAAAATCGTTCCAAATAAATTGCTATTTAAATTAGAGAAAGATAATTTTAATAACTTTTTAATGTGGAAGATAAAAATAAAATCCAAAATAAATGGAAAGTTTTTATATGAAATTCCAATAGTATATATAAACTCAGATTCAAATGATGAAGCATTTATTACAAAATATAATAATGTTGAGAACAAATTAAAAACACTTGATATTGTTCAGTATCAAGAAACAAGTGCGTGTAATTTGAATTTTCAAAATGCCGTAGATTGGAAAATAAAATTACAAAATGAACAAAGTGGAGAATTTTCAGAAAATAGTGAAATTAAAACACAAGGAATTACTTATCTTAACTCAACTTGCTATTCTAAAATAGTAAATACAGATTTAAATGGAAGATATAGTTATGTAGGAACAAAAATATATAATGATAAAAGTTCAACGATTGAATATTCTGAGCCTAATAATTATTGGAAAATTAAGACAGTTGATAGAGATTTAAATTTAGATAGAAACTTTAAATATCCAAAGGCTGGTGTATATAAAACTACAACAAAAAACATTTATGGAATTTGCGAATATGAAAAAGCAGACACACATGGAAATTTAGCAATTAGATTCAGAAACTTTTCTGATGATTACGAAGATGCAAATGGTTTATATTATTCATATGGGTATCTAGAAACAGGAGAATACTTTTTTAGGAATGAAAACTCGAAATGGTCATTTTACACAAATGACGGAGGACAAAATTGGGAAGTTAGAAACGATAGAAATTTTCCAACAAAGAATATAACTGTATATAGTACAATAGATCAAGTAGGAGTATATACAGACAAGAAAGAAGAAATTAAAGTTTTCATAAACTTTGAAATTGATTTCATATTTGACAACAAAAGAGATTTTCTAAAAGTAGACGTAGATACTTTACATTTAGACAGTGATCTTGGAAATCTTCTGATATATAACAAGACTGGTTACGAAAAAGAAGTTTCGGATGATCTTAAACTTGATGTTAAAATTGAAGCAATCAATGCAAGAAAAAAATCTAGATATTACTCAACTGTACCGTGTGAATCAACACAATCTATTGAAGATTTATACACTCATAATAAATTGTTTATTAAAACAACAAATTCGATTAAGAACTATGAAGGTAAAGATAATTTAAATCTAGCATTTAAAATAGAAAGTGCGAAGGATATTGATTTAGAATCTGTACAACATGACTTTGATTTATCTATACCAGACTATACTAGAACGGAAATAGATTTAGGTGAGTTTTATACGAATAAATACAACAATAATAAAAAGTATAAGACTGGCGATAAGGTGGTTTATGGTGAATTGATGTGGGAAGCAAAAAAAGATACTCCATTCAACAGAAGTGTAATACCGGGTGTAGACTTTGATACAGGAAGTCATTGGAAAATAATAAACAGAACATTTACAGAACTAAATGTTGAATCTGAATTAGTTGTAAGTAAGAAAAAATATAATGATATTACCAAAGTAAATTATCATATTTTTGATTATGCAAAACAATTTGTAAAACTTTTTAAATCTCAAGTGGAAATTGACAATGGTATTGATGAGGAACTTTTATGCACATCGTTTAAAAATTATAAGGTAAATAAAAAATATCTACCTTATGATATATCAAATATTGGAACTACTAAAAATATAGTATCAGTTGGTCGTGTGAAAACACATACATACAACGGATATTCAAGAAATATGGGAACGACTGAAAATAGTGTTGAGACTACAATTGATAAAACTGGATATTTGTGTGAGAAACCTGCTATTGTTAGAACTTTTAAAAAATCTGATTTAAGAAAAGAAGATTTTCCAAAAGATTCTTTTTGGTTTAATCAAGATAAAACACACATAGAAACTTCGTTGAGTCAATTGTTATACGAAAAACCCGAAGACCCAATTATTTCATTTAGGTTTGAGGATTACGATGTTCTTGAAGATATTTCACTGCTTGTTTCTGGATTTGACAAAGAAGGTACAATAATTGCAAATGGTGAATATAAAAAAGTAAATAATTCATATAATGATACAGATGTGTTTAAGAATCTTAATGGTTTTTATATCTTCAAACTAGAATCATGTTGGATTATACAAAAATCAAGCAAACCAAATGAGTTGGAGTACTTAGATGAGTCTGATGTTGAGTATATAACAAGTGAGTCTAGAAAAATAGACGGAGATTTTAACGGAAACTTTGGAAGTAGTGAGTTATTTGTAGACCAAGTTGGAATCGTAGAAGTGGTTGCAGATAATATAATAGAGAAAACACCAACACCGACACCTGAAAAAACTCCAACTCCGTCCTCAACAATAACACCAACACAATCATTAAATGAATCACCTTATACACCTGAGAGTGTAATTACACCAACACCAACAAAGAATGAATTGACTCCAACACCAGACCTTACACCGTCTCCTACTCCTATTGAAACATTATCGCAAGAAAATCCATTTTTATTTGAATATGGGGATTTTGCAATAACAAAACAAAAATATGATTTAACAAAAAATCCTTCTGAAGTTGAGTCAAAGATAAAAGAAGACTTGAATAATAATCAAATTATTATATCTGGTATATTAAGTGCCGAAGAAATATTTGAAAGAGAAGAGGCATTAACGAGAATTCAAGACGAAGTTAAATCTTTTGCAATAATAGTGCAAAACTACTCTAAACTCGCAAGTGATAAGATTTCAGTAGACGATTTAAATAAATACGGATGGGATTCAAGTAATACACACACAAATGGAATATTTAGATCTTTTTATATGTCAAAAAATAAACTAGGACTTTTGCACAAATATGATGATCAACATAAATTTGCTGAATATGGTTATTACATAAAAAGTTGGATAGGAAAAAGAAATATTGCAGTTAAAGTTTTAAATCAAATCGATCCTGTCACAAATTTATCTGCCACAACTGGATTACCTGAGGGAGTAAAATTGACATGGAAACCAAGTTATAGTGCAAATTATGTAAGAGTAGAGTACAAATCTGCAAATTCAGAGGAATGGAAAATACTTGCAGATAAAATATCTCAGATTAGAGCAACCGAAGGATATATTGATACATCAATTGATCTTAATGAAGAAAGAGAGTACAGAGTAGTCTCTGTTGGATTATCCGGTAAAGAAACAATATCAGATACAACAATTGGTTGGAAACTTGGAATACCCCTTGCTCCTAGTAATGTAAATGCGACCTACGGAAAATACTCAAACAAGATTGATTTGAATTGGGATGATTCTGGACTTACCGATCAATTTAATAAGACTGAAAGTTATACTATTTTAAGATCAGAATCCAATGAATTTAACGACTTTTCTAGTTATGAAACAATAGCAACAGATGTTCAAGAACCAAAGTATACAGACATTTTGAATACAAGAGTATCAATGATATACTGGTATGTAATTGTTGCACACAATGCAAAAACAAAGATAATGACAAATGAAGAATTTAATCTAAAAATAAATTGGTCAGAATCAGTTGCGGGTAAAAATTAAATATGAACTCAATACATAAATTATATTCAGAGTCACATGACAGTGTAAATTCTATTTTATACAATGGAAAATTAATAACGGGTGGGGGTGGTCGTGGATTCAAGACAGCTATAGAATTTAATAACGATTCTTCTTTAAATGAAAATGAAAAATCATTTGCAGATATAAATTCTGATTCTTTTTCAAGTAATGAATTATCTGTGGCCTTTTGGATTCATCCCAAAAATCAAAGTTTTCAAAACTCAACAATCTTTGCCAATGAAACAAATGTTAAAACTACAGGAATATTTTACAATTGTGGTGATACAAACGAAGGTCATATTGGAATTAACTGGAATGACGATATTACATCACCACCTTTAAAATTAAATCTTAATATTAAAAACACAGGATGGGCTCATTTTGTGTTTGTGTTTGAAAAAGAAGGTGTGGTTCGGGTTTTTGGAAACGGAAAGTATTTATTAAAGCATGACTTTGGTCGTGGTTTGGAAAAAGTAAAATTTTCAAATATGAGAATGGGTGGATTTAGTGGTTGGTTAGATGACCTACAAATTTACCACTTTCCATTAAAATATGGAAAAGTAAATATTAATGAACTTGCAACTCAAAATATTTCATATATATTTAATACAAGTAGAAAAACCGGAGAATTATCAATACCCTTGGATATAGATGCAATAGAAATGAATCAACCATTTTATTATATACAAGATACTGATTTTGTAGAAGCACATACAAATTACAATCTTGAAAAACAAAATAATCAAAATTACTTTAGTGATGATTCCAATCATATAACTATTGGAGGTGTTAATGACGGTAAACCTAGATTGGCAAGTGGGTCATTTAGAACATTTTTAGGAAAGATTTATGATCAACCACTCGAAGAAGGTAAATAAAAAATCTTATATATAAATATTTATATGAAATAATTTTAAATTAAATATATATTAGTATGGGTTATTTAAATAATGAAACTATTACCGTTCATGCGGTTCTAACAAGAAAAGGCAGAGAATTACTGGCTTCGGAGAATGGTCTTAATATCACAAGCTTTGCTTTGGCAGATGATGAGATAGATTATACTTTGTATGATCCAAACCATCCCGAGGGATCACAATACTATGACTCGGCATTAAGGAATATACCTGTATTTGAACCACTTACTGATGAAACCCAATGTCTTAAATACAAACTTGTAACACTTCCACCTGGAACTGAATATATTCCTACAATTAAACTTGGTCAGCAAAATATTATCGTTGATAAAACATATAATGGGGTTATTAATATCACCCCAACTACCGAACCTGTGTATAATACGACTTTAGGATATACCGCAGTTTTATCAAACAGAAATGTTGGAACATTAACAGGTACTGGATTGGATGTTGATTCATCACAAACTGCTTCTATTTTCTTAGGTGATACATCAAGTGAAATGGCAACAACCGAAGTTGGATTTTCATTTACATTTAAACCAAATAAAAGTATTACAACTGATCAAAGAGCAACTCTTACAATAATTGGAAATGAAAGTGGTGGTTCTACTTCAATACCGGTTGTGGTCACGGTAGTATCCTCAAGTGAAAATTCAGAGCAAGATACATTAAATAATTTCCTATGAGCATATACAGAGAAATAGAACAAACTGATAAAGTTTTTGGCAGAGTTAGAAAAGTTTCATCTGGCTTATTCTCCACTGGATTCGAGTGTACGGATTTTTTCTTAGATCAAAACGAAATAAAAAGTAATATTAGTGGTTGGGTTGCAAATAAACAAGATACTAGCAACACAACAGAGTATTTAATGCCAAGTTTTGATGATTTTGGAAACACACTAAATTATGTTGAGGAAAACGTTGTTTTTGAAGGTGAGTCTTCTGGAACATTAGGTGAAAATAAAAAAAAATGGGATCAAGTTTCATTTGGTGACTATTATGTAAATGTATATAATGAACCAACATATGTAGACGGACTTCCAAACGATAATTCTACTTCGCAATTCTCAATTTCATATGGAAATAAGAATGGTTATGGTTCACTTAATTCTGATTTATCAACATCAGTAACTAAAGCAGTATATAATCAGTACAAAAATATACTATTAGGACCAGGTGATTCAAGTTGGACATTCGCATTAGATTCAAATACTAATGCCTTCAAAGACAGAGATTCCATTTATGTAATTAACTTTTCTTCATCTCAATTAAAAGAAAAGTTTGATCCAGGTAACTTAGAGTTTAGACTTACAATTACTCATAACGACATAACCGTATCTGAAACATTTCGTGATGATAGTAGATTTGTGACAAGTTCAACAAGAAATACTTCAACCGGTAAAGTTTACCAAATCGTAACTGGATCAATAGTTGATGAAATGTCTGATGAAAAGAGATACGCAGTTGGTTCTGGAGAGGGTTCTGGAGAAAGTTTTGGTTTTGCTTATCCTGACTTAGGAATTTTAGTTTTAAATCCATTTGCTCTTTCTTGTCACTTCGGTAGCAAAATTGAGGAAGAATTAATAAGTAGAGGGGAATCAGAAGAAGCATCTCAGAAAAACAATGCAGGACGTCAATTAAGTTGGTATGGAAAAGAAGACCCTTCAATTCTAAACACGGGTGACGAAGTAGGTTCTTTAGACTTACAATATGGAACAGAAAGAAATCATCAAAATTTCTTGAAACTTTTTAGGGCAATAAAACTAGGTGGTTCTTTCAAAGCAAGAAGTACAGAGTTTGTTCCATCTAAACATTATTTTATTAGAGTAAAAAATACAGATTTTAATTATAGCAACAATCCTTCATTTGTTTATAGTGGAAAAGAAGCAACTCAAATACATGAAGAGGGTTCTGGACCAAACAGAGACTATTGGGTTGGTAGGTTGAGACATGAAGATTTTATAGATGATCCAAAGTCATATATTACAACCGTTGGTTTATATAACGAAAATAACGAATTGGTGGCGGTCGCAAAATGCAGTGTACCAATTCTAAAAAGTTTTGATACAGAAACATTAATAAAAGTAAAACTAGACTTCTAAAGATTGCGTATAAATATTTTACATAAATATATTTATATATTGTGATAAAAGTATTGAAATTATCGAATAAATCGGTAACACGATTTAATACCAACAAAAAGTGGAACTATAGTACACTTAATGCAGGAAGTAATATAATATTAGAACAGGGTGATAATATTCCTTTGTTTTCATCTTCTGTAAACAAATTATCCACTGAACAAAACGATTCCGAGTTTGACCTTAACATGAGATTTGGAAAAAAAGTCCAAGGAACTTTTTTCTCAAAGGATAGTAAATATTTTGATGAATCTAATGAACCTCTTAACTATGACGGATCATATCAAAGAGTTGTATACAATAGCATCAAACATTTATTCTATAATGAATACGGAGCAGTTGGGAATGAAGAATTAGACCAATATTACAAAAACCCAATAAACATATTTGGTAGTGAAACAGGAATTTATTCGTCATTAAATTTCAATTCAAAAACACTTGAAAATGATAAAAGAAGTGAAAGAAGAATTCTAAAGGATGAAGTAACGGTTTTAGAAATTCCATCAAATGTATTTGGGGAAAAAGTAAAACCAGGTACCCTTAAAATAACAGATCATAGTTCTGAATTTGACTTTATAGAAATTGTTGATGACGGAAATACAAATTTAGTCGTTGGTTCGGATACATTTAATAGTGTGTCGGAGATGAATTTAAATACATTTTTTAGTTCGATAAATGAAACAACTAGAGATGATAATAAATTGAACATTGACTATACAGATTTATCATATGGATATACAGTTGATACACATGGAGATTTCTTAATTGCAGGTGCTCCAATCTTATCAACTTCTCCATCAGAAAATCAATCAGGTCGTGCTTCTTTGCATAAGTACAATAGTGAAACTCAAAAGCATGATTTGATAAAAAACTTTTATTGTCCATTTACACAAAATGGATTGGCACACGAAAATAGAAATGATAACTGTCAGTTCATATTATCAGAAATTGGTGATATCATATCAAACGAAGAAACGACTTTAAATGATGACTTCGGAAAATCAGTTTCAATACACGATACAATTTGTGCTATTGGTTCACCGATGTCACATATAAATGGGAAAAATACAGATCAACCCACCGGACACATATTCGTTTACGAAAAAAACAAAGGTGGAAAAGAGAATTGGGGAATCATTAATGTTTTTGAGGGAACACCTGATTCTAAATTTGGAGAGTCGGTTTGTGTGGACGGTAACTACATTGCTGTTGGTTCACCAAACTTTGATAACGGAAATGGATGTGTGTATTTATTTAAAAAGACAAAACGAACAATAGAGCATCCTTGGATTAAAACATCAAGTGTATATGATGCTTACCGATATGACGATGTTTTAAAAAGATACGAGGGATTTCCAAAATCAGATAATGAACCTTATCTTAGGTATCTCAGAAAAAGAGATACAATTGTATCATTAAAAATAAATAAGATAATTGACGATCTAAAAGAACTTAGAGATTCCGGTGTAATAACAGAAACAGAATATTTAGAAAATATACCTACCAAAGAAGATTTTAGTGAAATAGAACCTTTTAATTATTTATACAACTCCGGTGAAGAAGATTGTGATAATTTAAATCAACCTTGGTACAAACAAAAAGTGTGGAGTAAAAACACACATCCATCGGTTAGATGTAAGTTTGCTGAGACGGAAAAGTATTTTGCAAAATCATCATGGCCTGGATATTACATGGACGAACGAAGAGATTTATATATACCAAATCCTGACCATGAGCAAAATTTAGAAAATAAATGGGCGTATCGTTGGAAAATACAAAATGTAAGTGGAGGGGCAGAAAATATAGAATTATTTTCCGATGAAACAGATTGTGAAAGAGAGCAAATTGGTTTGTTTTCTGATATGTCACTTAATTCATTTGGAGATGCTAGTAACTTTCCACTTGTAGAATATTCAGAAACACCTGACTATGCAATAGGTGATACTACATATGATTTAGTAGGAACAATAAAAACACCAAATACAAAAATTAAGCAATTTGGAGAAAATGTTGTGCTTAAGTCAAATAAACTATATGTTTCAACTTTTTCAAGTGATACTCCAAGAACATATATGTTTTTAAAAACAATAAACGAGTATGGTTGTGAAGTGTGGGAACTCAAAAATACAATTACAGATTCCAAATTAGTGGGTCATGCTTCAAATAAAAAAATTGATGAAACAATTGTTCAATCAATTGAAATAAATCATTTTGATTCATTTTTTGAGATAGAGATTTGTCCAAACAGAAATGACTATGGTTCTTGGATTTATAGTTTTGATACTCCGATTTTAAATGCAGATAACGAAATATCTTCAGGTATAAGAGTTGATAAGTGTGATTCAAGTTGTATTGATTTAAAAACTTTTGAATACACATCAAGTTTTAAAAAAATAAAAAACAAATCAGCATCCCATTTACCTGCGAATTACGGAGAGGTGACTACAGTTGACGGAGTAAAATTTTATAGTAGAGGACCAGTTGCGACTAGATTCAATGAGGCATCAGATGATGAAATGAAAATTTCATGGTTGATTAGAGAAAATATATCATTTGCATTTACAAATGTCCCTAAAGGAAATTTTTCTAACAAAATGTCAATTTATTTTGATGAAGCAAAAAAATCTGATGGAACATTTGACAGAAACTATATTATTGCTGAGATAGATGCCCACGAAACCTTAGACAAACAAACTGTTAGAATTATTTTAAATAGTGGAATGGGAGAGTCTGAGTATTATTATGAATTTTTATATATGGGATCAGAGCAAGGTACACATTACACTTTAGGTGAATTGAAAAACTTAAATGATTATGATTGCACTTTAAGACCAAACCAAGGTTCTTCGGTATCTATAAGTAATGTAAAATTTAACGATTCACTTAAAAATAAATCAGATGCTATATTTTTCTCAAAACAAGAAAATTCTAATTCTTATCATCAGCCTTGGAGTGATGAAAACACTTTGGCAATATCTTGGAAGAACTTTAGAGAAGATGTATCTTTTTCTTATCCAAGTGTAAGTTCTGGAAAACATCCATGCTTTATGGCAATTTATGCAGATGAAGCTAAAAAGAAAAATGGATCGTATGATCCTATACACCTATTAGCTGAAATTGGAGCACAAGAAACTCTAAATGGTATTCAAGTAAGATTGACAATAAATACTGGAAAAAAATCCGAATACTATTATGATTTCATATACAAAGGATCAATAGAAGGAACTCATTATACTTTAAGTGAGTTAAAAAATATTACTGAGTATGATTGCACATTACCACCAAATTCAGGAGTATCTGTTTCTTTAAATGAGGAAGACTTCTCTGATTCACTTGAAAATAAAAAGTATTCAAAATTCTTTTCTAAAGAAAAAAATCAATTATCATATGTTGAACCTTGGATGGACGAGAATACAATTGCTTTATCGTGGAAAAACTTTAGAGAAAATGTTTCATTTTCATATCCAGCAGTCAAAAAAGGAAGTTATCCATCCTTTATGACAATATATGCCAATGAAGCAAAAAATGAAGACGGAACTTATGATCCATTACACACACTTGCAGAAATTGGAGCACAAGAAACTTTAAACGGTCAAAAAGTAAGACTTACATTTAATACAGGATTTGTAAATGGAGATGAATACTACTATGAATTTATTTACCGTGGTTCAGTTGAGGGTACACACTACACATTAAATGAGTTGCGAGCAGAAGTATTACCAAATTATGCGGAAACAAAAACCAACTCTGGTGAAATAAGATATATAAGAGATTATGAAAATCTTAATATAATGAAAAATTGTCGCATACCAAAATTTTATTCAAAGAGTAATGAGCAACTTTCATATGTAGAGCCGTTTTCATCAGACTCATCAATCGCAATTTCTTGGAAAAACTTTAGAGAAAATGTTTCATTTTCATATCCAAATATAAAAGCAGGTACTTTACCTAGTTTTATGACTATCTATTCAAACGAAGCAAAGCAAGAGAATGGTAAATACGATCCGATATATATTCTGGCTGAAATAGGAGCAAGTGATACATTAAATGGTGAACTTGTAAGACTTATCGTAAACGCAGACAATTGTAAAAATGATACATCTTATTATTATGAGTTTAAATACAATGGTTCAATTGAGGGAACTCACTTTACATTAAATGAACTTAAAAAATCTTTTGACTACGAATGTACTTTACCTGCAAATTTGGGAGAAGGTATATCGTTAAAAAATATTTATCAAAACTACGAAGACGCAGATGCGACATTTTACAGTAAGAAACTTGGAGGTCTTTCTTATGTCCATCCTTACACAGACGATGATTCGATTGCATTATCTTGGAAAAACTTTAGAGAAAATGTTTCTTTTTCATACCCATCCGTAAAAAAAGGTAATCATCCTTCGTTTATGGCAATATATAGAGATGGAGCAAAACAAAAAGATGGTTCGTATGATCCCACTTTCATGGTAGCAGAAGTAGGAGCTCAAGAAACTCTTGATGGTCAAAGAGTGCGTCTTACTTTTAACACCGGATTTAAAGGCGGAGATGAATATTATTATGATTTTGTTTATCGTGGTTCAATAGAGGGTACACATTATACAATAAGTGAACTTAAAGATACTTTGGATTTCGATAATACACTTCCACCAAATTTAGGAGGTTATGTATCAATTGCAAATGAAGACTTTGTAGATTCTTTAGATAATAAGCAGAACGCAAAATTATACTCAAAGTCAGAGAATTCTATTTCATATAATGAACCTTGGAGTGGTGACAATATTATGTCATTGTCTTGGAAGAACTTTAGAGAAAATGTTTCATTTTCATACCCAAGTGTATCTGCTGGAACAAAGCCTTCATTTATGTCAATATATTCTAATGATGCAATAATGGATGATGGGACATACAATCCTATGCAGATACTTGCTGAAATTGGAGCACAAGAAACTTTAAACGGACAAAAAGTAAGACTTACATTTAACACAGGCTTTGTAAATGGAAATGAATACTTTTATGATTTTCTATTTGATGGTTCAACGGAGGGTACGCACTACACTCTAAATGAGTTAAAGGAAATTAAAGAGTACGAATGTACACTAAAGGCAAACCAAGGAACTTATGTGTCACTATCTAGCATTGAGTTTGAAGACTATCTTTTAAATTCTAATAATGCAAAGTTTTTCACAAAAGACAAAAATCAACCTGCATTTGTTCAAAATAAAGACAAAAACGAAATTTCAATTGGATGGAAGAATTTCAGAGAAAATGTATCATTTTCTTATCCAAGTGTTACTTCCGGTAAAGAAGCAAGTTTTATGACTATATATGCAAACGGTGCAAAGGATAAAAAAGGCAATTATGATCCAATTAAAATACTTGCTGAAATATGTGCCGAAGATACACTAAACGGAAATGTAGTAAGACTTACATTTAATACAGGTTCACAGAATGATGATGAATTTTATTACGAATTTATTTACAATGGTTCTCTATCTGGTAATCATTACACACTTAATGAACTCAGTGAAAATAATCTTTTAGAAAAAATCGAAGCATCAAAACACATTGAACGAAAATATTCCAAGGTAATTAAGAAACATAAGAGTAGTAAATTACGGAGTAAAAAATTTAAAAAAGTTGATAAAGTACTTGCCCAAAAAATAACATATCAAACAAGTAAGTCACTAGATAAAATCAAGTCATTTGGACTACTTCCTTCTGATTATGGAGAATCTAATACGAATAAAATTAAACTTGAAGACGATATACTTCAGTCTGACGGAAAGATAACATTCTATAAAAGACGAGAGGGTGACTCATTATATAAAGAAGAAACAAATTTAGAGAATGAATTAGAAATAGATTGGGTAAATGTGCGAGAAGGTGTTAGTTTTTATTATCCTACAATTAGGAAAAATTTAGAAGACCAGACTACGCATATAATGCGAATCTATTCAAACCATGACACAGAATATGAATATGATAAAAATAGATTAATCGCAGAAATAAAATCAAATAAATCATTAAATGGTGAAGTGGTTAGATTAAGCATGATTACAAATGATAAAACAAAGATATTTTACGAATTTTTGTTTGATGGTACTGAATTGGGTACTGATTATACATTACTTGATCTAAGTGAAAAAATTTCCCCAAGACTCAATAAACCTTTAATTCAACATTCACCAGAACTTGAAAATTGTAAAGTAAAAATAAATAAAGATACAATTTCAAGAGGACTGCACCAACTCTACATTCTGTTTTTAGACAATTCTGGACAACCCACACTTGGTTCTGAATCAAGAATAGAAATGTATAATAATCCATTTTTTTACGACTTAGATGATCGTGTTAATCTAGTCAAAAAAACTTATTCATATTCAAATAACATAAAATCTGAATTTGGCAAAAGTATAGATGCTTCTGATAATTATTTAGTAATAGGAAACCCATCAGATAGAGTCTACTATTTAGATGAAAGAACTGCGTGTTCCGCTGGAAGTGCATTTGTATACAAAGTAAATGAATCAAGTGTAGAATTTTTAGAAAAGATATACGGAGAAGATGACTTAGAAAATGAATTTAGTTCTGGTTTTGGAAATTCGGTTTCTATATTAGGAAGTAGTTTTATCGTGGGTGGTCATTCTTATGAAATGTCAAATATTAACCTAAATGACACAAATGGTTCAAAGAAGTTAGAGATTGATGATTTAGAATTTGGAGCAACTAAATTTAAAGACGAGACATACAACACAACCGAAGCATTAATTACAGATTATACAATAGATTTAGATAGTGAAATTGGTGATGCAGTTGTAAAAATTAAAATTGACGATTTAGATGTAAATACTTTATTGCTTAACGAGGTTACATTAAGTGCAGGATTTATTGATACAGGAAAAGAAACTTTGCGTATATCCAACTTAGTAGGTGAGTTTGTTGAGGATATAAATGGAGTGTACCGATTAGTAAAATCACCAATTAATGTGGAATCTGGATGTGATATTGATTTGGATAATCTAAATCATGTTTATTTGAATAATAACAATTGGTCAATTTATTATGATAAGTTAAGAGGTTGTTGGTTACTTACGGATAAACCAAATGTATCTGTTGAATATCAAATACCCGAAACATGGGATGATGTATTAAATACATATGAACAAATAAACAATATAAGTAAGTTTGATTTATTCACAGAAGAAAAATTTAAAGATGTGGTAAGTGTTTACAGCGTAATAGATGAAGAATTAAAAAGTGAATGGGCTGAACTGACACAAAAAACAATATCAACAAAATATGTTGGATACGTAAATTTGATACAACAACTGGAGTCCGTTTCACCGTTGTCATTGAATAAGCAAATAATCGAAGAAATATTTTATTTATATAGTGCTAATTCTAGAAAGAAAATAGATAGTTCTATTTTAGATAGATGGAAAAGTTCAACATATAATATGGGAATGTTACCATTTATCTATGAATTGGATTCGGTAAATCCAATATCTTTAAACTTTTCATTGTTAACTAAGACATTGGAAATATATAAATTGAAAGATTATGAAATTTTAAAATCGTGGAGTTTAAAACTTGGATACAAATATCTTCTTGGTGACTTTTTAGAAATGACTCGTCCTAAATACCATGATAAACTTTCATTGCAAAATTTAAAAGTAATTACAAAAATTGCATTGGATTATGTAAATCAAAGAAAATACAACAACTTAGTTATAAGTGAAACTGACACATCCTTCAATTTGTCCGAAGAGGATATTAAAAAATATAGAGTGAAATGGAAACCTCATGTTGATACCGGATTTCTTTTAAGTGATGTTTTTAAAGACTTAAATGAAAATGTAGATATTAACTTTATATTGTCAAATGAATCATCTTCCGAGGATTTACCAATGGAGTTCAGTAAGGGAGTTGGGAAACTTAGTGGACAACACATAAATGTATTTTCAAACAACGATACCACTGGTATCAATAATTCTTTGACATGGGGAGTTTATAGAGATGCAACAAAAATTGTAGGAAACCAAGTTCATATTCATGTAAATCTTTTACCAGATGCAGTATTTGATAGTACTGTAATTTTTGTTTATGATTCAATTAAGTCGGCAGTAAATGGTTATGTTTATTATTATTCAATAGATGGTTCTTCACAAAGAAGTAATAAATTGAAAAGAATGAAAACAAATAAAACAAAATATTCGTGTAAAAAACAATATGGATATTCTGTAAGTTTAAGTAAGAATTTTATTTGTGTTGGATCGCCTGTATTGGGAAATTTTAATATCGATGAAATAGTGACTTTTGGAGGAAACTCTGTTGTATCATTTGGTACAGCAGAAAAATTATTTATTGAATATAATACCATCCACCCATCATATGTCAGTCAACTTAGTAAAAACTTAGTGGGATCAATTATATCATACGATCACTCAGCAATTCGTGACAACAAAAAACATTACATAGGAAATATTTTTTACAAAAATGGTGTAATTGCCTTAACAGATAGAAGTGGGTATTTTTCTAATGTATTAAGCAATAGTGGTGTATCTGGATTTGAACTTGAATTTAAATCAATGCACACATTGTATGAAAACGAGATTTTGTGTAGAGTAGAACCACATGAATTTAATTTCAGCACAAACCCAACGTCAGTAAAATCTGGAAGTATAGACTTTGACATCAATCAAGACGGAAAATTTGATATCGTTGATGCGGCTTATATTTTTAAATATATAATGGGTGAAGTGGGTGATATACAAATAACAGACGATGAAATTATAGAGAATGAAACATCAATTAAGTTGTCTGACAAAAACAAATGGCCTAAGCAAGATGTCTTAATGACAGAATCAGAGGATGTTTTACTGATGGATTTATTTTTTAGTTCAAATATAATAGAAAATCGTCCAATGCACGAACAAATCGTGAGTAATCTTAGAACAAAATATGAAGCAGGTGAATTTGATATAAATGGGGATGGAAAAACGGATGAAATAGATGCTAATTTGCTACTTAGATATTTCATTGGAAGACGTGGTACTAATCTTACAAGAAACCTTACCAATAGATTTAAAGATGAATCAAGATTTGATTCAAAAAGCATTGTAGAGTATTTAGATGAAAAGACTGGTAAGAACTTAGGAAAAGAAATACTAAAAGATTTCCAAGACTTTTCTGAGAACGATAAGAAAGATTCAACGGGTAGTTATCTTGCACCATACGCAACGACAATCGGATTGTATAGTGGGTTGGAACTTGCAATGGTAGCTAAATTAGGTAAACCTGTAAAAATACTTCCGAACTATCCAATAAACTTTTTAATAAAATTTGATAATTAAGCAAAGTTACTTAATATTTATGAATAACAACCAATAATCGGAGACAAAAAAATGAGTTTAGATGCCAAAACACAACAAGCAAAATCAAAGACTTTAACAAATAGTGAAGGTCGTTGGTCTATTGACCACGGAAAAGGATTAGAAGATTTATACGCAAATGCCAGTGGATCAGTTTTCACCAACTTTGGTGGAGGTAATCTTCCTGCGGGTGCAAAGTCTCCTGGACTCAATGACCAGATTGGTAAGGGTTCAGTCAATCGTTCAGAGGGTGGTCAAAGTTTCTTTGGATTTGGACGTGGAAATACCCGTGGTTCTGCAACAAATTTGGGTAGTGAAAATATTGCAGGTGGTGGTCGTAAAGCACAACCGCCAAAGCAAAAGGGATCAGTTGAGATTAAAGGATTTACTACATTTCGTGTTCCTATGACCGATCACGATTATGGTACAAATAAAGATGAAGTGAAAAACTTAGCAATGGCAAGTTGGTTCACACAAGGACTAAAAGAACCAGCAAAGTATGGTGCTACAATGAAAGGACTTGGTGGTCGTAGTACAAATTCTCGTTCTGGAGGAAAACAAACACGTGATAACGCCAGCACCGATGGTGGTGGTGGTGGATACCAATAAATCACTTGCCTTTTTAGTTTAAAAAGCATAACATATAAGTTATGCAAAATAAATCCTATTGTTTGGGATTGGATATTAGTTCTACGGTTGTTGGTTATTGTGTATCCATTTCTAAAGAAAAAGTAACTCATGCCGGTTATATAGATGTTCGTAAAGAAACGAGCATCAAAGAAAAAGCACACAAAGTTGCTAATGAACTTGATAAATTGAATCTTGAACCATCTAAGATTATTGTAGAAGATACTTTAAGTGGATTTGGTGGAGGAAGAACAAGTCAGCAAACTATTGTAAAACTTTCAAAGTGCAATGCAGTAATTAGTTATGTAATTGAAGCATTGTATGAAATGGATGTAGATCATGTTAATGTATCTACTCTTCGTAAAGCCGTGTTTGGTAGAAGTCGTGAGCAAGGTAAAGATAGCAAGACTTTTGTACGTGAACAACTTGAAAATCTTATTGATTTATCTGAATTTATCGTCTATAATAGTAGAAAAAATTATGATAAAAGGAACTATGATATGTTAGACGCAACCGTAGCATCTTTGTATCATTGGTATACTATTGACAATTAATGGGGATTTCCGAGCAAAAACTACTTGCCTTGTTGCAGAAGGTATTAGGTGAAGGTAAAATCGTCTCTAAAGACGAGGCTATGTTTGTGTGTCCGTTTTCTCATCATAGAAAACCAAAGTTGGCAGTAAATCTATCTACACAAAGATGGCAAAGTTGGATTGACACAAATGCTAAAGGTCGTAGTATCTTTGCGTTATTCAAGAGGTTACAAGTTCCAAGCAATTATTTTGATGAATTATCTCGTATTGTAAAACTTCCCAAAAGTTCACAAACACAGGAAACAAAAGAAGAATATGTTTCATTGCCTTATGAGTATAAAAGATTGACCGAAACACATACGGATTTTTCATATGCAAAAGCAATGAAGTATTTAAAAAATCGTGGAATTGAATCTTATGATATAGAACGATACGACATTGGTTATTGTGACAAAGGAGATTATGCCGGAAGAATTATTGTTCCATCGTATGATGTAGACAATAAATTAAATTATTTTCTTGCAAGAGATTTTACGGGTAATGCTTATTTGAAATACAAAAATCCTCCTGTTAGCAAAGATGTGGTTGTATTTGAAAATCAA
>MDTC01049742.1_pt1 | contig 23225 bp, 19 predicted proteins | sample 811181 | NCBI WGS metagenome assembly MDTC01 (sample SAMN05326644, study PRJNA326480) | marine metagenome | isolation source: seawater | place: Pacific Ocean: North | collected 2011 | reverse complement strand
CTTTAGAAAAAGTTTACCTTCGATTGGATATATTTTATTTGGTTTGATTAATGAATCATTATATAAAATTCTAATAGAAGATTCTATAATAAAATTATTAGTTAACTGAATAAAATCGTAGTCTGATTGGTATTTAATAGATTCTTTAAATGAAATCGTCATAGAGTTCACATAAATAGGGAAAGAAAAAACTAAAATTATTGCTTTAATAAATTTATCTGACATTTAGAACAAGAATTTGCTCTTTTGTCAAAATGGCAATCGATTTATCTAATGCAGTAACATCTAAAATTGGTGAGCTTATTTTGGGTAAAGATACTTTTCCTAAATTTGTAATTGATAAACTTTCTCCTTTTGAGTTAAAAATAAGCCAATCATTTTTAAAAGGAATCAAAAATAATGGCTCACTTATTTTTAACGGTATAGTTTTTTTTTTCAATCCATTTTGACTGAATTCACTGAATTTACCATCACATCCCAAAATTGCTAGGTCACCATTATCGTTGATTGAAAAATCATTTATACAATAACTTGAATAGAACTCTTTAGAGAAATCAATAAAAGGTTCTTTTGAAATATAAGTTTTTTCAAAAATGAAAATACCATTATATGTATTTGAATATAAAAACAATTTCCCCCAAGGATCTATTTGTGCCATTTCGGGATAAAGATTAAGATTAATTTTATTATTGTATATAAAGTTTAGATTAATATCTAAAATAATTACTTCGTTTTCCAATCTGTCAACAACCAAGATCCCATTTGACGAAATACCTGCCCAGATTAATTCACCGAAAACATTATACCTTTTGCCTAGACCTTTTGCAAAGCTAAAATTTCCTGAGCTGTTAATTGAAATTAATTCAGATTTGTAGCTATCCAATAAAAGGAAACTATTTCGCGCGGACCAATTAATTATATCTGGTTTAAATTTTAAAGTCTTAAGCTCTTTAGGAATTTCAATGTATTGTGCGATGCTTAATTTATTTTCCGCAATTACGAAAGAACTAATTAATGAAATAAAAAAAAAATTAATCAGAATTAATCGCTGCATTATTAATTGGATACTTAAGAAAGTATATTCCTGCCACTATCATGACAAATGATATGATTTGGGCCCCAGAAAAAACCCCAAATAAATATTTTTGATTTGTTCTAAGAAATTCAATTAAAAATCTTTCAACACCTGATAAAAATATGTAAATAAAAAATAAATTGTCTTTTACATTGGGAGCAGATCTGTAATTCCACATTAAAAGAAATAGCATGAAACAAGCTGCAGCCTCATATAATTGGGTTGGGTGCACTGTAATTAACCCAGGCTCAAAACCTGATAAATCTATCCAAGGATATAAATCGGAAAAAATGTTTGTTGTAGTTGGTGGAATACCATTTGGAAATGATATAGCCCACGGAAGCTTTGATGGAATACCATAGTCATCTCCAACAAGAAAACAACCCAACCTCCCAATTGCATAACCTAAAAAAATTAGTGGACCAATTATATTTGCGAAAGTTAACCACGGCAATGCATTCTTTTTAAGAACAAATGATACACTAATTATTGAACCAATTAACCCACCTAGGAATACTAATCCGGCACCACTAAAAATCATCCCAATAGGATTATAAGAACTGAGAACTCTATCAATGTTTTCAATCAGATAATATATCTTTGCCCCGAATATACCTCCAACTGCAGACCAAAAAATTATATCAGAAGCAAGCTTTTCATCATGACCTAGCTTTTTTAATTCAGCATTGAGAAAAAAATAACACGAATAAAAAGCAACCACTAACATTAACCCAAATGAATAAATAGCTAGATGGAACTCAAATCCAAATATACTAATTATACCAAAATCAAATATTACTGGATACAATTATATCTCCTTTAAAATGATAATCATGATTAAATGAATGTAATTTTCGTCTTTAGTTTTAATTTAAAAAAGTGTTTTCATACAATTAAAAAAAAAGAATATCTAATTTTAAGAAATTATTCATTTTGTTGGGTAGTTAGGTATGTCAGAACAATTAAGTCGTAGAGGGAGTGAGTCCACGCAGTGATTCCGAATCCTCTTAAAAAATAAAGAATACCCAAGAAAATACCAGCGAGAAAACGCACCATAAAAATATTAAATGAATAGAAATCACCGAATTCTCCTATGAAATGAAAAAGCGAAAAACAGACTGAAGCTAAAACAATTGAAACAAAGTTTTTAAAATAGGATTTCCACTGTAAAATTAAAGTAATAATATAATTTAACAAGAATATTAAAACTACTCTAAATAATATTTCCTCATAAATACCAGCTCCAACTGACAATGTTACGTTTTGAAGAACTTTATATCCGCTTGGTGTCATTAAAATTAAATGCATATTCGACATTAAAAGGAAAAGTAAATAAGACCATAAGATGCTCTCAAATACCATAGAAGCAAAGTATCTACTTTTAATTTCATATTCCTCCCATGAATATTTTTGAATATAATACAACGCTACAAATGCAATAAAGAACATTCCTCCAATCCAAAAAAGCCCACTTATCCCGAATACGGCCAACAATTGACGCATTAACGCATCAGCACCATTTCTAAGATATGCAACATCATCGTCTTTAATTAAAAAAAGTCCTACCTCATAGATTATAAAAAGAGGAAGTGTAAATAAAAAGCTGTAAAGAGGTGACTTAGTGTACCTAAGATAAAGTATAATATTTAAAATCAATCGCTATCTACCTGTAGAACGGCAAGCAATGCTTCTTGAGGAACTTCGACCTTTCCAATCATTTTCATTCTCTTTTTACCTTTCTTTTGCTTCTCCCACAGTTTTCTTTTACGAGTTATATCACCTCCATAACATTTTGCAGTTACGTTTTTTTTAAGTGCTCGAACTGTTGTTCTTGCTATGATTCGATTATTTAAGGCAGCCTGAATTGCAACTTCGAACATTTGTCTTGGAATTAATTCTTTTAGTTTACTACAAAGTGCTACACCTCTATGATATGCATCATCTGTATGGCATATAAGAGACAAGGCATCAACAGATTCTCCATGAATTAGAATGTCAAGTTTTTGTAATCTTGCACTTGAAAATGACTTGAATTCATAATCAAATGAAGCATAACCACTAGAAATTGATTTTAATTTGTCATAAAAATCAAAAATAATTTCACCTAATGGTAGCTCGTAATGTAATTGAGCCTTTTCAGGCGATAAATAAGTTGTATTGATGTAGACTCCTCTTTTTTTCTGGCATAAATTCATTATGGAACCTAAATATTTTTTTGGGGTCAAAATTTCTGCTTTTACAATTGGTTCAAAAATTTCCTGAATTTCTCCTGACTCGGGCATTTTAGATGGAGTATCTACTTCAATTTTTCTTCCAGATTTATTTATTATTTTATAAATGACATTTGGAGTAGTTGTAACCAAATCAAGATTAAATTCACGCTCTAATCTTTCTTGAATGATTTCTAGATGCAGTAATCCTAAGAATCCACATCTGAAACCGAACCCTAAAGCCTCACTTGTTTCTGGGATGAATTCTAAGGAAGCATCATTTAATTTTAATTTTTCTAATGCTTGCCTTAAGTGATCATAATAATCAGTGTCTGCTGGATAAAGGCCAGAAAATACCATTGGTTTTATTTTTTTATATCCTGGAAGCGATTCAGTTGCATTTTTTTCTAAAGTTGTTATTGTATCACCAGGTTCAATGTGGGCCATGTCTCTGATGCTTGCAACTATATAACCAACCTCTCCACTTTTTAATTGCTTTGTTTTTATTTTATCAAGTACAAAATATCCTGTTTCTGTAATTTCATATTCTTTATCATGTGCAAAAAACTTAGCTTTCATGCCTGCCTTTAAAACCCCGTCAAAAACTCTTACATAAGGTATTGCACCGCGATAGTTATCATATGTTGAATCAAATATTAATGCTCGGGAATTTTTTTTAGACCTTTCTTTGGGAGGATTAATCTTTTCTATAATAGCTGAAAAAATTTTATCAATCCCAATTCCACTTTTAGCACTAGCGTAAATTATTTCATTTTCTTCACATCCGATTAGCTCTAGTACTTGCACGGTAACTTCCTCAATCATCGCAGATGAGAGATCTACTTTATTTATGACAGGAATGATTGTTAAGCCATTTTCAATTGCAAGGTAAGCATTTGAAACTGTTTGTGCCTCAACACCTTGAGCAGCATCAACTAGTAGTAAAGCACCTTCACATGCTGCTAATGATCTTGAAACCTCATAAGAAAAGTCAACATGTCCAGGAGTATCAATAAGATTAAGAATATATGTAACATCATCAATATAAGTGTATTCAAGTCTTATTGGGTGACTTTTGATTGTAATGCCCCTTTCTCTTTCAAGTTCCATACTATCTAAAACTTGATCTTTCATTTCTTTTTTCGATATTGTTTTTGCTTCTTCTAGTAACCTATCTGCTAAAGTTGATTTTCCATGATCAATATGCGCGATGATACAGAAGTTTCTTATGTTATTTGTACTCATATTTAACAGTTTTTGCAGAGGATTTGATTGAATTTATTTAATTACTATATCTTAATGTTTATATTTTTGTTGAGCTCTAAGCAATCTCAAATTAGCTGCCTCAGCTTCTCCATCTTGCATAAGCGATACAATTCTTAATGCCTGCATGAGTGGAATTTTAGTATTGTCTGAATTTGAATAGAAAGCATCAATATGTAAGGCAACTACTTTAATATTATATCCTACTTCTTCAGCAATATATTCATCAGCAATATTATAAAATCTCTCTATATAATATGGCTCAACCCAATTATCGTCATGAATATATTGCTTCTTTACTTCGGATTTGTGATGAGATTTCAATTTGGCTATTGCACCGTAGGCACCATTAATAAAGGCTATCTTTTCCTCTTTAGTATATGCTTTCCAAAAATCTGCTGAGGTGGTATTTGATTGAGAATAGGAGCTTTGAATTATAATAAAAAATAGGAGTCCAAGTTTCATATGATTAAACATTATAATTGTTGACGATAGGATACCGCCTTCCTATGCCAAATGCTTTTGAAGTGACCTTCAAGCCTATAGGAGCTTGACTTCTTTTGTATTCGCTTATCTTTATTTTAGCATAGATATCATAGACTAATTGTTTTTCAAACCCTTCATTAATCAATACAGAAGGTGACTTTTGTCTTTCAATTATATCATCGACAATAGGACTAACCACTGAATAGTCATATGGATCTACCTGGTTTAAAGCTAATTCAGCCGACGGCGGTTTTGTAATTGAGTTAATAGGTATATAATTCTGAAAGTTTCTGTTTATCCACTTAGATAATTTGTAAACATCATTTTTATTAAGGTCTGCAATAACGGATAACGCTCCAATCATATCTCCATATAATGTACAATATCCCAATGCTATTTCGGTTTTATTCCCTGTTGATAAAACAAGCCAACCGTGCTTATTGGCTAATGCCATTAATAAATTGCCTCGCACTCTAGATTGAATATTTTCTTCAGTATTATCTAATTTATGATTTTTAAAATTTGGCTTTAAAGTGGTTTTATATAAACTTACTAATGAATTAATTTTAATTATTTGATATTCAATTCCTAAGTTGGATGCTAACTCTTTGGCGTCGGTCAAGCTATGTTTACTAGAAAATTTTGAAGGAAGTGAAAATCCATATACGTTTTTATTTCCTAATGCACTAACAGCAATTGATGCAACCAAAGCGCTATCAATACCTCCTGATAATCCTATAACTGCTTTTTCGTGATTGGTTTTGTAAAAATAATCTTTTACTCCCAAGCATAAAGCTTGAAAAATCTCCTCTTCTCTGGAAACTGGTAAGTATTTACTTTTTTTATGAAGATCCAGATTAACAACATGTAATTCTTCTTTAAATGATTTAGCTTGCGATAATAAAATACCTTCTTTCGAAACAGCAAATGAGCTACCATCAAAAATTAATTCATCTTGCCCTCCAATCATATTACAGTATACAAAAGGTAATAATAATTTTTTTGCCTTTGCAGCTACTAGTTTTTTGCGCTCGCTCACCTTATTTTCTCTAAATGGTGAAGCTGAAATATTAATTATCAGCTCGGCACCCAATTTTTTTTGCTCATAACTAACTTTGCAAGAATAATTTTCATCCCATAAATCCTCGCAAATTTGGACTCCGATTTTTTTGTTTTGGCCATTTATTGGAATTAGTACTGTTTTTGGTTTTAATCCACTAGTGAAAAATCTTTTCTCATCAAAGACATCATAGTTAGGAAGTAGTATTTTATCGTAAAAATCTTGTATTTTATTGTCGTAACAAATAGCTGCAGAATTAAAAATTTTACCGCCGTCAGATCTTATACAACCTAAAATTATTGGAATACTAGAATCCGAGGCAACTTCATTTAGAACCATGTTATTTTGCTCGATAAATCCTTTATCCCAAATAAGATCCATGGGAGGATATCCAGATAAAGATAACTCTGGAAATATAATTATGTTTACATTTAAAGATTTTGACTTTTCAACGTACTTTAAAATTTTAATTTTATTTTTTTCAAAATCTCCTAAAGAGGGATTTATTTGGCAAATTGCTAATTTCACTATTTCTTTATTTTATGGTTCGAGCCTTGACATTGTTCTTGGAAAAGGAATGGTTTCTCTAATATGTCTTGTACCACATATCCATGCCACAGTCCTTTCTAAACCTAATCCAAATCCTGAATGAGGTACTGAACCATACTTTCTTAAATCTAAATACCATTTAAATGGTTCTAGAGGTAAATCGTGATTTCTTATTCTATCAGTTAAAATCTCTAGATTTTCCTCCCTTTGACCTCCTCCAACAATTTCCCCAAATCCTTCTGGAGCAATAATGTCCATACCTAAAGCAATATGTGATTCAACTTCATTACGTTTCATGTAAAAAGCTTTTATATCTGCTGGCCAATTATGAATTATTACTGGCTTTTCGAACTGTTCTGAAATCAATGTTTCATCAGGAGCACCGAAATCATTTCCGTACTCAAAACTACTACCATTGTTATTCAAAATCCTTACAGCTTCTTTATAAGTGAGTCTAGGAAATGGGGGAACTACCCTTTCTAGATTTTTAACATTTCTTTCCAAGATCATTAATTCATTATGGCAATGTTCAAGTACGTTTTTGACAATATTAACCACTAGATTTTCAGCCCAATTCATATTTTCTTCTAATTCAACAAAGGCCATTTCAGGTTCAACCATCCAAAACTCGGTTAAATGTCGACGTGTTTTAGACTTCTCCGCCCGAAAGCATGGGCCAAAGCAATATGTTTTTCCGAAAGCTAATGCTCCAGCTTCTTGGTATAATTGTCCACTTTGAGTAAGGTATGCAGCTCGTTCAAAATAATTAGCTTCAAAAAGATTAGTAGTTCCTTCGACAGCATTGCTAGTAAATATCGGTGAATCAATTAGAACAAAGTCATTGTTATCAAAAAAGTCTCTAATAGATTTAATAACCCTATGTCTAATTCTCATCACGGCATTCTGCCTCTTTGACCTAAGCCATAGATGTCGGTTTGACATCAAAAAATCTGCTCCATGCTCTTTAGGGCTTATGGGGAATTCGTTTAAAACTGAATTTATAATTTTTAACTCAATTACACTAATTTCATATCCTCCTATAGAACGCGGTTCTTCTTTGATATACCCAACAACTGTAACAGAATCTTCTTTGCTTAACGTTTGTTCCATATTAAAAGTTTTATCATAAGCTTCCCCTTTAACTACAACTCCCTGAAGAAAACCTGTACCATCTCTTAGAATAATAAACCATATCTTCCCCATGTTTCTAATACTATAAATCCAGCCATTAACTTTTACTTTTTCCCCAACGTACTTGCTCAATTTACTAATAGTTGTTTTTTTCACTTCTTAACCTCACCATGTTGTCAAAATATCGTTTAAAATATCTTCAGCTATTTTATTTAAAGCAACCTTCGCTGCAAAGGATCTAGGTTCGCCAAATTCATTGTCATCTTCACTATCAATTTTACCATCATTATCATTATCTATTCCATCAGAAGAAATGTCACCACTTAATCCATAGGCACCAAACCCAGAATAATTTTTGTCAATAATGTTTTTTTCTTTAGTGTTATCATACCACTGAATTTTTACGTCCACTTTATACCTATATTCTGATATTGATTCATTTTTATCATAGCTGTAAGGACCATCAGTAATTTTTTTTATTATACCTTTAAGAGTAGAATTAGCTTCACCTTCATTTTGGACCAGTAATATTCCTGACTCATTAAACTGAAGGATAATTTCATCTGTAAGAACCTCAGATATGTCAAAATCCGATGTTTGGTTTTCAACTAATGGAATGGATATTGATTTAATGTGCGGTGGTATTGAGCCAGCAAGTGAGTAAAACCCGCATGATACCATTAATAATTGAGCAAAAATAATAACCTTTTTCAAATTAAATATTTACCTTTATTTTGGGCTCCAAGCCATACTCATCAATCTTTCGGTATAAGGTTCGCTCACTAACACCGAGCGCGTGAGCGGTCTTTCTTCGGTTATTATTAAAAAATTTAAGAGTCCTTGTAATTGCTTCTTTTTCTAATTCTTTTAGCGAAATTTCTCCGATTAAATGATTTTGAATGGCATATCCAAACTCTTCAGTAATTTCTATTGATTTGTCTGAAATTGGTAAATTATTTTCAATAATGTTGCCAATATCTTTTTTAGCAAATGATTCCTTTGAGAAATTATTGTTTCCCAACAAAATACTCTGAATTAATTCAGTATCTTGTTTTAGCATAAATAACTGTCTTAGAATTAAATCAATTTCAGCCTTATTTGTGGTCTTATCTACAACCACTGGTAAAGCAGGATTTGAATTAATTTTAGAATAAGAATCTAATAGTTCCATTTTTACTAAATCTGCATTTATTCTTTCACCTTTACTAAAAACGATAATTTTTTCCACAAAGTGTTTTAATTCTCTTACGTTACCCGGCCAATCATGTCTTTTAAGGATCCGAATTGCATCTGGAGTGAAACCACGATACCTAATATCATTTGACCTTGTAAATTCTAATGAGAACCTCTCAATGAAGGCATTAATATCTTGAGGTCTCTTTCTGAGGGGAGGGACAGCAACTGTAACAGTTTTAAGTCGATAAAAAAGATCTTGCCTGAAGTCACCATTTTTAACCATTTGGTCTAAGTCTTTATTAGTTGCGGCAATCAGCCTAACATCAGTTTTTCTGGTTTTTGCTTCACCTACTCGCATAAATTCACCATTTTCTAGAACTCTTAGAAGTTTCACTTGAGTATCTAGTGGAGTTTCACCTATTTCATCCAAGAATATTGTCCCTTTGTTTGCTTCTTCAAAATATCCTTTTCTGTCTTCACCTGCACCTGTAAAAGATCCTTTCCTATGACCAAACAGCTCGGATTCGATTATACCTTCGGGAATAGCACCGCAATTAACAATAATTAGAGGCTGACTACTTCTTTTGCTTGCCTTGTGAATAGATCTAGCAATTATTTCTTTTCCTGAACCAGACTCACCTAAAACTAATACGGATATATCCACTGGAGCAACCTGCCCAACCATTTCTACGACCTCAATGATCTCATCAGAGTTGCCGATGATGCCAGACTCTTTTTGGAGCTTTTCTACATTTATCATATTGTTAAACTAATATATTAAAATTAATAGTTCTAAGTAGGGATTTCTAATCTTTATAATCATATAGTTGATTCAATTTCTGTAATTTCATCTCTTATCTTCGCTGCTTTTTCAAAATCAAGTTTTTTGGCGTGAGCTGCCATAGCCTTCTTGAGTGAATTCACTATTTCAATCTTGTTTTCTTTTGGTAATCCTATTTTATCAATGGAAAATTGCTCATTATCTTTAGTGTCCTTTTGAGAATCTGCTACTGCTGTAGAAAACATTATTTCATCAACTGATTTTAAAATTGTTTTCGGTATAATATTATTTTTGGCATTAAATTTTTTTTGAATTTTTCTCCTCTCTTTAGTTATTTCCACTAAACTAGACATAGCCTCCGTAATTTTATCACCGTACAAAACTACTTTTCCCATTTCATTTCGGGCAGCTCTTCCGGCAACCTGTAATAAACTACTTTTTGACCTTAAAAAACCTTCCTTATCAGCATCTAAGACAGCAACCAGACTAACTTCTGGTATATCCAATCCCTCTCTAAGCAGGTTAATTCCAACTAAGACATCGAACTTACCTATCCTAAGATCTCTGATTATTTGGACTCGCTCTAAAGAATTTATTTCAGAATGCAGATATCGAACGTTAATGTTTAGATTAGATAAATAATCAGTCAGGTCTTCGGACATTTTTTTTGTTAATGTAGTAATTAAGACCCTTTCATTTTTCTTCACAATTGATCTTATTTCAGATACTAAGTCCTCAATCTGGCCATGGGTTTTTTTAATATACACTTTCGGATCCAGTAATCCCGTAGGTCTTATTATTTGCTCAATAACTACACCACCACACAATTTTAATTCTTTTTCAGAAGGGGTAGCTGAGGTGAATATGACTTGATTTTGGGATTCATGAAACTCATCAATCTTTAACGGTCTGTTATCTAAAGCACTGGGGAGCCTAAATCCATGCTCAACTAAGGTTTCTTTTCTTGACCTATCTCCATTATACATTCCCTGTATTTGAGGTAATGTAACATGTGATTCATCTAAAATTGTCAGAAAATCAGAAGGAAAAAAGTCGATCAAAGTAAAAGGTTTTTCGCCAGGAGATCTTCCTGCAAAGTATCTAGAATAATTTTCTATACCAGAACAATACCCTAATTCAATCATCATCTCGATGTCAAAATTAGTTCTCTGCTCAATCCTTTGAGCTTCAAGCAATTTATGGTTTTTTTTTAAAAATGAAATTCTTTCATCTAATTCCAAACGAATTTCATCAACTACTTTTAAAGTAGTTTTTTTATCAGTTACAAAATGTTTTGCAGGAAATATTGCTATACTGCCTAATCGATCTTTTACTTCACCTGTTAAATTGTTGAATATGGCAATTTCATCAATTTGGTTGCCAAATAAATCTATTCTAATACAACTATCTTCATAGGCAGGAAAGATTTCAATCAAATCCCCACGGTATCTCACATTTCCTCTTTCAAGCACCTTATCGTTTCTAATGTAATGAATATTTATAAGTTTTCTTAAAAAATTTCTTATATCTAGTATTTCTCCTTGTGAAATTTGAATCATTCCTTTTTTGTATTCTTCTGGCGAACCGATGCCGTAAATACATGACACTGATGATATTACAATTACATCATTTCTTGTCATCAAAGAGCTAGTTGTCTTAAGTCTTAATTTGTCAATTTCTTCATTTACCGAGCTTTCCTTTTCTATAAAAGTATCAGTAACAGGTAAGTATGCCTCTGGTTGATAATAATCATAATAAGAAATAAAGTACTCGACAGCGTTATCAGGAAATAGTTGTTTAAACTCTCCATAAAGCTGAGCAGCCAGAGTTTTGTTGTGAGACATAATTAAAGTTGGTTTTTGCAATTTATTTATAACGTTTGCTATTGTAAATGTTTTGCCTGATCCTGTCACACCCAAAAGAGTTTGATAACTTTCTTTACCCAAAACTCCGTTGACAAGTTCTTCAATTGCCTTGGGTTGGTCACCTTTTGGTTTGTAAGTTGAGTCTAAATAAAATTCTGCCATATTGTCTAATATATGCAATTTTCCCCTCTAAATTCAATGGCAGACTTTAGAAAACAATGTTTCTAACGTTATAGCTTTGCATAATTATGACAAGTTTTTAAAACTTCTTATAACTTTCTTGCTAAAGAAATAATTTCTTTGGCTATTTTTAACGGAATCTTAGTCTCTCCATTCAGTACCTCAGGAGTAAGCTGGGAAATAGTTTTTATATTCTCAAAAGAATTTAGCAAGAGGCCTAACCGTTTTTTCCCTATACCTTGAATGGCTTCAAAAGGGGATCTGATCATATTTGAATTTCTTTTTTTCCTTTGATAAGAAATTGCAAATCGATGAGCTTCATCTCTAATTTTTCTAAGTAGAATTAAACCTGGACTTTTTTTATCTATTGATTGTGAATCCTTAAAACCAGGTATAAAAACTTCTTCCAATCTCTTGGCTAAACCAATAATGGGAATATGTTCTAATCCTAACTTTTTTAATGCCGAAAATGCAACTCCCAGTTGTCCTTTTCCCCCATCAATTAATATAAGGTCGGGTAAAACCCCACAATCTTTGATTACTCTACTATATCTTCTAAAGACGATTTCTTTCATTGATGCAAAATCATTATTATCAAGTACGGTCTTGACCTGAAATCTTCTATATTCAGATTTCTTTGGTTTCGTATTTACAAAACAAACTAAGGAACCTACTATATCTTTCCCTCCAAGGTGGGAAACATCAAATGCCTCGATTCTAGTAGGAGGAATTTTTAAATTTAAGTCCTTTTGCAATTTATTAATAGTTTTTGGAATCCTATCAATTTTTTGTTGGCGCCTTAAAGTCCATTCTCCTAAAAGAAGCTTTGCATTTTGAAATGTTATTCTCAATTCTTTTGCCTTTTCGCCCTTTTGTGGATAGTTAAATCTTACATTATGATTAGATTTACTTTGCAACCACAAAATAAGTTCTTTCTCATTTAATGGCTTATTTTGCAGTGAAAGTTCTTTTGGTATAAAATCACTATCTAGATAAAACCTCGTTACTATTGTGGCCATGTTTTTCTGGGCAGATTTATCCAAATTGGTTAAGGACAATTTTTCCCTACTTATAATTCTACCATTTCGAATTCTTAAAATGACAGCTATTCCTATCTTCCTGTTACTTGCTAGGGCTATAACATCTCTATCATCAAAATTAGATCCCGTAACCTTTTGGTTTTTAAAAAATAATTTTATGTCAGCTAATTGATCTCTATACATTGCAGCAATTTCGTATTTTTGTTCATTAGAAGCGATCAACATTAATTGTTTAATATGCGAAATAGTATCTTTTGTTCGACCTCTAATAAAATTTTCAACCCTTTTTATCATTTGTAAATATTGACCTTCGGAAACTAATCCCTCACATGGACCATCACATTTGTTGATATGGTAGTCTAAACACAATGATATTTTTTTTGCCTTAATAACTGATTTATCAATAAAAAATGTACAGCTTCTAATAGGGAAAACTTTTGCTAAAACATTCATAATTGATCTAAGACGATACACATCTGTGAATGGACCGTAGTATTTAGATCCATCTTTTACAACATTTCTAGTAATGATTACTTGCGGGTATGGCTCATTTGTGATTTTTATAAAGGGGTAAGCTTTATCATTTCTAAGATCAATATTATATTTTGGTTTATGGGTTTTAATAAGGTTTGCTTCGGTTAAAAGAGCTTCTACTTCACTTCTCACTACAATCCAGTCCAAATTATTAATGTGTTTAATCATGGTAATATTTTTTGCTGACATTCCTTTTTGGCTTCTAAAGTATGACCTAACCCTATTTCGGAGATTTTTTGCCTTTCCAATATAAATAATTTTATTTTCAGAATTAAAAAATTGGTAAACCCCCGGATCAACAGGAAGATGCTTTAGTTTTGCAGTTATTTTGTCGGTCATCTATTTATTAATAGGTCTTTGAAATGAATTTTTAGTATCACAAATATTATTGGGATTTATTTAATTAAATCAAAAATAATACGAAATTTTTAGTTAATATTATGACTAAATTTAAAGCACAAACTATTTGTTTTTAATTAACGATATTATTATTCTCTAGATAAATCTTTTTTAATAGATTATTTACAACTTATAAAAATTAAGTTATAATAAGATTAGAGTATTCATGCAGCATTTTATTTTTTTAACAATTTTAATCTTTACAGCTCAGTTGTTTGGCCAAGATGAAAATAGCCGAGTTAAGAGAAAAGTGTACAGGACTCAGACTGGATCAATTATAGAGGCTCCACAACCTCTTTTTGAAAGAACTTCTAAAAAGGTGTCAATTAAGAAGACGAAAGATAATGCAAAAGTGCCGAAAATGTTGAAAAGGACAGATAGAATAGAAACTACTTACCGAAATGAATTAGACAGTCTCAAAATGACAGTCCAAGCACTTTTAAATCAATCTAAGTTGTTGCAAACAAATTATGAGAAAAAACTTTCTGAAAAACAAACTGACACCATTTTCGTTTACACTACAATTTATGATACCACTACAGTTCTTGACACTTCTTACATTTACACAAATGCAACCACCACTGTCTATGATACAGTAGTGATTATAGATAGCGTATATATAAATCAGTATGACACAACCACTTTAATTCAAACTAATTATGATACTGTATATGTGATGGATACTACAGTGGTTGTAAATTATGATACTACCATTATGAAAGACACTATTTGGGCCTTTGCTTATGACACCACCTTTGTAAAGGATACAACTTGGGTTTTTGCTTATGACACTACTGTTATACGCGATTCTATTTGGCTCTTTGCTGTTGATTCTATTAAGTCTTTTGATACTTTAGTTATTGCCAATAATGATACTGTAACCATTCACACATACTCAAGTAAATTTCCAAATAACTTTACTCCTGATTTGATAGATCAAAAACAGTCTGCCTTCCCTAAATATAAAACCTTAGGCGATGCTCTTAGAGCTAGGGATACAGGAGACAACTCTGCCCAAGGATGGATAAATCAAGCTCTCAATGCTGCGGGAGGTAACTGGAAAAAAGCCGAAGTAGAATATAAAAAATTACAAAAGATTTACTCTACAAGTATGGTACAAGCTATTACAAGAAAACCCAAGGATCCAAAATTCATTGGTCCAGATATGAAATATAAATCAGTAATATTTGACACACTTAAGATCCTCACTTTTGACACTACCTTGATCCAAGACACCGTTAAAAATCTAGTGAGACAAACTTTCGTTAAATATGACACTTCAGTTGTTGATAATCGAAGAGATGTAATTGCAAACACCACACCTCCTGGACATGAATTGATTGTTAAATATCATAGGAATGGTAGAGTAAAGGAGCGTGGTTTAATGAAGAATAATAAAAGAAATGGTGAATGGGTTCAATATGATTTCAAAGGTATTCCACTAAGAAAATCTTTCTATGAAATGGGGAGAATGGTTGATGATGAACTTATTGTAGTATCTGAAAATGATAACCCAATGAATGAATTAAAAAATTATACTAAAAAAAGAAGAAAGAGTGAAAATTCATCTAAGGCAAAAAAATCAAAGAGTATATTTAATTTACCTAGATTTGGTAGAGATTAATTATTAATTATTTAACCTTTTCTGCCAATTCTAATAAAACTCCGCCGGTTGATCTGGGATGGATAAAAATGATTTTATAGCCCTCAGCGCCATATGTATAATTATTTCCAATGATGTCTATATTATTTTCTTTTAATTCATTTATTGCTTCATCTATATCCTCTACCCTTAGGCAAATATGATGAATACCTACTCCTTTTTTAGTGATAAATTTGGCTATATCTGATTTAGGATATTTAGATAAAAGTAGTTCAATCTTTCCATTTCCTGTGTCATAAATATCTGTAATAACGCCTTGATTTTCAACATCTTCAGTGGAAGTATTCTCGATACCTAAAACTAAGTTCCAAAATTTTTTTGCCTTAGAAAGATCGATAGTCGCAATACCAACGTGCTCAATGCCAATAATTTTCATTATAATAAACTATTATTTTTATTTTTAGGATCAAGGCCTAAGCCGTTAGAGCTCGAAAGATTTAATTTCCCATTTACAACTTTTACGCCCTCATAGGGATCATTTTCAATAAGAAGATTCCCATCTAAATCGACTTTGTCTACATTACTGGCTATGCTGGCTGCAGCTGTTATTCCTACAGAAGTTTCGACCATGCAACCAAGCATAATTTTTAAATCATATTTTTTTGCTAGCCTAATCATCTCTAAGGCCTCCTCAATTGAGCCACATTTCATTAATTTTATATTGATCCCGTCGAATGAATCTTTAATTTTTTTTATATCATCCACGTTCCTACTATTTTCATCAGCATATATGTCTAAGGGTGATAGCTCAGTTAATTTTTTACTCTTTTCTAATTCATTTGCAGGAAAAGGCTGTTCTATAAATTCTACATTTTTGCCATGAAGCCACTTACACATTTCAATAGCTGTATTAAAATCCCATCCCTCATTTGCATCAACTCTTATTATTTTATCAGTAAATTTTCTTATTTGCGTTATAATTTTTTTGTCATAATTGGGAGTGCCTAGCTTGACTTTTAGAATGTTGTAAGGATCCGCTTCTTTAACTTTTTTCTCAATTTCTTCGATTCGTCCTATAGCGATTGTAAAACTCGTGTCGGTTAGATTAGTATTTTTACAACCTAAATATTTCCATAATGGTAGCCGTTTTTTCTGAGTCCACCAATCCCATAATGCCATGCTAAAGGCCGCCTTAAGAGATTTATAATTTCCTAATTGAGGATAAATTAAATTTTGCATCTTTTCAAGATTAACATTTTCACTATCTGGAATGTTTATACCCTGATTTAAAACTGATAAAATCTTTTCTATCGATTCCTTATAACGTATGGATGGTGCGGCTTCGCCTCTGCCAATTATATTGCCATCTTGCAAAAAGATTAAAACAATATCATACCAATTATTACTACTTCTAGATATTCCAAATGAATGTTTTAAAAAAATACGATATGTGGTGAAACTTAACTTCATTCAAATATTGATTTTTCAATGTGATCAATAAATTTTTCATCTTTCCACCTAATAATATCTGCGACTGGTATATTTAAATTTGAAGATAAAGAATCTATTATCTTTTTTGATTTACTATTACTTTGCTTAAGAGTAAATAAATTAACCCCTAAATACTTACTAGCCTTGAAGGGACGCATAAGATCTAAATATAAATCCATTAATTGCCGTAATTCAGGAATTGGATGATTAGTTACATCCATATCTCTTTTTGGCTCGTGAGTAAAAATTAAATAATCAGGCATACAACCATGCATAAGACCTAAAGTAACACCTGAATAATGCATATTATTTAAAGCTCCCTGCCCCTCTACAATGGCAAGTTCAGTGTCTCCAGGTAACTGATCTAAACAATGTTCTATCTCGCCTGCCATAAAATCAGCTATTACAGCATCAAGAGGAACGCCCGAGCCTGATAAAAGGATACCTGTTTGCCCTGTGCCAATGAAGTGTGCGTTTTTACCGCGTAATTTTAATGCATTATTTATTTCCCATGCTGTTGTCATTTTACCTGTATCACAGTCCGACCCAATAATTAGAAGAACTGGAAATTTTCTTTTTTTCCAACTCCCCTTTGGGAATTTTGGTGGATAGTTTGGTTTTCTTAGATCTATTAAATTAACATTATTATTAGAAGCCTCAATCTGAAGTTTGGGATCATCACTTAAAAATGAATGCAAACCGTTAATGATATCACATCCATATTGAATTGCTTTTTCTATTTCAACTTTTGACTTTCTATCAAGGATACCACCTGGAGGAGCATTCCCAACTACTAAGTGTGAGGGGGAAAACTTTTTTGTATCCTTAAATGAGCTCACACATGGGATATTACCTCCCCAACCTAATACATCTTCGGCTGTTTTACCTGCTTTGTAGGGGTCTATTACAGCTACGACTTTATCAGTTTGATATCGGATTAACATATTACCCGTTTTATTTTTGATATAATCGAACGACTCTATTGCTAAAATAACGTAACGTGGCATTTAGTGTCTAAAATTAGGTTTTCGTTTTTCTAAAAATGCTTTTAAACCCTCATCTGTTTCTTTACTTTCAAAAAGATCGCTAAATACTGCAATTTCTTTTTTTAAACCTTCTTTTAAAGAATAATTAAAGGAATCGTTAATACATTTTAATGCTTTAGTAACAGCAAGGGGACCATTATTTATTATTATTTTTGAGAATGATATAGTCTCATCTAAAAGTTTATCTTGATCAAAAACTTTATTCACTAACCCTATTCGAAACGCTTCATCTGAATTGATAACATGTCCACCAATGATTAATTCAGTAGCATTACCTTTCCCGACGATTCTTGGAAGCCTCTGCGTACCTCCCCAACCAGGTATTAAGCCCAATTTTACTTCTGGTTGTCCAAATTTGGCATTTTTGCTAGCAAATCTTAAGTGACAAGCTAAGGCAATTTCACATCCTCCTCCCAAAGCAAAACCATTAATAGCAGCAATAATTGGTTTTGAAGACTGCTCAATAGTATTAGCAACTTTTTGACCTAGCTCCCCAAATTCCTTTCCGTCCTTTTTATCTAACTTTTCCATTACTCTTATGTCTGCTCCAGCTATAAAAGCTTTGTCTCCAGATCCTGTAATAATTATTGCTCTAATGTTTTTATCGTTTATCGAGTAAGTAATATTATCATATAATTCGTTAAGAATATTTATGTTCATTGCATTTAATGCTTCCTCCCTGTCTACTCCTATGATGCATAAATCATCCTTAAATTCACTTTTAATAAACATATAACTATCCTTTATTTCCAATATGTCCTACTAAAGAGTACCATTACGGTAAAAATTTCTAGTCTTCCTAATAGCATACAAAAAGAAAGAAGCCACTTACCAGGAACTGGTAGTAAGGCATAACTATCAGTAGGACCGAAATCGCCCAAGGCAGGACCTATGTTTCCCATTGCTGAAGCTGCTGCACCTATTGAAGTTTCTAAGTCGAGCCCCATAGTTGAAAGTAATATAGTTGAAATTATAAATGCTGACATAAAGAAAAGAAAAAAACCTAAAGTATTTCTCACGACATCTTCATGAATTGTTTGCCTACCAATTTTTACGGGAATTAATGCCCTCGAGTGCAGCATGCGTCTTGTTTCTAGTATGGCATATTTCACAAGTAATAAAACTCGAATTACTTTCATCCCTCCAGTAGTAGAGCCTCCCATGCCTCCAACAAACATCATTGTTAGCAAAATCATCTGGATAAAAATTGGCCACATTTCATAGTCTCCAAGAACATAACCTGTGCCTGTCAAGATGGTTATGGTCCCAAATAGAGATTCTCTAATGCCCTTAAAAGAAAATATATTATTTTGAAAGGATAAGGATAGAAATATTATGAATGAAATAACCCCAGTTATAACTAAGTATACTCTAAACTCAGAATCCTTAAAATATGCTTTGAAATCCCCACTAAGAAGGCGAAAATGCAAAGAAAAATTGATTCCGGCTATGAACATAAAGAACATAATTATACAATGAATCAAAGCGCTATCAAAGTAGGCTATACTTGCATTTTTAGTAGAAAATCCACCAGTAGGCATTGTTGTAAAAGCATGGCAAATTGAATCAAAAGTTTGCATACCTGCAATTCTTAAAGCAATTATTTGCAGAAATGTCATAGATAAATAAATGATCCATAAGTATTTAGCAGTCTCCTTAACTCTAGGAGTTATTTTATCTGAAACTGGACCTGGAGCCTCAGCTTTGAATAATTGAACGCCACCTACGCCCAAAAGTGGTAATATGGCAATGTAAAAAACAATTATACCCATTCCTCCTATCCACTGTAAAAAGCTCCTCCAGAATAAGATTCCCATTGGGAGGCTCTCTATTCCATTCTCAAGATGTGGCATGGTTAAAGGATTACCTAATATTGAAGCTCCAGTTGTTGTAACTCCCGACATAGATTCAAAGAATGCATCAGTTATGTATGGTATTGCTCCTGATAGATAAAAAGGTAACGCCCCAACAAATGCTGTTGTTATCCACGAAAGTGTTACAATAGCAAATCCATCCCGATTTGTAAGACTTCGTTTGTATCTTGTAAGGTACCACATAACAAAACCTAATGATATGCAAAAAACTGAGGAATAAAGAAAACCATTTAAATCATACTGACCATAGATAAAAGATATAAAAATTGGAACTATCATTGTTAAACCCAAGATAGTAAGCAAGGCTCCAATAATATTTAAAAGAGGTTTGAATCTCATGCTGAGAAAAGTTTTTTCAGCTTTCCTATTGCCTTAGGTTTTGCGAAGACCAGAGCAATATCATCTTCACTTAACACTGTATTCCCATGGGCTATACGTATTTTGCCATGATGATTAATCATCCCAATAATTGCATCGTCAGGAAAATTCAATTCCCTTATAGGTCTTTGCGTTACAGGACTCCCTTGCTCAGGCTGAAGTTCAATCACATCTACATCTAATTCATCAAAAGTCATAATAGGTTTTTCTGATAGATCAGTATGAATTTCTCTTAAAATAGCATTAACAGTAGATAAATTTTTACTGATAACTGCACCAACTCCAATTTCCTGAATAGAAGGTATATACTCGGTAGTAGACAGGTGGATAATGCTCTGCTTAGCGCCTAAATGCTTTGCTAAAAGACCTGCTACTAGATTTGTTTTTTCATTTTCCGTTACAGCAATAAAGCTATCAATATCCTGAATGTTTTCTGATTTTAAGAACTCAATATCAGTACCATCACCGTACAAAATCATTGATTCATCAATATTATTTGAAATTTGACCAGCCTTTAATCTATTATAATCTACTAGTCTTACATTTACACTATCATTGGGTAGTTCTTTAGCTAAAGTGCGTCCAATTTTTCCACCTCCAAGTATCATAATGCGATGAGTTTCCGTTAGCTCTTTACAAAGAAGATCCATTAGATTAGGAATATCTTCTGTTTTGATAACAAAATACGCAATATCACCTGATTTAAATACAAAATCAGCAGATGGAACAATAGTATCTTGACCCCTCAAGATGGCAATGACACCAAACCTAAAATGATAATTATTTTTTGCTATTTGTCCAAGAGACTCATCATATATATTTTTACAATCAGCATCTATGTTCAAACCAAGCATGGTGAGTCTTCCTGATTCAAAATCCATCACCTGAACAGCATAAGGATGTTTAACCAATCTAGTAATTTCATCGCATGCAGCTTTTTCTGGATGTATAACTATGTCTACACCAAATTTTTCAGGGCGAATTATTGATGCTTGTGTAGTATACTGTTGATTTCTTAGCCTAGCTATAATTTTATTTGCACCCAGTTTGTGGGATTGTTGGGATGCTATTAAATTTACTTCATCTACTCTAGTAAGACATAGAACGAAGTCTGCTTCGTCCACTTTAGCATCATTCAATGTATTAGGACTTGCTCCATTTCCCTCTACAACAATAACATCAAGGTTTTCAGAGGCTCTACGACATTTTGCAGGGTCAAGGTCAATAACCGTAATATCATAATCTTCTTCACTTAGAGCTTTAGCTACATGAAAACCAACTTCTCCTCCTCCGATAATAACTACTTTCATGTTTTATGAATTTTTAGTATGCATTAATGAAATTAACTCACTTGGATTAAAAAACGTTATTTTATGTTTATTGGCTCTCACGATAAATTTTTGCACCTAATGCTCTAAACTTCTCTTCAATTTTTTCATATCCACGATCGATATGATAAATTCTGCTAATTTCCGTTTTTCCTTTTGCAATAAGACCAGCTAAAATTAAAGAAGCACTTGCACGGATATCTGTGGACATAACTGGAGCACCAACTAAGCTTTCAACGCCTCTTACAAATGCTGTATTTTTTTTAACATTTATGTCTGCCCCAAATCTATTTAACTCAGGAACATGGCTGAATCTGTCATGATAAACAGTGTCAGTTATAATAGAAGATCCATTAGCAGTGGCCATAAGTGCTACCCATTGAGCTTGAAGATCTGTTGCGAATCCAGGGAATACATCAGTTGTCATATCTACTGCATTCAATCGATCAGATGGATGAATAGTAATAGAATTTTTTGTAGTCTTTAGCCTACATCCAACTTCTTTTAGCTTTGAAATCAAAGAATCCAAATGACTAGGAATCACATTCTTAAGCTTTAAATTTCCTAACAATGCTCCTGCAATTAAAAAAGTACCTGCCTCAATTCTATCGGGAATGACTTCAATATTTGTTGAATTTAGATAAGATACTCCCTCTACAGTTATTTTGGTTGTTCCAACACCTACTATTGAAGCTCCCATTTTGATCAAAAATTGACAAAGTTGAACAATTTCAGGTTCCTTCGCAGCATTATTGATAATTGTAGTACCTTTTGCTAAGACTGATGCCATAAGAATGTTTCCTGTTGCACCTACTGATGGATATTCAAAATTAATTTCTGCTCCTATTAACTGGTCAGCCTTAGCAAGGATATATCCACTTTTAAGTGTTATTTCAGCTCCTAGTTTTTCAAGACCTTTCAAATGATAATCAACAGGTCTAGGTCCCCAAGCACAACCACCAGGCAAGGAAACTTTTACATAACCAAATCTGGCTATGAGAGGTCCTAAAACATAAAATGATGCCCGCATTGTTTTTACTAAATCATATGGAGCTTCTGGGTTATTTACTGATTTTGAATCAATTTTTAAAATATTGTTTGAAAATGAACATTTAGCACCAATGATTTCTAATAATCTAATCATAGTCCTTGTATCCCTTAAATTAGGTACTTTTGATATTTCGGTTTTCCCATCTGCAATTAGTGCTGCTGTCATTATTGGCAAAACAGCGTTTTTGGCACCACTTATATCTACAGATCCTGAAAGTCTCTGCTGCCCTTCAATGATAATTTTATCCATTATGTAATACCCAGTTGTCTTCCATGAAATAAAGATTTGATTACTTTGGATCTTTCATTTTCATCGAGATATTGTACTTTCACTGAAGTATTTCCATTATCTGTATATTTTGAAATATGCAAATGATTATCTGCATTAAAGGCTATTTGAGATAAATGAGTAATGCATATAATTTGTTTGGATTTAGAAAGGTTTAATAAATGATTTGAAACTTTTTTAGCAGCCATTCCAGATATACCTGTGTCAATTTCATCAAAAATAAGGGTTTTTACAGGATCCAGATCTTGGAAAACAGTTTTTATTGCTAACATAATCCTCGATACCTCGCCGCCTGAAGCTACATAAGAAAGTGGCTTAATGTCCTCTCCAGGATTTGTAGAAATAAAAAACTCAACAGTATCAATACCTTTGGAATTATTTTCATAAAATTTATTACCAATTTTAACAAAAGCATCT
>MDTC01042491.1_pt1 | contig 23227 bp, 21 predicted proteins | sample 811181 | NCBI WGS metagenome assembly MDTC01 (sample SAMN05326644, study PRJNA326480) | marine metagenome | isolation source: seawater | place: Pacific Ocean: North | collected 2011 | reverse complement strand
TAGTAAATTAAAATTCAATGTATTAGAAAATTCATTACATGTTAAAAGTTTAAAAAATCTTCACATTAAAGTTTCAGGTAAAATTACCAGAAATGACCAAACTTGGTCAATTCAAAAAAAAATGATTGATGATTCACAAGCAATTATTTTTGAAATTTCATATGAAAAACAAACGTTAGGCATGTCTTTCTTTACATATGATACAACTACAGCATATTATGACGTTGGTGTTTATGATAGGGAATTAACAAAAAAGCATTTTACAACTCACTTTATGCTTTGGAATGCTATAACTTATTTTAAAAAAAATGGAATATCAAAAATATATTTAGATAAAATGAATTATTCAAAAGATTCTAAAATAAATGATATCGTTAATTTTAAATTAGGATTTTCAAACGAAAAGGTATTATCAACATTTTTTTAATTAAAACTTACATGGCCAACATTTTAAATTTCCTTTATTAAATTATACACTTAAAAATATAGTTTTTCACATTAAAAACATTAGACTTTGAAATTTTTAGGAAAAAAACATAATAACATAAAAGATGAAAGTATAAGAGTTGAAAACAAACTTTACAATGATAAATTTATTGAAGGTTTAAATATTAAGGAAATAGAAGCATTTGATTTTCATAAAAGCATAGGCAATTCAGTTTTAAAAGATAACAACCCCTTTGAGACTGTTTGGCTTAAAAATATTGATAGATTAATGACGATGATTCCAGATAATATTAAAACTGAGAATTATTGTTTACTGGATGTTGGAAGCGGCCTTGGTATTTCAACCATTTATTTTAAAGAAAAATATAATTTTATTTCGTTTGAAGGGTTTGATTACGATCCAAAGTTGGTTGAAATGTCAAAACAAATATTATATAAAATTTACATTGATAAGACTATTAATTTTTATCAAGCAGACGCCTATGAATATGTTCTTGCTCAAGACAAACCATATGTGCTATTCCTTTTTAATTCTTTTGGTAAAAAGACATTAAACAAATTCATTTCAAATAATATTTATAGCCTTCAGAAAAATAATTCTATATTATTGTATTGTAATGACCACCATTATTCGGAAATAAATGGATACTTAAAATTTTACAGGAATGATTTTTACAATCTTTCAGCATTTTTGTTTTAATCTATCCTTAATTGCTTAATATGATTAATCTTTTTGAGGAATACCCTTATGATTTTACTAAAAAATCAAGTAAATTTATTGATGAGCTAATTGATGAATCTGAGTATAAAACCATTTATTCAGCTTATGAAATATCTATTGAAAAAGTAAATAAATTTTTACATAAAAATTACTTAAAAAATTTTAATTCTTCCTCCAATACATTTCCTTTAATCTTTGGCCAAAAATATTTTAATCTTCTTTTGGGAGCAATTTCAATTGATAGAGTTATCTCAAAATATCCCAACAAAAAAATAAAAATAGATCTAACAAAGGAAGAATTAAATATAGACTCCAGGTTTTTGAATTTTTACGGAATTATAGCTGAGAGGATTGGGGAGCCTTTCAAGATAAATATTATTGAGAAAGACAATAACAAAAAACATTTTGACAAGTTTGATAATAGTACTAAAGATCAAATTTCTAAGGTTTTACTATATGATTATAGACTTTTAAAATACTATTATAAACTTCTTTTTTCTAAACTATTACCTAGAAAATATATATTAAGTTACGGTGAAAATCTAATAAATAGAGAAATTAAATCAGAACTATTTAAAAAAAATTTTCACGTTTATGACATAAAAAATTTAGTTGATAATTTATATAACGAAAAAATTAAAACTAATCATTCAAAGCAAGAAAATAAAATTATTATAAAAAAAGTAACTCAAGAATTTTCCAAAACAAATTCATATTTCGAAAGTGAATTAGTTTTAAATGTTTTTGTTGAAATATTTTGTAATGAAATTATTAATTCTTTATCCATTTTGAAATATAAGAAGAATCTATTTCGGGATCTTTTAAGTACAATTAATTTAAAACACAAAAAAACTTGTTTAGCCAATGGCTTATTTGGATTAAAAGGAATATTGTTATATGACGCACTAAAGCATAATAAGTATAATGTTATAACATCCCAACATGGATTAACACCTGGCATATCGAATCACTCTAACTATGTAAAATTTAATGAAAGCCACACTTCTGACATTTTTTTTTGTTATAACAAATCTTCAATTAATGTATATAAAAAAAATCAAGATTCGAGAACAATTTATCATGTTGTTGGAGCCCCTGTAACATCTAAGAATATTAATAATAGGATTTTTAATAAATTTTATTTGAAGAAAAAAATGAATTTGAAAGGAATTCAAATGTTGTATTTAAGTGGAGTAAACCCTGTAAATTCAAATAAATCTTTTCCAACTATTTTACCTAATTCAGAAATTTTTTATCATAATAAAAAAATACTAAAAGTTTTATCTGAAATAAATCAAAACTTTTCTTTCAAGGATTATCCAACAGAGCAATTTTTATTTGATCCTCACACACATCTTAAAAAATTATTTGGAGATAAAATTAGATTTTTAAATAAAAATGTGGATTTTAGATACGCAAGACCTGCTTTTGATTTAATTATAACAAATGCCACTCAAAGCACTCTTGAATGGTGTATAGGAGCACAAATCCCCCTAGTTTTTTTGTATGATAAAAAAATAATGCCTTTGGACTCAAAGAACCTTGAAAATATTTTCAAAGAATGTTTTTTGTTTTTTGACTACAATGAAGAAGGCTGGGAGCAAAAATTAATTTTTTTTCTCAATCAACCTTATAAAGTAATTTTAAATATTTGGAAAGAAAAACAAAAATTCCGCGATCAATTTGATGAAGAGTATTTCCTTTCTATGAATAAAAATGCTGGAAAATTAGGATCAAATTATTTATTAAAGCATCTTGAAACATAAAATCTTATTATCCGAAGATAAATTTTGGTCTAAGTTTATATTTAATAACAAAACTTTGTGGATTAAAGGTTACTGTAACTATTCAAATCAAGATCTTTCTAAAGCATTAAATTCCTTAAAAAAGGATGAATTAAAAAACTATATTTCGTCAATAACAGGTCATTTTGCAATAGTTTTTTCAAGTTTAAAAAGGACTTTGATTATTGTAGATAGAATTAGATCTAACGAAATAAATATCTTACAAGACAACAATTCTATTTTTATTTCCTCTGATTTTAACAAGTTAAAAAATAAATTTAATAGTAATGAATATTTAAATGAGCAAGCCAAATTAGAATTAAGTATGGGTGGTTTTACTATTGGCAATAACACTTTATTTTCAAACATTATATCACCAAATGCAGGACAGTATATTTTAATTGAAAACAATAACATTGAAGTTTTAGTTTATTTCAACTATTTTGGTAAAATTGACTTTAAATCAACTGAGGATCAGTTGATAAGTGAACTGACTGAAGTTACTTTAGACATATTTAAAAAAATTCAAAAAAAAGTAGGTAAAAGACAAGTTGTAATACCACTAAGTGCTGGTAATGATTCTAGGTTAGTTGCATCAATTTTTAAACACCTTAGAGTTAAAAATGTGCTATGTTTTTCCTATGGGAATAAAAACAGTTTTGAAGTTCAAACAGCAAAAAAAATTGCAAATCAATTGGGATATAATTGGACTTTTGTCCCTTTGTCACATACAACGGAAAGAAAATTTTATAAATCCAAAATTTACCTAGATTATTTGAAATATTCAACCTCTGTAAACTCAGTTTCTAATTTCCAAGGATTATCATCTATATATTATTTAAAAAGAAATAACTTATTGCAAGATGATGCTATATTTATTAATGGAAATAGTGGAGATTTTATAAGCGGATTACATATTAATAAATTACACGAAACAATTACTAGTAAGTCTTTTAAATATAAAAATTTATCACGAATTTTAAAAGAGGAATATATTTATAAGCATTATTCTCTATGGGGTGACTTAAAAAATAAGGAGAATATAAAAATGATAAATAAATCTATTGATAAAGAACTTGGGCAATTAGAAAATATTCAAATAGAGAACGCTCATCTTGCTTTTGAAAAACTTGAGCTTGTAGATAGACAATCAAAGTATGTCATTTTTGGCCAAAAAACTTTTGAATTTTTTGGATATGACTGGATGCTACCACTATGGGATGATAAGTATTTATTTTTTTGGAAAAAAGTATCCTCTAATTTTAAGTATAAACAAGTTTTATATAATAAAATGTTAATACTAAATGATTGGGGAGGCGTATGGAAGTCGATTCCGATAAATAAAAAAACAACAGGAGGTTTCTTATTAAGGTCAGTTAGATTATTTTTTAAAATTATATTTGTTTTTTTCGGCAAGCAAAAATGGCATCAATTTGAAACTACATTTATTAAATATTGGTCTGATCCCATTTATTACCACAAATTCCAGTCATATTTTAAAATAATAAAAGAATATAAAAGAAAGCCCAAAAATGCTGTTTCATGGGTAACTAAAAACTATTTAGAAAAATTATTAGAATGAAGAATTTCGCAATGATAGGTGCTGCGGGATACATAGCTCCACGACACATGAAAGCAATTCTAGAGACCGGTAATAATCTTGTAGCTGCCTATGACCCCTATGATGGGATAGGAATTTTGGATAGTTATTTTCCGGAATGTAGCTTTTTTAAGGAATTTGAAAGATTTGATAGGTATTTAGAAAAATTGAAAAGAGTCGAAAAAAAAGTTGTTGATTTTATTGTTATAACCTCACCAAATTATCTACACGATTCTCACATAAGGTACGGTTTAAGAATTGGATCGAACGTTATCTGTGAAAAACCAATTGTCCTTAACCCTCACAATCTTGAACAATTAATTGAAATTGAAAAAGAGTCAACATTTAAAGTTTTTAATGTTTTACAACTCAGGTTACACCCGGATGTCATTAAATTGAAAAAAATAATTGAAAATGATATAAGGGAAAATCAACAAAAAGTTTACGATATTGATTTGACATACATAACGTCCAGAGGTAAATGGTATTTTTCAAGTTGGAAAGGAGAAGAGGCTAAGAGTGGAGGTATAACAACAAATATTGGTATTCATTTCTTTGATATGCTTACATGGATTTTTGGTGACATCATTAAAAATGAAGTTTATTATAGAGAATCAGATACATCCTCGGGTTTTTTAAAATTAAAAAATGCTAACGTAAGGTGGTTTTTAAGCACAAATAACAAATTTTTAGATAAAAAAAATAAAAGGACTTTTAGAAGTATTTTGATGAATTCAGTTGAATTTGAATTTTCAAAAGGGTTTGAAAATCTTCATACACTTAGTTATCAAAACATACTAAAAAATGAAGGATTTGGACTAAACGAAGCAAAAAATTCTCTAAATGTAGTAGCAGAAATAAGAAATAAGAAAATATCAAAAGTGAATAAAAAAAAGTCTCATTCAATGTTAAAGAAAATTCTAAATGAGTAAATATTTTATACATGTAAGTTCTTATTTGGATCCTAATGTTTCAGTTGGAGATAATACTAAAATATGGCATTTTAATCATATTCTAGAAGGGACCACCATAGGTAAAAATTGCAGTTTTGGACAGAACTGCGTGATTGGACCAAAAGTCAGGATAGGTAATAATGTAAAAGTTCAAAATAATGTATCAATTTATCAAGGAGTCGAAATTGAGGATGATGTGTTTTTAGGCCCTTCTATGGTATTTACTAATGTGATTAACCCAAGGTCTTTCATAAATAGAAAAAATGAATTTAAGAGGACATTAGTTAAAAGAGGCTCTTCTGTAGGAGCTAATTGTACTATTATTTGTGGTATTACAATAGGAGAATTTTCTATGATAGGTAGTGGCTCAGTTGTTACTAAAAACACCAAACCTTTTGGTCTATATTATGGCAATCCAGCTAGATTACATGGCTGGGTTACAAAACATGGTAATAAGATGAATTTTGAAGAAGATAACACTTTTGTTGATCCTCAGGATGGTAGCCAATATTTTAAAGAAAAAGAAAATATTATAGTTTTAAATCAAATTGATAAATAGAAGATATTTATGACCATTAAAAAAGACCTTTTTGATTTTAATATTATTCGAAAAAATCAATTTTTTTCTATTTTTTATCAAAATTATTACCCATTATTTTTAGATAAGATATCTACAGTTTTGGAATTTGGACATGGTAGAGGAACAAACGCCGCAATTTTAAGGCATTTAGATTTAAAAGTTACAACCGTAGATTTCAATAAAAACTTTAGCCCTGATTTTGTTGATACAATTTTAAGTTTTAAAACAACAAATAAATTTGATTTAGTTTGCGCATTTCAAGTCCTAGAACATAATCCCATTGAAACTATTAAAGAGAATTTAACAAAGATGAAATCACTTTCAAATAAATATGTTTATATATCAATTCCATATAGCGGAAGGTGGTTCTCTTTAAATTTAGAAATGAATTTTATGCCTACAAAACTTGGAAGATGGAAAAAAACCTTTTTACTTACCTGGCCTCGTCTAATCAGAAAAACAAGACCAATAGAAAAATACAAATTAAGAGAAGATAAATACAACCCCCATTGGTGGGAGGTTGGAGATAAAAAAATGACTAAAAAAGATTTTGCTAGAATAATCGCAGATTCAGGGTTAGAAGTAGAAAAGACTTTTCACAACGAATATTTCCCTTATCATCTTTTTTATTTACTAAAAAAAATCGATTAATTTAAATTTAATATCTACTTTAAAAATGAAGTTTCTTGAATTATATGTTTATTCAAAAATGACACCTCAATAAATAAAAGCCTTAATTTATTCTTTTGATAGAGTGAAAAAAAAAGATATTTATGTGGTCTCAAGAATGTACAAACCACTAGAGGTCATTTACAATAAAAAAAAATTAGTTCATAAAGGAAGTCCAGCTTATTTTGAACTCATCAAGTTTTATGAAAATGATCCTTCATTTAACTTGTATTTAATTTTCATATTAGACATAAAGTCAGATAAAAAAATCAAATCATTTTTTTTAGATGAGATAAAAAATAAAATTCAAGTAGTAAAGTACTTCAATCTTTTTCTGTTGAAAAATTCAAAACTTGAGTACTTAATTAATAAATTTTATGCTTATATCAAAATATTTTTTCTTGTTAAAAAAAAGTCTATTTATTATTTAGATAGGGATAATCTTCTGTTGTTATATGTATTAAAATTCAAAAAGGGACTTATAGTTTTTAGATTACTTGGATTAACAAAAAAAATCCATGATATTCTAATAAATAAGAGATCATTTATTGGGTCGTTATATAGAAAAATATTTAAAAGTAGTAGTGTTTTATTTTTTTGCACAAGAGATGGTTCATGGCATGATTCGCTAAAGAAAAATCTTAGAAATGAAAATTTACACATACTTTTTAACGGTTATAATCTACAAACACACCAAAAAAAATCAAATAGAAGTATTTTTAAATTACTCTATGTGTCAAGATTAGAAAATGGAAAGGGTTTGACAGACTTTATTCAAATAATTGAAAATTATTTGAATAAATATGGCAAGAAAGATTTTGATGTTACTATAGTTGGGGATGGATCTTTAAAGAAAAAATTAATCCAAATTTGTAATGAAAAAAATATTCACAGTAATGTTTCATTTATAGGAGACATAAATCACAAACAATTAGATAAAATTTATAGTCAGTCTTCATTATTTGTTTCTTTAAATTCTTTTGGAATATACAGTAATACAGTAATAGAAGCTTCAGCTAATAACTTGCCCATTATAGCATTAGACAATAAAAATATTGTTGATAGCATAAAAGATTCATTTTATCTTGTAGATAAAAATGATTATGATAGCTTACATGACGTTATTTTTAAATTTAAGATTGACAACTTATTTTATAAAAAATACCAATTAAAAAGTAATTCATTTTTTAACATTAACATTTCTAGTTGGGATAAAAGGTTACAAAAAGAGAAAGAAATCATAAATAATTTCTTGATAAAGAAATAACTAATTGATTTAAGCAAATAAAAAATTATATCAATGTTGAAATTTTGAAATAAAAGGCTATCGATTATATTAATTTCATTATTTTTTCTAAAGCTTCAATTTGACCTTTTTTTTCATCAGGTCTATTAGCCAGTAAAATTAAATTATCAAATTTTTTTTCTATTAAATTAAACTGATTTGAGGGAGATCTATTATTTGATTTATTAATTGGTATTACTGTTGAATTTTCAGAAATCATACTCCATACTTTTTTTGAATCTTCTGGAATAATTTTTGTGATAACAAGCTCATTAAATATTTTAGTTTCTAAGTCAGGTATTTTATCACTCAAATCTTGAAATAATTCTACACTAATTCTAGAATACTTACTTTTATTAGGAGCAAAATTATCATATAAAGTTGCTCTGTAACTAATAAATTTTTTGTCATAAAAGATGATCCAAAAAGGACGATTAATAGGCTTTTTATCTATTAAAAAATGAACTACTGTAACCTTTTTTAATAGAGGTGTTGCGGATTCAAATTTGAGATTTGCTAATTTAAAGAAATTAAAAACAGGAATTGTCCAATAAATTTTTTTACACCCAAGTTTTTCTCCTGATGCTAAGGAAATATTTTTTATTTGCTTCTCTGATATATTAAGTTTTTTAATTTCACTATTTAAATATATTTTAACACCGTTTTTTATTAGTACGTCCCTTATATCAATTATCCATTTATAAATTCCTCCATTTTTAGGATAGTATTTATTTATGTTTGATTCACCATCTCTACAATCAGAAAAAGCAATTCTCCAATCCCATTGTGGATTTTTTTTAATTTTTTTTGAAGTTTCTCTATCAAATAAAATTAATCTTCCTGGGACAAATGAATCCTTTAATGAAACATTTAGATGTTCACAGTTAAGACCAGTCAATTTCTCATAAAATGGCTTGTAAATTAATTCAGTAGCTTTATGTCCATATCTAAAAAGAAAATATTCTTGAAGGTTATTTTTTGGGTCACTAATTTTATTCAAATCAGATTCTTGTGAAAAATATTTTTCATTAAGAGTCTTTAGTTCATTTTCAATTTCTTTTTTATCTAAAATGGAAAAATTATTCGCGTTAGGACAGCCACTTTTAGAGTATAATTTTTCATTAATTACATGCCCTTCCATTAGGCTTTTGTCAAATTTATAATAATCATTAGGGTTAATATCTTCCAAAATAAGGTTATCGATAAGGGTGTTTTTTGGTGACAAAACAAAATGAGTGCCAAAATCAAAACTTAATTTTCGTCCTTTATCATCAGGATTATCTATATACTCACTTTTTAATAGACCTCCAAGATTTTTATTTTTCTCGATTATAATAATCTTTTTAGTACCTTTATTCAATAGTCGTTTTGCAACGAAAAGACCTGCTAAGCCACCACCAACAATTACATGATAAGACATAAATAAATTTCCTACAATTTCAATAAAACTCCTCAAAAAAACTAAGTAAAATTGAAAAATTTGATGGTAATATATTTAACTACAACAATTAATTAAATTGTTAGATTTTAAGGTAAAAATTAATGATCTATAAAATTAGCAAATATGAAAATAGCCTACCTTTTAAATCAATTCTTTAAGGGGAGAAGATCTTGGGTGTTGTTTAATAAATTTTTGAATAAAATTATTGCTAATAAAAAATCACAAATTGACTTTAATTGGTTAGTGAAACATTCAAGCTCATGGGAGGATTATTTGAAATCAATTGATAATGAAATATTCGATGATACACAAAAAACAATTGATATACTGAAAAAGCAGAATAATGAAATATTAAATAAAATAGATGTTAACTTAGGTGGGAGCGCAAATCAATTCTTACTATATTTTTTAATTAGAAAATTTAAACCAAGTGTAATTTTTGAAACGGGTGTGGCTGCAGGGCATTCCTCTAGAGCAATCTTAAAGGCTTTAAAAACTAATCAAAAAGGTAAACTTTACAGCAGTGACTTTCCCTATTTTAGAATAAAAAATCCTGAAAAGTATATTGGAATATTGGTGGAAGAAGGATTAAAAGATAAATGGCACTTATCTATTGAAGGCGATTATATTAATATCAAAGAATTTCTTAAAATTGAAAATAAAATTGATTTTTTTCATTATGATTCAGATAAAAGCTATAAAGGAAAACAAGCTACCTTCAATCTTGTGAAACAAAAAATATCGAAGGGGGGTATTTTTATTTTTGATGATATTCAAGACGATAATTTTTTTAGAGACATAACTATTCAAAATAATTTTAATTTTAAGGTATTTAGTTTCGAAAATAAATATGTGGGATTAATTAATTTTTAAAAATTGAAGATAGTACACGTTCTTTCCTTATCCGCTATTGGAGGTGTTCAGAATTCATTTATACCTTACTATGAATTAGCAATTAAAAAAAGTCAATTTGAACATGAAATTTGTCTAACAAGGAAAATTGGAAAAGATTTTAAAAGTTCAATACCATTAAATCATTATAACTTAAGATCAATTAGTGGAATTTTTAAACTTATTTATCAAATCGTTTCTAAAAATACTATTGTTCACTTTTACAATAGCCTTGGAAGTAGACCAATTTATTTTTTTTTAAAATATCTGCCCTCTTCAAAAATTATTTTTCACGAAAGAGGCAGTGCTTGGAATTCAGATTCCTCTAATAATCGATATTTTTTAAAAAATGCAGAAATATCAGAGAAGATAATTTCAAACTCAAATGCAACACGCCAATTTCTAAATTTAAAATTTAATATACCCCTAGATAAAATATCAGTCATTCACAATGGAATTGATTTTAAAAAAAAAATAACTTCATCAAAATTTTCTAAGAAATTTTCAGTTGGCTATTTAGGTAGATTTGAAACTCAAAAAGGACTTCCTTCACTAATATCTGCTGCTAAACTCCTTCCTAAAATAAATTTTTATTTTGGAGGTTATGGACCATGGGAAGCTTTTATAAAAAAGTATTCCCTTAGTCAAAAAAATATTTTTATTATTGGTAAAATATTAGATTCTTTTTCATTTTTATCAAAAATTGACATTTTAGTAGTTCCTTCTATTAGAGAGCCTTTTGGTAATGTGATAGTTGAGGCAGGCCTATGTTATAAAGCTGTTATTGCATCTAATGTAGATGGAATTCCTGAAATTATTAACAGTAAAGAAGTAGGTTACTTAATTAATCCTACAGAAGACATAAACTATAACCTAAGGCCCTTAGGATCATTAAATTATCCGGAAAAAGTTTATTATCCTGACGTAAATAAATTAGGTAAGCCTATGGAATTAGATCCCAAGTCTTTGGCAAAAACGATCCAAAAATTATCAGAGGATAAAGTTTTAAGAGATAAAATGGGGAATAGTTTAAATAAAAGGGTAACACATTTATTTAGCTTAGAGAATTATTTTAAAAATCTTGAAAATTTTTATTGGGGGATAATGAATTGATTATAGATCAATTCAGCAACTTTTTGACTTCCGAAACAATTCCAATGCCTATCATCTTTTCTAATTTCTTTTTTGTCAAATTCCCTTATGTGATAGATATTTTTTGAAAGCATTCTGAAAGAATTTACTTCAGAATCTTTCATATTATAACATAAGAAAGAAATGTTTTCAGTCGAATAGTTATCTCGTATATAGACAAATAACTTTCTTATTAATTCTTTATTTGGATCTTTATTATTTATTATTTTTTTTGATGAATTTAATTTCGTAAAATTTAAGCTGAAAAATTTGTTTGAATATAAATAATATAATCCCTTTATATTGTAGAGAATCTTTTTTAGAGTAGGATATTTTAAATCAACATTGTTAATTTTATTTTCAATTAAATCAACTTGAATTCTATCAGGAAATCGATTTATATTTGAAATAGATTCATATATGTCATTTGAATTAACTAAAAATATTGTTTTTGTTGGGTTAATTGTTTTATTGAATTTTTTGTAGAATTCGAAATATTCTATCAATGTCATACCTGAACGAGCCATTTCAAAAATTTTTAAGTTTTTATCAAATAATTTAATTTGACTACCAACATTGCAATCGATGTTGTTCATCATATTTTCTAAAAAAGAATCTCCAATTAATAAAACTTGATTTTCTCCATTATTAACATCTGTAAGCCCTAAAAATCCAAAATCATTTACTTCCCATTTGGCATTTTTATATATACCTTTTTGATTTTTCTTGTAAACTTGGTATCGTTTTTCTAACAAGTTTCTTTGGGGGACATCATTTGTTAGATCGAATAGTCTTACTGTTAATTCGAAAAGTATTAAATTAACAACAAGAAAGATAGATATTTTTTTAAGGAATTTTTTCATTAAAATTGAAAATAAATAAACTGTTCTTTCCCGCTTAAAAATAATAAAATAGCAATGCTAAAAATTGAAAATACAAACCAATCGTAATTAAAATATTTTTCTTTTAGTCTTTCATTTTTACGAATTAAATATTCAATAATTATAAAGTACAATAAATAAATATTCAACCATTCAAATTCTGATTTTAAAGAAAAATCAGTGAACATTTGATTTAAGAATTTAAAAGAATTATTAATGTTTTCACTTCTAAAAAAAACCCAACCAATTGAAACTAATAAAAACGTTATTCCTACCTGAAGTAATTCTTTTATAGTAGGTAAAAAAGAGTTCTCTCCAATTATTGAAGATGTATAATTTCTATTTGTATTAAACAGAAATGATGGAAGAAATAAAATAGAGTGATATAACCCCCAGACAATAAAAGTCCAATTTGCTCCGTGCCAAAATCCACTTACAAGGAAAATAACAAAAATATTTCTAATTGATTTAAGTTTTCCTTGTTTTGAACCTCCAAGTGGTATATAAATGTAATCCCTAAACCAAGTTGATAGCGAGATATGCCACCTTCTCCAAAACTCTCCAATATTTCTAGAAAAATAAGGAAACTTGAAGTTGGATATTAACTCAAAACCAAAGAGTTTAGAAGTACCAATAGCAATGTCTGAGTATCCACTGAAATCACAATAGATTTGGAAACCAAAATAAACAGCTCCAAGCCATAATGTTCCTCCACCAAAATCTTGATAATTATTAAATGTACCATTGACTATTGGAGCAAGGGAATCAGCAATCACTACTTTTTTAAACATTCCCCAGATAATCAATCTAAAACCTTGAATCCCTTGTTCATATTTAAACGACCTTTTTTTCAATATCTGTGGAAGCAAGTTTGAAGCTCTTTCAATTGGGCCGGCAACCAATTGAGGAAAAAATGATACAAAAGAAGCAAACGAAATAAAGTCTTTGGTAGGTTCTAATTTTTTTCTGAAAATATCAATGGTATAAGACATTGTTTGGAAGGTGTAGAATGATATTCCAACAGGAAGTATAATATTTAATGACCAAACACTTTTAATTTCATACCCAATAGAACTAAATAAATCTATCCAAGAATCAACAAAGAAATTGTAATACTTAAATAATCCTAAAACACCTAGATTTAATAAAACTGAACACCAAAGAAGCAATTTTTGTTTTTTCTCTGAATCTTGTTTTGGAATATTTAAACCAATTATGTAGTCAACAATTGTAGAAAGAAATATAAGAGATAAAAATCTGTAATCCCACCAACCATAGAAAAAATAAGAACTAACAAGGATAAGTGAGTTCTGACTCTTCAGACTCTTGTTAAATACAAACCAGTATAAAATAAAAACTGTGGGAAGAAAAAGCAAAAATTCAATTGAGTTAAATAACACTTTTCAATGTTTTAAACAAAAATAAAGTAATTTTGAATCAAAGTTAGGTTTTGAAGATTTTAGTTACTGGAGTAGCAGGTTTTATTGGATTTAGTTTGTTAAAAAAACTCTTAATTAAGAATTATTCTGTAATAGGGATAGATAACTTAAATAACTATTACGATATTAATTTAAAAATATCTAGATTAAAGATTCTTGGGTTATCTCAAAAAGGAGATAGATGGATTTCTTCAAATAAAGAACTTGAATTTTATAAAGGAGATATTTCTGATAATAATTTCATAAAAAAAATATTTGAAGAAAACAAAATAGCTTCAGTTTGTAATTTAGCCGCTCAAGCTGGAGTTAGACACTCCATAGAAAATCCAAATGACTATATTAAATCAAACATAATTGGTTTTCAGAACATTATTGATGCCTGCAGAACACATAACATAAAAAACTTTTCTTACGCATCCAGTTCTTCAGTATATGGGGGTAATATAGATCTTCCATTTAGTGAAAATGACAGAGTAGATAATCCGATATCCTTATATGCTGCAACTAAAAAAAGTAATGAACTTGTAGCATATACCTACTCTCATCTTTATGGTATCTCTACAACAGGGTTAAGGTTTTTTACAGTCTACGGCCCCTGGGGAAGACCGGACATGGCTCTATTTCTGTTTGTTAAAGCACTTACAGAAAATAAACCTATTAATGTTTTTAATAAAGGGGAGATGCTTAGAGACTTTACATACATTAATGATATAGTTGAGGGAATTATTAGAGTTATTGAAAACCCAGCACAAGTCCCTTTGGAATCATCGGCATTGAATCCCACAAAAGCTCCATATAAGATTTATAATATTGGAAATAATAATCCTGTAAAATTGATGGACTTTATTTATGCTATTGAAAAATCCTTAAATAAAAAATTTGAAATTAATTATTTGCCAATTCAACCTGGTGATGTACCTAAAACTTATGCAAATGTAGATTTGTTGGCTCATGAATTAGGCTATAGACCAGACACACAAATTCAAGTGGGTATTGACAATTTTGTGAATTGGTATTTAGAATATTATAAATAGAATGGAATACAAAATAGGAGTTATAGGCTTAGGTTATGTTGGTTTGCCACTAGCGATTTCATTTTCTAAGAATTTCAAAACAATAGGTTTTGATATTAAAAAAAGCAGGATTAAACAAATACTAGATGGAATTGATATAACAAATGAAATTTCAAATGAAGACTTAAATTCGGCCCTTGATAATTCTTTTGAGGTTTCAGATAAAATAAATGATCTTGTTAATTGTAATGTTTACATTGTAACAGTACCAACACCAATTGATCAAGATAAAAATCCAGATCTATCACTTGTGATTTTAGCTTCAGAATTAATCTGCTCAATTTTAAAAGAAGGAGATTTCGTAATTTATGAATCGACTGTTTATCCAGGAGCAACCGAGGAAATCTGTATACCTATTTTAGAAAAAAGCACTTTAAATTTAAATAAAGACTTTTTTGTTGGTTTTAGTCCAGAAAGGATTAATCCAGGAGATAAAGAGCATACTTTTGAAAAAATAGATAAGGTAGTTTCGGGATCAAACCATTATGCACTTGGAGTAATCACAAATCTTTATAAAAAAGTGATAAAAGCAAATATTCATCCGGTTAGTTCTATTAAGGTAGCTGAGGCGGCAAAAATTATTGAAAATACTCAAAGAGATTTAAATATTGCATTTGTAAATGAATTGGCTCAAATCTTTAATAAGATGGATATTGATACAACTGAAGTTTTAGAAGCTGCATCAACAAAGTGGAACTTTCTAAACTTTAAGCCCGGATTAGTAGGTGGACATTGTATAGGTGTTGACCCTTATTATCTGGCACATAAAGCTTCAATAGTTGGATACAATCCGGAAATAATTTTGTCAGGAAGAAAAACAAATGAATCAATACCTCTATTTATATTTAATTTAATCAAAGAAAAATTAAAGTCTCAAAAAAACGAAAATAAAAACATTTTAATTTTAGGTGCTACTTTTAAAGAAAATTGCCCCGATATTAGAAATTCAAAATCTCAAGATCTTTATAATATTTTTAAACAAAATAGTTTTAATTGTAATATATATGATCCTGTCGCAGAAAATCAAGAAATGAAAAATTTGTATAAGGATGACTTTGTTGAAAAGTTAGACTTCAAATATGATAGTGTAATAATTGCGGTTGGACATTCAGATTATCAAAAAATTGATTTTGAGAGTTTTACAACAAATAAAACTGTAATTTTTGATGTTAAATCTATTTTCCCAAAATCAAAAGGATATATAAGACTATAAATGGATATAATTCATATTATTCCGAATTTAAAAAATGGAGGCGCTGAGAATGTTTTAGTTAATGTTGCTTTAGAGATGGGCAATAGAGGTATAAGTCAATGCATTTTTACACTATTTGATTCAAAGAATGATTTTAATTTTTTAAAAGTAAAGGGAATTATTGATGTTTACCTATTAGGAAAAGACTCAAAAAATTTGGTCCAATTACTTCAAACAAATAATAAATCAATTATTATTTGTTGGATGTATAAGTCAATTTTTATCTATGAGAAGCTGTCCAAAAAATTTAAGGTAAAAAATAAATATTATTGGAATATAAGACATAGTGATTTTGGCACTTTTCAATTTAAGCAGAAGTTTTTTTTAGCCCTTATGGGTTTATATTCAAACATTAGTAAATGTAACTTGATATATTGTTCTCAAAAATCTAAAATTACCCATGAAAACTATTTTTTTAAAAAAAAGAATAGTAAGGTAATTACAAATAGGCTTGCAAAACCAATCCCGGATAATTTTAAAAATCCATCGAAAAAAAAATACCTACTTTTTATAGGTAGGATGAATTCTCAAAAAAACCCTAAATTCCTAAAAAAATTATTCATATATGTTAACTCAAAATTTGATGGGCTTCAATTAATAATTTTGGGAAGAGGATGGGTTAAAGAGTATTTTAATTCAAATTCAAATTCTTTAACTATATATGAGCAAAAAGAAAATGTATTTGACTATTTGAAGCATACTTCTTGTCTACTTTTTTCCTCAAAGTACGGCGAGGGTTACCCAAATGTTGTTGCTGAAGCCATGGCGGTTGGAGCGCCTATAATTGGCTTTGATTCAGGGGATTATAAAGTAATGACAAAAAATTATAAACTAGCCAAAACTGTGGAGAGTGACAATGAATTTTTGAAAGAATTAGAAATAATTCTCAAAACAAAACCCATAATTAGTATTAATGATCAGGAAAAAATAACTAAAGAGTTAAATTTTAACATAACAGTTAAAGATTATATTGGATTAATTTAATATGAAATTACTATTCATTGTTAACGATTTAGATTTTTTCTACTCACATAGACTTGAATTAGCAAATGAGGCAATCAGGAGAAATTTTAATGTTTATATTTTATCCAATAAAGTTCCAAAAATTAGTAATACTAATATTTCATATTTAGGTATTGATATTAGTAGATCTAAGACTGGCATATTAGAAAATTTAAATTCTGTTTTAAAACTCAGAAAAGCTATAAAATATATAGATCCAGACATAATTCATAATATTACCCTTAAGCCTATAATTTTTTCAAATTTGATTTTATTTTTTAACAGTAAAGTAAGTATAATAAATGCAATTACTGGACTTGGGTATTTATTTACCAAAAACAGAAATTCAGCTGTAAAGAGAATAATACAAGCTTTAATTAAACTTATTCTAACAAAAAAGTCCAGTCATTATATTTTCCAGAATATTTACGATTTGAATGAGTTTCAAAAGCTTGGTGTCAGAGATAATTTTACTTTAATAAGAGGTTCTGGTGTTGATTCCAAGGAATTTGGCTACATAGCTCCAAAACAGAAACAAAAAGTTAATATCACTTTTACGGGGCGAATGCTCAAAGATAAAGGGGTGATTGAACTAATTCAAGCAGTAAATCTTCTGCCAGAAAAAATTAAATTAAAAGTAATCTTAAATCTTTATGGAAAGATTGATCTAAAAAATCCAGCTCACATAACAGAGGCAGAGTTAAAGAAACAACTTTCTACGGATTTTATAGTCTGGCACGGACAAACCAATAAGGTTAAGCAAGTCCTAAAAGAAGCAGATATTTATTGTTTACCCTCCTACAGGGAAGGACTTCCTAAATCTACCTTAGAAGCCATGGCAATTGGAAGACCAATTGTAACTACGAATGCACCTGGTTGTAACGATACAGTTATTAATGGATATAATGGATTTAAAGTCCCTGTTAATAGTCCTTTAGAATTATCTAAAAGATTAAAAGATCTTATTTCTGATCAACAACTTAGACTGAGCATGGGTCGAAAATCAAGGATATTATTTGAAAAAAATTTTACACTTAAACAAATTTTAGATCAAACTTTTGATGTTTATAAAAAAATTTTGAAAGTAGAGAATTTAGATAATAATAAATTTAAATTGTAATATAGATATACAAATACTAACTATGAAAGATTTATTTAGAATGGTTGATTTAAAAAATCAATATTTAGATATTAAATCTGAAATAGATGAAAAGATTCAAGAAACCATTGATTCTACACAATTTATTGGAGGGGAAAATGTTGAAGTTTTTAAAACTTCACTTCAAAAATATCTTGGTGTAAATTACGTCATCCCGTGTGCAAACGGAACTGATGCACTTCAAATATCTTTAATGTCTTTAAATTTAAATAGAGGAGATGAAATAATTGTTCCTGCATTTACTTATATTTCAACAGCTGAAGTTATAGGATTATTGGGGTTAAAACCAATTATTGTAGATGTAGATTATTTCAATTTTAACATTAGTATCGAAAAATTAGAGGGACTAATTACAAATAAAACAAAAGTCATAATCCCAGTTCATCTGTTTGGACAAAGTTCTCCTATGGAAGATATTTTATTGCTATCAGATAAGTATAATTTATTTGTAATAGAGGATAATGCTCAATCTTTAGGAGCTGATTTTATTTTTAAGGATGGGAAACGTCAGAAATTAGGAACAATTGGTCACATAGGATGTACATCATTTTTTCCGTCAAAGAATTTAGGCTGTTTCGGAGATGGAGGAGCTATTATGACCAATAATAAAGAATTAGCGGTAAAATTAAAGACAATTTCAAATCATGGGCAATCGAAAAAATATCACCATGATATTATTGGTTGTAATTCTAGACTTGACTCAATTCAAGCAGCGGTTCTCAATGTTAAGTTAAAATATTTAGACTTGTATAATCAAAAAAGAAATAAATCAGCAATTTTTTACAATAACCAATTAAAAAAAATTAAAGAAATCAGTATTCCAAATGAAGTTAATTATTCTACTCATGTATACCACCAGTATACATTAAAAATAAAACAAGGTAAAAGGGACATGCTTAAATTATATTTAAATGAAAAAAATATTCAAACTATGATTTATTATCCAATCCCTTTACATAAACAAAGAGCATTTAAATTTGGGAATAATTTTAGTTTGCCAATATCGGAAAAGCTATGTAAAGAGGTTATTTCTTTACCAATGCATACTGAGCTAGATAATTCTTCACAAGAATATATTATTAAATCAATAAAGTCGTTTTTTAAATTATGAAAGGCCTCATACTTGCTGGTGGCAATGGATCTCGACTTTTCCCCGTGACTTTGGGAGTCTCTAAACAATTACTTCCTGTTTACGACAAACCTATGGTATATTACTCATTATCAGTTTTGCTCTTAGCAGGTATACGGGAAGTATTACTCATCAGTACACCTCAAGATATAAAACAATACGAACGCTTATTAGGTGATGGGAGTCAGTGGGGGATAACAATTGTATATAAAACACAAGACAAGCCTAATGGGCTTGCAGCTGCTTTCATATTGGGAGAAGAATTTATAGGTGGAGGTACTGTCTGTTTAATTTTAGGAGACAATATTTTTTACGGCTTAGGCTTTTCTAAACAATTGGAAGGCATAGTAGAGCGGATTAAATTGGGAGCTAAAGCTACTATTTTTGGTTATAGAGTTAAGGATCCACAACGTTATGGTGTGATTGAATTTGATGATAAGGGTGTTGCACTTTCGATAGAAGAAAAACCTGCAAACCCCAAAAGTAATTGTGCAGTAATAGGCCTATACTTTTATTCTAACGAGGTAGTTGAGGTTGCTAAAAGTATAAAACCCTCTGAAAGAGGTGAATTAGAAATAACAGCCATAAATCAACATTTTTTGCAGAGTAAAAAGCTTCAAGTTGAGACCTTAGGACAAGGCTTTACTTGGTTAGATACTGGGACCCATGAATCATTATTGGAGGCCAGTCAGTTTATCGAAACCATAGAAAAACGTCAGGGACTAAAGGTTGGATGTCTAGAAGAGATAGCTTTTCAAAAGGGATATATTAATAAAAAACAACTTATAGATCAAGCCAAAGCTCTTAAGGGTACATCTTATGGAGATTATCTGTTGGAACGATATACCTAATATTTTTTGAAAACTTTTTTTGTTTGGAAACAACTTCGGGGTTTATTTTACGATGATACATCTTTGATTTAAATCTATAAAATTTTACCCTCTTTTAGAAGGGAAAAACTAATTAAGTTTTAAAAAAAGAGGAGATAGACAAATATCATCAATTAAGATGGGATTAAGATATGTTTAAAAAGTTTAGAGCTTAAAAATTTAATTAATTTTACCTTAAAAATTATTTTATAATAAAGTATAACTAAATCCTGTTACATGATAGCCATGCCCACTCTTTTTAAAGAAGTTTTACTCTTAAAGCCTCAGTCATATAAAGATACTCGTGGGACTTTTATGGAAAGTTATAAACAAAAGCCTTTTGAAAAACTACTAGGTAGACAAATAGATTTTTGTCAAGACAACTATACCACTTCAAAAAAAGGTGTTTTAAGAGGTTTACATTATCAACTACCTCCTTTTAGCCAGTCAAAATTGGTATGCGTTCTTTGGGGTGCTGTTTTAGACGTTGTTGTGGACGTCCGTGAAGGATCACCCACTTTTGGGAAGTATTTTAGTCAAGAATTGAGTGCTGAAAACCAGTTACAACTTTTTGTTCCGCGAGGTTTTGCTCATGGTTATATTACACTTAGTGAAGACTCCATTTTTATGTATAAAGTTGACAATTACTATCAGCCCGACAGAGAAGGAAGTATCGCTTCGGATGATCCTGATTTGGATATTGATTGGAAACTTCCAAAAACCGAATGGGTACAGTCAGAAAAAGACCAAAATCACCCCAGCTTGAGTAAGGCTCTCCTTTTTGATTATAATCAAGACTTGTATGCCTAGTTATTTGGTTACCGGTTCAGAAGGTCAGTTGGGAAAGTGTTTTCATTCAATTCAATCTGAATTTCCTCAATACCAACTCTTATTTACATCTCAGCCTGAAGTTGATATTACACAATTACAAACACTCTCAAATTATCTTCAAAAGTATTCTTTTGAAGGAATCATTAATTGTGCGGCATTTACCCTGGTTGATGAAGCTGAAATTGATACCGATGCAGCCCATAAAATAAATAGCAAAGGGGTTCGAACCCTAATTCAATTTGCAGAAGCCGAAAGCCTAAAACTGATTCACTTTTCAACAGATTTTGTATTTGATGGGATTAAAAAAGGGGAGTATTCAGAGGATGATCAAGCGACCCCATTAAGCAGTTACGGACAAAGTAAAAGGGAAGGAGAAGTTTTTTTAGAAAGGGCGAACTGTCCAAGTATAAACTTTCGCATTTCCTGGCTTTACAGTCCTTTTGGTAAAAACTTTGTCAAAACGATAATTAAAGCCTGTAAATCCAACAAAGCTCTAAAAGTGGTTGATGACCAATTCGGAAAACCAACTTACGGACTTGATCTAGCGCGAGCTGTGTTATCGTGTCTTAAGCATACAGATTTATTTAAATACAAGACCTATCATTTTGCTCAAGGACCGCAGACATCATGGTTTGGTTTTACTTGTAAAATAATTGAGTTAATTGGTTCAGATTGTGAAGTGGAACCGATTCTGAGTTCTACCTATCCCACTGCGGCGAAGCGGCCATCCAATTCAGCCCTGAACACCCAGCGTATCGAAAACTCCTTATCTTTAAATATTCGACCGTGGGAATCAGCATTGGAAGAGTGTATTAATATAATTCGGGAGAATGAAAAAGTTTAAATCTATTTTAATCACTGGGGGTGCTGGATTTATTGGCTCGCATGTAGTGCGTAGAATGGTCACCAACTACACAGAGGCGCAAATTGTCAATTTAGATGCTTTGACATATGCTTCTAATTTAACTTTACTAAAGGATTGTGAAGACCATTCGAATTACAATTTTGTCAAAGAGGACATCAATAACTTTGAGGGGTTAAAAGTACTTTTTGAACATTACAATTTCGATGCTGTTATTCATTTGGCAGCAGAATCTCATGTGGATAATTCCATTAAAAATCCTTTTGCATTTGCTCAGACTAATATTCAAGGAACACTAAATTTATTAGAGGCTGCCCGACAGCATTGGGGAAATAATGCGGAGCAAAAATGTTTTTACCATATTTCAACCGATGAGGTTTTTGGAAGCCTTGGTTCAGATGACTATTTTACAGAAGCTACTGCTTATGACCCGAGATCTCCCTATTCTGCCTCCAAAGCAGCTTCAGATCATTTGGTTCGAGCGTATTTTCATACTTACGGATTACCGGTAGTATTATCTAACTGCTCAAACAATTATGGTCCTGGGCAGTACCCTGAAAAACTAATTCCTTTGATGATAAAAAACATTATTGCGCAAAAGCCTTTACCTGTCTATGGAAAAGGCGAGAATATTAGGGATTGGCTTTATGTTGAAGACCATGCCCAAGCGATTGATTTAATTCTACATAAAGGGAATTTGGGCGAGACTTATGCCATAGGAGGTAATAATGAACAAAAGAATATTGAATTAGTTCATCTTCTTATAGATGTGGTAGATGAAAAACTGAAGCGCCCAAAGGGAGATTCTTTGTCCCTTATCGAATTTGTCACTGATCGTTTAGGGCACGATTATCGATATGCTATAGATACTGCCAAAATCGAAAGTAAATTGGGATGGAAATCGTACACTACTTTTGAAGAAGGAATAAATAAAACTGTAGAATTTTATTTATGAAAATGAGTATGGTTAATTTTTAAATTCTAAACCATGAAAAAAGGTTCAACTGACTTCGGTCTTCTTATGATGCGTGTAGGATTCTCTGCAGGAATGATGACCCATGGCTATGGTAAATTTCTAAAGGTTATTCAGGGAAATTTTGAATTTGGTGATCCAATTGGAATTGGACCAATCTTTTCATTAATTCTTGCAGCCATTGGTGAATTCATAGCTCCGATTTTAATTATCCTAGGATGGAAAACACGCTTAGCTACAATTTTTCCATCATTG
>MDTC01232109.1_pt1 | contig 23230 bp, 19 predicted proteins | sample 811181 | NCBI WGS metagenome assembly MDTC01 (sample SAMN05326644, study PRJNA326480) | marine metagenome | isolation source: seawater | place: Pacific Ocean: North | collected 2011 | reverse complement strand
AGAGCTATAACTCATAATATATTTTATCACTAACAACAGACCAATCCTTAAATTTTATTCTAAATGCTTCGTAAGCATCAAATATTTTTTTGCTTTTTGGATCTTTTTCAATCATTTCTAGAAGAACTTCTTTTGACTTTTCTTTGAATGATTTTAAAACATCAGTAGGAAAGACTTTTAGCTGAACATTTTCCTCATTAAGTAATTTGTTTAAATACACGCTGTTTTTAGAATCAAATTCACATTGCATCCAAATATTTAAGGATTCAATACCTTTTCTGACAATTTCTTGAAGATCAGTAGGCAATGATTCAAATTTACTTTTGTTAGCAATCATCTCAAGAACTCCTCCAGGTTCTTGCCATCCAGGGTAATAGTAATACTTTGCAACCTGATAAAAACCCATAAGGTAATCGTGATATGGTCCAATCCATTCTGTTGCATCTATTACACCCCTTTCTAGGTTAGTATATATCTCACCTCCAGCAACAGTTACAGCTGTTCCCCCTGCCTTAGACAAAACCTTACCACCAAATCCAGGAATCCTCATTTTCAAGCCATTTATATCTTCTATTGATTGGATTTCTTTATTAAACCAACCGCCCATTTGCATACTGGTGTTACCACCTACAAAAGGGATTAGGTTAAACGGTTCATAAATTTCTCTATAGTATTTATAACCTCCTCCAGCAATTATCCAAGAATTCATTTGTTTAGAATTCATTCCAAATGGTACTGATGAAAAAAACTGACCAGCAGGAATTTTTCCTGCCCAGTAGTAAGAGGCACCACTTCCCATTTCAATTGCTCCATTACTCACTGCATCAAAAGATTCTAAACTAGGAATTAATTCTCCCCCACCATAAACTTTAATATTTAATCTATCTCCAGACATTTTGCGTACCCAATCTGCAAAAAGATTACAACCCTCCCCAAGAACAGGCATATTCGGAGCCCACGTAGTAACCATCTTCCAATTAAATTTTTTGTTAAAATTGATATTAATATTCTTAATCTCGTTATTATCTTCATTCATTGAGCATGACGAAAGTAGGCTTGCTCCTGACAATGTTAGGAGTGAATTATTTATAAATTTTCTTCTATTAGACTTTTTAACCATATCCGTATGTATTTTAAATGTAAAGTACGAAAAATATTCATTTAAAGAAATTAAATATTAAATTGCCAAACTCTAAAATGAAGAAAAAAAATTATAGTCTTTTATTTATTTTTATAACCATATTCATAGATATAACAGGTCTAGGTATAATCATACCAATTATTCCTACCCTTATTTCAGAATTAATTGATGGATCCATAAGTGAAGCTGCAACCTACAGTGGTTGGTTAATGTTTTCATACGCCTCTTTGCAATTTTTATTTGCTCCTGTTCTAGGTGGGTTAAGTGATCAATTCGGAAGAAGACCAGTAATATTATTATCGTTACTTGGATTTGGAATAAATTACATCGTCCTTGCAATTGCACCAAGTATTACGTGGTTATTTGTTGGAAGAATATTTCAAGGAATCATGGGAGCCAGTTTAACAACCGCTTCGGCATACATAGCCGACATAAGCACACCTGAAAAAAAGGCACAAAACTTTGGACTAATAGGAGCTGCATTTGGTCTTGGGTTTATATTAGGTCCAGTAATAGGAGGATTTCTTGGACAATATGGGTCAAGGGTTCCGTTCTACGCAGCATCAATATTTACGATTCTTAATCTATTATATGGTTATTTTGTTTTACCTGAATCTTTAAAGAAAGTGAATAGAAGAAAATTTGATATAAGAAGAGCCAATCCAATTGGAACATTATTAAATTTAAGAAAGTATCCTCTGATATGGGGATTATTGATTTGTATCGTTCTTTTTAATATCGCTCAACACTCTAAACATAGTACTTGGTCTTTTTTTGTAATTGAAAATTTTGGATGGGATGAAATACTTGTTGGATATTCCCTCGGTTTCATTGGTCTACTAGCTGCTGTTGTTCAGGGTGGCTTAATTAGGATAATAATACCAAAACTAGGAAAAGTTAAAAGTTTATACTTAGGAATGTCTTTCTACATCACAGGACTTTTTCTTTTCTCAATTGCTGACGAGAGCTGGATGGTATTTGCTTTTGCTATACCATTATCCATGGGCGGCTTATGCGGTCCGGCATTACAAGGGATAATGACCAATAATATTCCAGACAATGAGCAAGGTGAATTTCAAGGTGGCATAACTAGTTTAATAAGTTTAACCTCAATTATTGGGCCACTTATAATGACTAACCTTTTTTATTTTTTTACAAATGATGAAAGTTTGGTTTATTTTCCTGGTGCTCCATTTCTACTAGCAGCAATAATTTCAACATTAGGTCTATTTGTAGCAATAAGCTTCCTCAATAAATCAAAGCTAAAAATTTAAATATTTATCCAATAATTTAATTTCAGAGCAAGTGACCTATTCTTGAGGTCAAAAAGGTTTGATCCTTTTGCAAAATAATTGTCAGTATATACTAGGTAAACATCAGAAAGAGGTTTAAAGTTCCATTGAAATCTAGTATTAAAATTAATATTATCAATCTGCTTGTTATACTGAAAATATGATGTTAAAAAAAGTTTTGTATTAAAACTAACCTCAATTTTAGAGCTATATGATGTTAGATTTACTGATGAGTAAGGAAGATCAATTTTATTATTTTCAACAGATAGATTAATGTTAACGTAAGGAACAAATTTATGATTTAGACTTAAATCATATGAAAATATATTTCCACTAAAAAATTCTCCAATCTTGGAATTAAATCTTACAAAAAACCTTCTTTTATAGTCGCTTATGTAATCAAAACTTATTGTATTGTAACTGTATTTTGAAAGTGCTGGTAGATATTCAACTCCAGTACCTGTAGGGTCAAAATTATTAAGAAGTAATGTAAAATCTCTTTGAAACTTTAAGTTAAATCTTGATGAATTTATCATATTAAGAGTATACTCTAACTCAAATTTTCTATCTGTGTCTTTATACTGTGGATGATTATAAAATTCATAATCTATATCAGGTCCGTGACTATTTACTTTACCAGTTTTTGGATAAAAAAGATATCTAAATGAAGGGCTATAAAATAAAACGTTTTTTCTTCTTATAAAACCAACCTCTGGGTTATAATTTTCTCCAACCTTACTAAAATAGTTGGTTATTCTAATTTTAGAATCTTGGTAAACTGCATTTCCTCCTAATGCAAATGAGTTTTTGGTATTGTTGTTATCAAAAGAATTATTAAAATATAGATCTGATGAAAATTTAGTATCCTTGCTAAGCAACTTTAATTCAATACCAGCAACTCTATTATACGATTGATTAATCTGGTTTAATTCTTTATCTATAGGTTGTTTATTTACCAAAAAAGATGATATTCTAGAATTTGAAAGTATTCTCCTCTCAACAATGGCCATACCATAGTTAGTACTTGGTATGCCAACCAAACTTAGTTTAGAAGACTGCATATTCAATAAACCAATTCTATAATTATCTCCTATTTTACCACTAAGTTTTGTCCCAAAAATTATAGGATTTTGCTTATACTGATTCGTAATAGAATCATAGGCGATACCAATTCTTCTAGAAAAAAAAGGCTTGATTCTATAATCTCCAACATCGGAAAATAAATCTGAGTTTTCGATAAAGAATTCTCTTTTTTCAGGATACATAAGTTCAAATCTTGTAAGATTTGTTCTTTGCTGATCAACCTCAACTTGAGAGAAGTCAGGATTTATAGTAACATCTAAATTCAAAGTAGAGGACAACCCTATTTTCATGTCTAAACCTATATCAGGATTAAAGTTTTTACTTTCATTAGTTATATAATCTTTATAACCAGATCCAGATAGGTAAGGTATTAGTATAATATTTTTTCCGGGCTTTGTTAGTTTAGTGTCAAATATTAATTCACCTGCTAACGATAAATTATAATCATTATATCCCCTTGGTATTGCAGTCCAATTTGACTGCTCATTAGACTTTAAATTATGACGCCAAACATTAAAGCCCCATTTCTGATTTTCTTTACTATATCTTATAGACCTAAGTGGTATTGATATTTCGGTAATCCAAAAATCTTTGTATTTTTTCACGTAAGAAAGCCATTTCGTATTCCATGACCTATTAAACCAACCCAAAGAACTACCTCCACCAAGTCCCCAAGTACTTGTCCCACCTTCCGATATAACAGCTTCCCTTTGTACATTATATGGTGTCACACCGAAATTATATGCGTTTTTCTGATCATAAAATGTATCGAAAGTGAAGGTTACAGATTCATTAGTTAACCCATCAAAGTCTCGCCTTAGTGACTTAACTATATATTTTTCTGGTACTGAATCGTACATTACTGCAGATATAAAAAGATGAGTATCAGTATAAGCTAATCTAACCTCTGTCAGTTTTTCTGCAATTATAGAATCGTTAGGAAACTGCTGAAAAAAGTTATCAACGAGGTTAGCATTTTTCCAAAATTGTTCATCCAAAATCCCATCTAAGATAATATCTTGATCAGTCTTAAAAACAGTAATATTTTTAAGGTTTTTACCGTAGGATAAAGAAAAGAAAAAATTGAAACTTAAAATTAAAAAAATATAAGTCCACTTAATCATTTAGTTAGTAACGTAATTTATTCAAAGTAGTTAAAAATCTCTTGGATCTACTATCGATAATAAATTAATTAAAGATTAATCCAATAATTTAATTTCAAAGCAATTGATCTATTTTTTATGTCAAAAAGATTATTTCCTTTTGCAAAATAATTATCAGTGTAAACTAAATAAATATCTGACAAAGGCTTGAAATTCCACTGAAATCTGGTGTTAAGGTTAATATTATCTATTTGACGGTTGTACTGGAAAAAAGTAGTTAAAAATAATTTTGTATTTAAACTAACTTCAACTTTAGAGGTATAGGAGTCTAAATTAGAACTAGCATAAGGTAATTGTATTTTATTGTTATTATATGAAAAATCAATATTAACAAAGGGCACAATTCTATAATTAAATGACAAGCCGTATGTATAAATATCTCCATTAAAAAATCCCCCAACTTTAGAGTTTACTCTAAATGAAAATAATCTTTGAGTACTGCTGTTATAAGATACAGAGATGGTATTATATTTATATTGGGAATTAACTGGTAAATATTCAATACCCGTCCTTGTAGGATCAAATTCATCTAAAAGCAAAGTGAACTGTCTCTCAAATTCAAAACTGAATCTAGATGAGTTATTTAAGGATATTGAATATCGTAATTCGAGCTTTCGGTCTGTGTCATTATATGTGGGGTGATTATAAAATTCATAATCAATTTCTGGACCATGATTATTAACTAAACCACTTGTTGGATAGAATAAATATCTAAAAGATGGACTATAAAAAAAAACATTTTTTCTTCTTATAAAACCTACTTCCGGATTATAATTCTCACCAACTTTACTGAAATAATTTGTTATCCTTATATTAGAATTTGTATAGACTGCATTTCCACCCCAAGAATATGTATTTTTGGTTTTCAGATTATCAAAAGTATTATTTATATACAGATCAGAAGAAAAATTAGTATTTGTACTTAACAATTTTAATTCTAATCCAGCAACTCTATTAAAAGATTGGGATAAAAAATTATTTTCATTATTTAATGACTGTTTGTTTATCAAAAATGTTGATATTCTGGAGTTGGAAAGTATTCTTCTTTCTACTACTGCCATTCCATAATTAATTGACGGTTGACTTATCGATGACATTTTTTGTGTTTGCATATTTAAAAGTCCTATCCTATAATTTTCTCCAAGTTTACCACTTAATTTAGCACCAAATATTATAGGATTTTCAATGTACCTACTTTCGACTGAATCATAACTTAGTCCTATCCTTCTAGAGAAAAAAGGTTTATTTCTATAATCTCCTAAGTCTGAAAACAAATCTGAATTTTCAATAAAAAACTCCCTTTTTTCTGGATAAAGTAGCTCGAATCTTGTCAAATTCGTTCTCTGTTCATCTACCTCAACCTGAGAGAAGTCAGGATTAATCGTTACATCTAAATTTAATGAAGAGGATAGGCCCACTTTCAGATCCAAACCTAAATCAGGTTGAAATTTTTTGCTATCATTATTTATCTTGTCATCAAATCCACTTCCTGAAATATAAGGTATCAGAGTAATATTTTTACCAGGCTTAGGTAAGTCGGAATCAAACTCAATCTTACCGGCATAGGATAAATTATATGAATTATAACCTTTAGGTATAGCTGTCCAATTTGATCTCTCATTAATTTTAGTATTGTTTCTCCATACATTAAATCCCCAAACCCTACTATCCTTACTATACCTGATGGATTTAAATGGTATTGATATTTCAACTATCCAAAAATCCTTATACTTCTCAACAACTGATTGCCAGGTTGTATTCCATGACATATTAAACCAACTACCCATCCAACTACTACTTCTTCCACCAGAAAAAGAACTTGTACCTCCTTGTGATATTAAACCCTCCCTTTGAGAATTGTATGGTGTAACTCCAAAGTTTATAGCATTTTTTTGATCATTATAAGTGTCGAAAGTAAAAGATATTGCTTCATTTTCTGGACCAAAAAAATCTCGTTTAAGTGTATTAACTATATACCTCTCAGGAACGGAGTCATAAAGCTTAGCCGAGACGAATATTTTTTGAGATGAAAAAGCAATTCGAACTTCAGATATCATTTCTGAATAAATTGAATCATCAGGAAACTGTTGAAAAAAATCATTAATCACTTCAGCCTGAACCCAAAAAGATTCATCTAACTTACCATCAAGTTTAATATTTTCTTGTGTTTTATATATTATAACTTTCTTTTCGGATTTAGCATAAAGAGGAATCAGCAGAAATATAAAAAAGCACTTTAATAAATTCATTTTATAAATGGTTTAAAGTGTAGATAATCATGGAAAATAATTTCCAATTAATTACCTTTTTATTAAATCGACAAAAACAGGTGTCGCAACAAAAATGGATGAATATGTTCCAACTATAATTCCAATTAACAAAGCAAATGAAAAACCACTAAGGGAAGGTCCACCAAACAAAAATAATACTAATACCACAACAAATGTAGTTAATGAGGTTATCAGGGTTCTGCTAATTGTTTTATTTATAGATTCGTTAACGACTGGAATAACATCACTTCCAGCTTTTATTCCTAAGTTTTCTCTTACTCTATCAAAAACAACAACCGTATCATTAATGGAATATCCAATTATTGTTAGAAGAGCAGCAATAAAAACCTGATCAACTTCATATGATAAGCCAAATAAATTGGCAATTGAAAATGCTGATAAGACAAATAATGTATCGTGGAAGAGGGCTACAACAGCACCAGTTGAAAATTGCCATTTTCTAAATCTTAAAAGTATATATAGGAATATTGCAATTAACGCTAAAATTCCAGAATAAAGCGATGAATTTTGAATATCATCTGCTATAGTTGCCCCTACTTTAGATGAACTAGATATTGTAAAGTTTTTTTCATCAACCATTGTATCATCCTTAGTAAATTTTAGATTGGTTATGGAAGACAAACCCTGTATGATTGATTCTCTTACAATAATGTCTGCATCATCACTGTCATCATCAATAAGATAAGATGTTGTAATTTTAAGAACGTTATCCGACCCGAAAGTTTTCACTTCAACTCCCTCATTTTGAAACGATTCTTGTAAGCCAGTTTCAATAGCTGTAGGATCTTGCATAGTATCGAATGTAACAACATAAGATCTTCCACCTTTAAAATCTACCCCAAGAGTTAGGCCAGATAAAATAAAAGATATTAAACCAAGACCTAAAAATGCTGATGAAAAATAGTAAGCTATCTTTCGTCTGCTAAGGAAATTGAGGTTTACTTTCGATAGAAAATTTTGTGTAAAAGGAAATGAGAACCTTAATAAACTTTTATCACCTTTTCTACTAAAATATTCAACAATAACTCTCGTTATAAAAACTGCCGAAAAGAATGAGCATATAATTCCAATAATTAAAGTAACAGCAAATCCTTTTACAGGTCCTTGTCCAAGATTATATAATATTAAACCAACTAAGAAAGTTGTAAAATTGGCATCAATAATAGACGTATATGCCTTACTGTAACCGTTTGATATGGCTTGCTTTAAATTTGCACCGTTTCTAATCTCCTCTTTAATTCGTTCAAAAATTAGAACATTTGCATCAATAGACATACCAATTGTTAAAACTATTCCTGCAATTCCCGGCAAAGTTAACGAAGCAGAAAGCTGTGCTAAAATTCCAAGTATAAAAAATATATTGAAAAATAGAGCTAAGTTTGCTACTATACCTCCACCCGAGTAGTAAAATATCATAAACACAAGAACTATGATTAAACCTGAAACAATAGATCTTATACCTTGTGACTGAGCAACTTTCCCAAGAGTAGGGCCTATAACAACATCTTCAACAATTGTTGTTGGAGCAGGTAAAGTTCCGGCCTTGAGAATATTAGCTAAATCTTGTGCTTCTTCTAATGTAAAATTACCAGTTATTTGAGAATTTCCATTAGGGATTTCATTTTGGACAAATGGAGCTGAATAAACAAAATCGTCTAAAACTATAGCAACTCTTCTTCCAATATTTTGAGATGTTAACTTTCTCCATTCTTTAGCACCATTAGAATTCATCTGCATTGAAATGGAAGGCCTTGCACTTTGATCCAAGTCTTGTCTTGCATCAGTTATAACCTCTCCTGTCAATGGTGCATTTCCCCCTCTTGATGTTCTTATAATAAATAATTCAATAACTTCACCATCAATATTATTAACTTGACCATTTGCATCAGTCGTGCTGGTAATCGATTTGACAGACCATAAAAACTTAATATTGCTAGGTATTAACTTTTTAACATTTTCGTTATTAATTATTGTATTTATTTGAAGCGTATCCTCTATATTATAAAATAAACCACCTAGATCAGTTCTTAAGTTTCCAAGAAGAGGAGAAGAATTATTTGTTATATCTTGAGATAATGTATCTTTAATTTCATTGTTGGATAATTGTTGTTCGTCTGAATTTTCAGTAAACAACTCCTCAAGATCACTTTCTTCTCTAGAAATATCTGAAATATTATCATCACTTTGGGTTCCCAAAATATTTTTTGAGGCTACAAACTGATCAATAATTTGTAAAGTCTGAAAAATTTCTGTTTCACTTAACTCAGCAACCTCCCAAAACTCAAGCTTTGCAACACCTTGTAATAGTTTCCTTACTCTTTCAGGATTATCAACACCTGGCAGTTCAATCTGAATCCTACCTGTACCTTGTAGCCTCTGGATATTTGGTTGAGATGTTCCAAACCTATCTATTCTTGTTCTTAGAATGTTAAAAGATCTATCAATTGCGCTTTCAATTTCACGATTTATAATATCCAAAATCTCGTTATCAGAGGAATCAAAACCAATCCTTCCTCTATTAGAAACTGTAGCAAATATTTCTGCTAGATTTTTATTGGGAGCAATTGATTTAAACTCGCTGTAAAATTGTGAAATAAAGTCAATCTGGGTGCCTCTAACGATTTCACGTGCATTATTTATAGCGAGTAAAAAGTCAGGATCTTTGCTATCAGAAGATAAGCCCTTTAAAATATCTATTGGTGACACCTCTAAAGTTACATGCATACCTCCCTGTAAATCTAAACCTAAATTCAATTCTGATTCCTTAACTTCCTTATATGTAAAGTCCGAAACTAAACTGTAGACTGGTTTGTTCCATATAGAATCCAAATACTTTTGTTTTTTATTAAAATCAATATTTCCATCAGAGTCTCTTGAAAGTTCTGTAGCTTCATTTTGAATTCTCTGAGAAACAAATGTGAATTGTAAATAGTATATCGAAAGAAATGATATGATGAATGTTAAAAAGTAAATTAAACCTTTATTGTTCATTATTTTTTAAAAAAATTGGTTGACAAAAGTATTGAATTAAATGGAAATTAACTAAGAGCCTAATAGATATTATAATTTGAGAAAAATTGCTGATTTATTAATTTGTAGACTTGATGTGCTGCATCTAAATTATCTAAATCATTATTTATAACAAAATCTGATGTATTTTTTTGTGGTAATATATGATTTTCATACGATGGTAAAACGTGGTTCTTAAATTTATATTCTACATCCAACCTATCATATCCCCTCTGCTCGCTATCTCTTTTTATTCTTCTTTTTAGCATAGTATCTACTGAAGCGTCAATGAAAATTTTATAGTCAATGTGACTACATATTTTTTTATTACTAAAAATGAATAATCCTTCTAAAATTATTATTGATTTTGGATGTGTTACTAATATTTTAGGTTTAATACTTGAGTTATTATAATTGTATTGAATTCTTTTAATTTTTATACCATTTTTTAATGAAATAATATCATCAATCAATTCTCCATTTTTGAAGGATGTTGGCAAATCAAAATTATACTTACCTTTTTCATCTTTTGTCTGGTTCTGTCTTTTCTTATAATAATTATCTTGGTTAATAAATGATAATTTTGATTTAGGAATTTTTTCTTTTAAGTATTTAACAATATGAGATTTACCAGATCCACTTCCTCCTGTGATACCAAAAATCATCTAATTAAGTTTATTTAAATAACTGACTAATTTTTTTATGGCAATCGATCTATGAGAAATCTTATTTTTTTTATCAATTGACATTTCTGCAAAAGTTTTTGAGTAACCTTTTGGAATAAAGATTGGATCATACCCAAATCCTCTCTTACCAAATTTTTTATGAGTAATAATTCCTTTGACTGATCCTTTAAAGTAGTTGATACTATTATTTATTATAAGACAGATACATGTCTCAAATGATGCATTTCTATTGGTTTTATTTTCTAATTTTTTTAAGACTAGATTCATATTTTCTTCTGAGTCTGAATTAGAAGAAGCGTATCTTGCAGAATTTACCCCTGGTTCGCCACCTAAAGATTCAATAAATAAACCTGAATCATCCGAAAAGCAGTCAATCTTAAATTTATCATTAATAAATTTTGATTTTAAAAATGAATTACCTTCTAAAGTGTCTTCAGTTTCCGGTATAACTCCGTGAAAATTTAAATCAGCGTTTGATATAATATTAAAGTTCTTAACAAGACTTTTAACCTCATTCAATTTGTTATAATTACCTGTAACAAAACAGATATTATTCATTTTCGAATTCTAATAAGTTCAATATCAAATATTAATACTGCATTTTCAGGAATAACTGGATTATTATTATTACCTAATTCGCCATATGCATTACCAGATGGCATTAAAATTTTTACCTTTCCTTTCTCACTAATAACACTCAAAGATTTTCCTAAAGATAATTTGAAGTCAGATAACTGTGCAAGATAACCGTGATCAGATACCACAGGAAAAAAGCTCCCATACCCATTAAAAGTATATACAAGTGGTGAATAATATTTTGTAGGATCATAATATCCTATATTTTCAGCTAATGATTGTTGATTTGTATCGAAAATAATTAGATCAATAGTATCGTTTGTAAAGAAAATTGAATCATTTGTGTAATATCCTGCTATATTAATACTTAGTATATCATTTATTTCAGGATATAAAATATTGTCTCCCTCTTCAATAACAGAATAAAAAACTCCACTACTTGTTGTATCGTATGATGTAATATTGTTATTATCAAGGTAAGAATATATAATATTTTTATCAGTTTTTCTTTGTTCCATAGAATCAATTCTATCTTGTACTGGATCGTAAACATCTACATACACTTCATCAATATTACATGAGATAGCTAAAGACAGGATAAAGATTATATATATGTATTTCATCTATTTAATATCGATTAAATCTATTCTAAAAATTAAAACAGAATTTTTAGGGATCGATCCGCTTGATGATTGACCATAGCCCATTCCTGATGGTATAATTAATATTCCAGAACCTCCTTCATCAATTTTAGTTAGACCTAATTCCCAACCCTCTATTACTTGACCCACTCCAAGTACAAACTCAAATGGTTGATCAGTGTTACTTCTATCAAACTCAGAACCATCTAGTAATTTACCAATATACTCAACAGATAAGGTGTCACCTAAATTAGGAAAAATAGAATTCCCATTACTTACTACCTTATAATAAAGTCCTCTCTCAGTACTTATAAACCCATCAAGATTATTTTCGCTTATGTACCCCTCTATTCTTTTAATATCCAAATCTAATTGCTCTTGTTTTGTTCTATTAAATTCAATGTTATCATCAGAACAAGAAATAATTATTAAGATTAGACTAAAAAAAATAAGTCTATTCATTTAATTAAAATCTACAAGCTCAATCTCAAAAACTAGGATAGCATTAGGTGGAATAGCACCGCCAGCTCCTCGGGAACCGTACCCCAAGCTGCTTGGAATATAGATTGTTCCTTTAGCATTTTTATTAAAATAAGTAATACCTTCATCCCAACCTTTAATAACCATGCCTTGGCCCAAAGTAAATGATAGTGGTTCACCTCTGTTTAGAGAGGAATCAAAAACCTCACCGCTTAGAAGCATACCTGTATAATGAACAGAAACGTTATCTCCTGGAGCAGCATTTCTACCCTCGCCATCTTTTTCAACAACATACCTAAGCCCACTTTCTGTTTTAATTGCATTTATATTATTCTCTTTCAAATAGTTATCAATCAATTCTAAATCGATCGACAACTGTTGGTCATCATTCATTTTCATTTTTTCAAATTGTTCTCTTTGATAATTTTCAAATTCTTCTTTAGTCATTATATCTTGAACTCCTGTATAGAAAGACATCAACTCACTACCTAAAGAGTCAGGATAATTTGCACCAGGTATATAACCAAAAAATTGATCAAGAGATAGCTGAAAAAAAACACTATCACCAACTTTCAGGTTACTAATAACATTTAAAAATGGAATGTTTTCCCATAAAGAATCTTTGAGCTGGACTATTGGCTCCTGAGAGTTAAATTCTTCATTCCCTTCATAATCGAAATATTGGATATTCAGCATTATAAACTCATCGTTTTCAACGACGTCTCCTATACCATTTTTGAAATATTTAATTGAAACTCCATTGTCCAGTATAACTTCTCTATTTGTACACGAAAACATCATTAATAAAATGATAATAAGATTGTAATATTTCATTTTTCTAGTAATTAAGTTGTTTCTCATTTTTAGTAACTGATTTTAAAAATATATTCAAAGCTACTGAAAGTTTATCTTCTATACTTCCACCAGCAGCATTTTTATGACCACCACCATTAAAATACTTATTTGCAAACTTATTTACTGAAAAGTTGCCTGATGATCTGAAAGAAAATTTAATTCTATCTTTAGTTTCAATTATCAGTACAGCCATATTTACTCCTAAAATTGAAAGAGCGTAATTTACAATTCCTTCTGTATCCCCTTTTCTATAATTATGATTTAGTAGATCTTTCCTAGTCAAAACAACATATGCAACTTTTCCATTACATATGATTTCTAGTTTTTCTGAAAGAGAATAACCCAAAAGTTTAAGTTTATCAAATGAATTTGACTCATATATTTTTTTTCCAATCTTTTCAGACTTCACTCCTGCATCCAAAAGTTTAGCAATTATTCTGTGCACTTTTGATGTAGTTGAAGAAAACCTGAATGAACCGGTATCTGTTAAAATTCCAGTGTAAATACAATCTGAAATATCTTTATCAATTAAATTATCATCAATATAACTAATCAAGTCATATACTAATTCAGCAGTGGCGCTTGCATTTACGTCGTGATACTTAAAGTCATAAAAGTGATCTGGATTTAAATGATGATCAATTAATACTTTTTTCGCATTACTTTTCTCAATCAGTTTTCCTAATTCATTTATTCTTGAGAGATTATTAAAATCAAGACAAAATATAATTTGAATATCATTTATCAAATTTTGAACTTTGTCAGTATTATCAGAAAAATTAAGGATTTTTTTATCCGATTTCATCCATTTCAAATAATCTGGATAATCATTAGGAACAACAACAATTACTTCATGGCCTAATTTGATCAAAAAATTGTATAAACCTAATGATGAACCAATAGCATCGCCATCGGGATTAACATGAGTCGTTATCAATATTTTTGATTTATCTAATAATAAGTCTTTAATATCTTTCATTAAAAATGTTGGTGGCAAAACTGGATAAAATTAATTGAAAAGAAAAAATTAATTCTTATGATCGTAATACTTTTGAAATACAAAGCATCTAATTAAGTTTGCAAAAAAATTAATATGTCAGGAAATAAAACTTTTACTATTATCAAACCCGATGCCTTTAGAGCATCATACACCGGTCCAATTATTGAAATAATTGAGCATGCCGGATTTAGTATCAAAAATATGAGACTGGTAGAAATGGATAATACAATGGCTTCAAGATTCTACTCTGTACATAAGGAAAGGCCTTTTTTCTCAAGGCTGTGCAAATATATGTGCTCAGGACCTATAATCGTGATTGAACTCGAAAAAGAAAATGCAGTATCAGATTTTAGAAAATTAATTGGTTCAACAAATCCTGAAGAGGCAGAAGAAGGAACTATCAGAAAAAAATATGCTTCATCGATTGAAGCAAATGCAATTCATGGATCTGACTCCGATGAAAATGCTCAGATAGAAATTGACTTTTTTTTCAAAAATTAAAATTTCTGAATCCAAAAGTTATTCATCCCATTTCCAATGGATAATCTCACCTTAGATTCTTGAATGAGCTCAAGCATCGCCAAAAAATTATAAATCACTAAAATTTTTAATGGGTTTTCTTTAATCAACCTATCAAATGAGATTTTTGATTTTGATTTTAAAAGATTAATTAAAAAAATTTTTTGTTGAGATATTGTATAAGGATACTCAAAAATTTTATGTTTAGGCTTATTTTTTTCATCCTCAAACTTTGATAATGCATTTTTAAAAACAACCAATAGCTTATATAAATCAATGTCCTGAAGCTCAGTCTCTACTTTTGCTCTTTCTGATAATATATCTACCTCTTTGAGAAGGTTACCTCTCTTCTTCTTTGCTAATCTTATTGCCTCAAGATCAGAAAAAGTTGAAATCACTGATTTATATTTTTTGTATTCAAGTAAATGAGCAACTAATTCATCTCTAGGATCAATTTCATTTCCCTCAAGATCAACTGGAGGTCTTGGTAGTAACATTTTAGATTTAATTCTCATTAGGGTTGCTGCTACAACAATAAATTCACTTGCTACCTCTATATTCATATTTTCTAGTTCAGAAATATATTCAAAGAAATCATTAGTTATTTTAGAAATAGGTATGTCCATTATATCAATCTCATCTCTTTCTATAAAAAAAAGCAAAAGATCAAATGGGCCTTCAAAAAGAGGTAATTTTATTTCGTAGCTCATTAATATTTATATGCTATTGGAATATTTTAAGATATTCTTAAAATAAAAATTAATAGATTTATAAACCAAAAAGAAAAAAAACTAGTATAAATACCAATAGTTTTTATGAACAACTTAACCTACAAACATCTTGACGAAATTAATTTTCCTAAAGATCTCAGAAAATTAAAGAAAGAAGATCTCAAAGACGTATGTAATGAACTAAGACAGTTTATAATCAATTCAATCTCAGAAAATGGTGGACATTTTGGTGCAAGCCTAGGTGTAGTTGAACTAACTGTTGCCCTTCACTATGTTTATAATACCCCTGATGACTCTATTGTTTGGGATGTGGGTCATCAAGCATATGGACATAAAATTCTAACAGGGAGAAAAAAAGATTTTCACACAAACAGGTTATATAAAGGCATTTCTGGTTTTCCTAAAATTTCAGAAAGTGAGTATGATACATTTGGCGTTGGACACTCTTCAACATCAATCTCTGCTGCTCTTGGAATGGCTATTGCATCACAGTATCAAGGTAAAAATGAAAGACAACATGTAGCAGTCATTGGTGATGGAGGAATGACTGGAGGAATTTCATTTGAGGGCATGAATCATGCAGGTGATACAGATACCAACATTACAATTATACTGAATGATAATTGTATGTCAATTGATCCTAATGTTGGAGCACTAAAAAGATACCTTACTGATATATCAACATCTCCAACATTCAATAACATTAGAAATGATATTTGGAAAGTTTTGGGTATGTTAAAAGATTTCGGAGATAATGCAAGGAAAACTGGAAAGACAATAGAAAAAAGTCTTAAATCATTTGTTCTTGATAACTCAAATCTTTTTGAAGCTCTAAACTTAAGGTATTTCGGCCCCGTTGACGGTCATGACATTAATCACTTAGTTAGAACTTTGGAATATCTCAAAAAAATTCCTGGCCCTAAAATTCTTCATTGCCTTACGAAAAAAGGGAAAGGTTACGATTTAGCTGAAAAAGATCAAACTAAATGGCATGCAACCGGTAAGTTTGATATTAATTCTGGTAAAAGCCTTGCTACAAGTTCAAATAAAAAAAGCCCTCCTAAATACCAAGACGTTTTTGGACACACAATTGTAGAACTTGCTGAAAAGAATAAAAAAATTATGGGTATAACTCCTGCCATGCCATCAGGTTCATCATTGAATATTATGATGGAAAAGATGCCTCAAAGAGCATTTGATGTCGGCATTGCCGAGCAGCACGCAGTAACCCTAAGTGCAGGACTTGCCACAAAGGGAATCATACCATTCTGTAATATTTATAGTACTTTTATGCAGAGAGCATATGACCAAGTAATCCATGACGTATGTATACAAAACTTACCTGTAATTTTTTGCTTAGATAGAGCCGGAGTAGCTGGAGCCGATGGCCCGACTCATCATGGTGCATATGATATTGCTTATATGAGGTGTCTACCAAATATGATTGTATCTGCACCAATGAACGAAATTGAATTGAGAAATTTGATGTACACTGCACAACAAATTAACAATGGACCTTTTACAATTCGTTATCCGAGAGGTAAGGGTGTTATCAACAACTGGAAAAAAGAATTTGATTTAATTAATATAGGAGAGGGCAGGACTATATGCGAAGGAGATGAAATAGCTATTTTATCAATTGGACACATAGGAAATTATGTAACAAAAGCAATTCAAAAACTTAATGAAGAAAATATCTATCCTTCCCATTATGACATGAGATTTGTTAAACCACTTGATGAAAAATTATTACATAAAATACTTAAAAAGCATAAATTTATTTTAACAGTTGAAGATGGTTGCGTGGTTGGTGGTTTTGGAAGTGCAGTTTTAGAATTTATAAATGATAACAGTTACCATAATACTGTGCAAAGACTTGGAATTCCTGACAAAATTATCGAACATGGAACACAAGATGAGTTATATCGAGAATGTAACTATGATGATATTTCCATTTACGATTACAGTAAAAAGATGCTCAATTCAAAAGACAAAAATTACCAAGAAATACTTGTTTAACTACTGGATTTAACTAATCTATCTATCTCTTTCACAAATAAATATACTTCATAAAATGAATTATAAAGTGGAACTGGTGCTACTCTTACCACATTAGGTTTTCTATAGTCTACCACAAATTTTTTACTAATCTCATTAAAAAAAATTTCTGATGATTTTTTAAAGAAAAGAGAAATTTGAGAACCCCTTCTGGCAGATCCAACTGGAGTAATTATATCAAAAAAATGAGAATAATTATCTATTGAATTTAAACCATCATACAAAAAATCAGAAAGCAGTTTTGATTTGTGAAAAATCTTATCAAGACCTGCATTACAAAATACCTCTAAAGAGGCAAGATGAATATCAAGAAGAACTACTGGAGGATTACTTAATACCCAAGCCTCAGCTGAGTGCTCAGGATCATATTTTTTCAACATCTCAAACCTTGAAGATAGTTTATTACCCCACCAACCCTCAAACCTTACAATATCATTATTAATATGTCTTGAATTAACATAGATTCCAGAGACTCCTCCAGGACCTGAATTTAAATACTTATAACTACACCAAGTTGCAAAGTCTACATCATATGATTTTAGATCTATTTTTACATTTCCAACCATATGTGCTAGGTCTAAACCAATGGTGATATCATTATCCTTACATACTTTTGAAATTTTGTGTATATTCAAAACTTGACCATTATAGTATTGAACTCCCGGTAATAATACCAATGAAAGAGATTCTTTATTTGTTATAATTTTTGAAATTATTTTGTCTTCATCAATAGAATGATCCTCTTCGGGATATACAGTCAATAAACTTGATTCATTAAATCCATGATGTTTTAATTGGGAATTAACAACATATCTATCCGATGAAAAAGCATTTTCTTCTATTAAAATTTTATTTTTAGTTTTAGAAGGGCTGTAAAAAGATACCATCATAAGATGTAGATTAACAGATAAAGAATTCATTATTGCAATTTCATTTTCTGAACACCCAAGAAATAATTTTAATTTTTCCTTGATCTTATCTTGAATATCCATCCAAGGATAATCACCATTAAAATGATTTTCAACCGCAAACTTTTTCCATTGTTCTAGATGCTCATTTATTTTATTTTTTAATGATTTGTGTTGAAGGCCTAAAGAATTACCACAGAAATAAATCTTTTTCTCATCATTATCATCACCGTACAAAAACTCTTTTTTTAGATGAGATAATTGATCATTATCATCCATTTTTAAAGCATCTTCTTTTTTCATATATTGAATATAAATAATAACTAAAAAAAATCATGAATCTTTCTTTAAAAGGTACAAGAGCTTTGGTGTGTGGAAGTTCACAAGGAATTGGAAAAGAGATAGCAATTGAATTAGCAAGTGAAGGTGTTGAGGTGATTTTAATCGCTAGAAATGAAAAAAAATTAAATTCAGTATTGAATCAACTTTCAAAAAAATATGGCCAGAAACATAAATATATAGTTGCAGATTTTGGAAATGAAATTGATTTAAAATGTAAAATTGAAAAATTTATAAAAAAAAATAAATTTAATTTTGATATATTAATAAATAACACTGGAGGTCCACCACCCGGAAAAATAGAGGAAGCTGATGTATCTGATTTTGAAAAGTATATGAAAATGCATCTCCATTGTAGTCATGTTTTATCTCAATTGTTACTACCAAATATGAAAAAAAATAGGTTCGGAAGAGTATTAAATATTATATCTATTTCGGTTAAATCACCAATAAATAATTTAGGTGTATCAAACACTGTTAGATGGGCTATGGCAAGCTGGGCTAAAACATTATCAAATGAAGTTGCAGAGTTTGGAATTACTGTTAATAATATTTTACCAGGTTTCACAATGACAGAAAGATTAGAGAGTTTGATAAAAAACTCAGCCAAAACACAAAAAGTATTACCAAAAAAAATTAAAAATAATTATTTGAATATTATACCAAGTAAGAGATTTGGTGAGCCTCAAGAAATTGCATATCTAGTTACGTTTTTATGTAGTAAGAAGTCAGGTTATATTAATGGTGTTAATATCCCTGTTGATGGAGGGTATCTTTCTTCTTTATAGTATTTTATCTACTGATGGAGTTTAACCACCAAAATCATCAAATCTGATATTTTCATCAGGAACACCCATATCCTCTAGCATTTTTAAAACTGCTTGATTCATTAATGGAGGACCACACAAATAATACTCAACATCCTCAGGTTCTTCATGCTTACTCAAATAATTATCATATAATACTTGATGTATGAATCCAACGTATCCGTCTTTCTTATCATCTAAATCTTTTTTAATAGACCAATTATCTTCAGGTAGGGGCTCAGATAATCCAACATAAAAATTAAAATTTTTGAAATCCTTCTCAATTTTTCTGAAATGATCCATATAAAAGAGTTCTTTCTTTGATCTTCCTCCATACCAATATGAGACTTTTCTATTTGTTTTTTGAGTGTTGAATAAGTGAAAAATATGCGATCTAAGAGGCGCCATACCTGCACCACCACCTATATAAATCATCTCTCTTTGCGTCTCATTTATGTGAAACTCACCATAAGGACCTGAAATAAAAATTTTATCACCCGGTTTTCTTGAGAATACATATGAAGAACAAATACCTGGATTTATATCCATCCACTTATTGTTTATTCTATCCCACGGTGGTGTTGCAATTCTTATATTCAACATAATTATGTTTCCCTCTGCAGGATGATTTGCCATTGAATAAGCTCTGAAAATTGGTTCTTCATTTTTCATTTTTAATGGCCAAAGGCTAAATTTATCCCAATCGCTTTTGAATACATCTTTGTCATGACCAAGTTCAGGGTGAGGAGTGATATCCATATTTTTAAAATCTATGTCTACCTCTGGAACATCAATTTGAATATATCCACCGGATTCAAAATCAAGATTTTCACCAGGAGGGAGTTTAACAACAAACTCTTTAATAAAAGTTGAAACGTTATAATTAGAGACAACCTCACATTCCCATTTTTTGATTCCAAAGATTTCCTCTGGAATTTCTATCTTCATGTCCTGTTTTACTTTAACTTGACATGATAGCCTAACATTATTAGTTTTTTCTATTCTTGATAGATGCCCTATTTCAGTAGGAAGCACATCACCTCCTCCTTCTGAGACTGTACATTTACACATTGCACAAGTACCACCACCACCACAGGCAGAAGGTAAAAACATCTTCTGTGTGGCAAGAGTTGATAGAAGAGTTGATCCTGCTGGTGCAATCAATGGATTATCGGAGTCACCATTAACTATAATGTTTACATCACCAGATTGAACAAGTTTTGACTGTGCAAACAGAAGTATGAAAACAAGCATCAGTATAACTAATGAAAACGCTACTACAGATGTTACAATTGTCAAGGACACTTAATCTTATTTAATTTTTTGACAAATATATAATAGAAAAAAATTATTTTGATTATAAATTTTTTTAGTTTTTTAGGATAGATAGAAGCTTAGATATTTTTGACTTTAAATCTCTTCTATCAACAATAAAATCAATAAATCCATGCTCAATTAAAAACTCTGAACTTTGGAAACCTTTCGGTAAATTAGATCCAATCGTTTCTTTTATCACTCTTGGTCCAGCAAAACCAATTAATGCACCAGGTTCAGCAATATTAAAGTCACCTAACATAGCAAATGAAGCTGAAACACCGCCTGTGGTTGGGTCAGTCATTAACGAAATATATGGGATCTTATGTTTATCTAGCAAGGAGAGTTTTGCAGAAGTTTTTGCCATTTGCATCAAAGAATAAGTTGATTCCATCATCCTTGCTCCCCCGGACTTAGAAATAATCATTAATGGAATTTTTTTTCTTAGAGATAAGTCAATTGCTCTTGAGATTTTTTCACCTACTACAGAACCCATTGAGCCCCCAATAAAGGAAAAATCCATACAAGATATTACTAATTTGTGACCATTTACTTTTCCTAATGCGGTTCTTATCGCATCATTTAAGCCAGTTGCTTTTATAGTTTTTTTGACTCTATCCTTATAAGATTTAGTATCTGTAAACTTCAAAGGGTCTTCAGATGACAAATCGGAATCATATTCTTCAAAAGATTTATTATCAAACAATATTTCAAAGTATTCTTTAGACCCAATTCTCACATGATAATAATCTTCTGGTGAAACATAAGAATTATTTTTTAATTCTCTCATGTGAACAATAGAACCTTTCGGAGTCTTGTACCACATTCCATCAGGAAGTTCTTTCTTTTGTGATGTTGGGGTATTTATATTTTTATCCTTTCTATTAAACCACTTCATGATATAAAATTAATCAAGTTCCTCGTAATCAACATATTCTCCTTCATTGTCTAGAATACTATTTTTTTTCTTTTTATCAGAATTACTGGCTTGAGTTATATCATTGAATATTTTTCTAAAAAGATACGTGGAGACTTTATATAAAATATATATTACTACAAATGTTATAAAAAGAAACTTGAACATTGCTATTTGCTTAAATAAAGATTTCTTTTTGAATATATATCTAAAAAATAATCATCCATGAGGTCGTCAATAAAATAAATTGATTCACCGGTGGACTTCATTTCTGGCCCAAGCTCTTTGTTAACATTAGGAAATTTATTAAATGAAAAAACTGGCTCCTTAATTGAGTACCCATTCTTGTAAGGTTTCATATTAAAATTCTTTAGGGTCTTCTTACCTAAAATTATTTGAACAGCATAATTCACATAGGGTTCTCTGTATGCTTTAGAGATAAAGGGTACGGTTCTTGATGCCCTAGGGTTAGCCTCAATTATATATACCTTATCATTTTTTATTGCAAATTGAATATTAATAAGACCAACGGTTTGAAGAGCTAAAGCAATTTTTTTGGTGTAGTTCTTGATCTGGTTAATTACAAAATCACCTAAACTATAAGGTGGAAGAACTGCATTTGAATCTCCAGAATGAATACCGGCAGGCTCAACATGCTCCATTATACCTATAATGTAAACATCTTTACCATCACATATTGCATCAGCTTCTGCCTCTATCGCGCCTTCAAGAAAGTGATCTAATAAAATTTTTCCATCAGGTTTATCTTTAATTAAATCAACAACATGTTCTTCTAACTCTTTATCATTAATTACAATTTTCATTGATTGACCGCCAAGAACATATGACGGTCTAACTAGAAGTGGAAATCCAATTTTCTTTGAAAGCTCGATTGCATCAGTTGCAGAGTCAATCGTACCATACTCAGGATAAGGTATCTTATTTTCTTTCAATAAATCAGAAAATCTTCCCCTATCCTCAGCTAGATCTAAGGCATCAAATGTGGTACCTAAAATTTTGATTCCGTACTTATCAAGTTTTTCAGATAACTTCAATGCGGTCTGACCACCGAGTTGTACAATAACTCCAATAGGTTTTTCATGCAAAATAATTTCATATAAATGTTCCCAAAAAACGGGCTCAAAATATAATTTATCAGCCACATCAAAATCAGTTGAAACTGTTTCAGGGTTACAATTAACCATGATTGTTTCATATCCCGATTCTTTTGCTGCTAGAACCCCGTGAACACAGCAATAATCAAACTCAATACCTTGGCCAATCCTGTTTGGTCCAGATCCAATTACCAAAACTTTCTCACTTTCAGAAGAAACTGATTCATTTTCATCACCAAATGTTGAATAATAATAAGGAGTAGCCGCCTCAAACTCAGCAGCACATGTATCAACCAACTTATAATTT